>JAEEGL013316547.1_pt1 | contig 17321 bp, 13 predicted proteins | sample 9134231 | NCBI WGS metagenome assembly JAEEGL01 (sample SAMN16246548, study PRJNA631951) | gut metagenome | biome: gut microbiome; feature: rumen; material: fiber-attached | host: Bos | place: Iran: Karaj | collected 2018-10
ACATCTGTCTCTTGATCTCCTCAGGATCGTAGTCAAGCGTAGTGTTACCGTCATTAATGCGGCCCTGACGATTAATTGCTTTGGTGTAATAGAGAATAGCCTCAGCTAAGGTCGTCTTGCCGGAACCTACGTGGCCGAACAACGCAATGTTGCGAATCTTGTCTGCGGAATAATTTTCCATCAGTCTTTTCCTCCTTTGAAGACAAAAATAAATACTTTCCTATTATATAAGATTCGGTATGCTAATTCCACAAAAAAATGTGTGGCAATATCTAATTATTTGTGCATAATTTTGACACTCCGCACAAAGATTTGATTTATTGATTTTGGACGACCTGATGGGCGGTTGTTTGGACGGCTATAGCCGTTCGTTTAGCCGTCATTTTCGCTGTTTTAGGCCATTTGAGCGGTAATTTGAGCGGGTGCAGCCGCTCATTTTGCCGCTCGTTTTAGCTATTTTGGGGTGTTTGAGCGGCGTTTTGAACGGCGCTGCCGTTCATTTTGCCGCTCAAATGCAGCCATGCCCGGAAATCTTGCAAAAATCCGGCAATGCCGGAAGACCTGCCCGACTTTTTATCATCACCCAATAAAAAAGGTTGCCGCGAGGACAACCTTTTTGAAAACTAATTATTCCGGACTATTACTTCATCGGTCTGCCGAAGATAAGTACCAGTCTGTCTTCCTTCTGTGTGAAAGGACTGCCGGACAGTGAAGACAAACCTGCTTCTGAACCGCCGCCCATTGAAGAAATGAGCTTACCGCCGTCGTCGTCGACTACGGAGATCAATGTCCAGCCTTCAGCTGACTTCTTCTTGAGGAGCTTAGAGAGTGCATCAACGTTGACTTCGGAAGACTTATTGTGTTCAACAGTCTCGACAACATACTCCATGGGAGTGCCGGCACCGCCGCCTGATCTGACTCTCTTCTCTAATTCTGCAACTGCTGCGTCGAGTGATGCAAGCTTCTTTTCAAGCTCAGCCTTCTCCATCTCTTTCTCCTTAACCTGTTTTTCTAATTCTTCGATCTGATCGAGCATCTTGCCCTTCTCGCTCTCGCTTAAAGCAGCCTGCTTAAGGAATACTGACTGCTTCTCTGCATTAAGAACGATCTCCTGAGCTGCTGCTTCTGCAAGAACTGTAGCGTTCTTGGAGTCAGCAATGATCTCCTTTGCTTCCTTGAGTTCAGCCTGGAGGCCTTTGATCTGATCCTGAATATCTTCGGATTCTTTCTTGTATTCGCTGAATTCCTTCTCAGCCTTAGCCTTCTTGTCTTCAGCCTCTTCGAGTTCTTTTCTGGAAGCTTCCATTGTCTCGTCGAGGTCCCTGCGCTGCTGGGCAACTTCCTTTTCAAAGGTTGCGATCTCAGTATTGAGCTGGTCTCTTCTGGTCATGGCAGCCTCTGCTTCGACCATTACGGCCTTAGCCTTCTCTGTCATGTCATCGAGCTCTGCCTGAGCCTGCTTGTTACGCTCTTCGAGGTGGGCAATGATCTTATCTCTCTCAGCCTGTGCTTCAGCAATAAGCTTTTCCTTCTCTGCGTTGGCAATATCTCTGTCGCGCTCAGCATCCTGCTTCATCTTGAGGACTTCGGCAGCCTGCTTTTCTGCGATCTTCTTATTCTCTTCGGCGATCTTGATCTTTTCTTTCTCGAAATCTTCGCCGAGCTTAACGATCTTAGCCTCACAGGCCTTGATCTCTTTTTCCTTTTCAGCCTTGATCTTGTCAGCGTTGTCCATCATTGCCTGGACTTCTTTTGCCTGGGCAATAAGTTCGTCTCTCTGGGCAAGGGCTGCTGCATATTCCTTCTCGACCTGGGCAGCTAACTGTTCGGTCTGTTTCTGGGTTTCTTCGTAGATCTTCTGCTGTTCGATCCTGGCGGCTTCGATCATCTCATCATGTTCTTTCTGAGACTTCTTCTTGGCCTGTTCCATCATCTCGTTTGCTTCTTTGCGGAGAGCATCTCTCTTATCACGTGCTTCGATTACTTCGTCACGAATCGTATCGACTGACTTTTCCAAAGCTTCCTGCTCAGCGAGCTTCTTCTTCTGGAATAACGTGAATTCTTTATCAAGCTTGGATCTTTCAGCTTCGAACTGTTCCTGCATGTTCGCATAGTCGCGCTTCAGCTTGTCCAAAGCTTCGAGGATTCTCTTTTCCTCTTCTGAGCGCTTTGCTTCTGCACGTGCGATATTCTCAGCCTGCTTCTGGTCTAATATCTTCTTCGCTTCAGCAGCAGCTTCGTCATTGTTACCCTGGGAAGCTTTCTGGAAATCGTATTTGCACATTGAACAGCGAGCAACGTTGTCGCCCATCATTACGCCGCAAACCGGACATCTCTTCATACTAGAATCTCCTAAAAATGCACGCGAAAACGAACGCGCGCAAAAAATGATATGCCTTATTATATACCAGGCACCTTGAAAATATTAAGATTTATTAAAAGGTTTTTTATAAATTTTTAGTTAATTTTCGGAACGAACAGCTTCTGCCTGCCTTAAATTTTTGTGTGCAATGCCCTATATATATGCATTAAGGCCATTCTTATAATGAATTAACTGTTTTACAGGAGGGGAATATGAAGCAAATCAATATCAAAAGCATCGTTGCTTTAACCGCTGTAAGCCTTATGGCTGCCGGGTTTGCAGGATGCACCAGGAAGCCCGGCGCTGCTAACAACAATGCCGTAGTAGGCATCACACAGGAGCCCGGAATTTTCGACCCGCACACAGTAGTTGCAGCAGGCGATGAAGAGATCATCTTCAATGTCTACGAGGGCCTTTACAAGTACGACAGCAAGGGCAATCTCAACTTCTGTCTTGCTACTGATGTAGCTGTTTCAGACGATGCATCCGTATATACATTTACGATCAGGGAAGGCGTTAAGTTCCACGACGGTTCCGATCTCGACGCAGCTGATGTAGTTTACTCACTCAAGCGTGCGGCAGGCCTTCTTGATAATCAGGACGGCACAGCGCTCGTTCAGGAATTGGATCCCGTCAAGGATGTTAAGGCAGTAGACGGTGGCAAGGTCGAAGTTACTCTTGAGTCCGGAAACACTGAGCTTTTAAGCTATTTCACGACAGGCATCATTCCTGATGGTTACGATAACTGTCAGGCAGCTCCCGTCGGAACAGGCCCTTTCAAGTTCGAATCTTATACACCCGGCCAGAGCGTTATCCTCGTAAAGAACGACAACTACTGGCAGAAGGGTCTTCCTTACCTTGATAAGGTCACATTCAAGGTCTGCGCTGACATGGATGCAGGTCTTACAGAGCTCGCAGCAGGTTCTATCGATATCTTCCCTTATCTGACGACTGACCGCGCTAACCAGCTCGACAAGGCTAAGTACAACATCTTGTCCAACGGTTCCAACATGGTCCAGATTTTCGCGCTCAACAACAAAGTCGAACCTCTGAACAATGTAAAGGTCCGTCAGGCTATCAACTATGCCGTAAGCAGAAAGGACGTTATCTCCGTTACGATGGACGGTGCAGGCGTTGAGCTTACTACTGCGATGAGCCCTGCAATGGGAAGCTATTACGATACTTCACTCGACGGCACTTTCGATCAGGATATTGAAAAGGCAAAGGCTCTGCTCGCCGAAGCAGGTTACGAGAACGGCTTTAACCTCACATGCACGGTTCCTTCTTCTTACCTGATCCACGTAAATACAGCAGTCGAGCTCGCTTCCGAACTTAAGGCAATCGGCATCAACATGGAGATCAAGCAGGTTGACTGGGCTACATGGCTCGACCAGGTATATTCAAACCGCCAGTATGAGACAACGGTCATTGCACTCACGAGTTCTTATGCTCCTTACGATGTTCTGGACCGTTACCAGACAAACTCTTCCGGTAACTTCATCAACTACTCCAACGCTGAAGTAGATGAGCTTATGGCAAAGATCCCCCATACAGCTGACGTAAAGGAAAGGACAGAGCTCTACCACAAGGTCTTAAAGCTCCTCACAGATGACGCCTGCTCAGTATATCTTCAGGATCCGACGACCATTACTGCCGTATCCACAAGACTCGAGGGATACAATGTTTATCCGATGTATGTTCAGGATATGTCACAGGTAAAAGTAGTTGAATAATAAGTTTTTGAGTTGAATAACTTTACGGGGGCTGCCGCGGAAATATACCGGGACAGCCCTTATTCTTTTGATTTGCCCGAAAAGCATATATAATGAATTGTTAATTTACGCGATTAATATAGGGGGATAAAAGATTGCAAGGCAAGGTCGGCTATTTTGTCGGAAAGCTCATAGAGCTTGTGGTGACACTTTTCATCGTGTCATTGCTTGTTTTTGCGGCCTTCTCGATAATACCCGGCGATACCGCCAGGGTAATGCTGGGACCTGAAGCATCACAGGCACAGGTCGACCTCCTCCGTTCGCAGTTAGGCCTCGATAAACCCCTGATCGTCCGTTACCTGTCGTGGCTTTTGGGAATCCTCACATTCAATCCCGGAACTTCATATGCATATAACATGGGAGTCGGAGAGCTCATCTCACAAAGGCTTCCCGTCACGATCGGCATGAGCGCCATAGCCATGCTGATGGTCATTGTTGTTTCTTACCCTCTGGCGATGCTCAGTGCGCGAAAACCGGGACGTCTTGGCGACCAGGTCTGCTCTGTCATAGGACATATCCTTTTCGCGATCCCGCCCTATGTCGCATCTCTCCTGCTCATACTTATCGCAAGTTCTCTGTTCTCGCTCGTTACAGTGGGAACCTATGTAGCACCAAAGGAAGATTTCTTTGGCTTCATCGGCTGCCTTATGTTGCCGTCTTTTGCGATCGCCCTTCCGAAGATCGCCATGAGTTTTAAGTTCCTGAGGTCTTCCATAATCGAGCAGAAGGCTTCTGACTATGTGCGTACCTCAAAGAGCCACGGCTTATCCGACATAAGGATCATGATGCGCCACGTCCTTCCTAACTCAAACGTCTCTTCCATCACGATTATCTCGATAATACTTTCCGACATCTTAGGCGGAAGCCTGATCGTTGAGCAGGTCTTTAATCTGCCGGGATTGGGACGCCTTCTCCTGTCGGCTATCTCAAGAAGAGACTTCCCGCTCCTTTCGGGAATCGTCTTCTATCTCGCATTCATAACGGTCCTCCTGTATTTCATATCCGATATCGCAGCAGCCATTTCGGATCCAAGGATCAGGCTGAAATAAGGAGTATTTGCTGTTATGGAAAACGTCAGAAAGAATAAAAACAGATCTCCTGAAGCATCCGCATTCTACACGGCGGGTCTTATACTCCTGGGAATTGTCGTCATAGCATTCGCAGTCTCGCTTTTCTGGACACCATACCAGCCTGACGCTACAGACGCTTCGGCAAAGCTTTTGGCCCCCTGCCTGGAGCACCCTTTCGGAACCGATAACTTCGGCCGCGATGTCTTATCCCGCGTTATGGCTGCATCGAAATATACGATATACATTTCCGCTGCAGGCGTCGCCATAGCCCTTATCCTTGGCACTCTCGCAGGAATCCCTGCAGGATACTTCGGCGGCTATATCGACAAAGGCATCATGCTTATGGGCAACAGCATAATGTGCTTCCCGGGAATCTTACTGGCACTTGTTGCCGTAGCTGTTTTCGGCGCCTCAGTCACAAACGTTATCTGGGCATTGGGTCTTGTTTTCGCACCGACGTTCGCGAGGGTCTGCCGTGTCGGAACCATGGAGATAAAAGAACTGGACTATATAACCCATGCGCGCGTAATGGGCGTAAAGCCTGTGCGCATAATGGCATTCCACGTTTTCCCTAACCTGGTGCCGCAGCTCCTGCCCGCAACTGTGATCGGCCTTGCAAACATGACCTTGTTCGAATCAGGCATGAGCTATCTCGGATTGGGTGTTCAGCCCCCTGATGCATCTTTCGGGAAGATGCTTTCGGACAGCCAGGCTTACATCCGCGTAGCTCCATGGCTCGTTATATTCCCTGCCCTGATGCTTATATTCTACATTCTGGGCCTCTACTTCATTTCCGAGGGGCTTCGCGTCAACCTCTCGAAAGGAGGTAAGAGATGACCCGTCATATACACATTGTAAAGGTCCATCATCTGACCCTCTCTTTCCCGACCAGAAAGAATCCTGACCCGAAGCCCGTTCTTGACGATGTCGATTTTGGAATCAGAGACGGCGAGATATTGGGCCTCATCGGCAACTCCGGTTGCGGCAAGACCATGACTTCGCTCGCGATCGCAGGGCTTCTGCCTGAAAATGCCGAGATCACTTCAGGATCGATCAAGTTCGCAGGAAAGAACCTCCTCGAGATGAACAATAAGGAACGCCGCGCCATGCTCGGAAAAGACATCGGAATGATCTTCCAGGAGCCTTCCACTGCTCTCGATCCTCTTATGGTCATCGGCAAACAGTTAGAAGAGGTTCTTACAGCTCATAAAGAAAATATCCAAACAAAGGAAGAGCGTCACAGGGCAATCATCGATATGCTGGAACTCGTCGGCTTTTCCAATGCAGAGGAGATAATGGGACGCTACCCTCACCAGCTCTCGGGCGGCCAGCGCCAGAGAGTACTCATAGCAGGCGCCGCACTTCTTAAACCGCGCCTCCTTATCTGCGACGAACCCACATCTTCACTCGATACCGTAACGACAGTTTCCATCCTGTCGCTTCTTAAGGAGCTCTGTCACAAGCTCCATATAACCATCCTGTTCATCTCCCATGACCTCTCTGCCGTAAGGGGCTTTTGCGACCGCGTCATGGTAATGAAAGACGGAAAGATCGTCGATAAGGATACGGCATCAGATATCCTGACCAACCCTAAGAATGCCTTTACGGCCGAGCTTCTTACCAATGCAAGGCTCGACACCAGGATACTGGGTTTTGAGCCTGTTAAGGTCGACTACACAAAAGAACCCGTACTTACCGCAAAAGATATTACTGCAGGTTACGGCAGGTCGCTTTTCGAGCGCGTTAAGAATAAGAATGCAAAAGATAACGGCGTCAATAATGTCCTCAAGGGCGTGTCTCTGGATGTCTACCCTAACGAGATCTTAGGCCTCATCGGCGGCTCCGGTTCAGGCAAGACCACACTCATCAGATCGCTCTTAGGACTTTTGCCTCATTCAGGCACGGTAAATATAAAGAGCGACAGAATAGGTGTTATCTTCCAGGATCCCGTATCGTGCTTAAACCCTGCCCACACTATCAAGTGGCACATGACAGAAGCCCTGAACGCATCTTCAAGAGCAAAAGAGATCAAGGGCGAAGGAACATTGACTGAACGCAAAGCAAGAGTGAGATCGCGCGTGAACGAGGTTCTTGATATATGCGGCCTTGGCGAAGTTTATTTGAAGCGCCGCCCTAACGAACTGTCGGGCGGACAGCGCCAGAGAGTCGCCATAGCAATGTGTCTTATCCAGGATCCGTCACTCATCATCGCCGACGAACCGTTCTCGTCTCTTGATGCGAGTTCTTCAGCCGAGCTCTTAAAGCTCATGACGGACATCAACCGCGAACAGCACACTGCGTTCCTTCTTATCACGCACAACATCCACCTCGTAAGACAGATAGCGCCCAGAGTTATCGTCATGAGCGACGGAATTATCTGCGAAGAAGGAACGACTTCAGACGTTTTGAATAATCCCCGGTCCGAAGCCTGCTCTGCACTTCTCGATGCAGAACGCCGTATTCATGGTGTAATTTCCTGATTTTAAAATATCCCTAAACTTAAGACGGGCCGCTCCGGAGAGCAGCCCATCTCAAGGGTGATCTATATAAAGTGATGTCACTTTATGTCTGTTATTATCTTGAGCTAAATCACTTCTTGTTTACAACAACATTTGTGATGCTCATTGCCTTACCGTCTTGCGAATCCATTGTAATATAGAATTTAACTCTGCCATTATTTGTTAATGTCTCGTTATATATTGGTTCAAATGTGACAGTATTGGTTTCGTTACCGGAAATAACTTTTACATTTCCGCCTACTTTAACCTTGTTTGAAAATGTAACCGTAATGGTGTAATGACCTGCCGTAAGGTCAGCTCCGGTAGTATTTGTTACACCAACATGCCCGTTTCCGGTCTTTCCGTCATTCCAGATATTAATTTCATTGGTATCAAAGGTATTATTTTTGTTGCCGCCACCGGTGCTTGAAGATGCAGTAGTAGGCGTTGGCGTATTTGTATTTGTTGACTGAGGCTTATTTGTAGGAGTCGGCGTATTTGTAGATTCGCCGCCACTGCCGGCATTAGGAGTTTCCGTAGGCGTAGGAGTTGCTGTCGGAGTATTCGTATGAACCGGCTTGTACAAAGATACATCGAAGAAGTTTGCTGCGTCCTTTGTCAGCTCATCGATTTCTTCCCAAGCTTCAGCCTCGAATAATTCCTTACCGTCAGCATCTGTGCCATGTGTAGTATTAAGTTTTTCTCTGCTTGTTTTTGCTTTATTGAGGACGACCGCAACACCAACGAATGCCGCTGATGCAACGATGACCATGATAGCAACTACGATAATGATTTCGGTGAGAGTAAAGCCTCTCTTGCTGTTTCTCATTTTTTTCATATAGATCACACTCCCTTGAATCAACTTCTCCGCTGATACTCCCATTATAAGGGAGCAGTTTTTGACAATTCAATCACCAGAATATTGAAATTATGAGTGCGTTTTAAACTATTTGTTACAAACAATTAAACTGATTTTGTCGAAACGATTTTCCGGGCTTCCTCAATCAAGGAATCTTTAGAATTAAGGCATCTCTCGTCAAGATAGCGTTCGAAGACCTGTTTTAAGATCTCCCCAACAACAGGACCTTCCTTCACGCCCAGAGCAATGATGTCTTTTCCGTCTATCGCGAGATCCTTAATATCGAAAACAGCGCCTGAAGCTTTCAATTCTTCCGATATATTATTAAGTTCTTCCAGGCGTGTTAAGCGGTTAAGTCCCAAAGGCGAATGCGCGAGGATATCCGCCCTCTGAAGGACCTTGAGTTTTTCCAGGATCTCCATGGGATATCTGCACATGAACTTATGAACTCTGATCCTTTCAGGCTTCATATAAGAATCGTGAAGCCTAACGAGGAGACAGACATTGGAAGTAAACTGCTTCGGATACTTAAGTTCTGTCAGAACTCTTAAAGCGATCTGTTCGCTTACGACAGGATGGCCTTTCATGTGGCCGACGCCTTCTTCATCAATAGTGAAGCATTCAGGCTTCCCCAGATCGTGGAAGAGTGCTGCCATGGCAAGTTCCGGATCTCTTCCCTGCCCTTCTATAAACGGTATCTCCGATAACACGTCGAGCGTGTGCTCGAAAACATCCCTGTCATGATATGCGGATCTCTGGTCAAAGCCCCTGCATATGGCAATCTCAGGAACGATTACACTAAGGACCTTCCAACCGGTCCTGACCGCCTGGGGCGCATATCTGCCTGTTACTATTCCGAGAAGCTCTGCAGCGATCCTTTCTTCGGAAATCTTCTTTAATTCTTCGCAATGGGTTTCCATCGCCAGGAGAGTTCCGGGTTCTATGTCAAAACCTAATTTGGAACAGAACCTGATACCTCTTAAGATCCTCAATGCATCTTCTTCAAAACGTTCTTCGGGTTTGCCTACTGTTCTTATGAGATGTTTTGCGGCATCGGACTGTCCGCCTTCAGGATCATGGATAACGCCGTCGGCATCCATATACATTGCATTTATCGTGAAGTCTCTTCGCCTGACGTCTTCTTCTATCGTTGTCTTGAAAGATACTTCATCAGGTCTTCTTAAATCCGAGTAGGAACCGTCTTCGCGGAAAGTTGTAACTTCGACGTTTCCGTCTTCTGTTATGGCAGTAACCGTTCCGTGTTTTATTCCGTTATCGTAAAAGGGAATCCCCGCTCTCTTGAATATGTCCAAAGTCTCTTCCGGTTTTGCGGAAGTCGCCACGTCGTAGTCGTGCGGTGTCTTTCCCAGAACAATATCGCGCACGGCACCGCCGGCCACATAAGCCTTGTGGCCTTCGTTTTCGAGCAATCCGAGGATATAGCCGACATATGCGGGAATCCTTTTCTCTGTCGCAGGAATATCGTTCATATAGCAATGATACCATTTAGAATCGTCATATTCTTGAAATAATATAAACGATACTGTTTGGATATAATGAATTTGTTTGTAATCAAACGCATTATCAATCGTGCTTTTATTGGAGGGATAATATGTTCTTCACGAGAAAACCTTACCAGATCGATTCCGTCTATTATGTCGACAACACGCTCCGCATCGGATGCGACTGCCAGGCATTTTCCGAATCTCTTACAGGCTGCAAGGACTGCTTCAAAGATGCAAAAGGCAGAATAACGGTATCAGTCTTCTCTCCTGCCAATAACATTATCTCCATAAAAGTATTGAGCCATCACGCAGAACCCAGAACAAAAGGTTATTCAGTAATCGAACTCGCTTCTTCCGGATTCGGAACACTTGACGATACAGGTGACTACTTCATTTTCAAGAGCGGACATCTCGAAGCAAGGATCAGCAAGAAGATCTTTGAGATCAAATTCTACTACTGCGGTTCCGAGCTTCTTTCCCAGAACTCCAATATGCCGATCTATTACAAGACAGATTCCGGTTCCGAGAGCTACTACACGCTTTCTCTCAACGCTATTCTGGGCGCTTCGATCGACCTTAAGCCGAAGGAGAGCTTATATGGTCTTGGCGGTGCGGGCGCTTCGATAATCCGCAACGGACAGATCGTTAAGTGCAACACCATTGATTCCAGAGCAGGCGCCGAACATATTCCATTCATCCTCTCAGGTTCCAAATACGGTCTTTTCGTAAACACTAACCGTCCTGTTACTTTCGACGTAGGTTCTGACAGCGGTTCATTGAAGTTCGAAGTCGAAGGCGAAGAATTGGAATACAGCATCATCGCAGGCGACACGCCCATGCAGATCCTCGAAGTATTCAGCCAGCTTAACGGCCGCATTCCCGCTCTTTCTTATGCTACAGGCGGAATTGCAGTTGCTCTGAACGACGATGAAAAACTGACTGCACAGCAGATCCTTGATGCCGTCAGAAATGCAAAGAGCGCAGGCGTTAACATTAAGGAACTCTGGATCGGCAACTCATGGCGTCCTGACTATGCTCCTTACGGTTTTACTTTCGACCCGGTAAGATTCCCTGATCCTGCAGGCTTTACAAAAGCTCTTGCAGATATGGGCGTCATCACAGGTCTTTCCGTAATACCTTTCGTATCCGAGAGAGCACCGGAATTCATTGAGCTCCTTGACTCAGGATTGCTGGTATCTTTCCCTGACGGAAGAGCTGTTCTCTGTGATGCCGAAAAGGGCGGCGTTGCAATGCTCGACCTCAATATTCCTGAGGCAAGATCCTGGTTCATCAACGCATGTTCCGCTCTCGCAAGAGAGGGTTTCTCAGTTTTCGAATCAAACTACACATATTCCATGACACAGGCTTTCGAAAAAGCCTGCGGCAAGCCGGATTATCTCCTGAACTTCACGAGCATCCTCAACACGGCATTGAGCGATGTATCGGCAAGAGAACGCGGACGCTTAGGTTCGTTCATAATCTCAGACTCCATCAGTTCAGGTGACCAGCAGTCACCTTACAGCAACATCTATACGACTTTGAAGGCTGATTATTCCGATCTGAATGCAGCGATCAAGAATGCCATCTCATATGGTCTTACAGGCTTTGGCGGAATCAACATCGATATTCCCGAGCAGGAATTAAACGACCCGAAGCTTTTCGACCGCTACGTCGGATTTGCGGCTTTCGTTCCCCACGCAAGATTCAAGGGCACTCTTAAGTTCCTCGAAAATGCAAAGGCTTTAGACTCCATCAGGGCTTTCTCTGCGATCAGAACAGGTCTTGCTCCTTACAACTATTCGAGCCTCTGTGAGAGCGTCAAATACGGAACACCCGTCATCCGCGCCATGGCTTTGGAATTTACCGGCGACCCTGTGGCCGAGACGATCGATTACGAATACATGCTCGGAGCATCACTCCTTGTAACTCCTATCGTTTCGCCTAACGACAATGTCAGAGTCTATATCCCTTCAGGCATTTGGACAGATTTCATGACTCACGAAAAGGTACAGGGACCGCGTTTCATCACGCGCAAGTCGATCTCCAATTCCGTCCCTGTTTTCGTGCGCCCCAACTCGATCATACCTACAAGAACGCCTGATTCCAACAGCGGCATCGGTTCACTCGATAATCTCACATTCACATGCTTCGGCCTAAGCCAGGGAACTCCTGCAGTCTGCGAAGTCTTTGCTGACGGCGGACAGGGCTCCGGCATTATTCAGGCAGAAGTTGCCGGGAACAAGATTACTATCCGCACACAGAATCTGGGCGGCACAAAGCATCTCATCCTCTCCGGAATCTTTAATGTTGTAGGTCTGTCTGAATCCGTTCCCGAAAAACTCAGTTACGGTACATCGATCGAATTCTTAGGCAACGAACTCGTTATCAGCTTAGGATAAGGGAACCGAATCAAAGAAATCGATAAGATCTTTAAAATACTCTTCCTTTACGGGTTCATTCTGTATCTCGTGACGGTAAGGGCCGTAACTCTTTGACTTCAGATTCGCGCCTGCTTCCTGCATCCTGGCGATTACTTTTCTGACACCTTCTCCGTAGCTTCCGACGGGGTCATCTTCACCATAGGTAAAGAAGCACGGACGGTCAGGGATAAGCGCATATGCTTCCTCGCTCTGGATAAATCCGACAAGTCCGAACAGAGTCTTAAAACCGTCGCTCGTGAATGTAAATCCGCACATGGGATCATTTACGTATTTGTCGACCTCTTCAGGGATCGTTGATAACCAGTCGCATGCCGTTCTGGGCTTTTTGATGCGCTTGTTGTAGCTTCCGAATGCTATTGCATTTAACAGTCCGTTCTTTGCCTTTTTTCCGAAGACACAGCCTAAGTTTGCCAGGGCCTTTCCCATTCCTACTGCCGGATTAGGGCCCATTGTAGATGCGAAAACATATCCGTCAAACTGTCTGTTGTATCTTGGTGTCGAAAAGATCGACCTTGCGACAAATGAACCCATCGAATGGCCGTACAGGATGTACTTGAGGCCTTCCCTTCCAAAACGCTTTTCGGCATATTCATGAAAACCCATAACATCTGTCAGGAGCACTCTCCATGGCTCCTTGCCGCCGCCGAAATAACCCTTCGGATAGCCGTTTTCTTTATTTAATTGATATGTCTCACCATGGCCCGGCATGTCCATTCCACAAACGTGGTAGCCTGCCTCGTTGAACTTTAAGATCATCTCTTCGTAGCGTTTTACATACTCTGCCATTCCATGACAGATCTGTACGACACCTTTAATCTCAGGTGCAGATGAGGGATAAAAGAATCCCACTGTCTTGTAACCGTTTCCAATGGAACTTACAAATGCCATTCTCTGCGGGTTGAGCTGTGCCATAAGGGATCCTCCTTTTATCTTCTCCTTCTGCCTCTCATGAGAAGAAGTCTCAAAAGCGTAAGCGCCGCACTCGCAAGCGCAACGGCATATGTGTCACCAGCTGCCCAGAGTACTTTCTTTGCAGCTTTGTACTGGTCATCGGATACCCAGCCGTATTCTCTCATTGCCTTAAGGCCTCTTCTGCTCGCATCGCGCTCGATCGGGAGCGTAACAAGATAGAAAATAAATACTATTGAATAAAGAACGATGCCTAATGTGCTGATATAGTAGCCCATGTTGCTCATTTCAAGTGATCTGGCAGCATACATGATGACGACGCCGATGATCGTTATCCATACGCTTATCTTGGATGTGATTCCCGCAACCGGAGCGATTAACTGACGGACTTTATAAAGCGCCATGCTCGAATGCGCCTGGCATGCGTGACCGCACTCATGCGCAGCAACAGCAACTGCCGTGATCGAATTCTTACCGTAAGTGGTTTCAGAGAGATTGATCGTCTCCTGCTTCGGATTGTAGTTATCTGTCATCTCGCCGCTTGTTGCCTGTATGGTAACGCCATAGACCTCATTTGAGGCAAGCATCTCCCGGACGCATGTATTCGCATCCTTGCCGCTGGCAACAGGAACGTCACTGTACTTCTTAACAAGACTGTTGAGCCTTCCCCTGACGATCAGGCTCCAGATCATGATGCCGATCGCGAGCAAATAAAACAAACCGCTGAAGTCACCCAAATAAAAATTCATCTTCCGCCTCCATAAGCCGCCAGAATCCTTTATAAAAACTATATTTAATATTTTATCATCTTTTTAGGGCTGCTTTTTTCGAAAAAAGCATGCTCTTTACAATAATGCGATTTTCCTTAAAATTAGAAAACAATAAGAAAGCTAAATGGTTTATAATATTTGTACTGGTATGGTAACATGCAAGTTAAGAGAATTATTCCATTACCATTCCTGATAAGGAGGAAATAGGATGTTTGAGATAGTAACTAAAAAATGCCTTGGACCCAAGGTCTTTCTCATGGTAATAAAAGCTCCGCTCGTGGCAAACAAAGCAATGCCCGGCCAGTTCCTGATCGTAAGGGCTGACAAGGACGGCGAGAGGATCCCGCTCACCGTTTGTGACTTTGACCGCGAAAACGGCCTCATCACGATCGTCTATCAGACGGTTGGCGCTGAGACCGAGCGCATGAGCAGAATGAACGAAGGCGAGTGTTTTGCAGATGTCGTAGGCCCTTTGGGCAACCCATCAGACCTTTGCGACCTCTCAATTGAGGAACTTAAGGCAAAGAAGATCCTCTTCATTGCCGGCGGTGTCGGAACGGCACCTGTTTATAATCAGCTCAAGTGGCTCCACGACAACGGCATCGAGGTCGACTGCATCCAGGGTGCAAGGACCAAGGAGCTGCTTATTTTCGAAGACGAGATGAAGGCAGTTACTAAGAACCTTTATTTCGCGACAGACGACGGATCTTACGGGATCCACGGCAACGTCTGCGTTGCCCTCCAAAAGCTCTGGGATGAGGGCGTCCGCTACGACCACTGCGTTGTCATAGGACCTGTCATCATGATGAAGTTTGCGTGCCAGCTCACAAAACAGCTCGGCATTCCCACTGTAGTATCAATGAATACCATCATGGTCGACGGCACCGGAATGTGCGGTGCATGCAGGCTTTTGGTAGGCGGCCAGGTCAAGTTCGCCTGCGTTGACGGACCTGAGTTCGACGGCCACGAAGTTGATTTCGACCAGGCACTGCAGCGTTCACGCCTTTATAAGACTCAGGAAGGCGAGCTCATGTTAAGGCTCACCGAAGGCGACACACACAGCGGCGGCTGCGGCATGTGCTCATAAGGGGGATAAGATAATGGATTTTGATGTAATGAAGAAAGTACCGGTTTCTGAGCAGGATCCTCAGATCCGCGCCACGAATTTCGACGAGGTATGCCTCGGATATACTAAAGAAGAAGCAGTTCTGGAAGCATCCCGCTGCCTTAACTGCAAGAACGCTCGCTGCATGCAGGGATGCCCTGTATCCATCAACATCCCGGGCTTCATCGCAAAGGTCAAGGAAGGCGATATCGAAGGCGCTTATAATGTCATCTCACTCTCATCTTCCCTTCCCGCCGTATGCGGCCGTGTATGCCCCCAGGAGACACAGTGCGAGGCTCAGTGCATCAGAGGAGTTAAGGGCGAGGCAGTATCTATAGGACGCCTCGAGAGATTCGTTGCTGACTCTGCAAAAGAAATGGGCATCAAGCCCCAGCTTCCTGCTGACATGGTCAAAAAAGGCAAGAAAGTAGCCGTCATCGGTGCAGGTCCTTCAGGTCTTACATGCGCCGGAGACCTCGCAAAGATGGGCTATGACGTAACTATCTTCGAAGCTCTGCACAAGGCAGGCGGCGTTCTCGTTTACGGCATCCCCGAATTCCGTCTCCCCAAGGAGAAGGTAGTTGCAAAAGAAGTCGAGAACATTAAGGAATTAGGCGTTAAGATCGTGACTGACGCAGTCATTGGACGTTCGCTCACTATCGATGACCTTTTCGAAAAAGAGGGCTTCTCTGCCGTATTTATCGGCTCCGGCGCCGGTCTTCCCCGCTTCATGAATATCCCCGGTGAGCAGGCTCTTGGCGTGTTCTCCGCTAATGAATATCTCACAAGATCCAACCTCATGGGTGCTTTCTCACCTGATTCGAGAACACCTATCATGAGAGCAAAGAAGGCAGTCATCGTTGGCGGCGGCAACGTCGCAATGGACGCTGCACGTACTGCAAAGAGACTTGGCGCTGAAGTCCACGTCGTATACAGAAGATCAGAAGCTGAGCTTCCTGCACGTGCTGAAGAAGTCCATCACGCAAAAGAAGAAGGCATTTTTTTCGACCTCCTTACAAATCCTGTCGAGATCGTCGCAGATGAAAACGGCTGGGTAAAGGGATGCACATGCATCAGAATGGAACTGGGCGAGCCTGACGCTTCCGGCAGAAGATCACCTGTACCTGTTGAAGGTTCCGAGTTCACTATCGAGTGCGATGCGGTCATCATGTCGCTCGGCACATCACCTAACCCCCTGATCAAGAAGACGACATCAGGACTTGAGGTAAATAAGCGCGGCGGCATCGTGGTCAACGAGTCTGAGATGACCTCAAGAGCCGGTGTTTTCGCAGGCGGTGACGCGGTAACAGGCGCTGCTACAGTAATCCTCGCAATGGGTGCGGGCAAGGCTGCAGCAAAGGGTATCGACGAGTATCTGTCAAAGCAGTAAGCAGTTTATCAATCGAAAAACGATCCCCGGTGAAGCTTTTTCGCCGGGGATTTTTCATCAGTGCAAATTCAGTGCGTAAATGACCCGTTTTATGCACTGATTTTGCATTTTTTGGCCCCTCAGTGTAAATCCAGTACACAAATAGGCTGTTTTACGCACTGTTTTTACACTGTATTCATGTAGGATTCACGAGAAAGGCCATTTTCGTGAAAAAATCGTGAAAAAACTCCGGTATTCACGTCGGATTCACGAAAAGTATTGTTTTCGTGAATTTTTCAGGAATGACATAAAAAAGGAGCTGCCTCATATGAGACAGCTCCATATAGATTCAACTTTTAATCAGCGATTAAGCGTTGCAGATGATGGAGAAATCCTCAGCCTTGAGGGAAGCACCACCTACGAGACCGCCGTTGATGTCAGGCTGAGCGAAGAGGCCTGCAGCGTTCTTGGCATTGCAGGAACCGCCGTACTGGATCGTGATAGCCTCAGCGCACTTAGGGCAATAGAGCTCAGCGATGACGCCACGGATGAACTTGCAAACTTCCTCAGCCTGCTCGTCTGTAGCTGTCTTGCCTGTGCCGATAGCCCAGATATGCTCATAAGCGATAGCGATCTGGCAGAGCTTGTCAGCCGGGATATC
>JAEEGL010412281.1_pt1 | contig 17320 bp, 11 predicted proteins | sample 9134231 | NCBI WGS metagenome assembly JAEEGL01 (sample SAMN16246548, study PRJNA631951) | gut metagenome | biome: gut microbiome; feature: rumen; material: fiber-attached | host: Bos | place: Iran: Karaj | collected 2018-10
ACCACTTGAAGAATCGTCACCGCACCCTACAAGGAATGCCGCGAGTAAAACAGAAAACAAAAGTTGGGAGCACAGTGCACGACCCCTAAAAGCGTTCTGAGAAAAAATTCCCATAAAGAGATGCCCTCGTCATCAAATTCTTGCCACACATAAACATCCCAATTAAAATATAGTTTTTGTATCGTTTTCGCAACAACAAGAAATGACAAAAGGCTCCGTTTTTCGCCCTGTTTTCATTATAGATAGCCGACCATCAAAAAGAGACCGCATTTGCGGTCTCTTGATTATACAGTCATTGTCAGTAAAGCATTTCTAGTGTGAAACCCCGAAAAGCATCGAGTAGGGGATCATCTCGATCTTGTCGATACTGAATCCATAATAGCGTTTTTCCGATTTATTATTGCTGCTTTCAAGTTTTACCGTGAGTTTACTAGAATCAATCTTTAGGCGGGCTCCGGCCAACTGGCTACCCGTGTAAGTTCCGATAATGTCATTCTTATCATCCAAGAGATAGATGTAGTCACCAGGACCGACAAACGTCTGATTCGAAAACGTCACGAAGTTCGTAAGGCTGTTCTCAAAGCTGTAGGAGCACGTCAAGGTACTCTGAGGTCTATAAGGATGCATCATCTCGCAGCCGATATTTTCATTATAATCATAAAGAGGCAAATCGCTTGCTATAGAAGCAACCTGAGCATGTCCATCCTCGCTGTTTCCGTTTTGAATTTCATCCGTACGAACAACAACAATCCACGTACCCTGTTCAGGAAAATCCACATCAACAACTTCTACATTATTTAAGTGATCAAAGCAAGAGTAAGGCAACTTAATCACATCTTCGAATACTTCAATACTTTTATCACATTCACGAACTGCAAGACGCCGAGCTTCTTCCAAAGTAATTTTTTCAGTACCATCGGTACATTTTTTCTTATCATTACCATTCGCATCAATATGGTCTGTCGGAAGCTGCTCTAATCTCCACGGGTAATAGTATTTCCCGGAAGGCGATATCAAATACATATCCAAATCATTTACAAGTTTCTTTCGATACTTCGTCGCATCATCATAAGAAGCTCCATACATCAGGGGCGCATCATCCCAAGCTAGCGTCAGACGGAGACGATCCATATGCCCATTCACCCTCACATTCCACCTTTTCTCCATATCTACAGAGACATTGAATTCCTGGAATCTGCTAAAAACGTCCCTTCTAGAGTTGTAAGAATTGAACATTTTTAAAGCATTTTCTGCATTGACAGCCCCCCAACCAGTAACAAAGTCTGGACCTTTGCCATAAGTCACACGAACTGTGTTACCCGTCGCAGCCAAAACATCATGCTGAACTGAGTTTTCAATGCCAACGCCATCAATCATATCATCTGCAGTATGTATAAGAATAGCTTTCGATGTCGAATTTCGCAGGGATGTAATGTCTTCTGGCTTTTTTACACCGCTCTGTTTTTCCATATAAACTTGATTCATCAAAGCAGCAACTCCAGATACATGAGGTGCAGCCATAGAAGTTCCACCTAATGCAGCATAGCATGCCGTCCCATTAAAATTCTCACAAGGAACAGTAGAAACAAGGCCTGCATCGACCATATCAAAGCCTAGTCTAAAAAATTTCGAAGAGATATCCTCGCCATTCCAATTAAAGCTCACAATAAAATATTCATCATTAATGTCCTTCAAATTAACAGAATATTTCTGCTGAACATATGTTTTAGGTTCCTGATAAAAATCATCTCCACTAGCTAGATAAATATCACCTTGTAAAACAATGGCATAAAGATCACGAGTTCTCTCAGACAAACGCATACGTATCTCTATTAAGTCACCTTTTTTAACATTAAACGAAGGCAACCCAAACGTACTAGACGGCCAATTAACATAATTCGAAGACATATTGTTATTCACCCACTTTAGTGCTTGATTTCCAGTCGCACCAACATCACTAACATTAGTTAAGGATGTCGTTGCCATCTCTGTTATAAAACCATTATCAACAATATTTGCATTATTGCCAAACTTTACAGCCATGTACGGCGCACCATCGCCATCATGAGTGATATGCAAATAATCTAGATAAGCTTCAAATGGCAAACTAGTCGAAAACTGACTCATTTGAATTCGACTTCCTGGTGCAACCACATCAGGCTTGATTCGCCCATCCCATGTCGGACCATAACTTGAACTTGTTCTTAAAATTTTAGTTTTGCTAGCATAATTACCGACTACAATTCCGTTTTTCGTATCAAATGAAATAGAATGAAAACCCTTACCAAACTCACACGGTTTCCACTCTTCCTCATCCTCATCATAATAGCCATTTGCATAGTTACCAGCGCTATTAATATAAGTTTTGGGCAATCTATCACCATTTTCACTCGGTGAATTCCAATTCCAGAAAATATTCTCTTCAAGAGAATTATGGTAACAAACATCATTTTTGCAATAACCATGAGAATGATTTACAACATGTCCTCTTTGGTTTACAATAATTTTGCCATCCGAAATGAACTTTACTTTTGGAGCAATACCCCTATACTTAAGATTAGATGAGCCGGAACCATTTCCTCCAATGATTCCTGCAACATGTGTTCCATGACGATCTCCTCTTTGTAAATTCTCTTCACTTTGATTCGGGTCAAAATCAGCCTGTCTTGGAGTTTTCTTTCCGTCCACCCATTCACTCAAACCATCATGCCCAAAATAAATTTTCCCATCATAAACCCCAACAATTACGTTCTCACCAGTAAACTTCTTATTTTCAAACAATGAAGAACTCACATTTCCACTATTATTGGTAAAATCAATATTCCAATGACTTAATTGCAAATTATCAACATTAATGGCCTTACGCCCAGAATTCATATCCGGCACTCCTTGACGAATAACATTCAAAACTTGAACATCTGTACTCGTTTCTAGGCAATTTATCACCGACATATCATTTTTAGAAATAACAACATGATGATCAATAGAGGCTTCGGTACCACCGCAAGTCACAACAATAGATTTGCAATCATCCATGCTGACATCATCCCAACAACGGGTTGTCATCTTTATACTCGATAGCGAAACAACCTCGTCATGACAGGAGCCAAACGGAGCACAGACACGAACTTTTTCAATCCAGTCACCCGCTTGAATATCACTCTTCAATTTCGTCGTATCATCGACGCTGAAGGAATTGTAGAACCCATAGACAAGGGAATCCAACTTACTCTTCTTCACGTTGGAGTTCGATTTCAGCAAAATGAGACTCTTTCCATTCCAGGCCGTAGCGAAATGTCTCGTAACACCGGCCTGTCCCAGCAAGTCCGTTTCCTTTTTGTTCATCGGGACGTCCTTCAGCATCCAGAAACGGCCAGCCTTCTGGACCTCGGACGCATCACCGTCGTACTTCGCCACGACAGAATTGCCACCGCGGTCATGCCATACCTCGACATCGGAATTCGTCTTCCCCGTCAGCGGGTCATCGCCCCAGAGGATGTTACCGTCCGAATCATAAACGGCAAAGAAGTAGTTTGGCTCGGAAACACCTGAACTCTTCTGGTACGACCAGTCGTTCGCGGCACTCCAGGTAGACCAGTCCTTCTTGTGGATCCTGAAGTTCACCTTCAGCGTCTTGCCCGGATTGAGCGCACCGGTAAATTTCAGGTTCACGGCAGTGACTTTCCCAGCCGACGACACCGTCTTGTGAACCGGAGTCAGTCGACTGGCATAGTCCACATCGACCTTCAGAAGGGAATCCGTGGCTTCCGCAGGATTGCCAATAGATGCGCATTGTGCGGCGTGCTGCGGGTTGTCGCAGTACTGTATCCACGTATTTTCCGCAAAATAGCGGACTTCGGGGTTCTGGATCGGAACCGAGGTGGTGTTGGTGACCGAGATTCTGTACTCGATCCAGTTCCATTCCGTTCGGTGCCGTTCGCTAAGAAGTCGAACAGACGGTTCCGACCAGGCGATATTTGTCATCAGGACAAGAGAAGCGATTGTCGTCGCAAAGGATTTCATATGAACCATTCCAGGAAAATGTCAAGAAAAGAGACCGCCCTACACGGTCTCTACGGAATAAGCATCGCCAACAATTATTTCTTGAAAACGTCAATAGCCAAGACACGAATGCCGCTGTGTTCATTTAATAAATAGTCCGTAGGAGTTTTATCATCTGGATAAGGCTCCTTTCGGTTATTATCAGCAGTATAGATTATTTGAACCTTATCTGAATGATTATATGCGGACAATATAAATGATCCCATCACAGTCATAGCAAGAGGACCTCCAAAATTGTCATTGTTAAAGAAGAATTTTGTAAAGGGACTAGGTTTAAAAGTAGCCGGCACATTGGGTCCATGTGAGTTATAAGTCCAAGTCTTCATTTGACTATCATTCGTCAAAAAGTAGTCCTTAAGATCACAGGTCGGTGCCGAGGCAAGATAGAAAAACATGGCATCTGTACCACCTCCTCGACCCGGATTGATACCTAAATGGCAAATGTAGCCTGTCGCTATACACTCCCTTTCAGTAAAGCCATTGTCATAAACGGCATCATAACAATGTTCCGAAATGAGTTCATTACATCCCGCTAACGGATCGGTTATATCACATGTCACTGCAGGTGTTGCGCATGTTCTTGATGGGATGGTTACATCACATGGTGGTAGCTGAGGAGGCTGAGCAAATGTGCAGACGCCCAGAAATGCAATTGCATAGAAGATTTTTTTCATGAGTTTTTCCTTTTTTTAGTGTGAAATTCCAAAGAGCATCGAGTATGGAATCATTTCGATCTTGTCGACACTGAATCCATAATTTTCATCTTTCCGTTCTTTATTGTTACTTTCAAGCCTTACCGTAAGCTTGCTAGAATCAACCTTCAAGCGAACTCCAGCCAGTTGGTTTCCCGTATAGGTTCCGATGATGTTGTTTTTGTCATCCAATAATTGGATGTAGTCTCCCGCACCGACAAAGGTCTGGTTCGAGAACGTCACGAAATTCGTAAGGCTGATTCCAAAGTCATAGGAACAACTCAAAGAACTTAGCGGCTGATACGGATGTTCTATTTCGCAACCTACATTTCCTGGGCTGTCATCGAACTCCAAATCACTAGCAATAGATGCCGTCTGAATTTTTTTATCTTCACCGACGCCCTCACCTACACTAGTTGCTCGAATGACAATCGTCCACTTACCCTTTTCAGGGAAATCAACATCAACAACTTCGACATTGTTATAATTGTCAAAACAATTCTTATCCGAAACGGAACCGCTGCTGCATTCTCGAACGGCATACTGTTTTACATCCGTCTCAGTAATATATTCTTTGTTATCAAGACATACCCCTTCAAATGCCTGATTTGAATTTACACACTTAATCGGAAGCGGTTCCAATCGCCACGGGAAATAGTATTTTCCAGTTGGAGATACCAAATACATGTCAAGATCATTTACAAGCCTTTTTTTACTATCAGCCCCAAATGGATCATCCCACGTCAAAGTCAAACGAAGGCGTTCCATAAAATTATTTACGTTTACAAAAAATCTTTTACCTACGGATTCTCCTATTTCAACATCAAATTCCCTAAACCTATTAAAAACCTTCTTAACATCGTTATAGGATTCGAACATTTTCAAGGCATTTTCTGCATTCACGCTACCCCAGCCGGTAACAAAATCCGGACCTTTACCGTAGGTGACACGAACACTTTTACCCGTCGCTGCCTTAACATCGCTCAGTTCAGACCTCTCAAAGCCAATTTCATCGATCATATCGTCCGCAGTATGAATTAAAATAGCCTTCGAAGTAGAATTGCGTAAAGACCTAAAACCCACCTTTCCCATATAAGCTTGATTCATCAACGCCGCTATTCCAGAAACATACGGAGCAGCCATCGACGTTCCAGAATAATCATCATAGCATGTCCCGCCAGAAATACGATCACATGGAACGCTAGAGACAATTCCTCTATTCATAATATCAAAACCTAGTCTGAAGAATTTTGAAGATATATCCTCTCCCTTCCAAGTAAAACTCACCGTAAAATATTCATCATTAATGTCCTTCAAATTAACAGAATATCGCTGCTGAACATAGGGCACAGGATCTGTGTCGTTTATTGGATAAAAATCATCTCCACTAGCTAGATAAATATCTCCTCTTAAAGCTAAAGCGTAAAGATTACGTGCTTTTGCCGACAAGCGCATCCGCAGTTCAATCAAGTCACCGTTTTTCACATTAATGGATGGTACCCCGAACGCACTAGACCACCAATTAACATAATTTGAAGACATGCTACTATTAACCCACTTTAGCGCTAGACTTCCAGTCGCACCAACATCACTAACATTAGTTAAGGATGTCGTTGCCATCTCTCTTATAAAACTGTTATCAACAATATTTGCATTGTTGCCAAACTTGACAGCCATGTATGGCGAACCCTCACCAGCATGAGTAATATGTAAATAATCCAAATAAGCTTCAAATGGCAAATCTGCTGAAAAGCCACTCATCTGTATTCCGGTACCAGGAGCCATCACATCAGGCTTGATTCTTCCATCCCATGTAGGCCCCATGCTAGAAGATATACTAGGTATTTTAGTCAAACTTGCATAGTTACCAACCACGATTCCGTTTTTCGTATCAAAAGTGATGGAATGAAAACCATTCTTTTTTCCATCATTTCCTGCAGAAACGACATAGGTTTTGGGACTATCATCTAAGAAATTGCTCTTCCAATTTTCAAAAATAGGCTCTTCCACTTCTCGACTATGCAAAGGCCTGATAGGATTATCATTTTCATCCTTTTCAATACGTCCATGCGAATGGTTCACCACATGGCCTCGCTGATCTAGAATGCCCCCTGCCTTCGAATAGAATTTCACCTTCGGCGCAACACCCCTATACATATGATCTCGAGAACCATTGCCGTTACCACCTATGATTCCAGCCACATGTGTTGCATGGAAATAATCATCTTCATCTTTTGCACCACTCCCATTTTCAACTTGACCAATATTTTCATAAGCTTGCCTACGAGCCAGTCCACCTTTTTTCTTCACAGCATTCATACCGTAATGATCAAAATAAATTCCGGTGTCATAAACACCCACAATGATATCTTCACCAGTATATTTCACATCCTTCAGCCACGTTTTTGCCACATTATCATTAAAGCCCCTAAAATCAAAGTCCCAAGTGGCCAACTGCAAATTTTCGATATTAACAGCCTTACGGCCTGTATTGTTATCAGGATCACCAGGTCGCAAAACAAATAAATCCAAAACATCTTTCTTACTTTCGATGCAACTAATAGCCTGTCTTGTATTTTTCGAACTGATTACATGGTTATCAATAACAGCATCGGTACCACCACAAGATTCAACAATAGTCTTGCAATCCTCCATACCGACATCGTCCCAACAACGAGTAGCCATTTCTATACTTGTCAACGAAATCATCTCATTATGGCATGAATTGAATGGTGCACAGACCTGAATTTTTTTCACCCAATCATTCGGTCCAATTCCAGTCACCAACTTCGTCGTATCATCAACGCTGAAGGAATTGTAGAACCCATAAACAAGAGAATCGAGCTTTTTCTTTTTCACGTTGGCGTTAGACTTTAGCAAAACAAGGTTCTTCCCTCTCCAAACAGAAGCGAAATATCTCGTAACCCCCGCTTGCTTCAACAATCCAATTTCCTTATTGTTCATCGGGACATCCTTCAGCATCCAGAAACGGCCAGCCTTCTGGACTTCGGACGTATCTCCATTATACTTCGCCACGACAGAGTTGCCGCCGCGGTCATGCCAAACTTCGACTTCAGTGTTAGTATTTCCCGTCAGCGGATCATCGCCCCAAAGGATGTTCCCGTCCGAATCATAAACGGCAAAGAAGTAGTTCGGCTCGGAAACACCCGAGTTCTTCTGGTACGACCAGTCATTTGCCGCACTCCAAGTGGACCAGTCTTTCTTGTGGATCCTAAAGTTCACCTTCAGCGTCTTACCCGGATTGAGCGCACCGGTAAAGCTCAACTTCACGGCGGTAATTTTCCCCACCGATGATACCGTCTTGTGTACCGGATTTAGCCTATTGGCATAGTCCACATCGACCTTAAGAAGTGAGTCCGTAGCATATGCGCCACTACCGATAGATGCACACTGGGCGGCGTGCTGTGGGTTGTTGCAGTACTGTATCCACGTATTTTCTGCAAAGTAGCGGACTTCGGGATTCTGGATCGGAGTCGAAGAGGTGTTGGCGACCGAGATTCTGTACTCGACCCAGTTCCATTCCGTTCGGTGGCGTTCACAAAGAAGACGAACCGATGGTTCCGACCAAGCAATGTTTGTCATCAGGACAAGAGAGGCGATTATCATCGCAAAAAATTTCATATAAACCACTCCAAACAAGATATTCTAAAACAGAAATAATTTATCGACGTCAAATCGTCAAGAAAAAAAAAGTTTATTATTATTAATAAACTATCAGGCTAACATTGCAATTTATTTTACAAATTGCACACAAACGTGCGAAATATTGCCAAAATTCTCAGTTCTTAACTTCGAATTTCCCGATTTCGTCCTTTAACACCACGCGATCGTTCTTGATGGCGACAACAGTCACGCCCCAAATTTTCTGACCGACGCTCACGACAGCGGATTCCCCATTGAATTTGAGGATTGCAACAGGATTGTTTCCAGGCAGAACAGCGTCAAGGGTAATAGGTGGATGTTCCTTGGGTGGCGTAGAATCTACAGGCTTTGCAACCTTGACCGGCGCAGCTTTCGGCTTGGGCATCAGTTGCTTAGGCAAACTAAATGGATCACGTATTTTGTCAATCGAGAATTCTTGCGGTTGCAGCAATGTAAGCATGTCCTTTAGAGTCAATTTCGATTTTTTCCCTACCGAGCCTGCCGTTTTCGCCGTATCGTTTGCATTTCTGCTCAAAACAGAGAAACGTACCGATGCAGAAACAAGGCCATTTTCATTGCGATTCAAGCCTACATCGTCGGCACGGATGCAGAAGATTCCGTTTTCCAGTTCCTTCAAAAACTTCAACACGTCAATAAAGGGTGCGTAAGTCTTAAAGAACACTGGAATTTCGATCTTGTCTCCAGAATAGCGCATTTCTCCCGTAGATAAATCATTTAAAACAATTCCCGTTTTCCCTGAGACATCATGAACAAACGTGAGGATTTTCGAGGAGGTTACATGCACATTCGTGTATTTCTTAATACGCGAAGAAACGTTGTTGTATTCAGCAATCAAGGAATCCGGAGACGTATCGGCATTCTGTACCGATTCGGACATCTTGATTTCGGAACGAACCATAAAAAACGTTTCCGCAGCGTGCTTTGCCGCAGGCACAATAAAGCCGAAGAGAGCATATAAGGTAAATGCAACCGCGACGACTGCAATTATACCATACTTCTTTTGCGAAAGGAACATTTTCATCGAACATCCTCCGCACCTAAATTGAACTTCACCACCTGAAGCTTATTCCATGTCGTCTTTTCGGTCGTCTTCAGCCTAACATTGACAAGATTACGCTCTTTTTCAAGCGTCGATAAAAAATCAGAAAGGTCTTCAGGCGTAATGGCATATCCATGCACGGAATGATTCCCATGAGAGACATTCCAGCTCGTAATCCAAACGTTATCTGTAACATTAACAACAAAATTTTTCAAAGATGTCGCGACATGGCTACGATGCATCAAGAACGATTCCGAAGCAGCCCTATCATTTTCCAGATTTTCCAACACTTGCGAAAGTTCTTTTTGTTTCTGGACTCTAGCCTTAAATCCCTGAATCTTGGATTCCGAACGATCGACATACACTCCCGCTCCGGTACGGAAGGCAACCAAAATCACAAGGGACAAAGTAAGCAGAACTAGACAAACCTTTAAAATACGACGAGAAAGCGCAGCCTCGCGAATTCGGTTCAACGCATCCTTGTCCGCCATCGTATGGAAAGCGGGAACCCCATCAGTACGAAACACCCAGGCATCTTCGGCAATGGTTTTCGCGAGCAATTCCGCATTCACCTCAAAATGCTCTTCAGCGGCATTCTTCAGGAAAAAATGTTCCTGGGCAAAACTCACCATCCGAGCACAATCATCGCCCGGAACCTTGTAACCCGCCACAATTTTTCCACCAGACGAAAGCAATAGCCGAACAAAACCGCCATCGCAGTTGGTATAGAGACAAGGTTCATCAGAAGAAATGTTAATCAGTTCCACGGCGACAAGCAACGATGGGACATGGAGCAAAATCTTGAAGCGCCACTTCTCAATTTCGGCAACAAAATTCTCAACGGCACTCTTTAGCGCCACCACCGAAAAATCGCCACTGACCGATTCTACAGAATCCAAATTCTCGTTCTTGTATCCAGGAAAATCGGCAACCGATCCCACTTCATCCGAAACGACTTTTACCGGAGTAACACCATCAACTAGCAGAACACCGTCGGCGCCACCGCCGTTTTTCACCTGGAATTCGCGGCATTCCTCGATAGTTCCCGAAAACGAAAAATCGACAAAGCTGCGACCCGCTCCACGACCGCGCATCACGCGCAGAATATGGGCCGAACCCGCATTTACGGAATCACTTACAACAAGCACCCACCAGAACCGGCCGGTGGCATCGTCAAGCATCTTTCCTAAAGCCGTCGCCACTACTTGTCCACCGTATCCTTAACAACTGGTTCAGTTTTTACTTCGGAAGATTCTACGGCTTCCACTTCAGCATTATCGGCACTTTCGATTTTTTTGACAAATTCATCATCAATTTCAACCGTTTTTTTCTTTTCCTTTTTCGGGACAAGCGGTTGCTTCGCTTTTTCTAGTTCGTCAGCGATATCGACACTGCCCTCGTGACCGTAGTAAATATGCGGCGTGACAAAAATCATAAGTTGGCTCTTGCTACGCACACGTTCCACGTTCTTGAACAACCAACCAATCACCGGAATCGAGCCAAGGAACGGAACCTGGTTATACACGTCGTTCACAGATTCTTTCACCATGCCGCCAAGCACAATCGTCTCGCCATCACGCAAACGGACAGAAGACTTCACGTAACGCTTGTTAAGCGTCGGCGGAACAGAACTATTAAAGCTACCCTCCGGCTCCGAAAAGTCCGGAACAATCTCGCAGGTAATTTCGCCTTCGCCCGTTACATAAGGAGTCACCGTGATATTGGAGTTCGCCTCAATTTGTTCAAAACGTTGCGTTGTCTTTGAAGTAACCGCATCGCCTTGGTTGTAATCCACCTCGGAAGACATCATGTAATACTGCGTTTGGCCAATCGTGAGCACCGCCGTTTCGCCATTCAACGTGGCAATCTGCGAGCGAGCCTTCACATCGAGAATTTTCTCCTGCTCCATGGCATTGATTTTAGTCACCATGTCCTTCGGAACGCTGACAACCTCGCCAAGTCCAAGCCCATTGAAAATCCTCTGCGTCTGCTTGGCATTCAAGGTCTGGTCTATACTCGGGAACAACTTTTCGGAACCCATATTCTGCGAAGCCTTTCCGAATAGCAAATTCAACCCGTGGCTATGCCCCTTTTCGATATCCATATCCACAACGAGCACTTCGATCAAGATCTGCGCCACCGGCAAGTCCATCTTATCGACATACTGCGAAATAGCGTCAAGAACATCGTAGTTACCCACAGCCATCAAGGCATTCTGCGACTTGACCACCTGAATCTGCGTGCTCTTTGTAAGCGTCGTGGGCAAAAGCTTGATGACATCTTCGGCACGCAAATGCTTGAGTTTGATCAAAAGCGAATTGTCGGCCGTCTGCATCTCATGGGGGCCGATAAAATACACACCGTCACGTTCCCAGAACGTGTAAGACGTACCGCGGAACAAATACTTGAGAGCATCCCGTATGGAAATTCCCGAAATGTGCGATGTCACCTGGCCCTCGATTTTACCATAGACCATCGTGTTCAGTTTAGTCTGAGCAAGCACTTCGCTCAAGAGAGAAGCTAGCGGAGCATCAATCGCCTCGATATTCAACAGAGAATCGTTGACAAGCTTAACCCTAAAGCGCCCACCACCTTCTTGACTTTTTGAACCAAGATTCCACGAAGGTTTCTTGAGGGAAACGACACCACCTTCATCCTCGTAGTCCAGTTCAGCCGTTTCCGCCACATGGCGCAGAGCCCGTTCAAACGGCATGTTCTGCACATAGACCGTCACAGTCTTGTTACCGTCCTGCTCCAGCAAAATGTTCTTCCCCGTCACCGAGACAATCTTGCGGACAAGCTTGCCCAAAGGAGCGTCTTCGACATCCAAAGTCAGTGCACCGCCCCTGCTTTCGACAACAAAATGTTTCTCAGGAGGTTTGGGCGGTTCCGGCGCCTTCTCCACATGTTTCTGCACGCGAATAGTCCCGCCATCAATAACGTACTCGTAACCGTTCCACTGCAACAGCAGTCGCAAGGCGTCCTTGAGCGGCTGGTTATTGAAATTGACCGTAACCGGGCCACGCACATCGGGAGCTAAGAACAAGTTCAGGCCATACTGGACCGCCATTCCCTGCAAAAGATCGCGAATCTCGGTATTTTTGACATTCAGGTTCTTGACAATGATGGAATCCGCAATCGGGAGCGGAACAAAGGACTGTGCAAGCACTGTTGTACAAAAAGCGAACAACAGCACAAAGACAAACTTGCATTTGCATATAAAATTCATAGTGCGAAATGTAGAAAAAGAAAGTAAAAAGAAAAAAAGTTCCTCATAAACAAGAAGCGTTTATAAGCAATTTGATAAATTGTAAGAAAAATGCGTTATACAGCGTTCCTACTTTTTTACGACTGTAAAATAAAATTGTATATAACAAATTATTCTTTACATCCACACACCAGTCTCCACCAACTTACGAAGTAATTAAATTTAAACAAAATCCCAAATCATCACACACAATATAAAGCAAAAAGAACGTTCATCGGCCATCATTTTTTAGAACAAGAAAACAGTCAAGCATAACTTTTTCTAGATTTCATCTTAATTTCAGGGATACCACATTGAAAAAAGCATTTTTATTCATCCTCGCTTATTGCGCCATTTTCCTCACCTCCTGCCTCCAGGACGAAGACACGGATTCGCGTCTCCCCGTTCGTTACACGGTCATCGTCACTGACAAAATATCGGGCGAGGCGGTTGAAAAGGCCAAGGTCGAACTGACAAACGAAGTTCAATCCGCACAAGTGCTATACACTAATTCGAGCGGCACGGTGATATTCCCTTCTGAAGAGAGTTACGTCAACCAAGTTGTTGTCACAAAAGACGGCTACTTCCCCAAAGACACCGTCGATGTCATCAGCAATCCGGACACGTCATTGAACCTGATTCTGCGTTCCATCAGCATTTTCCTTGTTCCGACAGACACTGCCAAGGTTGACTCAACAAAGAAGTAAGATGCCTTTTGAGCTCAAAAATCCGCCACCGCAAACGGCCTTGCGATTTTTACCGCAAGAGCTGATGGTTCGTTATTCAGTCATTCCTGTCGATTACAACGAAGAGAACAAGCGGTTGACGGTTGCCATGGCCGATGTTGATGATTACGATTTAATCAACGATATACAGGTCGCGGCCGGAGTCTATGTGAACCCGGTCCAGGCAGACGAAGACAAAGTCACTCAGTGGATTAGCGCATTCGCAGAGCGTGCCGTTCCGGCCTTCGGTTCAACATCCGCAGGAAACAAGGCAAACTCCCCCGTCATTCGCATGGTCAACGAAATCATATCCGAAGCGATGCACACGGGCGTCTCAGACATACACTTTGAGCCGGGCGAGAAGTCATTTCTCGTGCGATTCCGCAAAGACGGTGTGCTTAAAATCGCACGAAAGTTGCCCCTGCGAGCCATTTCCGAAATCACGTCTCGTATCAAAATCATGGCGAGCATCGACATTGCCGAAAAGCGACGTCCGCAAGACGGGCGTATTCATTTTGACGACGGAACCAAGGCCGTCGATATCCGCGTCTCTGCATTACCTACAGATTATGGGCAAAAGATGGTTTTACGTCTTTTGGACAAGGGAACAATCATTCACAAACTGGATTCACTCGGCATGACATCCACACAAATCGGTCTATGCGAAAAAGAAATCCATAAGCCTTACGGGATGTTCCTGATTACCGGTCCAACGGGTAGCGGTAAGACAACAACGCTTTACACGCTTTTGCAGATGATTCGGAGCCCGGAACTGAATATTTCCACCATCGAAGAACCGATTGAATACAAACTAGACGGAATCACGCAGACTGCAGTAAATGCAAAAATCGACTTGACATTCGCGGCAGCCTTAAGAACGCTCCTCCGTCAAGACCCGGATGTCATCATGGTGGGCGAAATACGCGATAGCGAAACGGCCGAGCTAGCCATTCGTGCCGCCCTCACGGGACATCTTGTTTTCAGCACACTCCACACAAATGACGCCCCGTCTGCAATCGCACGCCTCATCGATATGGGTGTCGAGCCCTTCCTCGTTGCATCGGCGGTAAACTTCATCATGGCGCAAAGGCTTGTTCGCAAGGTTTGCCCAAAATGCGGAGGACGCGATCCGAGCTGCCTCACTTGTGGAGGCAGCGGGTACAAGGGGCGTGTCGGCATTTTCGAGATGATGCCCATGACGGAGACTATCCGCGAGATGATTCACAAGAGTGCATCCAACGCAGAGCTGCGCCGGACCGCAATTGCAGAAGGCATGAAGACTCTCGCCATGGATGGCGCTGATAAAGTTACCCTTGGGCTCACCACAGAATCCGAAATCGCCGCAGAGGCAATGATTTAGAAAATGTGCGTGGTAGGCAACAATCGCGGATTCACGCTTCCCCTTACCATAGCTATTCTTGTTATCATCGGATTTCTCGTTTCTTCGTTTTACACGATGGTAAAAAACGAACGAATAGAGTCTTTTCGCAGGCTTACGGACGCCCAAGCAACGCTTGAATTAGAAAGCGGCGTCAACTACGCATTTTACCGCATGCAGAACGAATACAAACCATGGAGACCCGACAGTCTACAACACGAAAACAAAGATGGGAATATCCATTTTTCGCTCTCGCAAGTACAAGACGGCGCATTCGCTTTGCTCAACGTATTCAACCACGACTCATCGCGCCATTTTACCGTACATACGGGATTCATCCCTTCAAATAGACCAGCCCTGACTTTACTCGCGTCACAGACAAACGTAAGCCTTGTCGGCAAGTCACACATTGAAGGAGGCACTGCGCTAAGAAACGGAACAATTTCATATAGTAGCCATTACAAGATGCGCGCAGAAAAAGAAGCCTTTTTCGACACCGTCTACGTCGGCGATACACTTGAATATTTCGACACACTTAGATTTTATCCAGAACTTTCACGAGAACAATTCCCAAATACGTTTGAAAAAGACAGATGCGTCTTTGATGGAACGGATGCAGTTCCAGAAAGCCTCAACTGCCGTGTAGTCACCATGCAAGGGGACAGCCGTTGTAATTATTGTAAAATTACAGCGGACAAAGTTTTTTTACGAGAACGAACCAGTTCCATAAAGGCAAACGTCATTGCGCGCACAATTTGTCTTAGCGACAGCATTTCGCTTTCAGGAACTTTTTTTGCTCAGGATTCACTTGAAGTATCCTTAAAGCGCAAGCAAGAAAATTCCATCAACCTAATCGTTCAAGGACGCAAAACCGGCGAAGTAGAATACACCGGATCCTTGACCATCAACAATTTAGAAGCAAACAAGGCGCTCATCCTGTTTATGGGCGACAATTGGGACGAAACCATGAAAGGGATCTCTGTGACTATAGCCAAAGACACAGACATCAAAGGCGCAATCATTTCAAACGGAATGGTGGACTTCCGAGGCAAACTAACGGGGCAAATGATCGCCTACCATATCGGTTTTTACGAAGGCGAGACTCTCTGGAGAGGCTTTTTCAGAGACGGCCAAATCCAAAACGACACAACAGTTCACACGTTCCTTCCCGATATCGTTTATCTAGGCGGCGAGGCCAGCTATGAAAAATAACCGATCCAGGATAGGAAGCACACTCGTCGAAGTGCTCGTCAGTTTCGCCATACTTTCCTCCACAGGCGTTCTTGTTGTTGGGTATTTATTCCGAAACCCAATGTCTAATAAAGCATGGATAAACAATTATGGACAAGAGTTAAGCAAGATCATCTTATTGACGACGCCAATTGCAAATGACACCATTGTCACGCATTCCGATGAAAGCGGGAATTCATGGGAAACAGTCGTAAAAGTTGCAAAAGACCAAGAAGAATCGTGTTACAGCGCAATTTCTGTCCGCCACAAAACAGACACGACAAGAACACTCCACTATTGCAAATACGGAGCTAGCAAATGAAACGTTCCGGCAAGAGAGGATTTACGCTAATCGAACTCGTAACGACAATCGCCATTTCGGGAATTTTCTTCACCATGGCGATGAACTTATATAGCACGGCAAACAGCGCTTTTGTTACAGATAAGCGATACGACGAACTCTATTTCGAATACAACGTTCTAAAGGCGCAAACAGAACGTTTTCTACGGGAACATCCCGACTTTTGTTCTAGAGCCGAAATTTACGAAATAGAATACAAGCTTCCGCTCAGTCCATTACATTGCCAACTCTTGGACAAGAAGCGCCACCTAGTCTATTTCCAAGGATACATGGATTCAACAAAGCACGCGCTTGTCGGGTTCAGCACCATTATCGGAGAATAGCACTTACAACATCTTGCCCGTTTCCAAGAAGCGCGTATGCATCTCGAACGCACGGGAAAGCGCAAGCGGCAGGTGAATTCCCTTCGCATGCTTGATGCCGTATTCCAGAACATCCGTGAGTTCATCACGGTAATCCGGATGGGCGCAGTTCTTGATTATCAAGCGGGCGCGTTCTTCGACAGGCAAGCCGCGAAGGTCTGCAAGCCCCTGCTCCGTCACAAAAATCTGAGTGTCGTGATCCGTGTGATCGACATGGCTCACGTATGGCACCACGCTCGAAATCGCACCACCCTTCGCCACAGACGGCGTGAGGAAAAATCCGAGAGCGCAGTTGCGGGCAAAGTCGGCAGAGCCACCAATGCCGTTCATCATCGCGGAACCACAGACGAGAGAACTATTCACGTTGCCGAAAATATCGACTTCCAAAGCAGTATTCATGGAAATCACGCCCAAGCGACGAATCACGTCGGGGCTATTGCTCACTTCTTGCTGGCGAAGCACAAAATGCTTTTTCCAGTCCGCACTATTTTCAACAAATTCTTTCTGCGCAGCCTGAGAAAGCGTAAGCGCCGTTCCCGA
>JAEEGL016700291.1_pt1 | contig 17320 bp, 12 predicted proteins | sample 9134231 | NCBI WGS metagenome assembly JAEEGL01 (sample SAMN16246548, study PRJNA631951) | gut metagenome | biome: gut microbiome; feature: rumen; material: fiber-attached | host: Bos | place: Iran: Karaj | collected 2018-10
ATGTCGATGAGTTGAAACACCTCACGGAGACACTCTCTAAGGTGTCTGCTCAGAACGAGAAGCTGGCGCACGACTCGGAGGAGATGGAGAACCTGAATCGTACGCTTACAGGTATCTGTAAAGTTTATGAAATGCAGCTTAAGGGCGCATCGCAGCAGATTGGTACTATTGATCAGATTAACGAGCAGTCGAAGCATATGGCTGAACAAATCGCAGAACTCAATAAGATCTATACCCGCATGATTGAGGCTATGACGGTGAATATGCCGAAGACTCCTCTGGTGTAATAGAAGTTAAGAAGTCAAGGAGTTAAGAAGTTTAAGATAATGGCAATAAAGAAAAGACCTGTATCTCCACGCCAGAAGATGATCAACTTGATGTATGTCGTCTTGATGGCAATGCTTGCGCTGAATGTCTCGAACGAGGTGCTCAATGGCTTCTCCATCGTGGAGGAGAGTTTGAAGCGTACCACCGAGAATGCAGCAAAGGAGAATCTGGCTATATATGAGGATTTTGACCAACAGATGAAAGCCAACCCTCAGAAGGTAAAAGAATGGTATGAGAAGGCACAACTTGTAAAACTGTCGAGCGACTCTCTCTATAACTTGGCTGCAGAGTTGAAATTGGCTATCGCACAGGAGGCAGATGGGGCAACTGGTAATCCTGCTAATATCGTGAACAAGGAAGACCTGGAAGCTGCCAATCAGGTGATGCTGGCTCCTGGACGTGGACGCGGCGGTGAGTTGAAGAAAGCAATAGAGAGTTATCGTGAAGGCATCCTCAAGATGGTGGATGATAAGGATCAGCAGCATCGTATTGCCAGTGACCTGACCACAGAGGTTCCATCCACAGGACTGGGCAAGAATTGGCAGGAATATATGTTTGAGTCGATGCCGGCTGCTGCGGCTGTCACTCTGCTGTCAAAGTTGCAGAGTGATGTGCGTAATGCTGAGAAAGAGGTATTACACAAGTTGGTACAAAACATAGACGTGAAGGATATTCGTGTGAATGCGCTGAATGCTTTCGTTATTCCTAATTCACAGACCATCGTACGTGGTGATAAATTCTCAGCGCATATCGTGATGGCAGCCGTAGATACGACTCAGGTACCAGAGATTTTTATTGGTAATCAGAAGGTGGACTTGAAGGATGGACTCTATGAGACAATCTGCGGACGTACGGGTGACTTCACCCTTTCGGGTTATATCCAGACTACGAATGGTAATGGTGATGCCATCCGTCGTGACTTCTCACAGAAATATACGGTGGTGGATCCCAGTGCTACGGTATCGGCCGATTTGATGAATATGTTGTATGCAGGTTACAGCAACCCTATTAGCATTTCTGTGCCAGGTGTGCCTGTGAATAAGATTTCTGCTACGATGACCAATGGTACGCTGACGCCTACAGGCCCAGGTAAGTTCATTGCCCGCCCATCTAAGATTGGTCAGGATGCGACCATTACGGTGATGTCCACAAATACTGGTCGCCCGCAGCAGATGGGACAGTTCACGTTCCGTGTGCGCCGTCTGCCAGATCCTACACCCTATATTAATATGAAGGATGAAAATGGTAATTCTCTGCGTTTTAGAGGTGGCGGATTGCCAAAAGGTAACTTGATAAGTATTGAAAGTATTGGTGCCGCTATCGATGATGGCATTTTGGATATAGGTTTTCGTGTGATATCGTTTGAGACAGTCTTCTCAGGTAATATGGGTGAGTCAGTTTTGATGGCGGGTGATGGTGACAGATTCTCAACACGTCAGAAGGATACTTTTCGTAAGTTGGCACGTAATCGTCGTTTCTACATCTCGAATGTTGTGGCGATTGGTCCTGATGGTATCCAGCGTACATTGAAGACCCCGATAGAAATAATTGTGAAGTAATCCCAGAAGTTAAGGAGTTAAGAAGATATGAAAAGACTATTGTTCTTATTAATGATAGTGCTAGCAGCAGGCACAATGTCTGCTCAGCCAAAGAAAAGTCGCGTGCAGCAGAATAAAACGACAGAGCAGAAACAGCAGTCGTCTAATACGCAGGGAATGACACGCCGTATGCAGTTACAGTATCCCACGGCATTAGATATGCCCGAGGATGTGGTGTGGCGTCGCGATATCTATCGTGAGGTAAACCTCGACGATGAGCCCAACTCTGGTCTTTACTATCCCGTAGAACCTATGGGTAAGCAGATGAACCTCTTCACTTATGTGTTTAAACTGGCACTGGGTGGATATATTCCCGTCTATGAGTATCGTCTGGATGGTAATGAGGTGCTTGAAGCCACTGCAAAAGTTGATATGAAGACTGTGCTGGACAACTATCATATCTTCTATGAGGAGAAGAACGGTAAGTTGAGCGTGGATAATAGCGACATTCCCTCTGCTGAGGTGAAGGTATATTACTTGAAAGAGAGTGCTTACTATGATCAGGCAAACTCCTCTTTCCATATTAAGGTGCAGGCTTTTTGCCCCGTAATGCTCCGTGATGATGATTTTGGTGGTGAGGCTGCAAAATACCCCCTTTTCTGGGTGAAATATTCTGATGTAGAGCCTTATTTCAGTCGTCAGGCGGTACGTATCAGTGAAAAGAATGATGCTTCACTGGTCAATCTTGATGACTATTTTACGCTGAATAAGTACAAAGGAAAGATTTATAAGACCAATAATAGTCAGGGAAAGACACTGATGCAGATTGTTGGCAATGACTCTACGAAACTGTCTGCGGAACAAAAACGTATAGAGGCAGAATTGGCTAACTTCCAGAATAACATCTTTGGTGATAAGGCTAAGCGTGATTCGCTGGATAGTATCGCTGTCAATGACCCTAAGGCGTTGAAAGAAAAAGCTAAACAACAGAAACGTGAGCGTACAAAGACGGTGAAAAGCAAGAGCGCGTCATCCTCTTCTTCGAACAGCAGTTCTTCCGCTCCTCGCGTCTCTGTAAGGCGACAGCGCCATTAAGCGCCTATCTTTATGATAAAGAAGCTTTTCCAAATAGCACTCCCGATTGTAATGGCATGGCTGATGGTCATGCCTTTGTCGGCTCAAGGCATAGCGTTTGGAGTAAAGGGTGGTCTTGAGGTGGTCAGCATGGAGTTCAATGATGATGTTTTTGATAAAACCAATAGAGCCGGTTTCTTCATTGGACCTACTTTCGTGATATCTACGACTTTACCAGGATTGGCAATTGATATCTCTGGTCTTTATAATGAGCATACTCTAAAGGTGGAGGGCGAGTCTGTACAACAGAAATCAATCCTGATTCCTGCTCATGTCCGTTATGGTGCTAATATTGTGAACTTTGGTGGCGTATTTCTGACGGCAGGTCCTCAGTTGTCTTTTAATGTGGGACCGTCAAAATTTTACTGGGAGGATGTGAATAAGAATGCAAAGCAATTTCTCCTGCAAGACACCAAACTATCTATGGATTTCGGCGTTGGCCTTGCTATTGGACATCATATAGAGGCTATTGTCTATTATAGTATCCCTATTGGTAAGACTGGAGATTTTACATGGAATAAAGTAAGCAAGGCTGCTAATGAGGCTACCTCAGCTTTTAATAATACGAATACAACGGCCAACTCGTGGATGCTGTCGGCCACCTATATATTCTGATGAGTCAGTATGCAGATGTTATATTACCTGTGCCGCTCGATGGCTATTTCACTTATGTCGTCCCGCAGGAGGCTCAAGGACACGTAACCGCAGGGATACGAGTCATTGTACCCTTTGGGCGTAGTAAGAGTTATGTGGGGATTATAGCCCGTCTGCATGACGAGAAGCCGCAGGGATATGAGGTGAAACCGATCTCTGTTGTTATTGATATACAGCCCATTCTTTTGTCCGGTCAGTTGGACTTTTGGCAGTGGATATCCTCTTATTATATGTCACCTATAGGTGAGGTCTATAAGGCTGCCCTTCCTGCTGGTCTGAAAGCAGAGGAAGGTTATAAACCACGTACAGAAACCTTTATCCGCCTCACCGCAAATTTTCAGAATGAGCCTACGCTTCATGCCGCACTGAATATGTTGGCACGTGCCGCTAAGCAGCGTGATGCCTTCATTGCCTATCTCTCCTTGTCGCATTGGGATAGCATTGAGGGTAATGTGTGTCGTGAACCGGTGGTAGAGATTACTCGTGAGGAACTGATGAATGCTTCGGAGGCAACGTTACCTACGATAAATCAGTTGGTGAAGCGTGGAATGTTGGAAACCTATGAGGTGGAGGTCGGTCGACTAAATCAAGGTGGCACTCCACATACTGAGCATATCAAGGCTTTGAGCCATGCCCAAAAGGATGCTTATAACCAAATCCTGCTGTCGTTTATGAAGAAACAGGTCACATTGTTACATGGTGTCACTTCTAGTGGTAAGACAGAGATATACATTCATCTTATTCAGCGTGAATTGGATCAGCATCGTCAGGTTCTTTTCCTAATGCCTGAGATAGCCCTTACCGTGCAAATGATGCAGCGCCTGCAGCGAGTGTTTGGTAACCGCTTGGGTATCTATCATTCAAAATATAGTGATGCCGAACGAGTGGAGATATGGCAGAAGCAACTCTCGCAGAATCCTTATGATGTTATCCTCGGTGCCCGTAGTGCCGTATTCCTTCCTTTCCAAAGATTGGGGCTTGTTATCGTGGACGAGGAGCACGAGACATCCTATAAGCAACAGGATCCTATGCCCCGTTATCATGCACGCAGTGCGGCAATCATGTTAGGGGCTAAGACATTATTAGGAACGGCAACACCATCTATGGAGTCCTATTATAATACACAGACGGGGAAATATGGTTATGTGTCGTTGACGGAACGCTATCAGGGTGTTCAGTTGCCTGAGATACAGGTGGTGGATACGCGTGACTTACAAAGACGGAAGATGATGCGCGGTCCTTTCTCGCCACTATTGCTGAGTAGTGTGCGACAAGCTTTAGAACATGGCGAACAGGTAATTCTGTTCCAAAACCGTCGCGGTTGGGCACCGATGATAGAGTGTAAACAATGCGGTTGGGTGCCTCGCTGTCAACATTGTGATGTTAGTCTGACGCTCCATCGCAATATGAACCAGCTCTCATGCCACTACTGTGGCTTTACTTATCAAGTGCCTACAGAATGTCCTGCTTGTGGCAGTAAGGACTTGCAAGGACGAGGCTATGGTACAGAGAAGATAGAGGATCAGATTCGTGAAATATTTCCTGAGGCACATGTTGCCCGTATGGATCTCGACACCACCCGTACGCGTAATGCTTACGAGCGTTTAATCACAGATTTCTCCGCTGGTCGTACCAACTTGCTTATCGGCACCCAGATGATTAGTAAAGGATTAGATTTTGATAAGGTCAGTGTCGTGGGTATACTAGATGCTGACAGGATGCTTAATCAGCCCGATTTCCGTGCTTTTGAACATGCTTTTATGATGATGGCTCAGGTCAGTGGACGTGCTGGCCGTAAGGGACGACAGGGTCTCGTTATCCTGCAGACAAAGAATCCCGATCTGCCCATCATTCAACAGGTAGTGCGTAATGACTTTGAGCAGTTCTCGCGTGAGCTGTTGGAAGAGCGTCAACTGTTTCATTATCCCCCATATAATCGTCTTATCTATGTTTATCTGAAGCATAGTAAGGATGATGTGGTGAATACTGCAGGCATCGAACTTGGTACCCGTTTGCGCCAATGGTTTGGCGACCGTGTTCTTGGTCCCGATAAGCCAGCTGTAGCTCGCGTGAAAACCCTGAGTATCCGTAAATTGGTGATAAAACTAGAAAATGGTATTGATATGGCGCGTGTGCGCCAATATCTCCTGTTAGTTCAGCAGCAAATGTTGCAAGATAAGGGCTATGCATCTTTGCAGGTTTATTATGATGTAGATCCATTATAGAACTTTTTTCTTATTTTGGGTTGTGTTTTTCGGCTTACGTGTTGTTTGTTTCGCTATTTTTTTGTATTTTTGCAGCCGATAACGAATAGTAGATCATAAAACTTTTAATCATTTAATAAATTCCCTTGTATGAAAAAGATTTTGATGACGCTTGCAGCCGTCCTCTGCTGCGCTATGACAGCAATTACGTTTACCGCTTGTGGTGATGATGATGACACCAATTATCCTGCTACTTACAAGTACGATGTTGTCGTAACTGATGAGTTTTTTAATTCAGAGCAATATAGCGAGGTTAAATCTGTCGAGACTGCATTCAAACATGCTATTGGTGCTGATGTTTCCTATTATGAGATGCTCAAGAGTCCTAAAGATACGGAGATGAAGGCTGCGTGCGAGACCGTCAAGAATCAGTATGCAAATACCGTTCAGTTCCCTTATTTGAAACTTGGTCTCGTCCGTACTACTGCTACTGCTGAACCAGGAAAGGTGGAAAAGAATGATACGATTGCTACCTATGAGTTGGGGAAGGCGCTCACTACGGCATATGTTACCTATTATTATGCTTCTAACAAAGATGAGGCTTTTGAGGCTTTGGCAGCGATGAAAGACTCTCTAGGTAATGAAGTGTATAGGGAGAGATACCAAACACTAGCTTATTTGATTGGTAGCAAATCTATTAGTTCTCCGTTTGAGATGGCACTTGGGAAGTATATAAAGAAACATCTTCCCGATACTGAGGCTAATACAAGGGCTATTACTCATATTTGTGATAGTATTGCCCAAGCTCATGAGTCAGATGTGTTGGCTGTTGATGCAACAGCTCTAGTTGGAAAAGTGGGTCTCTTTGATGCTTCATCCAATGCAGTTATAGTATGGGGAAAGACCTTTCGTGCGAAATAAGTAATTGATATTATAAAAAAAGGAATCTGGAACTCCAGATTCCTTTTTTTATAATCCAGTAATTATTTCATTTTTGTGAGATACCAACGTACGGTCCAGTGGAGTTGTTCGCCTGGCAGCAATAGTGTGTAGGCTCCCTGACTCTCCAACTCGATATAGGTCTTTCCACGGTTCACGTAGACCTGTATTTCTGCCTCGCCTGGAGCTGCTTCTCCTGGTTTCAGGTCTTGGAATATCTTCGTCAGTTTAAGCCCGTTAGCGGTGTACGACAACCAGCCTGTACCGTTAGCATTCACCTTGCGGTTTTGTGGTGCCTCGTCGGTCCTGTACCACGCGACATTGTTTTTACTTTCAAAGGTCATGAGACCTGCAGGCCAGATACTGTCAATGGGGGCTTCAAAGCCAATCTGTCCGTCACCATTGGGTACGCGGGTAATTTCCCATGGGGCTACGCGGCGGGGCTCCGTGCCTTCGTTCTTAATAGAATAGGTGATAACGATGGCGCCATCTTTTTTATCTACTTGGAAGTCTTTGCTCACGCTGAGGCCTAGGCGTTGGGATACTGGACTGTTTATAAAGAGATGATTCTCTTCCTCTGTGTTGACAGTATAGGTATGTTTATCGAATTCGGGTACTGGAGGCCAGTTCCACTCTTTCTGGGGCGAGGTCCAGAATGTGCTGCCAAAAGATTCTGGGAAACGCGACTGTGAGATGACTTCTTGATCCTGATACTTCAGTGAGAGGATCTTACCGCCTTTCGTTATGTTGACGGTCATCGTGACGTCACCATTCTTGAGGGTGAATACTTTGTCATTGTTCTCCTGAGCCGAAGCCGTGAAGATTGTGCATACGCATAAGATTGTTAATAGAATTTGCTTCATCTTTTATGGTCTTTTTTAGTTATACGCCGCAAAGGTATGAAATAATTGACAATTTACAACTGATAATTGAAAAATATTTTTTATTTTTGCAGCCGAGAACCATAAACTATTAAATAAAAACTCATGTTATGATGAAAAAAGCATTCTTATTTTTGACGTTGACATTCCTTGTAGTGGCAACAGCGACACATGGCAAAACAGCCCGCCAGTTTACGCTTAATCTGACGGACGACGGGAAGGCACAGATGGTGTGCTTCTTGCCTGAGACACCTAACGGAAAGGCTATCGTAGGTATTCCTGGTGGCGGTTACTCTATGTTATCGAATACCCATGAAGGTACATTGGCTCATGATTGGCTCAATGAGCAGGGGATTGCCTATTTCGTGGTGAACTATCGATTGCCTAATGGTGATCGTACCATCCCAGTGGGAGATGTGGAAAAGGGTTTCAGTATTGTGAGGGACTCAGCACAGTTATGGGGTATCAATCCAGAGAAGATAGGCATCATGGGCTTCTCGGCTGGTGGTCACCTGTCGTCTGTTATCTCTACCCATTCTGCACCTGCTGTGCGTCCTAACTTTACCATCCTCTTTTATCCCGTTATTTCAATGGATGAGAACGTGAGTCATAAGTGGTCGTGCAGGAATTTCTTGGGCGAGGAGGGACAGAAAGATACAGCATTGGTACATGACTTCTCCACACAGAATGCTGTAAAGAAGGGGGAGACACCACCAGCTATTATTTTCATGTCGAGTGATGATGCGCTAGTGCCACCACTGACCAATGGATTAGAATATTATAAGGCCATGCGGGAAGCTGGCAACGAGTGTGCCATGATGATTTATCCTGATGGTGGTCATGGCTATGGCTTCGGTCCTTGGTTTAAATACCGCGAGGCGATGTTGGCAACCCTCGGCAAATGGTTGGAAGCAAGATAAAAAAAAGAATCCCGAAAGGCAATTCGCTTTTCGGGATTTTTTTTTATCATTTCAACTGCCATTCCTCTTTCCAGTTGATGACGGGCTTACTATCCTCAAACTCTATAGGGAGCCATATGTAACGGGCATCACGTGGATGCTGTGGGCGCCAAATATCGGCCATGAAGATGTATTGACCATCTACGGGAAGTACAAAGGTGCTTTGTCCGTTGAAGGTCTTATCAGCCTTTGGTCCACGACAGGGGTTAGGATGTTGTGTCCAAGGTCCCCAAATGCTGGGAGCCGAGAACATGCGTGCCTCGTTGGGTGCCCAGCCCGTACAGCCAGAGGTAATCATCCAGTAAGTTCCATTGAGCTTGAAGATGGCAGGTGCTTCGTTCTGTCCTCCTGGCGCCATGCGGGTATAACGCCCTGTATGGTGCAAATAGTCTGCGGTAAGTTCAGCGATATGTAGTGTATAATTCTCTTCAGACGAGAATATATGGTATGCCTTGCCGTCGTCATCTATGAAGAGTGTCATGTCACGTGCCATCTGACCTGTGCTGAAATCGCGCTTCAGATATTCATCAAAGTTCATCGGAGAACCTTCTATTGGCCAAGTGCCGGCATTCGCTCTTGATGAGTAGAGAAACTTGTAGGGACCTTCTGGATGGTCGGCTACGGCCACACCATAGCGGGCAGCACTATAGCCCTGACCTTTTAGTTCGAGGTGGAACCACATACAGAATTTTTTCGTCACTGGGTTGTAGATGACTTTTGGACGTTCTAGAATGCAACCCTGCTCAATGTCAGAGTTAGTCGTGGCACCGCGTCGCATACGTCTGTCATTACCTTGGTTGGGGGCTGGTTCTGTGACATTCAGTGCCACACCACAGTTGCGCCAATTAACTAAGTCTTTTGAGGCGTAGCACATCACGCCGATGAGGGCATCGCTGGTACGGTCGTCCTTATGTTCGCCAAACCAATAATAGGTGTCGCCATACTTCATGATGCCACCACCGTGAGCATTGATATGACGTCCGCCGTCATCAAACCATAGCTCACCGCTACGGATAAGTTGCTTCTGCTTCTGACGTTTGTCCCAATACTGTTCCAAACGCTTCGCCTCGGCCTTTGTGATATGAATGACACTACCGTGTTTGGGCGATGTGAAGTTCTCTATATTCATCTTACCCTCACCGAATCGTCCTAATGGCTTGAATGTCTTGAAGTCACTTGTCTCCACGAAACCAAAGTTATTGGGATGTATGGTGTAAATATCATACATGATGACCCATTTGTTCTCACCGATACGCTTCCATACATTTGGTGCCTCGCAACCTGTACGTTCGGTATCAATCTGTTCGGCGTGATAGTCATCGAAATGGTTAATCTTGTCAGATATCATATACTTAATGCCACCAGGGTTCTCTTGTGATACGTAGGTCATGAAATAACGACCATCTGGCATGGGACAGATATCGGCATCAAGCACCTGAATGGTAGTGTCGGGATATTCAAACAGTAGTTGAGGCTCGGTTTCGAGTGTGGTGAATGCTTCGTCGGCATAACTATAGTAGAGCTTGGTACGGCCGCCTGCTTGTTGACGAATGGTGAAATAGACCATGGGTTTGCCTATCTGTGGATCCCAGATAATCTGTGGTGCCCAAGCACATGCTACCTCACCGAATTTATCAGGGAATAGTTTATCAATACGTGCTACGTGGTGGGTCCAGTGAATCAAATCATCGCTGGCCATTAGTACCAATCCACGATTGTTCCCCCAGCCGTATGACTCAGGACGCTCCCATTGCGTGGTGCGGATACCTTTCTGCTTGCCGAAAATATGCAGGTCAGTCATGGCAATATAGAACTTGCCATTAGGGGCGCGATATATATGCGGGTCACGGATACCGTGTTGCTCAGCGATAGAGTCGCCTGAGATAATCGGCTCACCATTATTTATGGGCTTGAAGTTATAGCCGTCGTAGCTGATAGCCATGAAGAGCGAGTGTGTTGGGTCGCTAAAATAGGTAAAGAGATAGGCGCCCATGTCCTTCTCGGTAAGTACTTTCTTTGATTTTGCTGACGCTGTTGAGCCTACAAGGAGTACTGAGGCAAGGGCTAAAAAGAGTATTCGTTTCATATTCTACGTTTTATAACTTTACTATGAGTTTATCGCCGTTTAGGTTTACTTCAAAAAAGTGAGGGATGCGCACTGTGTGCCCTTGGGCATCTTTCGAGTGATGGTGTACAGACATCATCCACTGTCCATCGAAACGTTGGAAGAGCATGGAATGACCGAAACCTGGTGGTGTGATAGGTTCTTTTTCCTGTACCCAGGGACCATCTAGCGTACCACTTTCGCTGTAGGCTATACCTTGTGTATAGACATCATAGACCCATGAGGTCCAGACCATGCCCAGTCGGCCGGTGGCGGTGCGGAAGAGATAGGGACCGTCGGTCACCTTGTTCCAAGTAATGTTTCCTTTTTCGTCTTTCTCGCGGCTCCAAGGTGAGTCGCTTGCACGGAAAAGCACTTTTGGTTCACCGATAGTGCCACTGAGGTCGGTTTTCAGTTCTATTTTCTCTATTGTGCCGTTCCAGTTTTGTAGCCACTCACCACAGAATACCATGTAGGGTTTCCCATCCTTGTCTTTCCAATAGGTGCCGTCAAGTGTGGGGCGGTTGGCTGGCAGATAGGTAGCATCGCCGAAAGCACGATATGGTCCCATGGGGTCCTTGGCACGCAGAATCTGTGAAGCGCGTCGCTCGATGGCGTTGCCACGTACGGTGTCAATCATCACAGCCTGGTTGGTAAAAGTTCCGAAGTAGTAATACCATCCATCGCCAGTCTGATGGAGCTCTGCTGCCCAAATCATTGGTCGTGATCCCATCCATGAGTCTGCTTCAAATTCAGTCACACGGTATGGACCTTCCCATCGTTTCAAATCTGCGCTTTTCCATATCATGCCACCTGTACCTGTCATGTAATACATCTTGGTCTTTGCATCTGCCAACACGGCGGGGTCGCTCAATCTGATGGAGTCTGTTGGCACGTTATGGCGTATGCGCATTGTCCGCTGTGCAGAAAGGAATAGAGGAAGAAATAAAAGGAATAAAAAGATTTTTTTCATCGTTGTCTATTTGAAAATTTTTTGTGCGAAGATAGTTAGGTAGATGCGCCAATTGCGCCAAATGTGACCACCATCGTTCTCGTAATATTCATAGGGATAACCCTTAGAGTCGAGATATTTGCGCAGGTCGGTGTTCTGCTGCATCAAGAAGTCATCCTTGCCAATGCCTATCCAGAAGAGTTTGGGTTTTGAGTTGAAAAGGCGTGCCATTTGCGCGTCATATTCTGCATTGGGTTTTGGAACTTGACTGTTCAGCCAACCACCAAGAGCCATCATTGTAGCAGCTGACTGCAATCCGTAGTAATCGAATGCTTCTGGGTAAAGACGTGAGATTCCAAAGGTGTGGCCGCCCCCCATCGACAAACCTGTAACGGCACGACCAGAGCGTTTGGCGATAGTCTTATAGCGACTATCAACAGCACGGACGATATCCATGAAGCTCTCTTCCATTGATGCCTTGGCAGGACGATCACGGAAGGCATTACCATCGGGCACGTACATTCCTTCGTGCCACCAACCGGGAGCTGCGTCACACGTGGGGTTACCATTAGGCATCACTACAATCATCGGCACGCACTTGCCTTCGGCAATGAGGTTATCCATGATCTGCGAAGTACGACCCAAATCGCCCCATGCTGTCTCATCGCCACCCCAACCGTGAAGCAGATACAACACGGGGAAACGCTTCTTTCCGTCGTAGGCGGCTGGCAGGTAGACTGTCATGCGTCGTTGTTGACCAAGTGTGGGACTATCATACCATACGCGAGATAGGGTGCCGTGAGGTATGTTGTTAACGGCATAGGTATGTCCCTTGTCATCGTTGCTCTTGGATACAATAAAAATGTTGCTTAGTGTGTTGATGTCGCGGTTTACGTAGCTGTTAGCAGGATCTATGATGCGTTGACCATCTACCGTGAAACTATAGGAGTATAGCTCGGGTGTTAAAGGAGCCGTTGTTACAGTCCATATGCCATTTTCTTGTTTTGTCATGTCGAGTCGTTTGCTGGTGAGTTCATCGAAATCACCGGCAACGCTGACCTTTGTGGCTGTTGGGTCAAAGAAATTGAAAGTCACGGAGCCATCTTGATGAATGACAGGTGATTTCACGTTGGGACGACTGCCCAATTGCTGTTGTGCCATGCTGCTCATGATCATGAGGCAGCTGAAAATAAACACTGTTGTTCGTTTCATATATGTTTTTGTTTAGTTATTAATGTTTCCAAGTGACATGGAGACGATGTAGCATGGTGGTACTTTCGCCGCAGGAACCGGTATGCTGGATGTGGATGCCCCCATAGGGATTACCTGTTACATGCGCCTGAAGGTCTACTAGATGGGGTAGGACGGAGTCGGCAGGCTTAGGCGTCTTTGTTTCAACATGGGCACTTAGTAAATTGTCGATATAGTTGATGCTGATGGTACATTCTGTGCGGTAACAGGTAGAGGAGATGGCATCGGTAAGGGGAGTAACCTGTCCGTCTTTGTATTCCACCAATAGGAAGTCCACAGCCTTTGCATGTTTCACGGTACGGATGATACGTAGACCGTAACCAGTCAAAGTCTTAGTGTCGAATTTTAGGCAGATATCCATATACTGTCCAGTGGCTGAACCGAAACCTTGACCGGCGGTCTTGGTAGGGTCAACGGTCAGTGTCAGCGACATGTCACCATAATGCCCTTTAGATGCTGTATACATCAGACGAGCACCTCTTTGCGCTTGTAGAAGTCCCTTCCCAACGGCACCGTTGAATCCCTCACCATATTCCCACATGGGTTTATGGGGATTAAAGTACCAGTCATAGTCAGATGTGTCGGCAGGCTTATAGCCGTCTACGGTCCATAGTCCTTCGGAAATAACTGGTTGCCAGTTGCAATAAAGTTGGCTGAAATCTGTGTCAAGGCTGTTTTGTTTGGGTGTATGTCTCACTTTGACTTGACACTCAATAGGGGCACCATAGTCGCTTCGTTTCTGTTTAGGATATAGTACAGCCTTTAGTGTATGTCCTTTGTCGGCCTCTTGAAGTGTGTAGACACCATTGGGATGCGTATTGGTTGTTGCTACAGGAACGCTATCTCTATACCAAGTGATGTGGGAGTCGTCATCAGCTTCTTTCGTATTCAGAAGATAGGTTAGTACAGCCCTGTCTTGCATCAATGTGATGCGTGGGTTGCTAACTGTTGGTGGTGGCAGTTGTGATGGCTTGATAGTCAGATGACATGCAGCCTCCCTACCATCTGTCGTAGTAGCGATAATGCAGAATTTGATTGTTTCGTCAGAGTTATTTATAGGAATCAACTCGATTGTTTCCGCATCTATGTTTCTTATTCCGGCATATTCTTCAAAGCCTTTTTCTATCCGCCAGGAAATCTTTTCCTTACATGATAACCGGATGGTGTCGCGGCCGGTTTGGAGTGTGCTTTCATGCTTACTGATAGCCAAAAAGGGAACTTCATTCAAAGACGCATTGAGAAAAGATGGTGATATTGTGTTCTTGCTTTGCCGATTGCCGATGAAGTAGGGCTTACCATTGATCGTGAAATTCTGTTGATAGCAGCGAAGCCAAGGTTGTGGGTAGGGCGTCCAACCAATATAAATACTGTCACATGGTGCATGGTAGCGGCTATCAATCACAGTGACGGGGCCGCCCTGTTTGCAGAAATACATCTCACGTTTGTCACCTTTGACGTAGAAGTCGCAGTCTATGAACATGGCACCAGCGCCAAAAGTACTCCAGAAAGGTTTTTGTCCGTAAAGGTCGAAATTACAATGTCGGTATACGGCGGTGCCGTTAAGGGCATCGTCGGTACACTCGAAATGACAGTTTTCATAATATGATTCCTTTGCACCGTTCAGCGGATTCAAGTTCAGACGACTGATAAAACGCACGTTTTTCGCTAGGAGACTATTGCCGTGTACATACCCTACGTGGGCTTGGGTAATGGCATCGCTTCGTTTCTTGCGTGAAAGTGCCGGATTCAAAGGGTAATCAAGATCTACATTACAGAAGTTTCCCATTGTGAGGTTTTCTACCCAAAGCGAGTCGCAATGAATATCAAACATGGTGAAGTTACCGACAGCTCCTTGCATCTGTCCGCGAGCAGAAGCTAGCACAATATTTCTTGCATCGGCATCGAGTCCTATAAAATGTAATATCTTACCCTTGATAACGCATCCGAATGGTTCGCGTCCGTTCTCGCCACGCACCACTTCTGGTATGTAAGGATTGTCTATCCAGTATACACCAGGCTTAATATATAAAGTAGTGGTATCCGAAAAACACTTCAGTGCCTTGTGGAAGTTGTTGAACATAAAATGACTGTTAGCTACCTCGACATCACTGAGTGAAGCATCAAGCAGCAAATGGTTACGATCTAGTTGTAAGCCACTATTATGTGACGGGGTTGGCATGTCGGGTAAAGCATCGAGCCAACAGAGTAAAGTCACTAGGGAAGCATTCCAGTTGATGGCGATCTCGTTAGAGGCATATGATTCTTCATCATCGACATACGATTCATCTGGAATATTTGATGGGTAGATGGCGTTGTGCATGTCTTTTTTGTCCTGTTGCCCTGGATTTGGACCGCCTATCAGCATGCCAGGGAAAGGGGGCTCTATGCCGTCAGCCGAACTGATACGGTGATGTGGATGCATAGGGCTTTGGTCACCGAAGCCAGTTACGTAGCAGTAGCCTGTTGCGTTGCGTCCCAATAGGTAATCGGCATTTTGAAGTGCGTAGGTGCGGTATTTTGTAGTACCTTGTAGCTTGTCGGCATATAGCAGAGCCATAGCCTGACAGCAACAGTGTTCTGCTAGACAGCCCCATCCAAAGTCGTGAGCATTGTTGCCATAGGGGGATTGAAACGATGAAGTATCTACTTCTTTTATGGCAGATTCACAATATTTCATCAGTTGATGGAGCATGTCATAGAATAATGGTGAGTGCTTCGTCGAAAGCCATTCAAAGGCACCAAGTGCAGATACGTTACCCCAAGTTGGCGTGGTGAATCGTTGGGGCTGATTTTCCAGCACGTCGTCTAGGTATTGCTGCTTATGAGTCAGTCGGTAGAGGGCTGAGGCTGCCCAGAATAATTCGTCGCGTGAATTAAAGTCGGCATAAGTTCCCGTGGTGACTTCTGGATCGTGTAATTGATTTTGACGATAGAGTGCCGTGGGGTGTTCCTTTGCCCATAGATATGCTCGTTCCGCCATCGTGGCAGCTTGGTCCGTGAAGTCAGGATAATCCTGTTGATAGGGGGCGAAAAGACGTGCGGCATCCGCCATGACAGCAGCAAAATCGAGCGTGGCCGTTACGCTTTTGGCCACAACGTAGCGTGGCTGTTTACATGCCTCAGGCATAATAAAGCCTTCGAAGTTAGGAGTTGTCAGTTTGTGATAAACGCCCCCATCGTCAGGATCCTGCATAGTCTGCAACCAGCGCAGATTGAACATCATTTCGTCAAGCAGGTCGGGTGTTAGATTATGACTCTCAGGAATCTCTGTATTCAAATTGGCGAAGTAGGCTGATAGTTGCTCGTAAGCGGCAAACATAAGTCCGATGCTGAAAGCGGAGTTAACGACATATTTGTTGTAATCGCCCGCGTCATACCAACCATAAGGAGAACTGATAATGGTGCTAGCAGGGCGTTGTGCTGTGGCAGCTGAGGGGTGAATGAATACCTGTGTATCAGGGTGGCCTACTGGACGGTTGTAAACGCCTCCCTGTTCGATGGGTATGCCCGAACGTATAAGGTAGAATAGTCGTAGAGATGCTTTGGCTATGTCGTGATAAGGACGGTTTGCCACATGTATGATGCACCTCTCATTGCCGATGCTAATCTGATAATTGCCAATGGCTGAAAGCTCGCCAAGATTGACTACATAGCGGGTCTTTCCCGAGAGGGGTGACACTGCTTTGCGAATGGTTGCGGGTTTCAGTGTCTTTCCTCTAGGTGTCTTAATCTTTAATTTGTTTGTTGGGTCTGTTCCCTCAACAACAATGACTTTCTCTTGCTGTGGATAGCAGCCCACTTGGTTGCGACGTATCTGCCCCAGTGTCTTTGTTGGTAGTATAATGAGTGCTGCGAGGACAGTTAGTAAAACGAGTCTTTTCATTGTTGTTAAGTCAATCTTTATAGTTTTGTTTGCAAATTTACAAATATTCTATTACATCTTATTATTTGTTTTTACGATTTATTTTTGCCAATAGATTTTTTTAACACTCCAAACTCCTATGCACTCTTTAAATAAATCAAACAAACAGATGGTATGTTGTTTTTTCTTAAATTTTACCATGATAATCCAAGAAAAAGTGTTATCTTTGCACCCAATTTTGCAATAGGTATTTTTTTTATATAAAAACACGAATAGATTTATGCGTAAAGAATGGCGTGGTTTTAAAGGAACCAAGTGGACCGAGGAGGTCAATCTAAGAGACTTTATTCAGAACAACTACACAGCTTACGAGGGTGACGAGCGCATCCTTGCTGAGCCTAGAGATGCCACCAACGTGTGACGGAGCCGTCCGCAGGAGCAGCAGAAGGAGGAGCGTGCCAAGGGCGGTGTACTCGACATGGAGACAGAGATCGTTTCGAGCATGACAGCTTATG
>JAEEGL010978415.1_pt1 | contig 17319 bp, 13 predicted proteins | sample 9134231 | NCBI WGS metagenome assembly JAEEGL01 (sample SAMN16246548, study PRJNA631951) | gut metagenome | biome: gut microbiome; feature: rumen; material: fiber-attached | host: Bos | place: Iran: Karaj | collected 2018-10
CCTTGGCGATCTTGTAAAAGATGTTGTCAAAAAAGGCTTTCTTTCGGCGCAGACTACCTGTCCAAACGACTGCGATGTATATATAATCGCCGTGCCTACACCCATAAATCCCGATAAAACAGCGGATATGCGATATGTGGAATCGGCAACGAGGGCTGTTGTGCCCTGCGTGCGCAAGGGCTGTATAGTTATTCTGGAGTCCACATCCCCGCCCAGAACGGTAGAGGATCTTATGCTTCCTATTTTAAAGGAAACGGGTCTTGAGATAGGCGAGGAACTTCTTGTGGCACATTCTCCCGAACGTATTCTCCCCGGCAGGGTTATCGAGGAACTTCGTACAAACAGCCGTATTGTCGGCGGTATCAACGAAAAGTCCTCTCTTGCGGTCAAAGAGGTTTACGAGAGCATTGTTGAGGGCGAGATACTTCTTACCACTTCCACAACTGCGGAAATGTGCAAGCTTATGGAAAATACTTTCCGCGACGTAAATATCGCACTTGCGAACGAACTTGCAAAAATGAGTGAGGAACTCGGCGTAAATGCGTGGGATGTTATCCGCATGGCAAATTATCATCCCCGTGTTAATATTTTAAGCCCAGGCCCTGGTGTGGGCGGTCATTGTATCGCGCTTGACCCGTGGTTTTTGGTTGAAAAATCCAAAAATGCAAAGCTTATCCACCAGGCAAGACTCAACAATGATTCCATGCCCGAATTTGTGAGGGATAAGATAGAGAAGATAATCGGCGGTCTTTCGGGCAAGAGCGCTGCGATTTACGGCGTTACCTACAAGCCGAATATTGACGACGTGCGTGAAAGTCCCGTTATGCACCTTATCGACCTGCTTAAAAATGCGGGCGTAAAGGTAAGCGTATGCGACCCCCATGCTGCCGAAAAGGTAGAGGGCAATAAGGGCATTTACGAAGCCGCAGAGGGCTGTGACATACTTGTTCTGGGCGTAAACCACGACGAATTCAAGGATGTGGATTTTGCAAAGCTTACCGCAAATATGTCCGCAAAGAACGTCCTCGACACCAGAAACTTCTGGAACAAAGCAGATGTTGAAGCAGGCGGCGCTAAGTATTATCTGCTTGGCGACGGCAACAGATAAAAATGGATAAACTGCTTTATATAATCATAGTTTATGAGCTTATAATCAACCTGTTCACCTTTATTTTATACGGGGCGGACAAGTACAAGGCAAAACATGAAAAGTACCGCATACCCGAGGCGCGGCTGATATTTTTTGCGTTTATCGGCGGGGCATTGGGTGCGGCATTGGGGATGAAATGCTTTCATCACAAAACATTAAAGTTAAAATTCAAGCTGGTCTATGTACTGCTTGTTTTGCAGGTCATCCTTGCGGGGTATGGCTTGTATATATTTTTTATTAAGTAACAGGAGAAAATAAAAGGAGAAAAAAGGGAGTGCAAAATGATTTTAGTAAACACGGATCACATTACGGGAAGAAACTTTAAAATGCTGGGCTATGTGCAGGGTTCTATACTGCACCAGACAAGCACGGGCGGTACAGCAGGTACTCACGGTGTTACAAGCCTTAAGGCTATGGGCGGCGGCGAGGATCTTGTTACCCAGATGGTAGATCAGGCAAGGGAGGAAGCACGCGAAAGAATGATAGGCGAGGCTGTCGAGCTTGGCGCAGATGCTATTGTAAGCATTCAGTATCATTCTTCCATGGTAACACCTACAGCGTGCGAACTGGTTTACTCCGGCACAGCCGTTAAGTTTATTTCACGTTCTACCGCAAATTCGGGACTTTGATTATAGTAAACGACAAAAGTCTTTGGACTTTGGGCGTTTACTTGCGCCGACTGCGAGCCGCAAAGCGGCTTTATTCCTTGTACGCAGTCGTGCGCATGCCCCGCAGGGTTATAGTAAAGGACATTTTTAAATGTCGTTTACTATAAAAAACAATAAACGACAGTCCAAACGCCGACAAAAATTCATAGCGATCTTCAAAAATACTGCAACGATCTTTCGGCTAAAATTCCGCATTTCAGCGTCAAACTCTCTTGACTTGCCACAGTTGGGCAAGCCTGCGGTCGTTTTTCTTGAACTGCAAAATTTTATCTCGAAACCTCTATCGCATTATTTCTGAATATTGCTATGGGGTGTCGGGGTTTATTAAGTATGCAAAAAATTAAACGGAAGACGATAAAATGAAAAAAGTACTTATTATAGCTAATCAATTTCCGCCTATGGGCGGCAGCGGCGTACAGCGCAGCGTAAAATTTGTAAAGCATTTAAGGGTGTTCGGTTACGAGCCTGTGGTTTTTACGCGTGAAGTGGGCAATATGCCCCTGAAAGACGAAACTCTTTTAAAGGACGTGCCCGAGGGTGTCAAGATATACCGCACAAAACCGTGGGAAGCGCCCGAAGCACAGGGCATAATGCGTATACCGGGCAAGGTATTGGGCAAACTGATGATACCCGACAGCGCAAGATTATGGATGGAAAATTCCAAAAAAGAGGTGCTCAAAGTCATAAAGGATGAGGGTATAGGCATGATCTATACCACATCCGCACCCTACAGCGACCATTTGCTCGGCCGCTATATCAAGCGCAAAATGCCCGAAATAAAGTGGGCGGCGGATTTCAGGGACGAGTGGACGAACAACCCATACACCCTTGATAATCCATATGACCCTGTCCGCACAAAAATAGAAAAGGATATGGAGCACTCCGTTTTGCTTGAAGCGGATATGCTTATCACAAATACGCCTGTTATGCGCAAAAATTTTGTCGAAAACAACAATTTAAAGGGCGACAATTTTTTTGTTATCCCCAACGGCTATGATGAGGAAGATTTTAAGGGTCTTGAAATAAAAGAGGCCAAAAACGATAAGTTTACCATGGTCTACACGGGCGCGCTCTACGGCAGAAGAAAGCCCGATACTTTCTTTGAGGCTTTGAAACAGCTTAAGGCCGAGGGCAAGATGAAGCCCGAAACTTTTCTTGTAAAGCTTATCGGCAATTATCATAAGGACAAATTGCAGGCGCAGATAGACAGCTACGGCCTGACAAAAGAGTTTGATATAGTGGGCTATGTGCCCCATGACGAATGTATAAAACACCAGCTTTCAGCCGACAGCCTTGTGCTTATCGAGGGCACGGGCAGGGGTGCGGAAGCATTCTATACGGGCAAGATCTTTGAGTATATGAACACGGGCAAACCCGTTTTGGCTATCCTGCCCGAAAACGGTGCCGCCGCAGACCTTGTGCGCCAAAGTCGGATAGGTGTGGTGGCACATACCGACACGGTGGAAAAAATAAAAGATATAATTTTTGATTACTATGACAAGTGGACAAGGGGCGAGCTGACTTTCGACCCCGACAGAAGCGTTATAGAGGGCTTTGAAAGAAAAGCGCTGACGGCGGAGCTTGCAAAGGTCTTTGACAGGATGTAAATGCGGGCTTTTTGCAAAATAAAAGAGGTGAGTAAGTGAAAATTCTCCATTTTATCAGCGGCGGTGATACGGGCGGCGCAAAGGCGCACGTTCTGACCCTGCTTGACAGTTTAAGAAAAAAGAATATTGATGTCAGCCTGCTGTGCATAATGGAGGGTATCTTCACAGACGAGGCGCGCGAAATGGGCATACCCATAACCGTTATCCCGCAGGAAAAACGCTATGACATATCCGTTATCAAAAAGATAAAGCAGTTTATTATTGACAGCGGGTGCGATCTGGTGCATTGCCACGGCGCAAGGGCAAATTATATCGCGCTTTTTATTATGAATGGCATGGATGTGCCCTTTGTGACCACGCTTCACAGCGACTATAAACTGGATTTTGTGGGCAACTGGCGCAAAAATATGATATTCACGCCAATAAATGCTTTTGCACTAAGGCGCTTTAAACATATACTAACCGTTACAAATGCATTCAAGCAGATGCTTATAGCCCGCGGTTTCAAGGAAGAGCGGCTCAATGTCATCTATAACGGCATCGACTTTTCAAAGGACATCTCAAGTCTTGACAAAAGGGCCTTCCTTGAACACTTCGGGCTTGAAGATACGGGAAATACCGTTTTTATCGGCATTGCGGCAAGGTTTGACGCGGTAAAGGGTGTAAATGTGTTTTTGCAGGCGGTAAAGGAGTTTTGTGACAGCTCCCCCGATGCGGATGTGTCCTTCCTTTTGCCCGGCTCGGGTGAAATGGAGAGCGAGCTTAAAAACTACACCGCCGAAAACAAGCTGACAAAGGCGCATTTTTTAGGTATGATATCCGATGAAAAGCTGATGAACGGCTTTTATAATACCGTTGATGTGAACTGCCTTACATCATACTCCGAAAGTTTCCCCTATGCACTTCTGGAGGGCGCAAGGGCGGGCAAAGCCTCGGCTGCGACAGCGGTCGGCGGCATAGTCGAAATGATAGATGACGGTCAAAACGGCTGTCTTGTGGCTTCGGGTGATTATAAGGCACTTGCGGCGGTATGGAAAACACTTTATGAAAACAAGGAACTGCGCGAAAAGTACGGCAGAGCTTTTTACGAAAAGGCGAGGGAGAAATTCTCGGTCGAAAGCATGGCGCAGACCCATATTGATATATACACCAAAATTATACACAAAAGAAATTAAAAAATAAAAAGGAAGATAAAAAATGAAGATTTTAGACAGAAGAGGCCGACTTTTCGGCAAGATAAACATTGTGGACCTGTTTGTTATACTTGTGGTTATTGCACTTGCGTGTGCGATAATTTACAAAAAAACCTCAAAATCGCTCAATTCGGCAGAGGGCGGCGCTTCCGCACCCGATGAATACTGCTATGTGACCCTTTACTGCAACCAGATGGTGCCCGAATTCAGCAAGTCCATAAATATCGGCGACCATATGGTGGCAAACGGCAAGTTTACCGATGCGACTATCGTTGCTGTAAACGAAGAGCCCGCCGCTTATGTAGGCTATGACGACCAGGGCAAGGCGGTACTCAGCCAGCATCCTTTATGGAAAGACGTTACCGTTGTTATCAAGGAAAAAATAAGCCCCAATCCCGTTATCCGCAAAGTCGGCGAACAGGAAGTGCGAGTGGGCTATCAGTACATTTTTAAAACACAGAAGGTGGAAAGCGGCGCAAAGGTAAGACGTGTTGAGTTTGAAAGCGAACTTTCCGCAGATACCATAAACAAGTTTGAAAGCGGACAGGTACCCGAAGAATATCTTCTTCCCAAGACCGCAGATGCGGCGGCCGAAGCTGCCGCTCCCGCTCAGACACCCGCAGAATAAAAGGATGATATAAATGTTGGATATATTAAAAGGCAGTTTTTTTGTAAGATGCCTGATATGGCTGTCCGTAGCCTATGACAGAAGCCGCCTTGCGCGTATCGTCAAAAGGCTTGCACGCATCTGGCACAAAAGTTTTACATTCGGACTGTTAAGCAGATATTTTAAAAAGGGCTGCGCTTACGAGCACAGTTTTATATATAAAATAGTTGCAAAGCTGACACATATTTTAAGCCGTATAATGCGGATGACCGACAGGGCGCTCAACAGGTGGTTCCGCGGAAGTATTTTCTGCCGTGCGGTCAGAAATATAAGGGGCTACGGCCTGCTTGTGCTTTTGTTCGGCGTTGTAGTGACGGGTGCTGCGCTTGGCGGCGTGTTTGGCCTTGTGTTCCGCGACTTCGCCGATATTGCGGTGGATATGGTGCTTGTAATGGGCGTTATCGCCTTTGTTACGGCGGCGGCACTCGTGCTGACCGATTACACCGTAAGCCTTTATATTTTAGGTGCTTACGCAGTTATCGACTATGTGTTAAGAACTTTTGTCCCCGCCTTTGCGGGTATGTGGGACGAGGCTTATTTCCTTGGTCTTGTGCTTTTGTGCATATGGAAATGGGCCGTGCATTACCGCGACTGTCGGGGACCTGTGTTCTCGCCTATGGATATGCCTATTTTAGGCTTTTTGGCGGTAATGACATTTGTCTATCTCGTAAACTCTCCCGACCCAAAAATTTCTTTGGAAGGTCTGAGAGTTGTCGTTCAGTATATACTTTGGTACTATGTCGTTATCCGTCTTGTTAAAAACAACGACAAGGCCGTGCTTGTATCACGCTTTTTTGCTGTGGTAGTGGGGCTTATGGCTCTGCACGGCATATACCAGTTTATTATCGGCGTTGAAATGCCCGCGGGCTGGGTAGACCAAAACGAAGCGGGTGTGAGAACGCGTGTTTTCTCGATACTGACAAGCCCAAATATCTTCGGTTCGCTGCTTACTCTCGGCGCTCCGATATCCCTCGGTCTTGCTTTCGGTGAGAGAAATACCTATTTAAAAATATTCTTCGGCGGCGCGGCTCTTGCTATGATAGGCAGTCTGCTGTTTACATTCTCAAGGGGCGCATGGATAGGCTTTGCCGTGGCTTTTGCCGTATATGTGCTTATAAAGGACAAGCGTTTGCTTGTACCGGGTATTATTGCGGCAGTCCTTGTTATACTGCTTGTACCGAGCGTCGGCAACAGAATTACCTATATGCTCAGCCCCGAATATATCGAATCCAGCCTGCGCGGCGGCCGTCTGGTACGCTGGATGACGGGCGCAAGGATAATGAGTTTCTTCCCGATTTTAGGTGTGGGTCTCGGCCACTTCGGCGGCGCTGTTGCCATGAATCACGGCCTTTCCACCCTTTTGGACGGCGAATATACCGAAACTTTCTATATGGACAATTACTACCTTAAAACTGCCGTGGAATCGGGTATTGTCGGTCTTTTGGCAATGCTTGGGCTGATGTACTGCGTTATTATTAACAGCCTGCGCACCGTAAGTATTTTAAGGGACAAGCGCATGAAAGAGCTTGCATCGGGCATAACCGCGGGACTTACCGGCGTTATCGTGCACAACTGTGTTGAAAACGTGTTTGAAGTACCGCTTATGTGTACCGTATTCTGGCTTTTTGTGGGCGTTATAATGGCTGTATGGTATCACACCCACAAAAATATACAAAAAGAATTAAGACAAAAAAGAAAAATACAACTTACCGAGGTTTCAAAATAAACACGGCAGTGAGGACTGAAAAACGTGACTAAGACAACCAAGCTTTTGATCGCGGGCTATCACGGTTTCGGAAACTGCGGCGACGAGGCTATATTGCAGGCAATGGTAAAAAATATCCGTGCTCTGCCCCTTGACCTTGAAATTACCGCCCTTTCCAAAAAGCCCGATTTTACCAAAACCGAATATAATGTAAACTCCGTTCAGAGATTTGATCTTTTTGGGGTGCTCGGCGCTATTTTAAAAAGCGATGTTGTTTTAAGCGGCGGCGGCACACTTTTGCAGGACGGCACAAGCACGCGCTCGCTTTTATACTATTTAAGTATAATAAAGACCGCAAAGCTGTTTGGCAAGCGCGTTATGGTCTACGCCAACGGCATAGGCCCCGTAAACGGCGCACGCAACCGCAAGCTGGTCAAAAAAGTGCTGACGGGCGTGGATGTTATCACTTTAAGAGAAAAGCTCTCCGAAGCCGATTTGAGGAGCATAGGCGTGACAAGGGATGATGTGACCGTTACGGCAGACCCCGCTTTTACGCTCGAAAGTGCTGATGATGCCCGTGCATCGGAGATATTTGCGGATGAGAATATCCCCTTTGAAGGCGGAAAAATGGTCGGGGTATCGGTACGCGCATGGAACAAGGCAAAGTACGGCGACGATTTTGTCGTAAAGCTTGCCAAGACCTGCGACACTTTGGCAAAACAGGGCAAGACTATTGTCCTTTTGCCTATGGAGTACCCGCGCGACCTTGAAATTTCACAAAAACTTATCGACAATATGCAGGAAAAGGCATATATATTCAAAAAACGCTACAACCCGTCCGAAATACTGGGCTTGGTGGGCTGTTTCGACCTTATGATAAGTATGAGACTGCACACCCTTATTTTTGCGGCGGTCAAAAATGTGCCCATGCTTGGCATTATCTATGACCCCAAGGTCGAGTATTATCTGCGCGAACTGGATATGCCCGAGGCGGGCGATGTACGCACAAAACGCCTTAACAGCGACGAAATAGCCGCAAAAGCCGTTGATGTGTTTAAAAATATGGACGCGTATAAGCAGAAATTAAAGACTCGCGCCGATATTATGAGCGAAAAAGCAAGAGAAAACGATAAAATTTTGCTGGAGCTGATAAAAAAGAATGAAAAATAAAAACAATAAATGGCTCACGGCGGCACTTATGCCCGTTGTGGCTGTTATAGGATTTATCGCGGCGGAAATAGCAAAGAATAAGGATTGATATTCGGAAAGGTGTGTTTCTATGAACGAAGCCGAAAAAAGTTTAAAACGCGCCAAAGTATTTGCGGTGCTTTCGGTTTTGTGCTTTTTCTTGCTGTTCGTTGTGTATACATTCGGGCCTTATATTGAAAACAGTTTTTATGACGATGAGGGTGCGGACTATCACGAACTTAACGCACTTTCGACTGTTTTCAGCGCCGCGCAGACTTATGTTACCGACCTTTACAAACAAAATGACGGTGAGATAGTGCGGGATGTGACCTGTGACGACCTTGTTGCCGCGGGGCTTCTGACACAAAACCCCGAAGACAGGTGGGGCAGGATCACGATATGTGTATGCGAGGACAGACCCGCAGTCAAAGATGTAAGTACGGCAAAATATACCTATCCGATGGAATATGGGTATGAAGCAGGGGAGACAAAACACGAACAGTAAGGGGCGGTTTATATGAAAAAACTTGATATATCCTTAAAGGTAAGCATAATAAGTTTCTGCCTTGCGGTCTTATGTTTTGCGGGGTTCTTATGCAGGAAAGAACTTAAAATACGGCATGATGAGGCATTGGCGCGCTCGTTTACATTGGAGTCGATATATCATAGCGCTCAGCTTTGCATAACCGAAAGATATGCGGCAAAAGGTATTGTTATGGACAGCCTTGATACGGGTACTCTTTTAAACGACTATTATCTTTGGTCTAAAGCCGAGGGATACAATATCGTTACCGTCGAGGGTGCGCCGCTGATAAGCTATGTGGAGTACAAGGGATATAAATACCCCGAAATTGACAAGGAAAGCGACATTTATTATCTTTCCGAAGATGTGGATGATTTTAATCTGCACGCGGAAGAATATGCACATAGAAACCTTGCGCCTGCGCTTTATGCGGCGGCATGGTGCTATATACGCGAAAATGACACTTCGGGCATGGAGACTATCCCTCCCGATGAATTGTTGGATAAGGTGGATTTTTTAGCCAAAGAACCCAAAAAAGCGGAATACATAAAAGAATGGATAAATGATGTTGAAATAAGACTTTGCGATAACGGTATGGCGGTCGAGGGCGTTTCTTTTGTCAAAGAGACTTATAGTCCCGAAAGTATGTGGTGGTATAAGACCGTGCAGGAACCCGTTGACACGGAACTTGCAAGAAAAATATATGCGGCGGCTGTCAAGTATCTAAGCGACTGCAATGAAAACGGCACAAAACCAGAAATTCCTTTGGAATGTGAGTTTCTTGCCCAAAACGGTTATATCGACCCTTTGCCCGACTACAGTGGTATATATCTGGAAAACGAGGACAGCGATACTCCGTCTATAAGAAGTGTTTGGGTAAACAGTGCAGTCTATCCGTCATAATACTTAAGTTTTTATTAAGGAAATAACTGACGGTTGTTAAAACGGCGGAAATATGTTATTATTAGATGAGAAAATAATTTTTACTTATATAGATTTTGGAGGTACAAAATGAAAAGCAAACTTATTGCGGGAATAGAGATATTTGTTGTTACGGCGGCGGTATTTGCGGGCGTAACGGCATTCGGTGCGGCGGGAACACAGGATGATCCTTTGGTTTCCAAAAGCTATGTTGACGATAAGATAAATCAGGTGCTGGAGATAGTAAACGGCGGCTCTGTAAGCGTTGACGGAACTATTGCGCCTGCGGGCGGAAGCTATCAGCCCGTTTATGCAAGTGTGGGTCAGGTAGTGCTTGGCGGCGAGGGTACGGAGATGATCCTGCGCTCGGGCAAGGCAAATATCTATATCGAGGGTGTTGACGGCCTTGTTGATGCCACAACGGGTAAAAACCTCACCACGGGCGATGTTGCAACATCAAACCATATTATGATAGTACCCCGTGACGACGGCAGAGGCGTAAAAGTTACCGAAGCCGCATGGTTTCTTATCAAAGGCGACTACACTATCAAATAATAGGAGTATTTTTATATGAGTGGAATATGCAATATACTTGGCGTTCCGTTTAACAATATGTCACCCGTTGAAACGGTGGAGCTTATAAACGTGTATTTAAGCGGCGACACAAAGGCGGCGGTCTATACCCCCAATCCCGAAATGGTCATGGCGGCGCTCAAAGACCCCGAATTTATGGAAGTGCTCAATAATTCCGCGGCTAATCTGCCCGACGGCATAGGTATCGTCTATGCTTCAAGATTTACCGAAAACAGGATAGAAGAGCGTGTTCCGGGCTGTGATACGATACTTGCGCTGTTTGATAAAATGAAGACCGGCAAAAAGACCGTTTATTTCTTCGGCGGTGCGCCGGGTGTGGCGGAAAAGGCCAAAGAGGAAATGGAAAAGCGTTTCAAGGGACTTAATGTTATCGGTACGGCAGACGGCTATTTTGACGAGGAAAAGGAAAGGCAGATAATTGCCGACATAAACGAAAAAAAGCCCGATCTGCTTTTGGTTGGCATCGGTTTCCCCAAACAGGAAAAATGGATAGCAAAGCACCTTGACGAGCTTAATATAAAGGTCGCAATGGGTGTCGGCGGAAGTCTTGACGTGTTCAGCGGTACTGTAAAACGCGCGCCGAAGTTTTTTATAAATCTTGGTCTGGAGTGGTTCTACAGACTGCTGTGTCAGCCGTCAAGAATAGGCAGAATGATGCAGCTGCCCGTTTTTATGATAACGGTCATCAAGGACAAGTATTTTAAAAATGCGGGCAAAAAGCCGAAAAAGACGGTAAAGATAAAAAACTACAAAATAAAGATACGCAAGAAAAAACATACCGAACAGCCTGCGGGTGAAAATAATACTGGTGAAAATAATACGGAAGAATGAAAAAACGGGCTGCCGCACTTATAATATTGCGGCAGCTCGTTTTTTTGCCTAAATTTTCGGCTGATAGTTTATTATGTCGGTATCGACATCATCGGTATTGAGAAGTTTTTTCATTGCAAACTTATAAAGCGCAAGCTGGCCTTTATATTTTGCAAGAAGGGTCTGTTTGAAGTTAGGGTCGTTTTGCTTGTTTTCGTTTGACTTATAGTCAAGGACACACACCTTGCCGTCCTTTTCAAGCACAAGGTCGGCTGTGCCGTTTACCCAGGTGTTAAGGGCGATCTCTTCGCCCAGAACTGCGGTCAGAGCTTCGGCTTCTTTATCGTCCGAAAGGAAGAACGAGAACGGAAGCTCGGTATAAACATTGTCCGCATCGGCTATCCTGTCAAGCAGAGCATCGTCCCCCGCAAATTCGGCGGCAAAACCGCGCAGACGCTTTTCATACGGCCCGATGCCCTCCGACATATCGTCAATGCCCTCTATCAAAGCCATATTAACGGCATCTTTTAAGTATTCCGTGATTTTTGACTTATCCTTGTCCTCGGCAAAACGATTTACGGTAAGCTCAAACATACGGTGCATGGCTGTGCCGAGCACATCTCTGCGTATCCGCGTTTCCTTGTCGGGCTCGTCGGCGTAAACTTCTTCGCTGTCCGCCGATACGGAATTTATGCCCTCGGGCGTATAATCGGCCGTAACGGGGCTTTCGCTCTCTTCGGGCTGCGGTTTTGCTTTGCTGTGGTCTTCCAGTGCGCTTGGGTTAAGCGTTGAATACACGGGCGCAGCCTGTGACGGCGACGGTGCGCTGTATTGGTCTGCGTATGACATTTCCGTTGTTTCGGCAGATACATCGGGCGCAATATCGCTTGGCAGCGGCATTTCCAATACATAATCCGCTACGGCTTTTCTTTTGCTTGCCAATTCGCTTTTTATCCAGCTATTTCTTCCTAATTTTGGCATAAATATAAGCGCTTCTCTCGCCCTGGTCGCCGTAACATATGTGTTGCGCAGGTTTTCGGCTGACCTCGCCTTCGACTCATCCTCCTTTGCCTTATCGTTAAATGAAACTGTGGGATAATTATAAATACCGCTTCTCAGTGCCGGATAGTACACATTTTGGAATTTGTGATTTCCGGGTTTAGTGTTGTTTCCGCCAATGTCAGCAATGATAACTATATTTCCCTCAAGGCCCTTTGCCTGGTGAAAATTCATAAACCTTACGGCGTTATACTCAAAATCGAGCGGCAGGTCGTTCTTCGCCATGGAATACCTGTATGCGTCGAATGCGGCGGCAAGGGTCTGACGGCTGCCGTTTGACGAGGCAAGCACGGTATCGACCATTTGTCTTAAAGCAGCTGTATAGGAAGTCATTTCTGACTCGTTTATTATCCCGTGCGGCAGCAGAAGGTCCATTCTGTGTGAAAGATACTCCGCAAGGGCATAAGAACTCATGGTCTGCGTGTATTCGTAAAGTGCCTGTACACGCTCCAAAGCCTTATTCCATTCGCTTTGCTCCGCCTTGAAAAAATCGCTTTCGAGAAGCTGAGCCATCGCACCCGCTTTGGCCTTATTGTCAAAATTGTTTGCAAGGAAGGAGTATAATACACAAAAACGGCTTATAACGGCATCTTCACTTACATTTTTTTTCATACCGAAGCTGACGGGTATATTGTATTTTTTGAATATTTTTTTGTATATAAGGGCTTCATTTGTATCTTTTGTCAGCACAAGAATATCGGAATATGCAATTTTTTCTTTAGTCAGTTTGTCGTTTTTCTTTTTGTAGATACAGCGTTTCCCTACAAGACTTTGTATAAGCGCACACAGTTCGGCAGCATCGGTCACATTGGAACGCTCGCCCTCGGCAGTTGCCTTTACCTGATAAACGCCGCGCAAAACGTCGTCGTAATCGCCCATATTATTGCCCGGATAACACAGCATATCGGAATAACCTATGGAAGAGCTTTGGAAATTTTTTTTGAATTTTTCGTTTACCCACCTTATTACATACGGGTTGCTGCGGAAATTTATCTTCAGTTCTGCGGTTTTTGCCTTTACGCCGCTATTTGCCATTTCCGTAAATTCGTCGCGGGTCTCCGTAAAGATTTGAGGCTCCGCGCCCCTGAAACGGTAAATGGACTGCTTCGGATCGCCGACCACAAACAGCGAGCCGTCTCTTATCGTGCCGCTGTTTCCCTTTGCAAGCGCCCACAGGGTCTCTTTTTGTATATGATCGGTGTCCTGAAATTCGTCTATGTAGATACATCTGTATTTTTGGGCAAAGTATTCGCGCGCCGCCCTTGCTCTTTCCAAAACATCTTCGTTATCGGATGCGGGCGAAAGCAGTTCGCGCGCTTTTGTAAGCAGTTCGTCATTTGTAAGCTCCGACGAAGAACGTGAGGCGTTATATGCCTTTGCTGCTTGGATACCCGTATTTATTATGGCGTAATAGCCGTAATTAAGATATTTGTTTATATCGGGACAGTCGTTAAGCTTTTGGTTTACAATTTCCATAAATTGCGGGCGGAACTCTTGTATTTTCTCTTTGTAGGCTTCGTCCTTTTTTTCGTCGAATATATCGGGGTGTTGGAACACATAAAGAGCAAAGTCCAGTTCGCTGTCCGCTTTTTTTGCAGCTGTATCATTTAAGAAGTATGTCCAAAGGACAGTGTCGTCAGAGAGGATCTCGCTTGTCCATTGTTTAATTTCGGAAACAAAATCGCCATAATGACTTTTTATAAGCTCCTCGTAGTAGGCAGCACCCTTGCTTTCATCGAGTTTCGCATCGGGGCAGTACACGCCTTTGAGGTCGCGGTCGAGCAGCTTGTTGCTCACAGCCATAAAAATTTCAAAAGAATTTTGCTTGTAATTCCACAGTTTGGGGTCACCCTTATAGCTTTGGCTTCGCTTTATGGCATCCATGTCGGCGTGTTCCTTGAAGTAATTTTCAAAAAATATCTGCTTTTCGGCCGTTTCTTCTTCGGGCTCTGTTATGGATGCATTCATTGGTATTCCCGCGTCAAACGCCCTTTGCTCCAACAGTTTTTTGCAGAAACTGTGTATCGTGGATACGGTCATGGTATCTATATGCAGCAACGCTTTTTCCAGTTTATCCCGCTCGTCAGCCGACAGCTCTGTTTTCAGCGCCTTTGCCAGATCGCTTGAAATACGGTCGTAAAGCTCTGCGGCGGCCTTTTTTGTAAAGGTTATCACAACAAGCTGATCGGCGGTAAGAAAACCGCTTTTAAGCTGGTTTATTATACGCTGAACAATGGTGTGTGTCTTTCCCGCACCTGCGCCTGCTTCAACAAAATAACTGTTCTTGAAATCGTTTATTATATTTTCGCGAAGATCAAGTTCTTCTTGTACCGCTGTCTGATCTATATTTTCACTCATCTTTCTCCCCGCCCATGCTTATGCCGCATATATCAATTAATTTGCAGTATTTACACACTTTCACATCATCGGTTTGTGCTTTTTCGTATGACATGGTAAAATTGTTTTTTTCAAGTACCGCGCGCAGTATGGTGATCTCCTCGGGGGTGAAGTTTTTAAGTTCTTCCCCCGTTTTTTGCTTGCGCTGCTTTTGCGGATCGTCTGAAAAAATATACTCATAGCTGAACTCTTTGACGTTTTTCCCGCCGTCAATGGCAAGCGGATAGACGATATGCTGCTTGTAGGTATCGTTTTCATCCTCTTTGTATGTGCCTGTTTTATAGTCTATAACACGATATTCGCCGTCGGCATTTTTGTCTATGCGGTCGATCGTGCCGTTGAATGTAAGCTTGCCGCTCCAGCCGTCTTCCGAGATAAGCGCTTCCACATCCTTGAAATTATGCTCGCAGTCCACGGGATAAAAGCCCGAAGATTTAAATTCCTCGTGCATATTTTTTACGTATTTTTTTAATTTGTTGTAAATGTCTTGCTTTTTGGTTTCTCTTACCTGTTTAACATCGCAGTATACGTCGGTCTCGGCTTGACTGAACACCTTATTAAACGTTTCGTTGAACACATTTTCGTCAAAATTTTCAATATTGTTTTTGACGGTGTTTATATATTCTTCGAGTACCGAGTGGCAGTATATGCCCGATGATGCAGTGTCAAGCCATGCACCCGCATCCCTTTCCTTAAACTCTTCTTCACGAAGCAAAAGCACATTGTGGAAAAAGAAACGCTGAGGACATTCCAGCAGGCTCTGCAATCCCGACGGGCTTATATTTTGCGCCTGTTTAAAATTGCGGTCAAAGTTCCTTGCTTTTTGTGCATCGGGGAAAGTTTCCCAGCCTGCGGCAGTCACTCTGACATTTTTATCGGTGTTTTTGGGATAGGTACGATAGTCCTTAGGCATTTCCCTGCCGCAGTAAACAAGCAGCTCGTTATAAATGGGTGCCGGGGTGGCAGGCTGCATTTTTACTGTGTCGTATATCATACTGCTGAGGGTTATTTCCGCATCTTCGCGCGCCGATCTAAGCGTATTTAAAAAATCGCGCCGTTTTATTTCGTTTACTTTTGATGACAGCAGGTCCTCGTCTGCAAGCCACTCCTCTATCTCACTGTCGGAAAGCACGGGTGATTCCGAAAGGGCGGAATTGAACTGAAGCGCGGAGAGTCCCAAAAAGAAGTTGTATTTCCGCTCCATGACTTCCGGCGCGGTAAGCTGTGCTGCAAGTACGCTGTCCGTGCGCTCGGAAGAGTTTATTTTAAGTTCCGACAAAAAATCGTAAAGGGTGTTTATATTTTGCTCCATGCTGCCGTTTGTGTAAAAACGCAGTTCTTCGGCGGCGGTATATATCCTCTGATACGAAATTTTGTTTATATCGTTGAATTTTGTGTTGGCTTTTGTAAATTCAAACAGCTTTGAAAATAATTCGCAGACCGTACAATTTTCTTCAAAAACTTTTATTAAAGCGCGCATAAGCTTTATAAAGGCAAGCCTGCACATGCGCTCTGTCTCGATCTCGTCTTCGGTCTTGTATTCGGAAGTGTAATTTTTTGCCTGCTCTTCCTTTTGGTCAAGCCATGGGCCGTAGTTGTCAAGCCCCCACACAATGGCCTTGTCAAGGGCGCTTGTGTATTGTTTGTATACGGGTGAGGGCGGGTCCGTGTCAAGGCGGATAATTGGGCTTGACATAACGCTTTTCAGCGCTTTGTACAGATATTCGCTCTTTGCCCACGAAAGGATATTCAGCATAAAACTTACAACATTTGTCTGAGATGCACTGACACCGCTCGTTATCCTGCACGGTATGCCCCTGCTCTCAAAAACGGCCTGTATCATATTTGCATATTCGTTGGAGGTGTAGTATACGGCACATTCTCCGTAATTTTTATCCGCAATGCTGTCTGCGGCCTGCATAACTTCGTTTTCGATACCGTAGGCAAGCTTGAAATCTATGTTTTTCGTCAGTTCTTTGCCCATATATGTAATAACGGGCCGGCCCTGTGTCAGGCGCTGAACAAAAGCTTTTTCCGCGGCGCTTCTGCTTTCGCTTTCAAGTGCATAATAAATAAAATCGGGAAAACGGCCTATCTCTTCGGCGCGCTTTAAAAGCAGCGGAAGGTCAAAGGCATCATTTGCCGAAAGAACGGTCTCGTAGCGGCTTATAAGCTCCTTTATCTGCTGTATTTTGTCCGTTTTTCCGTCTTTGTACACCTCCGTCGGTTCACTTAGTCTTATCTTATTGAGGATGTCCAGAATTTCGGCCGCGCTGTTTATGTCAAGACAGCTAACGGGCAGAAAGTCGGGACGAAACTCGGATAATACGCCGCTGAGTATATGCGCACACGCCTTTTTGCCAAGGATATTCACGCTTTTTATTTTGCCTTCGCGCGCAAACTCCGACGCTATTGTTTCGGCGGCAATATCGCTTATGGTTTTTATCTCCGTATTGAACAGTATACGCCCGCTTTTTCTTACAAGCCTGTTGGCGTTTTTGACGCTGTCGGCTATCAGCACCCTTTTCTTGGCGCTCCTTTCACCCGAAAAGTCGGAAAAGTTCATGTTATCAACTCCTTATATTTGCTTTGAGTGTAAAAGTGAACAAATTATTTGTAATTATTATACCATGAACGGACAAAATGCACAATAGAAAAAATGATAAAATTCTGATTTTGTTGTGATTATGCCACGTGCGAGGAATTCGGCTTTTTGCACATCATGGTAAAAATTAGGGACATGGGGTATATGCGGGGACTTGCATTCAAATGTGGTGCATGATATAATGTAAATTATGAGAGGGGAGAAAATTTATTTTCTCAACTCGATTGATTTA
>JAEEGL011747062.1_pt1 | contig 17319 bp, 15 predicted proteins | sample 9134231 | NCBI WGS metagenome assembly JAEEGL01 (sample SAMN16246548, study PRJNA631951) | gut metagenome | biome: gut microbiome; feature: rumen; material: fiber-attached | host: Bos | place: Iran: Karaj | collected 2018-10
TAATGCTGACTATGTTTTTTCCGGAAAAAGGATAAAACGTGGACTTTACAGGCACTACGATGGGACAATAACAAATGCAGATATAAATGGAGCTGCAAATATCTTAAGAAAAGTATTCCCAAAGGTAACCCAATGGGATAGAGGCATAGTGGACATGCCCTGTTCTTTGGGATGCGTTAAGCATCCCAAAGGTTCATGCCGCTCTGCGGCATAACAGAAACCTCTTCCGAAGCAGAGTCGGTGGAGGTAGTTCATGAACGAAGAATGTGTATGAATACTACCAATGTTTTACTTTCTAAAATTTTTAGAATTGTTTATGCTTGTTTAATTTTATTATGAGAGATATAGGAGTAATATTACTTCCTGTGCAACATTATTTCACATGAGGGGTGAGGTAGTGAAAAAATTTTTTACGTTTGATTGCCATTGGGAAAAACAGTTCGTATAAAAACATGTCAACCAACAAAGAGGGTTGAGACAATGGCAATCAACGTATATACAAAGAGGGAGATAATATTATGAAAAAGAATGTGGTAAGTAAATTTGTTACAGTCGCAGCTGCTTTATCTATGGCTTCATTTGCACTTATGGGATGCGGAAGCACCACTGAGGAAGTAGGAACAATCGAGAAGTCACAGCTTGAGGAAACAATTGAAGAGACACCTGTTGCGACAGCAGCTACAGAGGATGTTAATAAAGAAGTTAGTGCTCCTTACTTCACAAAGGGCGTATATGCAAATTACTCTTCAGAGCTTGAGAATCCGGAGAAACATTATTTCTATGTTTTCAGCGAAGACAGCTACGGCTATACAGATGATTCTGAAAGCGGAACAGGACTTCCCTTTGACTGCAGACAGGATGAGGGCGCTGTAATCTTTACCTTTGGCGGAGCAAGCGAGAGCGAAGAAAAACTCATTGTTTCATCAGTAGAAAACGGAATGGTATACGGATACTTTGAAGGTGCAGAGGATCGTCCTCTTGTATTCGAGCTTTTGGCTGATGCAGATCCTGAAGGCTTTAATGCTCAGAACTATACCAGCACCGGAGATTATGTTTACAATGATGCCAACGGCTGGAGCATCAAGTATGATCCTAAGCGCTTTGAGATTACCAAGGAAGGTCCTGTAGTAGCTATCGTATATACCGGAGAGAGCGCCGGAGCAAACCTGATCCAGGTTACATATGATGTTGAGCACAACGGAAAAGAGATGAGAGACGAGATCGCCAAGGGCTATGGCGAAAAGGCTACTACACTTGATGCACCTTTCACAGGTACAGAGGATGTACAGGGCTACTGGGCAATGGTTGGTCCTGATGGCGGCGGTGCCGGCCTCTATGAGACAGCTATTTCCAGAGACTATATGGATGGATCTCTTACCTTTGAATGCATCGAGCATATGAGCGGTGATGAGGAGCTTGATATGGAAGTATCAGATTACATGGCAATGATCATTGACTCTGTTAAGTTTGAATCATACGAGAACTAAGAAATAGAAATCCAAAAGATAGTGAGAACAAGGAATGCGCTCCTTACGGAATGCATTCCTTTTTTGTGTGTTTTTTTTCATTTATAAAGGTTTTATTTGTTTACAAAATTTTAAAAACTCATGTTATTGATTTTTGAGTAAAAAAAGGTAAAATTGGTATAAAGAATTAGCTAAAAAACAATGATCAGAGGTAAGATGTATGCCAAAGAAAATCACCATGTCGGATATTGCTGCAGAGCTTGGAATCAGCACAGTCACTGTTTCCAAGGCATTATCGGGACAAAAGGGCGTCAGCGAGGAAATGCGTCAGCGCATCATGGAAATAGCCGAGGAGAGAGGCTATCAGAAGTCTTCACAGGCTAAGGAAAATGAGAATTTTAAGATTGGCGTTCTTATCGCAGCCAAATATCTTGGCAACATTGATTCGTTTTACGGGCATATGTATCAGCTCTTTTCCGCAAGGGCCGCCAAAATGGGATGTTTTACCATGCTTGAGGTTCTAAGCGATGAGGATGAGAAGAATCTGGTTTATCCCAAACTCATAGGCGACGGAAATGTGGATGCGGTGGTAATAATGGGGGCACTCAATGAAAGCTACCTTGCCATGCTGGATGAAAAGCTGGTAACGCCCACATTCTACATGGATTTCACGGACAGGAAGCATCAGAAGGATTCTGTTATTTCGGGAAGCTATTACGGAGCATATATACTCACCAATTACCTCTTTGACAAGGGACACAAGGATATTGGATATGTGGGAACGGTGCTGGCAACGCCGTCCATCACTGACAGATACCTGGGATATTTGAGGGCTCTGATGGAACACGGCAGACAGATAAACAGTGACTGGATCCTGGATGACAGAGATTCCGGAAATCAGGGAATAGACCTGGACAAGAATTTAAAGCTCCCCAAAAAAATGCCGACGGCTTTTGTTTGCAACTGCGATCTTGCAGCCACCCGTTTCATTAATTACCTAAAAGAAAAAGGTTATAAGGTTCCGCAGGATATTTCGGTGGTGGGATACGACGATTTTGTTTATTCAAACAGCAGTGAGGATATAGGCATCACAACTTATAAAGTTGATATGGAAGAGATGGTGAGAAGAACCATAAAAAGAATTCTTCATGTTCTCAGGGGAGAAAAGTACAGAAGCGGGCTCAGCATAGTTGAGGGTTGCATTGTAGAAAGAGACAGTGTTAAACGATTAACTTAATAATGATAAAAAACATGATGTATTGCAGAGCATTTTGCTATGGGTAAAATAACCAAAAGCAAAATGCTCTTTTTGTTTATTAGGTAGAAGTTAGGTAAAAGTTAGGTAAATAATAGGGTAAAATATTGACTATTAAAAAATTAAGAATAAAATAAGACTTAGCTAAAAACATTGGTGCTTTTTAAGGAGGGAAATATGAATAAGAAAAAAGTATTGTCGTTGTTAACTGCCACAGCTATGGCAATTACAGCTATGGGTTGCGGCGCTTCTTCCGATACGGCAGCTACATCGGAGCCTGCTGCAGAAACACAGAAGGAAGAGACTGCTACACAGACAAATGAGACTACTACGGAAACTGCCGCACAGACTTCAGAATCAGCAGAAGCACCGGTTGCCGGCGAGCTTAGCTACACAACACTTAATCTTGATGATTACAAGGATCTGACTGCATCTATCAAGTTCCTTCACCACAAGACAGACCGTCAGGCAGACGGAACAATGGATGCCATGATTGCCGAGTTCAATAAGGAATTCCCCAATATCACAGTATCCACCGAGGCTGTGACAGATTATGCTGAGGATTCACTTCTTCGTCTTTCCACCGGAGACTGGGGCGACGTTATGTTTATCCCTGCAGTTGACAAGTCTGATCTTGCCACATACTTCATGCCTCTTGATACCCTTGATAACCTTTCGGCACAGCTCAACTTCGTGGATGCCTGGCAGTTCGACAATATCTGCTACGGTATCCCTTATATGGCAAATGCTCAGGGAGTTCTTTACAACAAGAAGGTCTTCTCTGATGCGGGAATCACAGCAATTCCCAAGACTCCCGATGAATTTATAGCTGACCTTAAGCTGGTAAAAGAAAATACGGATGCTATTCCTCTTTATACAAACTACGCAGCCGGCTGGACCATGGGCGCATGGGATGCTTACATCGGAACAGTTACCAACGGAGATAATACATACTTCAATCAGAAGTTTGTGCACACAGCTGATCCCTTCGCAGATCCCGGAGACGGAACAGGCGTTTACAATCTTTACAAGATTCTCTATGATGCATGTGCTGAAGGCCTTATAGAAGACGACTACACCACAACAGACTGGGAAGGCTGCAAAGGTATGCTCAACAGAGGTGAGATAGCTACTATGGTACTTGGTTCATGGGCTTATGCTCAGATGCAGGAAGCCGGAGATACTCCCGAGAATGTGGGATATATGCCATTCCCTATGACCGTTGGCGGCAAGCAGTATGTTAATGCGGGCGGTGACTACAACTATGCTATCAATGTCAATTCTTCGGATGAGAACAAGGCAGCAGCACTTGTATTTATCAAGTGGATGGTCGAGAAGTCAAACTGGTGCTACAACGAAGGCGGTTACACAGTTGTTAAGGGCGGAAAGAATCCTGATATGTACGCAGCATTTGACGGCTGCGAGGTTCTCGCTGACCAGCCTGCACTTGCAGGTGAGGAGACCTTCCTCAATGATATGAATTCAGAGTCTGAGCTTTCCTTCAACGCAGGCGGAAATGACAAGGTACAGAGAATTGTAGAGGCAGGCGCTACAGGATCTGAGAGCTTTGACGATATCATGGCTGACTGGACATCTAAGTGGAAAGATGCTCAGGAAGAACTTGGAATAGAGGTCAAATACTAATTGAGCTTTCTTCATAGCCGGAGAGGCGAACCTTCTCTCCGGCTATATTTATTTCATGAGAAACTCGCTCGTAAGCAGCTCTTTATTTAACGACAGATGGAGTAATAGGGATGAAGAAAAAGAGAACTTTTAAAGAGTGGATAAAAAGCAGGGACGGGCAGCAAGTGCTGGTCATGATAGCCTTCATGATAATTCCGCTGCTTCTTTTGTTTGTATTCACATATCTGCCCTTCGGCAAGATGTTTGGATTCAGCTTTTACAATATGAAATATGTGGGAGCAAGGAAATTTGTGGGGTTAAAGAACTACATAAAGGTCTTTCAGAGGGATGACTGTTTCGGAGCGCTTAAGCTCAGCCTGTATTATATGCTGGGATCTGTGGTTCAGCTGGGGCTGGCACTTTACCTGGCAACAATCTTAAGCTTTAAGGTTAAGGGCGGAGACATTTTTAAGGGATTTATGTTTTTTCCGTTTCTTATAAATGGTATTGCCATTGGTTTTATTTTCAAATTCTTTTACACAAGAGGCTTTGTTTTTGACACAGTTCTTCAGTGGTGTGGATTTCAGCTGGATAACCTTCCCTACTGGTTAAAGAATCAGAGAATAAACAACTTCTCTCTGGTGGGGACTTCTGTCTGGAGATATTTTGGTCAGAACATGGTCTTATTTATTGGGGCTATCATGTCTGTAGACTCTGAACTGTATGAGGCAGCAATGCTGGACGGAGCCAACAGATTTCAGCAGTTTAAATACATCATTATGCCTAGCATAAAGACGATAATCACTCTTAATGTGATTCTTTCAATTACAGGTTCCTTAAGTGCTTTTGAGCCGCCCTACGTTATCACTGATGGTGCAAACGGAACGGGAACCTACTTCGTGGTAATGCATGAGATAGCTCATACCCAGCAGAAGGTGGGTCTTGCTTCTGCCATGGCTATTGTGCTTCTTATAATTATCTTCATTGCCACAATTTTACAGAAGCTTTTCTTTAAATATGTTTTCAGAAATGCGGAGGATGAGGATCCGAAGGCAGGAATCAGAAGGCAAAAAGCGGTGGAGAAAAGCTTAAGGAGACAGCAGAGACTTGCTGAAAGGGGAGGAAAGAAATATGGAAGCAATGAATAAAATAGGCAGGTATTTCCTTACTTTTTTAAAGTATCTGTCCCTGGTATTTTTTTCCTTCTGGGCAGTACTTCCGGTGGTTTCCTGCGTTATTACCGCCTTCAAGACCGACAAGGAGTATCAGACCACCAATGTCATGACACTTCCAAAGAGCTGGTTTAATTTTGACAATTTTGTCCAGGCCTTTCAGAAAGCGGGAATGGCAAGGGCATTCCTGAATTCGTTTATAATTCTGGTTTGCGTGCTGTTCTTTTCGGTGATGATAGGAACACAGCTGGCATACGTGCTTAACAGATTCAAGTTCTTCGGAAACACAATTATAAGAGCACTGTTTTTGTTTGCATCCCAGCTTCCCGGAGTAGCCATGCAGATTGCAGTATATGAGATCATGTACAACCTTGGTTTCATCAATTCCCTCATGGGATATATCATAATGATGTGCGGAACTGACATTATCTCCATATACATTTACATTCAGTTTTTTGAAAACATTGACTATTCCCTTGATGAATCGGCGATAATTGACGGCGCCAACTATTTTACAATTTTTTACAGGGTTCTTTTCCCGCTTTTAAAGCCTGCTATTGTGACCAGCTGTATCTTAAAGGGTGTAGGAACCTATAACGAGTATTACTGCGCAAACCTTTATCTGCAGGATAAGACCAAATATGCCACTGTAGCCACCTCACTGTACACATTTGTGGGGCCCCTGGGAAGTAAGTACAACCTCATATGCGCAGGAGTTATTATTTCGCTTCTTCCCGCACTAATCGTATTTATTCTCTGCCAGAAGCAGATTTATTCCGGGCTTACGGCAGGCGCAGTCAAGGGATGATTTAAATAGAGGTAAAAGAGTAAAATGGTAACAGAAGTAAAAAATCATCTGGTAAACGCCCTCATTCCATTCTGGAAGAGTCTTAGAGATGAGGAATACGGCGGATACTACGGATATTTGGACTATGATCTTAATCTGGATAAAAAAGCTGAGAAGGGCTGCATATTGAACAGCAGGATTTTGTGGTTTTTTTCAAGTGCTTATCTTTTGTTAAAAGACAAATCTCTTTTGGATGAGGCTTATCACGCTTATGAGTTCTTGAAGGACAGATGCCTTGATAAGGAAAACAGCGGAGTGTACTGGTCCATGACCTTTGACGGCAAGGCATTGGATTCCACCAAGCACACCTATAATCAGGCTTTTGCAGTCTATGCTCTGTCTGCCTATTATGAGGCGAGCGGGGATAGTGAGGCCCTTGGTATGGCAAAAGACCTGTTTGACCTTATAGAGACCAGGTGCAAGGATGAGAAAGGGTATCTTGAAGCTCTTGATGAGTCTTTCTGCAGGATTGGCAATGAAAAGCTCTCCGGAAACGGGGTTATGGCTGACAGGACCATGAATACCCTTCTTCATGTCATGGAGGCATATACGGAGCTTTATATCGCGTCAAGGGAACCAGCGGTAAAAGAGGCGCTGGAGGAAATTCTTACTGTCTTTTCGGAAAAGATTTATAACAGCAAGCTTCGCAGGCAGGAAGTTTTCTTTGATGAGGATTACAGGTCGCTTATTGACCTTCACAGCTACGGCCACGATATAGAGAGCTCCTGGCTGGTGGACAGGGCAGTGGAAGCTATTGACGGACCTGACCGCAGATGGAGCGATAAGATGACACCAATTACAAAGGATATTGCAGAGAATATCCTGGAGAATGTTTTTGACGGGCACTCCCTTCCCAATGAGTGTGAAAATGGAAAAGTGGACGAGACAAGAGTCTGGTGGGTTCAGGCGGAGACTGTAGTGGGTTTTATCAATGCCTACAACAAGTCCGGAAATACCGATGAAAGGTATCTGGAGGCCGCAAAGAGGTGCCTTGAGTATATTTTTGAATACCTTGTGGACAAAAGAGAGGGCTCAGAGTGGTTTTGGGCGGTAGATTCTGATGGGACTCCAAGGAGAGAGTATTCCATAGTTGAACCTTGGAAGTGCCCTTATCACAATGGTAGAATGTGTATAGAAATAATAAAAAGGATGGGATAAAAGATGGTACACCCCAAATATTACGAACTTTTAAAGGAACAGGAAGAATATATCAAAAGACCAAATAAAAAGAGTGATTTTTATAACGGAATTTATGACAGATATGTCAATCCGGTGCTTACAAGGGAGCACGCTCCGCTTTTTTGGAAATATGATCTTGACGAGGAGACAAATCCCTATTTTATGGAGCGACTTGGGATAAATGCGGTAATGAATTCCGGTGCCATTTATCTTAACGGCAAGTATTACCTGGTTGCAAGAGTTGAAGGAGCTGACAGGAAATCCTTTTTTGCTGTAGCTGAAAGTGATAAGGGAACAGAAGGCTTCAGATTTTGGGATTACCCTGTGGTTCTTCCTGACACCGTTTCAGAAGAAACTAATGTTTATGACATGAGACTCACTCAGCATGAAGACGGATATATCTATGGAGTTTTCTGCTCGGAGTCCAAGGATAAGAAAAATGCCGATCTGTCCGCAGCAGTGGCAGAAGCCGGCATAGTCAGGACCAAGGACTTAAAGACCTGGGAGAGACTTCCCAATTTAAAGACACTTCGCTCGCCCCAGCAAAGGAACGTTGTGCTTCATCCGGAGTTTGTGGAGGGGAAATATGCTTTCTACACAAGGCCCATGGATGATTTTATTGAAACAGGGAGCGGAAGTGGCATAGGCTTTGGACTTTGCGAGGATATCGAGCATGCAGTCATAGATGAGGAAAAGATGACCAGTATTCGCAGATATCATCAGATAACCGAAGCCAAGAACGGCGCAGGTGCAGTGCCCATTAAGACTGATAGGGGCTGGATACATATTGCCCACGGAGTAAGGAATACGGCAGCAGGTCTTCGCTATGTAATCTACGCCTTTGCCACTGACCTCAAGGATCCTTCCAAGGTCATAGCCGAGCCTTCAGGTCTTTTGATAGGACCGAGAGAAGGGGAAAGAGTGGGGGATGTCAGCAACGTGGTGTTCACCAACGGCGCAATTGTAAATGAGAAAAATGAGGTGTTCATTTACTATGCATCCTCGGATACAAGGCTTCATGTGGCAACCACCACTATAGATAAGCTTAAAGACTATGTGTTCAACACACCTTCCGATCCGGGAAGAAGCCCTGACTGCGTAAAGCAAAGGTGCGAACTCATAGCCAAAAATCTGGAATTACTGAAATGAGAAGACTTCAAAATTAACAAGGAGACAAAGACAATGACAAAGTACAAAATGATAAGTGAACCGCTTCCAAATATGCCATGGCAGGAGGGCCCTGAAAAGTTTGACGGCGCTCCCGTATGGAGATACACAGAGAATCCTGTGATAAACAGAAATCCCATTCCCGGGGTGGCAAGGATTTTTAACAGCGCTGTAATGCCCTATGAAGGCGAGTTCATCGGAGTGTTCAGGGGAGAGCAGACCAACGGAATGCCCTACATTTACATGGGAAGAAGCAAGGATGCCATCCACTGGGATTTTGACCACAATAAGATTCCTTTTACAGATAAAGAGGGCAATCCCTTCATGCCAAGATATGCCTATGATCCCAGACTTGTAAAGGTTGAAGACACCTACTACATCATCTGGTGCCAGGATTTCTATGGAGCTTCCATAGGAATGGCTAAGACCAAGGACTTCAAGACCTTTGAGAGACTTGAAAATCCCTTTATTCCGTTTAACAGAAATGCAGTTCTTTTCCCAAGGAAGGTTCACGACAGATATCTGCTCCTGTCAAGACCGTCTGATTCGGGACACACTCCTTTTGGCGATATCTTCCTTTCTGAGAGCCCTGATATGGAGTATTGGGGACATCACAGACATGTTATGGAGAGATCCCCGGAGTGGTGGGAATCCGTTAAGATCGGCGGAGGCGCTGCTCCTATAGAAACCAGCGAAGGGTGGCTTCTCTTTTACCATGGTGTAAGTAGCACCTGCAACGGCTTTGTATATTCTATCGGTGCAGCAATCCTTGATATCGATGAGCCCTCAAGGGTTAAGTATCGCTGTGAAACCTTCATTCTCACTCCAGAGGAGTGGTACGAGGAAAGAGGCTTTGTGCCCAATGTATGCTTCCCCTGCGCAACTCTTCACGACAGTGAGACGGGCAGGATCGCAATTTACTACGGAGCAGCTGACAGCTATGTTGCACTGGCATTTACAAGGCTTGATGATATTATTGATTATGTTAAGGAGCATTCTGTTGTTCGTGAAAGTGATACTGAACTTGGTATCAGATAAGGAAAGATTATGATTTCGTTTGATAAGGAAAAGGCAATAGCGGGCCTTGGGGATATTTCAAGATTTTCTAAAGCTTTTACCAAATTGGAAAACGGAGAAAAAGTGACAATTTGCTTCCTTGGGGGATCCATTACCCAAGGAAGTCTTTCTTCTGAGCCGGAAACATGTTATGCCTACAGGGTTTATAAGTGGTTAAAAGATAAATTTCCAAGGGCGGATATAACCTATGTAAATGCCGGTGTGGGAGGAACAACCTCAGCCTTTGGGGCAGCGCGAGCTGAACTTGATGTGCTTTCCCATGATCCTGACATAGTGCTGGTGGAGTTTTCCGTCAATGATGAGTGTGATGATTACTTCCTTGAAAGCTACGAGGGCCTTATTAGGAAGCTCTTATACAGCGACTGTGAGCCTGCTGTGGCAGCGCTTTTTAATTTTTACTATCAGGATGGTAAGACTGCTGAGAGGATTCATTCCAAGGTCACCAGGCATTACGGGGTGCCTTCGGCTTCCATGCACGGGGCGATTTATGAAGATATTTTATCGGGTAAGATAGAGGATACAACTCTTTTGTCCCCGGATGGGCTTCACCCCAATGATCTTGGCCATGAGCTTCTTGCGGGGGTAGTGATTAATATTTTTGAGAAAATATTTGAGAAATGTGTAGAAACTCCTTCTGAAATAGCTGGTGTAAATAAAGAAAAAAAGGAACCTATCACCGCCAATCGTTTTGAATCAGCAAGAAGACTGGATAACCGGAATTTTACAGCACTCCTTACAGGCTTTGAGGCTGACCTTTCGGTTCAAAGCCAGGTGAGCGACTGCTTTAAAAATGGATGGCTTGGAAAAAGGCTTCATGATAAGATTGTTTTTGAACTGAAGGGAGACTGCGAGTGCAGCGGAATTGCTCTTCAGTATGATAAGACAATTAAGCGCCCGGCGCCTGTGGTGGAAGTTACCCTGGACGGCGGGGAGAGCGGGAAGATTATTATTGATTCAGCCTTTGATCAGACCTGGGGAGATCTTTTGGATTTAAAACAGCTTTTTTTACATGAAAAGAAGGAAGCTCACAGGCTGGAAGTAGAGGTTGTGGATGACAAGGGTGGTGCCTGTGTGCCGTTTAATCTTGTTTCGGTTATTATTACCGGTTGATTTGGGAGAAATTTAATGAACAGTAATGCAAATGAACCAATTTTTTTAGAGCCGTATTTTACACATAATATCTGGGGCGGCAGCAAGCTTCGGGATGTATTCGGATATGATGTCGAAGGCGATGATATTGGGGAATGCTGGGGAATTGCAGCACACCCAAGCGGCACCGCAGTGGTGAAAAACGGCTCTTACAAGGGAATGGGACTTGACGAACTCTATAGGGAAAAGTGCGAACTTTTTGGAAAAAAGAATTCCGACAAGTTCCCTCTTTTGACAAAGATAATCGATGCCAGATCGGATTTAAGTATCCAGGTCCATCCTGACGATGAGTATGCAAAGGTGAATGAGAACGGCTCCCTTGGCAAAACCGAGTGCTGGTATGTGCTTGACTGCGATGATGATGCGACTTTGGTTGTGGGACATAACGCGGGGACCAGGCAGGAGCTTTGCGACATGATGGATGAGGGAAGGTGGAGTGACCTTATCAGGGAGGTGAAAATCTCCAGGGGCGATTTTATCCAGATTGCCCCCGGCACGGTTCATGCCATTAAAGGGGGTGTCATGGTCCTGGAAACCCAGCAAAACAGCGATATCACCTACAGGCTCTACGATTATGACAGAATCTGGAATGGCTCAAAACGTGAGCTTCACGTGGATAAGTGCAAGGATGTGATAACTGTGCCTGCTGCGGATCTGTCGGATTCTATCCTTCACGACAGGGACGACTCCCAGGGAGTTTTGCTGCTTAATTCCTGCAGTTATTATCAGGTGTCCAGAGTGAATGTTAAGACTGAGCTTACAATCGATGTTTCCGATCATTATCTTCTTTGTTCAGTTGTAGAAGGAAACGGAAGGCTTGGGGATTATCCCATTAAAAAAGGAGATCACTTCATTCTTCCGGTAAATTATGGAAAAGCTCTTTTTTCGGGAGAGCTAAGGATTATTATTTCCCGGGAGCCATGAGATGACTTTTGGTGTATAATGATGTGATACGGAGGAAATTTCATGGACAACGAGGAAATTTTGAAACTTACCAGGAAACAACTCTTTTATCAGAGAATAGGTGCCTTTTGCATGGCCGGAGTTTTGGCTGTGGTCATAGTAGTGGCTTTGATTTGCGTGCCAAAGGTTTTGATTACTGTGGACCAGATCAACACCACAGCAAGACAGGTTGGCACCACTGCCCAAAAGGCTGAGGAGTCTCTGGATAATCTGGATGTTATGATGGAGGGCATTAATAAGGCCAGCGAGAGCATGAACAAGCTGGTGGAGGAAAATGCTCAGGACATCGCCGAATCCACCAAATCCATGTCTGAGATTGATTTCGAGGGACTTAATAAGGCAATTCAGGATCTTCAGGATGCTGTAGGGCCTGTCGCTTCATTTTTTAACAAATTTAAGTGATACGAGAGTATGAACAGGGGGAGACAAATGGGAAAAAAGACACCTGAAGAGAGACTGAAAAAACTTGCAAAGGACGTGACTGAGGCAGCGGGACCTATTATCAGAAACGTTACGGAAGCTGCCGAGCCCATAATTGAAGATGTCAGGAGCAAGGCGGAACCAGTGATCAAGGATGTGGTAAACAAGGCCGATCCTGTGATCAGGGATGTGGTAAATAAGGCCGATCCAGTGATCAAGGATGTGGTAAATAAAGCCGATCCTGTAATAAGCAAGGTAAAGGAAAAGGCTGAACCCGCGGCAAAAAAAGCCGGCGAAGCTGCAAAGAGCGTGGGAGACAATATTTCTATGCAGATTTCCCGCCGCAATGTCAAAGAAGAGGTCTTTGTTCAGTACAACAACCATGAAGTCAGGGCTGTGGATATCCTTGATGTGGCCAAACTTGATTATATAAATAAGGGACACAAGGCTTCAGATATCAATGAGATCCAGATCTACATCAAACCCCTGGACAATGCCGCTTACTATGTGGTAAATCACTGCGAGACCGGCAAGATTGAACTGTGAGCCACGGCATGCCACGGGGACGGTTCTTTTGGCATTACTTTTGGGCTTAAAACAGGAGCAATCATGGCAATAGAATTAAACACTTTTTTTAATTTAATGCATTACGAATATGGTGAAGCTTTCTTTGGAAGCTATAAAGGAATGAGATATCGTCTTGCCAGGGAGCCTCTTGAGAATGTCAAATTCGTTCCTTTGGATAAAAGAGGCCCCGCAACCCTTATGGCTACGGTATGGCCGGAACCATATTCCTACGGGCAGACGGACAAAAGCCTCATGACCAGCGAGAACTTTGAGATTACCCAAGAGGGTTTTGAAAGTGCTGTGGCATGGATAAATCAGCAGTATGAAAGCCGGATTGAGGAATGGACAAAGTGAGGCGGCTGATTTCGCAAGCTGTGTAAGCAATATATAAAAAATGAAAAATTTTTTACAATTTAAAAAAGGTTTTTAAGATCCTACGTCGAATAATATTGATGTAGGATTTTTCATTTACCAAGTGACTTCAAAAATGTGAGGCATTTAAAATGAAGATACGAGAACAGCTTGAAGAAAGAGAAACTCAGATTCTAAGTAAGTATGCCAAACTCAGCAAGGATACCAGGGGCAGGGAAAGGGAAGAAAAGCCTTGTGATATAAGACCGTGTTTCCAGAGGGACAGAGACAGGATATTGTATTCCAAGTCCTTCAGAAGGCTCAAGGATAAGACACAGGTATTTCTGTCTCCGGATGGGGATCATTACAGGACCAGAATGACTCATACTCTGGAGGTTTCCCAGAATGCCAGGACAATAGCCAAGGCTCTTCGCCTCAATGAGGACCTTGCGGAAGCCATAGCGCTGGGACATGATCTGGGGCACACACCCTTCGGACATGCAGGAGAGCGGGCTCTCAACGAGGTCTGTCCTTTCGGCTTCAGGCACAATGAGCAGAGCCTCAGAATAGTGGAAAGACTTGAGAACTATGGCCAGGGAATGAACCTTACCTGGGAGGTGAGGGACGGAATCCTGAACCATGAGATGAATCTTGCACCGGAAACTCTGGAAGGAAGAGTTGTTCGACTCTCGGACAAGATAGCCTATATGCACCATGATATGGACGATGCCATAAGAGGCGGAATACTGGTGGAAAGTGATGTGCCGGCCAGGCTTACCAAGGTTATCGGACACACCAACGGAGAATGGCTCGATACCTTCATTCATGACATTATTTCCAACAGCATGGGCAGGGATAATATCCAGATGTCCGACGAAGTTTACGAGGCCTTCCATGTGCTTCGCAAATTTATGTTTGAAAATGTCTACACCAACAAGATAGCAAAGGGACAGGAGGGCAAGGTTGAGAATATGATCAAGATACTTTACAGCTATTATCTGGATCATATAGATAAGCTCCCTAAATACCTTACGGATATGCTTGATGAGGGTGTGGAAAAAGAAAGAATAGTCTGTGATTATGTCAGTTCCATGACTGACAGATATGCAGTTTCAGTATTTGAAGAGGTTTACATACCTCGTTCCTGGGGAGTTTTATAAAATGCGATATTCAGACGACATCATCGAGGAAGTGCGTTCCCGTAATGACATTGTCGATGTCATAGGCCAATACGTGCATCTGCAGAAAAAAGGTGCCTATTACTTTGGCCTATGCCCTTTTCACAACGAGAAATCCGGTTCGTTTTCCGTATCCGGAGGAAATAAGCAGATGTTTTACTGCTTTGGTTGCGGAGCAGGCGGCAGCGTCATTACTTTTTTGATGAAATATGACAACTTAACATTTCAGGAAGCGGTAAAACAGCTGGCTGACAGGGCGGGAATTCAGCTTCCGGATGAGGATAACTCACCTGCAGCCAAACAGATGAGGGATAAGAAGCAGGTTCTTCTTGATATAAATAAAGAAGCTGCCAAGTATTATTACTATCAGCTGAGAAGCCCAAATGGCCAGAAGGGGATGGAATACTTCAGGGAAAGAAAGCTTTCCGACGAGACCATGCAGCAATTCGGCCTGGGATATTCCAATATCACCAGCGACGATCTGGTGAGGCATTTAAGATCAAAGGGATATCAGGACAGTCAGATAATCGAGGCGGGACTGGCATCCCACGATGAGAAATTCGGAACCCACGATAAATTCTGGAACCGTGTCATGTTTCCCATATTTGATGCGTCCCAGAAGGTTATCGGCTTTGGAGGAAGAGTTATGGGAGACGGCAAACCCAAGTACCTGAATTCGCCGGAAACTCCCATTTTTGACAAGAGCCGAAATCTCTTCGGACTTAATCTTGCCAAGAGCTCAAGAGCCGGATATATGATCCTGTGCGAGGGTTACATGGACGTTATAGCCATGCACCAGGCGGGATTTAACATGGCTGTGGCATCTCTGGGAACTGCCTTCACTACCGGGCAGGCCATGATACTTAAAAGGTACACTGACGAAGTTATCCTGTCTTACGACAGCGATGAAGCCGGAACCAAGGCGGCGCTCAGGGGAATCGGCATTCTGAAGGATACCGGGATAAAGGGCAAGGTACTGGATCTTCGCCCTCACAAGGACCCTGATGAATTTATCAAGAATGAGGGAAAGGAAGCCTTTGAAGAGCGGATAAGAAACGCCGAGAGTACTTTTTTCTTTGAAGTACGCATAATGCAGGACAGATATGATATGTCAGATCCCGAGTCCAAGACCGAATTCTACAGAGAGCTGGCCAAAAAGCTTGTGGAGTTTGAGGAAGCCATCGAGCGGGAGAATTACATCGAGGCAGTGGCAGCCAGATACAATATACCGGTTGAGGATCTTCGAAGCCTGGTGTCATCCTATGCAGCTAAGGCGGGAATGGTGAGACCTGCCCAAAGGCCCCAGTCCGGAATTCAGAAAAAGAGCCAGCCTGAGGACGGAGCTAAAAAGAACCAGAGGCTTCTTTTGACCTGGCTTACAGATGAACCTGCCATTTTCCCAAAGGTTACTCAGTGGGTAACTCCCGAGGATTTCTCCGATGATCTGTACAGGAAGGTGGCTACGGAAGTGTTTGAAGGCATGGCGGGCAGCAATTTCTCCCCGGCGGCGATACTTGACCACTTCCCGGATGCTGAGGAACATTCTCTGGTTGCAGAGATGTTCAATACCAACCTGGTGGACATTGAGACCAGGGAACAGCGCAAAAAGGCCTTCAGAGACATTATTATCGGTGTCAGACAGGCTGGATACCAAAGGCAGAAAACGCTCCTTAAGCCCGACGATCCTGAGTTTTTAACCAAGACCATTCAGGGCAAAAAAGAGCTGGAGAGGCTATCCCATGCGGATATCAGTCCGGATGATTAATATAGAACAATTGAATATTGAATACAACCAATAAAACAGAAAAGGAATGAATATAATGGCAAAGAAAGAATTAACACAGGAAACAGAGGTAAAGAAAACAGCCAAGGCTAAGAAGTCTGCAGCAGAGGAGACAACTAAGCCTGCTGCAAAGACCAAGAAAGCAACCAAGAAGGAGGAATCAGAGGAAACTGCTGAACCTGTAGAAAAGCCTGATGCAAAGGCTAAGAAGACAACCAGGAAAACAGAGACAGAGGTAGAGCCTAAAGCTAAAAAGACCACCAAGAAGGCAGCCAAGGAAGAAGCAGCACCTGCAAGCAGCCCCGAGAACGATGAAGCAGTTATGGAGCTCTTTTCCCAGAAACTCAGAGAAATTCTTGCTCTTGCCAAGAAAAAGAAAAATGTGCTGGAGTATGCCGAGATCAGTGATTTCTTTGCTGACCTCAATCTAAATGAGGACCAGTTTGACAACGTTCTTGAGCATCTGGAGAACTCCGGAATTGATATCTTAAGAGTGTCAGAGGTTGACGATGACATCCCTGATGATGATGACATGATGCTGGTGGATGAAGAAGATGTGGACATGGAGAACATTGACCTCTCTGTCCCTGACGGAATCAGCATTGAGGACCCTGTAAGAATGTACCTCAAGGAAATCGGTAAGGTTCCGCTTCTTACTGCTGATCAGGAGATTGGCCTTGCTAAAGCAATGGAAGCCGGTGCAGACGCCATCAAACAGCTTGAGGATGACAAGGAAGAAAATAAGCTCACAGACGAGGAAAAGAAGCATCTTAACGACCTTATCTACGAGGGCGAAGAGGCTAAGAAGCGCCTTGCGGAGGCTAACCTTCGTCTTGTGGTAAGTATAGCAAAGAGATATGTGGGAAGAGGAATGCTTTTCCTTGACCTTATCCAGGAAGGTAACCTTGGTCTTATCAAAGCTGTTGAGAAATTTGATTTCAGAAAGGGATTCAAGTTCTCAACTTACGCCACATGGTGGATCAGACAGGCTATTACAAGAGCCATTGCCGATCAGGCCAGAACAATCCGTATCCCTGTTCACATGGTTGAGACCATTAACAAGCTCATCCGTGTAAGCCGTCAGCTCCTTCAGGAGCTTGGCCGTGAGCCACTTCCAGAGGA
>JAEEGL012914254.1_pt1 | contig 17319 bp, 20 predicted proteins | sample 9134231 | NCBI WGS metagenome assembly JAEEGL01 (sample SAMN16246548, study PRJNA631951) | gut metagenome | biome: gut microbiome; feature: rumen; material: fiber-attached | host: Bos | place: Iran: Karaj | collected 2018-10
ATAAAAAAATGTAGTTTACACTACATTTTATTTTGTATAAGGCATTAGTGCGATAGCACGAGCTCTTTTAATTTGTTTAGATACTTCTCTTTGGTGTAGAGCACATGTTCCAGTTACTCTTCTTGGAACTATCTTTCCTTTTTCATTTGTATATCTTTTTAATGTCTCTGGATCTTTATAATCAACTTCTTTTCCAGTACATAACATACATACTTTTTTCTTTCTACGATTGAATTCTGCCATTTTCTTTCCTCCTTTTTAGAATTAGAATGGTAATTCATCATCACTGATTTCAATACTTGAACCAAAATCAGCAAATGGATTACTATCTACGTCTGTTCCTTCTACCTTACTATCATCTTTGAAATCATAAGGTGTTGGTTCATCTTTACTTGAACCTGATGTATTAGAATTGTTTGAGGAATTCTTTGATCCTAAAAATTCAACGTTATCAGCAACTACTTCAGTAACATATCTTTTTCCACCATTTTGATCATCATATGATCTAGTTTGAATTCGACCATCTATTGCCACTTGACTTCCTTGCGTTAAATAATTTTTAACATTTTCTGCTTGCTTTCTCCAAACTACTATATTGATAAAATCAGCTTCTCTTTCGCCATTTTGATTAGAAAAGTTTCTATTAACAGCTAATGAGAATGTTGCTACTGGAATGTTGCTTCCAGTATATCTCAATTCAGGATCTCTAGTTAATCTTCCTATTAAAACTACTTTATTCATATTATACCTCTTATTCTTAATCTTCTACTTTTACTATTAAATGACGAAGTAGACTTTCGTTAATTCTAACAACACGATCAAATTCTTTAATTGTTTCTGATTCTGCTTCTACTACAAATAAATAATAATATCCTGTAGTAAACTTGTTGATTTCATAAGCAAGTTCTCTTTGTCCCATTGCTTTTTCTTCAACGATTGTTGCTTTGCCATCTGTTAAAACCTTCTTCATATCTTCAGCTGTTTTCTTAATTTCAGCCTCTTCCATATCAGGTCTTACAATGAACATAATTTCATATTTAGTCATTTTTGCACCTCCTTTTGGACTTATGGGTATCAGTAGATACCAAGGAGTATTTTAAATACTCGGTAGTATTATAACAAATATATATTTTTATGTCTAGTTTTTTTACTTATTTTAAATTATAATTATATTGGTGATTATATGAAAATTATTGAAAAGAAATGTCCCGGGTGTGGGGCTGATGTTAAGTTTGATGAAAATGCTACTAAAGGAGTTTGTGAGTATTGTAAAAAAGAATTTCTTATTCAAAAAGATCCTCAAGAAGAGTTTTTACTTTCAATGAATGATTTTAGTAAAGATGTAATGCATCAAGTATCTTCTTCATTTAAATTTTCACGCTTTATATTCTTTTTTATCTTTTTCTTAGCATTTGCTTTTATTGCAGGTATAATAATAATTGGTTTTGTTGGTATGAATGTTAATTCTCGCGGTTATTTAAAAGATATTGATAGTATTTCTGCTCATGATTATACATATATAGATAATAAAGCAGTGAAGGCTATTGATAATCTATCTTTTGGAGATGAAGATTTTCATATGACTGCGTCTCCACAAAGAGTACAAGAATACTTACTTACTAAAGATAAAGCTAATATTTATATTCCAATATATAAGACTCTTTATGTTAGTTGGCCTAAAAAGGAGAACAAATATGTTATCTATATACCTGTTAAATTCACCAATGTCCAAACTGATGGTGATAGTATAGATTGGTTTAAATTAGGAGAAGGTTCTATTGATTGTGAAGATTATTATTTTAATTTAGAACATTCTTCTTCAAGTAAAGGTTATGTGAATCTTGATGATGTTTATACTAAATATATTAAAAGTTTAATAAAAGATGGATATGTATTAAAGAAAAAATAAAAGTAATCATTTGATTACTTTTTTTATTCATTATTTCCCATTATTAAGCACATTATAAAGTTTTTATATTCTACTAAATATACATCTTCTATAAAAGAAAATGGTGTTAATTCTTGTTCCATTAAAGTATCATGAAAATCAGAATTAGATTGATAAATATTAACTGGATTTTCTAGGTGTATTTCTAGCCAATATATTATAGAATCTACTATTTGATCGTCATTAAACCAGGCATTTAATACTTCTTTTAGTGACTTGTTTGAATCGTAGATATTTATTTTTTTTCTACTAACCAAGTTTTCAAATTCTTTTTTAGTAAAATATTTTACTGTTACATATGATGGTCCAATATTCTTTGATAATGATGAAGCTAAGTTCATTAATCCCTTTGTATAACTAATTAATTGATAATTATCCATTTTATCACCTACTCTATTTATAATAAAATCCTACTATATTTTGTCCTAATTTAGAATTATTTCCATGATTTGCGGCATAATGTGATGCATAATTATTTGTTGTGGCAGTATTTATGTTACTTACTATTATGTCACCTAAATCATATTCTTGTATTTGGTTTTTTATAGCTTTTAGTAAATCTATATGATATCCATCTTCTTGTTCTTCAATAGCATCTTTCCAAATACTTTTATTGGTCGCTATTTTTGGGTATCTATCATATATATATGATTCTTTATGTATATAGCTTCCTATATATAAATATAAATCTTTTGGTTCACTATTGCAATTAAATATCATAGATTTTATTAAGGCTTTTGGTAAACCTCTATTTATATGATAAATTCCACAATGAGCAATGGCAGTAAAGCCTTTTTTTCTATCTTCTAGTATTAATACTGGGCAATCTGCCATACGATGAGATAAAGCTACTTTCTTATATTTATTAGATATTATTAAAATATCAGCTAATAATTTTTCAGTAAAGTAATCTTCTTTTTGCATATATGATTCATCTATTATTATTGTCTTATTATCTGGATATATATCACTATCTGACATTTTTTGCGTTACTTGAAACATTTTTAGGCCATCAAAATTATATTTTTTACCTAGTTTTATTCTTGCTTCTTTTATACTATTAAATATTTCTTCTTCGGTTGTATCTTCTTTATAAAACTTTTTAGCTGAAGAAAAGATTCCTTGTTCCTGATTTCCTTCAAATATTTGTATTTGTGTTTTCATTAGACATTGAACCTAAAATGGCAAATATCTCCATCTTGCATTAAATAGTCTTTTCCTTCTAGTCTTGCTTTTCCAGCTTCCTTTACTTTTAATTCTGAACCATATTTTATTAAATCTTCATATGACATTACTTCGGCTCTAATGAAGCCTTTTTCAAAGTCAGTATGAATAATTCCTGCACAACTTTTAGCGTTCATTCCTTTTTTAAATGTCCATGCTCTTACTTCGTCTTTTCCTACAGTAAAGTATGTTGCTAAACCTAGAATATCGTATGTTGCTTTTATTAATTTGTCTAGTCCACTACCGTCTAGACCTAATCCTTCTAACATTTCTTGTTTATCTTCTGGATCTAATTCACTTAATTCTTCTTCTACTTTAGCACATAAACTAACTACTCTTGCTTCTTCTTTTGAAGCATAATCTTTTACAAGTTTAACATATTCGTTATCTTGTTCTCCTAACTCACTTTCAGGAATATTAGCTAGATAAATAATTGGTTTTTTTGTTAAAAAACTGTATGATTTAATAGCTTTTTCTTCTTCTTCAGTAAACTCCAATCTACGAAGAGGTATGTTTTCTTCTAGTGCTTTTTTACATTTTTCTAAAGCTTCTACTTCGATTAAATCATCTTTATCTTTTGTAGTTCTGGCTTTTTTAGATACTCTTTCTAGTCTATTATTAATTATATCTAAATCGGCTATTGCTAACTCCAAATTAATAGTTTCTATATCTCTTATTGGATCGATATTGCCCTCTACATGAATTATTTTACCATCTTCAAAGCATCTTACTACTTCTACTATAGCGTCTGTTTCTCTTATATGAGATAAGAATTTATTACCTAGACCTTCTCCTTTAGATGCTCCTTTTACTAATCCAGCAATATCAGTAAATTCATAAGCTGTTGGTATAAATCTGTTTGGTTCATACATTTCTTTTAATTTATCCATTCTTTCATCTGGTACTGTTACTACTCCAACGTTTGGTTCAATTGTTGCGAATGGATAGTTTTCTGCTAAAATCTTTTGATTTGTAATAGCGTTAAAAAGTGTTGATTTCCCTACATTAGGTAATCCTACTATTCCGGCTGTTAGACTCATAATATCACTTCTTTCTCGTTTGTATTATATCAAATATTGGCTGTTATTTAAAGAAGTTATACTTTTTTTATGCTTTTTATGAGATAATATTATAGGAAGGTGATATATTTGAGAAATGTTGGTACTGTAGTACGTGGTATTCGTACTCCTATCATCAAAGAAAATGATCAATTAGATAGTATTGTAATTGATTCATTATTGAAAGCTCGTGAAAGCGAAGGTTTTGAATTTAGAGATCGAGATGTAGTTGCGATAACTGAAGCAGTTGTTGGTATAAGTGAAGGTAATTATTGTACTGTAGATGATATTGCTAGTGATATTAAGGAAAAGTTTAATAATCCAGATGAATTAGGTATTGTATTTCCAATACTTAGTAGAAATCGTTTTTCATTGATATTAAAAGGTATTGCGAGAAGCACTAAAAAATTATATGTTCAATTATCTTTTCCTAGTGATGAAGTTGGTAATGGAATATTAGATGAAGATAAATTAGAAAAAAGTGCTTTTAATTTAACTAGTGTTATTAGTGAAGCTGATTATGATAGAATATTTGGAGATTTTATCCATCCATTTACTGGTATTAATATGATTTCATTTTATAGAGATTTGATTAAAGAACAAGGTTGTGAACCAGTTTTTGTTCTTGCTAATAACGCATTAGAGATTCTTAAGTATACAAATAATGTTATTAATTGTGATATTCATACTAGATTTAAGACTAAGAAGTTATTAGAAAATAAAGGTGCTAAAGTTTTTGGCTTATTTGAGATAATGAATCATTCAATAAATGGTTCTGGTTTTAATGAAAAATATGGATTACTTGGTTCTAATAAGTCTACTGAAGAGAGATTAAAATTATTCCCAAAAGATGGGCAAAAGTTAGTTGAAGGAATTCAAGCTAAATTGAAAGAAATATCTGGTAAAAATATAGAGGTTATGGTATATGGAGATGGGGCTTTTAAAGACCCGGTTGGTAAAATTTGGGAACTAGCTGATCCTGTTGTTAGTCCTTTTTATACAAGTGGTCTAGAGGGTACACCAAATGAAATTAAACTAAAATTTGTATCTGATAATAAATTCCCTGATTTACATGGTGATGAGTTAAAAGAAGCTATTAAAGAAGAGATTAGGAAGAAAGATGCAGATTTAAAAGGTCAAATGATTACTCAAGGTACTACTCCTAGAAGGTTAACAGACTTAATTGGTTCTTTATGTGATTTAACTAGTGGTAGTGGTGATAAAGGTACTCCAGTAGTATTTATTCAAGGTTATTTTGATAATTTAAGTAATGACTAAAAAAGAAAGGAAATCCTTTCTTTTTTTTATAATGTTGGGTATACTCCTGGTCCTATAGGTAATCCTATTATATACCAGCCAATAATTAATAATATCCAAGTTGCCGCTATAAGCAAGAAATATGGTGAAATCATACTTAATGATTTTCTTATTGTATAAGGCCTTTCTTTATGTAAATTATAGATATTTAAATATCCAATATATATTACAAATGATGCTAGTAAAGGAGTTATACCTTTAGTCATTGAATCTCCTGCTCTCATGATTATTTGAGCAAATTGTGGAGATATATTTGATTGCATAAACATTGGTACTACTACTGGAGCAAATATTAACCACTTATTTGCTGGTGATGTTAGGAATAGTCCAGATAAAGCAATTAATAATAAAGCTACTAAGATAAGCGCTATTCCACTTATTTCTAGATGTTCTAGTAGATTTGCTAACCAAATAGTTACTATTGTTCCAATATTACTTCTTCTAAATACAGCAATAAATTCTGATACAACAAACATTAGTATTAAAATACTTCCAATATTTTGATAGTTTTTACTAGCTGTTTCAATTATTTCTTTATCATTTTTGATAGATTTAGATCCTATTCCATATGCTATTCCTGCTAAGACAAAGAATAATGCCATCATGAATGTAAAACCATCTTGGAAATAAGAATTATCTCCAAATAATTGATTTAAGTATGTTGTTTCAGTCATATCTAGTAACATTCCTGAATATGGAAGATTTGGTATTAAAGCATATACAAATATAAATAATGATATTATTGTTACTACTAAGGCAAATCTTAAACCTCTTTTTTCATATTTTTCTGTTTCAATTTTCTTTTGTTCTTCTTCTTCAACATCTAATACTCTATATTGTACTGTCTTTGCTTCTTCCTCTTCTCTTTTATATTTACCAATTCTTGGTGATATTATTTTTTCTATTACTATTGTTCCAATTATAGATAAGATAATAGAGGCTACTATAATAAATATTAAATTTGAAGTTAAAGCTATATGAGATGTATCATCTATTAACATTGCGGCTTGTTTAGTATAGTTTATTAAGTTTACTTCTGTTGATCCTACAAAGATTGAAACTCCATAACCAAAGGATACTCCACAGAAAGCTGTTACTATACCTAATATTGGATTCCTTCCCATCATAAAGTAAACTAATGCTACTAATGGTATTAATATGGCATAACCTACCTCATTTATTAATGATGAGATAGTTGCTACAAATAATACTAGGAATGTTAATGTTATTTTTGGCATTTTTGATAAATGTCTTCTTGTTAATGTTTCAAAGAAGCCAGTTCCTTCAGCAACAGTTAATCCTAATAAAGATATTAATAACATACCTAATGGTCCAAAACTTAAAAAGTTTTTAGCGGCATTACTAATTAAGAATTTAATACCTTCAAAACCTAGTAAATTTTCTACAGCAACTAGATTAGGTTCTAGTTCTTTAGAATTTATATTTACTGTGTTGTAAGTAGCTTGCATTTGAAAAGCTGAAAAAATTCCACTTAATAGTATTACTAATATTGTTAATATAATAAATATTGTAATTGGATGAAAATAGAATTTTTTCAGTTTTAATTTTCTTTTTTCATTCATATTATGCTCCTTTCTCTTCAAGGATTTTTTTTAATTTTCGATTAAATTCAACACGTGGAAGCATAACTGTATGATTACAGTTTAAACATTTTATTTTTATATCTGCTCCTACTCGAACAACTTCCCATTTATTAGTGCCACATGGATGCGCTTTTTTCATTTCTACTATTGTTCCAATTGTATAATTTTTATTTTCCATTATGCACCTCAATTTGATTGTATGGTATTTTAATATGAGCTTTATCAAATGCATCTTTTATTTCTTTACGTAATCTTCTTTGAACTGCGAAGTTCTTAGTTGGTTCGCATTCTAATACTACTCTATATACTACTGATGAGTCTGCTAAAGACTCTACTCCCCATACTTCTATATCTTTTTTGGCAAATTCTATCTTTCCTCTTAAATCTTCAATTAGTTTGTTAAGTACTTCTTCTACTTTTGCTGTATCGTGTTCATAGGCTACAGATACATCTATTTGAGCTAATGAATTATTTAAACTATAGTTAATAATATTATCCATATAACGATTAGATATTATTTTAACGGCTCCTTTATAGTTCCTTATTTGAGTAGTTTTTAATCCTAATACTGTTACTTCTCCCATAAAACCTTCTATTTCTATGGTATCTCCTACATCATAAGTACCTTCTGTTATTATACCTATTCCAGCAATTAAGTCTTTAGCCATATCTTGGAAAGCTAAGCCTAAAATAGCTGTTCCAATACCTAATCCAGCTAAGATAGATTTTACATTAATACCAAATACTGAAAGAATAGCTAATGTTACTAAAATAACAATTATGTATTTTATTACATTTAATAGTAATAATCTTATTGTCTTTACTCTTTGAGCTTGAGTTGGTTTTAATGCTTTCTTTGAAAAACGAGGTAATTTATTAATAATATTTTTAATAATATTATAAATAATTACTCCTAAAAGAATATAGATAATTGGATATACTATATGGTCTAAATTAATTGTAACTGTATTAAATAATTTAATCATATTATCCTCCAATATTCATTATTTCTAGTATTCTATTTAAATCGTTTGTATTAACAAAATTAATTTCTATTTTATTATTTTTTATTTTTACTTTAGTTCCTAATTTTTCACATAATTCTTCTTGTAAATATTGATATTCGTTTACTTCTTTAGTCTTTTTTATTGGATTTGTTCTCTTATATTCTTCTGGTTCTATGGTTAATGTTTCTAGTTCTCTTACACTAATTCCTTCATTTATTACTTTTTTAGCTAATTCTTCTTGTTGATTTGTATCTTGTAATTTACTTAATACTCTAGCATGTCCCATGGTAATTTGTTTATTACTTATTTCTTTTTGAATATCTTCTGGTAAAGTTAATAAACCAATCATATTAGTTATATGAGATCTACTCTTACCTAAGCGTTTTGCTAAAGCATCTTGTGTTAGATTTAATGTATCTATTAATTTCTTATAAGCGTTAGCTTCTTCAATAGCTGTAAGATTTTCTCTTTGTAAATTTTCTAGAAGAGCTATTTCCATCATTTGTGTATCATTAAAGTCTCTTACTATTGCTGGTATTTCTTCTAAACCTGCCATTTGAGAGGCTTTTACTCTTCTTTCTCCAGCTATTATTTCATATCCTTTAATACTCTTTTTAACAATTATTGGTTGAAATACACCATGTTCTTTTATAGAAGAAGCTAATTCTTCTAATGCTTGTTCATCAAAATTCTTTCTTGGTTGATAAGGATTAGCTCTTAATTCAGATAATTTTATATTTACTATTTCTTCTTTAGGTGTTTCAGTTAATATTTTTTCTTCTACTGCACTATAGTCTAATACTTCACTATTAAATAATTCTTCTAGTCCTTTTCCTAAAGCTCTTCTTTTTGGTATTTCTTGATTATTAGTTTCCATTTCTAGAAATCACTTCCTTTGCTAGGTTTAAATATGCTTCTGATCCACGAGATTTAGGATCATAAGCTATTATTGGTTCTCCATGTGAAGGAGCCTCTGTCAATCTTACTAGTCTTGGGATTATTGTATTATATACTTTTTCTTTAAAGAATTTTCTTATATCTTCTACTACTTCGAAACCAAGGTTTGTTCTAGAATCTAACATAGTCAATAATACGCCTTCAATATCTAGTGTTGGATTTAGTGTCTTTTGTGCTAACATTATTGTTCTTAATAATTGAGTTATTCCTTCTAGAGCAAAGAATTCACATTGAACTGGAATTATTACTGAATTTGAAGCTGTTAGGGCATTTGTTGTAATTATTCCAAGTGATGGAGGACAATCTAAAATAATATAATCAAAACTATCTTTTATGTCTGCCATTTTATTTTTTAATTGTTCACCTTTTTGAAATCCTTGTTCATTTCTACTTTTTTCAGTATATTCATATTCTAAGCCAGCTAGATTAATTGATGCTGGTAAAACGTATAAGTTTTTATATTTAGTTTTTATCATAGCTTCAGTGATATCACATTCTCCAATTAGAACATCATATACACTTTTTTCTATATCACCTTTATTAATACCTACTCCAGTTGTAGTATTACCTTGTGGATCTAGGTCTATTAATAATACTTTTTTACCTAATACGGCTAAAGATGCAGAAAGATTAATGCTTGTTGTTGTCTTCCCTACTCCGCCTTTTTGATTTACTAATGAAATTATTTTTCCCATGCAATCACCCATTTTCATTACATAATTTATTGTATCAAATATCGTTGTTTTTTTAAATGTTTTTAATAAAAAAAGTAGAACTTTTTCTACTTCTTTTAATCTCTATTTTTATCGATTTTTATTATTATTTGATAAGATTTATCAAAATTCATTTCATCTGTTTTTATCTTTATTCCATGTTTTTCTAATTCACTTACTACTTCTCTAATTTTATTCATAGCTTCTTCAGTAGTATATTCACTATTATCATCTACGGCTGGTAAGTTATCAGATGCTGGTATATTTACTGCTGTTAAATCAGGAGTTGTGAAGTAATCTGCTACTTTTTCTTTTACTTGAGTATCTGTTTTAACTATTTTTTCAGCTGGTGTAATAAAACTATCAGTATTTAGTGGATTATTAGATAATGATGGACTAATATTCAATAGATTATCTAATGATGAGTTATTAGAATTGTTTTTCTCTATTGAACTTGTATTTGATTTTATATCATTAATATCTATTGGTGAAATTGGTGTTAATGTTGGTTGTGAGTTATCTAATGGAATGTCATTTATATCGTCATTATCATTATCATTTTCTTTTTCTAATTCACCATAATTTAAAAATTTATTATCTGCTGGCATACTCTCTCCTTCTGGTGGGGCTATCGTAACCTTTCCATAATTATCTTGTATTTCTGGTAGATCAGTTGTTGGAGTTAGTGGACTATTATCAACAAAGTTGTTCATTGATATAGCACTTATATCAACAGGTTCTTCTTGTTTTTCTTCTACTAGTTTTGGTTCTTCTTTTTCCCCTTTTATCTCTTCTTCCAGACTTCTTACACTCATCTTATTTGTTATTACTTTTTTCAATAAATCTTTTTGCTTTTGAGGATCTTCGATGTTTAATAATGCTCTAGCATGTCTTTCTGATATTTGTTCTTTTAATAAAGCATCTTGTATTTCGTCTGGTAATGATAACAATCTTATTTTATTAGAAACAGCAGCTTGGCTCTTTCCCATAGTTTTTGCTAAGGCTTCTTGAGTCATTTGATCTATTTCTAATATTTTTTGATATGTTCTTGCTTCTTCAATTGGATTTAGATTCTTTCTTTGTAAATTCTCTAATAAGGCTACTTTTGAAGATTCTTTATCATCTAAATCTCTAATAATTGCTGGAATCTTTGTAAGACCGGCTAAAGCAGAGGCCTTATATCTTCTTTCACCAGCTATTATTTCATATTTTCCATTAACATTTCTAACAATAATTGGTTGAATAACACCATGTTCTCTGATTGAAACAGCTAATTCTTTTAAAGCTCTTTCATCAAAGACTTCTCTTGGTTGAAATCTATTAGGAATAATATCATCTAAATATAATTGTACTACTTCATCTTTTGCTTCTGGATTCATATTTTTTCCCCACTTTATCCTTTCTTATTTTCCCTATATTAACATTATATACCACTTTTTATCTTCAAGCAACTTGTTTTTTTACAAATAAAGACACAACTTTCGTTATGTCTATTTATTTTTTATAATTACTAAACTTCTTTGACTTTCTTCTTTTGGTAAATTAAATCTAATAATTTTCTCTATACTATATTTTTTGTTTAATTTTTTTTCTACTTCCTTAGTTAATTCTTTATCTATATCACCTTTCATAGCAATAAAAACACCATTTTTATTAACTAAATGCATAGTATAATTAACTAATTTTTCTATGTTTGCTACTGCACGAGAAGTTACTACATCAAATGATTCTTTATAATCTTCTCCTCTTGTATGAATAGCTATTATATTAGTTAATTCTAAGTCTTTTATTATTTTATTTAGATAATTAACTCTTTTTTGAAGTGAATCTATTAATGTTATTTTTAAATTTGGAAAGACTATTTTTAGTACTATTCCTGGAAATCCAGCTCCTGTTCCAACATCACATAAAGTATTAACTTTAGTTAAATCAATGGCCTTTATAAGAGTTAAACTATCATAGAAATGTTTTAAATATACGTCTTCTTCTTCTATTATTCTAGTTAAATTTATTCTATTATTCCATTCTACTAGTAATTTATAGAATAAATCTAATTTATTTAATTGTTCATTACTTAAAGTAATATTTATTTCTTTTAGAGCTACTATAAATTCTTCTTTAGTCATTGTTGTACTCCTTTTTTAAATATACTGATAATAATGATATATCTGATGGATTTACTCCGCTTATTCTTATTGCTTGAGCTATTGTTTTAGGTCTTACTTCTTTTAATTTTTGTCTTGCTTCACTAGCTATATTTTTTACTTTGTCATAATCTATATCTTCTGGTATTTGTTTTTTCTCTAGTTTTAGCATTTTTTCGGCTTCTTTATAGGCTTTTTTTATGTATCCTTCATATTTTAGATTTATTTCTACTTGTTCTTGAATTTCTTCTTTAAATGGAATTTCTACTATTTTATTTATAAATTTCATTGATATTTCTGGTCTTTTTACCAAGTCTTCTATAGACATTGTTGCTTGCGGGATTTGAATATTATTTTCTTCAAATATGCTTTTTACTTCTTCTGTTATTTTTATTTTATTCTCTTGCATAAATTCTCTTAATTTTAATATTTCTTGTTCTTTAGCTTGTAGCTTTTCTATTTGTTCATTATTTATTAATCCTACTTCATAACCATATTTTCTTAGTCTTAGATCGGCATTATCACTTCTCAATAGTAATCTAAATTCTGCTCTTGAAGATAATAACCTATATGGATCTCTTATTCCTTTAGTAATTAAATCATCTATTAGTACACCTATATAAGCTTCATTTCTTTTTAAGACTAGTGGTTCTTTTTCTTCTAATTGTAATGAGGCATTTATTCCAGCCATTAATCCTTGACAAGCAGCTTCTTCATAACCACTTGTACCGTTTATTTGTCCAGCTGTATATAGATTTTTTAATACTTTAGTTTCTAGTGAGGCATTTAATTGGGTTGGATATATAGCATCATACTCTATAGCATATCCATATTTTAATATTTTGGCATTTTCAAATCCAGGTAAGCTATGAACCATCTGTTCTTGTACTTCTGGTGGCATAGATGTTGAGAAACCTTGAAGATACATATCATCATAATATCGACTTTCTGGTTCTATAAATAATTGATGACGTTCCTTATCACTAAATCTGACTACTTTATCTTCTATTGATGGACAGTATCTTGGTCCAATTCCTTCTATATCATCTAAAGCTCCATACATAGAAGATTTATTAAGATTTTCTCTTATAATTCTATGTGTTTCTGCTGTTGTATAGGTTAAATAACATGGTACTTGATCTTCTATTTTATATTGAGGTTCTAAATCAAAACTAAAGGTTAGATACTTATCATCGCCTGGTTCTAATTTAGTTTTAGAAAAATCTATTGATTGTCTATCTATTCTTTGTGGTGTACCCGTCTTTAATCTTTTTATTTGGAAACCATAGTCTCTTAATTTGTCACTTAAATGTTGAGATGGTTTTTCACCATGTGGTCCTTGTCTAGTTCTAGTACTTCCTACTAAGATATCAGCTTTTAGGTATGTTCCTGTTGTTAGAATAACAATATTTGATTCTATCTTTTCTCCATCTTCTAGGACAATTCCTTTTACTTGTTGATTTTCAACAATTAAATCTTCTACCATAGCTTCTTTTATTTCTAGTGCTTCAAGAGAATTTAATGTTTTCAACATTTCTTGTGGATAAGCAATTTTATCTCCTTGTGCTCGTAGTGATTGTACAGCTGGTCCTTTAGCACTATTTAACATTTTTATTTGTAAATGTGTTTTATCAGCAATTTTACCCATTATTCCACCTAAGGCATCTATTTCACGTACTACTATTCCTTTAGCAGAACCTCCTATATGAGGATTACATGGCATATCAGCAATATTTTTTATATTACTGGTTACTAAGAGTGTCTTATGTCCTTTATAGGCTGAAGCATAAGCAGCTTCACAACCAGCATGTCCTCCTCCTACTACAATTATGTCATACATAAATGTCACCTTCTTTATTTTCCTAAACAGAATCTTTTAAACATCTCGTCTAATAATTCTTCTTCATAAGTAGAACCATTAATTGTACCTAGTTCTTCCCAAATACCTTTAATATCAAGTTCTATCATATCAATTGGCATATTATCCTCTAAAGATTGTTCAATATCCTCTACTCTTTTTAAACATCTCTTTAAAATACTAATACTTCTAGAATTACTTAGATAAGTTGGATCTTTAGTTTCTAATTCATTTAAATTAAATAATTCTATTATTTTTTCTTTTAATAGGTCTATTCCTTTATTTTCAGTAATACTTAATTCTACTATTTTATTAGAATCAATATTTAGTTTTTCTCTATCTAATTTATTTTCTAGGTCTATTTTATTAATTAGTACTAGATATTTTCTTTCTTTAATCTTATTTAATAGTTCTATTACTTCATTTGTTAATTCTTCATTATTATTTAACATCAATAGTATTAGATCGGCTTCTTCCATTATTTTTAAGCTCTTTTCTACTCCGATAGCTTCTATAATATCTTCTGTTTCTCTAATTCCTGCTGTATCAATAATGTTTAGAAGAATACCATTGATTGATATTTGTCCTTCTACAATATCTCTTGTAGTTCCAGCTATGTCTGTAACAATAGCTTTATCTTCTTGTAGTAAGGCATTTAATAAGGAACTTTTTCCAACATTAGGTCTTCCTATAATAGAAGTTTTTATACCTTCTTTAATGATTTTGCCATTTTCTGATTCTTTTAAGATTCTTTGAATTTTTTCTTTTAATTTATTTATTTTAGGTATTAATAAGTCATTAGTAATAATATCGACATCATCATATTCTGGATAATCAATATTTACATTGATGTTACTTATAATTTGAACCATATCATCTCTTAATTCATTTATTAAATTAGAGGTTTTTCCATCAATTTGATTGACTGCCATTTTTCTTTGAGTTTCTGTTTTAGCATCAATCATATCCATTACTGCTTCAGCTTCTAATAAATCAATTCGACCATTTAAGAAAGCTCTTTTAGTAAATTCTCCTGGTTCAGCTAAACGACATCCATTTTCAAGTAATAATTCTAAGACTTTATTAGTAGGAGCTATACCACCATGAGTATTAATCTCTATTGTATCTTCTGTTGTGAAGGTACGAGGAGCTTTCATGACAGTAACAAGTACTTCATCTACTATTTCGCCATTATCTTGGACGATATGACCATAATGAATGGTATGAGTTCCAACTTGTGTTAAATCTTTTCCTTTAAATATTTTATTCACAATTGTTGTGGATTCTTCACCACTTACTCTGATAATAGCAATAGCACCAACACCTTGAGCAGTTGCAATAGCACAGATAGTATCATTCATGGTATCCCTCCTTTTTTTTACCGAAATATTATATCATGTTTTTTTATTTTATTAAATATAAATATCTATAATACCCCATATTATTATAATTTTATCATCTATATAGGTTCTTTTTGGTCAATTTCTAGAGAATATCTTGTAAAGATTGTAAATAGGGGAGAAAAAAAGAATTTGTTGCCAAATTCCTTTTGTATTTATTTATAAGTAATTATTCTTCCTCTTTAGGTTTAACTACTACACAACGATTTGGCTCTTCGCCTTCACTTTCTGTATATACTTTCTTGTGATTTGTTAAAGCATTATGAATAATTCTTCTTTCATAAGAATTCATAGAATCTAATTTAACAGGTACCTTGGTTTGAGATACTTCTCTAGCAATTCTTTTAGCAAGTCTTTCTAATGATTGTTCTCTTTTTTCTTTGTATTCGTTAACATCTATTACAAATTTATAATTATGATCTAATTCGGTATTTAGATATTGACTTACGATAGTAGATAAAGCTTTTAGATTCTTACCATTTTTTCCTATTAATAAGGCATCATTATCAGAGAAGATTATATATTTAGGTACTTCTTCTTTATTCTTTACCTCAATATTAACATTATAACCCATGGCTTTTAAGATTCTTGTTAGATACTCTTTAATATCTTTAACAACTTCTCTTTTTTCAATTACTTCAATCTCTACTTTTGAACTCTTGAATAAGCCACCTTTAGTTACTTCTACTTCTTTTATAAATAGATTTTCTTCAACCTCTTGTAATTCTTCTTTAGCTAATTGAATAGCTTCTTCTTTATTTTTTCCTACATATCTATGCTTTTCCATGTACTTCTTTGCTCCTTTTTACTAAATAATTCTGTATTAATGTAAATAAATTGGATGTTACCCAATAAATTCCTAATCCAGTTGGCATGAATACTCCTGTAATGACAATCATAGAAGACATCATAATTGGCATCATCTTCATATTTGGATCTGTTTGATTAGATGCTGTACTCATCTTAAATGAGAAGTAGGTTGTACAAGCGATTAAGATAATTAAGATTAAGTAAGAATAAAATGTCACAGAAGATATTCCGATTGCAGGTGTGGTTCCTAATTGTAATCCTAAGAATTTATCTTCGAAGATTACTGGTACTCTTTGAACTGCTTCAAAGAAAGCTATAAAGATTGGTAATTGTATAATAGCAAATAAGCAACCTGCCATTGGATTTATATTATATTTCTTATATATAGCCATCATTTCTTGATTTTGCTTCATGATGGATTCTTGATCCTTTTTATCCTCATATTTCTTTTGTAATCTGGTTAATTCTGGTTGAGCTTTCTTCATCATTTCCGATTGCATAGCTGTTTTTCTGGTAATAGGGAAGGCAATTAATCTAATTGCTAAACTGATAAGAATAACGGAAACACCATAATTCTTAACAACTCTTCCAACTACTAGTAATACATAAGCAAGTGGTTTTACGAAGAAACTATTCCAAAGACCTTCATATTTACCTGAATTAATTTTAAAATCATCACATTCTGGTAATTTTTCTAGTTTTACATTGTTTTTTTCATATATCTCTATTGTATGCTTACTAGTAGGCTTACATAAGATATTAGCAGTTAAAGTCTGACCTGTTTTATCATTCTTAACTGGTTTTTTATTTTTATCTACTAGTGTTTTAGTACAACCTGTTGTAAATAATAGAAGAAAAACAATTAGTACTATCTTTATTATTCTTTTTTTATTCTTCATTTTTAATTCCTTTCTTGATTCTTATTCATTAAAGCAAAAAACTCTTGTTCTAATATATTATAAGGTTGATTGATTGCTTCTTTCCTTAATATTATAATATAATCTTCGTTTTTTATATATATTTTTTTATAATTATCGATAATTGCACGAATTTTTCTTTTATATTCATTACGAAAAACAGCATTACCTAGTTTTTTGCTGACAGAAATTCCGAAACGATCATATGGTAAATTGTTCTTTAAATGATGTATTACATAATACTTACTTTTTAAACAGGAACCATTTTTTATAATATTTTCAAAATATCTTTCTGTTTTTACGATATAGAGATTTATCATATTATCATTAATTTATAGTAAAAAACCACTGTTATAGAAGAG
>JAEEGL010311246.1_pt1 | contig 17318 bp, 20 predicted proteins | sample 9134231 | NCBI WGS metagenome assembly JAEEGL01 (sample SAMN16246548, study PRJNA631951) | gut metagenome | biome: gut microbiome; feature: rumen; material: fiber-attached | host: Bos | place: Iran: Karaj | collected 2018-10
ACCACTCCTTTATGTGGAACAACTTCTTCAGCCACATTAATATTAAGAAAGAGAATGTGCATATCTTGAACGGTAATGCCGAGGACTTGAAGGCTGAGTGTGAGAATTACGAGAAGGCAATTCAGGAAGCTGGTGGCATTGACCTCTTCATGGGCGGCATTGGCCCTGATGGCCACATTGCTTTCAATGAACCAGGCTCCAGCCTTGCAAGCCGCACCCGTCAGAAAACATTGACGACAGACACCATTATTGCCAACTGCCGCTTCTTTGACAATAATGTAGACTTGGTTCCCAAGACCGCTTTGACTGTGGGCGTTGGCACTGTGATGGATGCCAAGCAAGTCATGATTATGGTGAATGGCCATAACAAGGCTCGTGCATTGCGTCACGGAGTAGAAGAGCCTGTCAACCACATGTGGACCATCAGCTGCTTGCAGCAACACCCCCATGCAATCATTGTTTGTGATGAGGACGCCACCGATGAGTTGAAGCACGGCACTTACAAGTATTTTAAGGATATTGAGAAGGACAACCTTCTGTAATTGAAAAATGGATTCTGACTGCACAGGTGGTCGCACAGCGATGCAGTTCGATACTGCCAGTCAGAACATATTATATACTCCGAGTGAAACGCATCCTTTTTTTTGAAATCCCTGAGTTTACTGGGGCAACACGTGTGACGAGGACGATAGAAAAGAAGGTACGAGTAAGATTCGAAACGAGAACGGTAGTAATACGTAAATTCGAGAATGTAAAGCAAGAAATAGAAGATGCAATAATAAAAGAAGAACCAGATATCCTGTTTTCAAGTTTTTCTGTAATTAATTCTGAGGTAATTCTGGCAGGAAAGAAAAGAGGGTTAGTGGTTGTCATTAGACAAGACTACAAATTGACGGATCTGGATTCTGATTTGAAATGCAAGATAAACGATATATATCCTAAGGCGGATTGGATATTAGTACAGACCGCAGAGATGAAAAATGAGTTGCTTGCAAACGAATCTTTACGGACCTGTAGAATTAAAGTAATAGAGAATCCAATAGATGAGGAAGAAATACTTGAGAAGGCCTCTGCTCCGAATCCCTTTCCTGATAATGGGAACTTCCATTTCTTATGGGTGGGTAGAAAAGACCCTATAAAAGATTTGCCAACATTGCAAAAGGCTTTCGAGATAGTAAAAGAGAAATGCCCAAAAACGGATTTGACGCTTGTATCAGGTGATCCCAATCCTTATCGCTGGATGAAAAATGCTGATTGTTTAGTAATAAGTTCTTTATCGGAGGCATCACCGAATGTACTTCAAGAGGCTTTATTCTTAGGGACAAAAGTGGTATCGACGGATTGTTCTCCAACCGTTAGAAAAAAACTGCCTGCTAATATGATATCTAAAATTGGGGATTATCGAGATTTAGCAGGCGCAATGATGCGGTCTATTCAAAAATGTAATATTGTAGGATTAAGTAAATATAAACATAATAGCAATGATTAACGTAATTGGACTGGGCTACATTGGACTGCCCACAGCATTGATGATGGCTTCTCACGGTGTGGAGGTCATTGGTACGGACTACAACAAGGAGTTGGTGGCAACACTCAACGCTGGTAAAACAACCTTCAAAGAGGATGGTTTGGACGAACTCTTCCAGGCAGCAGTTAAGGCTGGCATTAAGTTCACCACTGAGTACCAGAAGACAGACATGTACATTGTCAGTGTTCCTACTCCTTATGACAAGTTTAGTAAGAAAGTAGATGCCTGCTATGTAGTAGCTGCCGTTAAGGAAGTGATGAAGGTGTGCCCCAAGGGCGCAACCGTAGTTGTGGAATCAACAGTCAGCCCTGGTACCATTGACAAGTTCGTGCGCCCTGTCATTGAGGCCAACGGCTTCAAGATTGGTGTTGACATCAATCTGGTTCACGCCCCTGAGCGTATCATCCCCGGCAACATGGTCTATGAGCTCTTGCATAACAACCGCACTCTCGGTGCAGACTCCAAGGAGCTTGGTGAGAAGGTAAAGAGTTATTATGCCTCTTTCTGCCAAGGCGAGATTGTTGTTACTGACATTCGTACTGCAGAAATGACCAAGGTAGTTGAGAATACCTATCGTGCCGTGAACATTGCCTTCGCTAATGAGCTCAGCCGTATTTGCCGTCACGACAATATGGACGTGTATGAGATTATTAAGATCTGCAACATGCACCCCCGTGTGAACATCCTGCAGCCCGGCCCTGGCGTGGGAGGCCACTGTATTTCTGTTGACCCTTGGTTCCTGGTTGGCGACTATCCCCAGCTCGCTAAGGTGATTGACGAGAGTATGAAGACCAATGACTACCAGCCTGTGTTCGTGCTTGAGCGCATTCACGAGATTATGCAGGAGCACAATATCACCGACAACCGTAAGGTAGGTCTCTATGGCCTGACTTATAAGGAGAATGTGGATGACATCCGTGAGAGCCCCACTCTCCAGATGCTGGATATCCAGGAGCGCCACTTGGCCCGTCCGCTGAAGACCTTCGATCCTTTCTTCACCCAGAAGGAGATTGTGAAGAACCAGATTCTGGACTTCGACCAATTCCTCGATGAAGTAGATATGGTGGTGATTATGGTGAAACACGACCACATTAAGCAGAATTGGGGTAAACTGAAAGGAAAGGTCATTCTCGACTGCCATAATATTTGCCCGCTGGAGGGAGTATATCACATTTAAGAAATTGCATCCGCACTCGCTCCAGGCACATCTGGGTCAAGCCCAGAAGAGCCTGGAGCGATAAAAAGCGGTATCAGCCCGTGGCTTTGCCACCGGCTGGATTATCTAAGCGGCAAAGCCGCACGTACGAAGCGCAAGTAAAACAGAATAATAAATGGATACTGTATTAAAAGGTGGTGAACGGATTAGCTTTCCTAGTTAACACAATATCACAGTCCAACAGTATCTTACAGGAGAGAGCTTTTTTTATGAAAATAAAGCATATTGACATAGCGGGGATAGGCGGAATTCGCGAACTCCATCTTGACTTTAACGACAGGATGAATATTCTATGCGGGCCAAACAGTATAGGTAAGACTACTGTTATTGAGTCTGTAGCTACGATGTTCATGCACGGTCAGCCCTCTGTGAAACGAAACGTTGCGCTTGAAACAGGGCAGATTCATGCAGCCATAATTAATGGAGAGCAACAGGAAGAGAGCACTATTACAGTGAAAACTTTTAACCCACGTGAAGATGAGACCACAGGCTCATTCATGAACTATGCTCAAAAACTGCTTTCTATTAAAGTCGGTAGGAACTTTGGATACTCGCGACTTGATGCAGTACCAAGCGATCCTGACCGCGCAATTCATGAAATATGGAATGAGTCACGTAGTGGTGTTAGGTTTAATGATGTAAAGGGATGGTTTGTTAATAGATTCTTGTATTCAACGCATCCGGGGTCTCTCACACCTCAGCAAATGTCAAACTATAATTTGGCAGTGAAGTGTTTCTCTATTATCAATCCTGATTATAGCTTCTCAAGTGTCAAGGCATCAGCCAATGATATCATGATAAAAACGCCGCAAGGTGATATTTACTTTGAATTCCTCTCTTCTGGTTATAAGTCAATTTTATATCTTCTCTTTAGTATTATCAAGGAGATAGAATTCAGATTTAAGGAACACCAGTTAAAAGCTGAGGATTTCGATGGTATAATCTTGATTGATGAAGTTGAAGTACATCTTCATCCCGAGTGGCAAGAGCGGATTATAAGTGTGATGTGTCAAACATTTAAGAATGCGCAGTTTATAGTAACCACACATAGCCCTCATGTGATTCAGGCTGCAGAGCCTAACGAAATCATAGCGCTCCATCTTGATAATAACAATGATGTTGCAGTTAGAGAAGATATAATGACAGGAGACTATGGGTTCAAGGGGTGGACTGTAGAAGAGATACTATATGATGTAATGGGCATGAAGACACTCCGAACAGAGTTGTATTTGAAATTCCAGAAGGATTTCGGTAACGCCATTGATGAAGAGAACTATGAGAAGGCAATGGCTATTTATGAACAATTGGATAAGCTATTGCATCCATCCAGCCCACAACGCAAGCTATTACAGTTACAACTGGCAGGTATTGGCAGGTCATGATTAAACTGAATAGAAATTATACACCGATTAAACTGACGCCAGACTTTGTTAAAGAAAAGACAGACGAGTATAAAGCAACTGGTGTAGTGGTGTGGAATATCGACTGGTTGAAAGAGGCACTATGCGGACTCAGTCATGGCAAATGTGCCTACTGTGAGTGCTCTGTGAAAAAAGGGAGCAACTACATGGAGGTGGAGCATTTTGAAGACAAGAAGCATAATCCTGATAAAGTGATGGTATGGGACAATCTGTTGCCTTCATGCAAGCATTGTAATGGTCATAAGTCAACCCATGACGTGGTGAAAGAGCCAATAGTGAACCCTTTTATTGATGACCCTCGCAACCATCTGTATTTCCAAAATTATCGATATAAGTACAAGGATGAGAAGGGCCGGATTACAAGGGAGGTTCTCCAGCTCAATGATGAAGAAAGAGATTTACCGGGTGTTCGTTTTGAGATAGGTAATGGTTTGGAAAAGTTAATTGAACAATTGGAGGACAGATACATTGCATTCAAGAAGTCAGGTACCGTCAGAAGCCGTAACAAAATGCTTAATGTGTTAAGTAACATGCTGCTACAATGCCAACCAGATAGCGAGTATTCCGCGTTATGTTCCACGGTTTTGCATAGCAATAATGAGTACCTTCAGATAAAGCAAAACCTAATTGATGAGGAGCTGTGGAATGACAATTATGATAGAATGGATAAATTGTCAAGGACTTTATGTATGTTTAAATGACAACTATTATTAACAGTATCGCTATTATGCGCAGATGAGTCGGAAAATATAGTAAACCATTCAGATTAGTCTACAAATGATAAAGCAAGATACTAGTAATACGGCACAGGCGATGTGGATAGGATTGGGAAGTCTTTTCTCTTTTCTTTTCTCTATTGTTAGTGCAGTAATTCTCAGCAGATACCTTACAAAGGGCGATTATGGAACATACAAACAGGTTATGTATGTTTATACAACCCTTTTGTCAGTATTTACTTTGGGATTGCCATTGGCTTATTCTTATTTTTTGCCTCGTGTTAGTAAAGCGCAGGGTAAAGATTTGATTGATAAGCTGAATTTTTGTTTTGTTATACTCGGGTTTGTCTTTACACTTGTGCTGTACTTGGGCGCGGATGGTTTTGCACAAATATTAAAGAACCCAGATTTGGCAAAAAGCATAAAAATATTTTCACCTGCTCCTATTTTGATATTGCCAACAATGGGGTTGCAAGGAATTCTTGCCACGTATAAGCAAACACTTTGGAATGCAATTTACGTTATTTCATCACGCATCCTAATGTTGGTGTTTGTGGCATTACCCGTAGCTTTTTATAAGGCATCAGTTGAGGTTGCAATATGGGGCTTTGTTATTTCATCGCTACTATCGTGCATACAAGCTTTCATCTTTAAAAACATCCTTTTTAAAGGTATAAAGAAAGAGAAATGCTCAACGACTTATAAGGAAATTTTCGCATATTCCATACCTCTTATGGTTGCAGGACTTTTAGGAGTTGCAATCAGTGCAGCAGATCAGTTTTATGTTAGTAGATACTTTGGTCAAGAAGTATTTGCGGATTTTGCTAATGGATCTTTAGAGTTGCCATTTGTTGGCATGGTATTAAGTGCTGGTAGCACAGTACTCTTACCTGTTTTTAGTAAGATGATTTCCGATAATGTGCCTAAAACCACAATTTTAGATTTGTGGGAGCGGACAGCAGTGAAAGCAGCATACATCCTTTATCCAATGATAGTTTTCTGTATGTTTTTCGCTACAGAAATAATGACTTTTTTGTATGGAAGCATGTATGAGACGTCGGCTATTTACTTCAGAATAATGCTAGTTGCGAATTTCTTTACAGTAATTCAGTTTTATCCCATCATCCTTGCTCTAGGCAAAACTAAAGATTTCGCATTGATTCACATTGGCGTTTTTATCCTAGTCTGGTCACTTGAATTTGTGGCTGTCAGATATTTACAGACAGCAGTAGCAGTCACTATTATTTCAGTAGTATGCAAAATAATAAAGATGATTTTAATGATGAAGATAGTAGCACAAGCTATAGGTATTAAAATATGGTCCCTTTTTCCATTGATAAAATTGGGCAATACATTTATATCATGCCTGATAGCCGGTATAATATCTTATTTGGCTCTTCGATATCAGCCATTCGAAATGAATGAATTGGCAGTTCTATTAATTGGGCTAATCATATTCATTACCCTTGCATATGTTACGGGCAAAATTATGAAAGTAGATTATATGTTCGTTGTGCGACCAATTACAGGTAAATATTTTAAGCGGAAATGAAGCAGAGAATAAAGGCTATCGTAAAAGGTATTAGAGATATGATACCATTTTGGAGGAATTGGATATCATTCCATGCGACCTGGGAATATATTAGTTTCTTTAAGTACCTACAGAAACAAGTTTTTCCTTTTTTCAAAGATAATATTTATTACCCATATGATAAGAATTCAACAGTATGGGGTAGTGTTTTTAATAGGAAAGAATGTTAAACTAACCCAGAGAGGTGGTTGCTATATACAGGGGGGGGTAAAATATTTATCGGTGATTACGTTGAAATAACACAGAATTGTATTGTAATCAGCAGGAATCATCTTCTAACAAACCAAGCAGAACATATAGATAAAGAAACAATTATTTGAGATCACTGCTGGATTGCTTCTAATTCAATGATAATGGCGGGAGTAGTACTCGGCCCACGTACAGTTGTGGCGGCAGGTAGTGTCGTCACAAAGAGCTTTCCAGATGTTTTTGTCTTGATAGGTGGCAACCCTGCAAAAGTAATAAAAGAAATACCACAAGAAGAATTCGTTCCTAGGAGTTATTACACTGATATGTATGGTTATATTCCAGCAAAGAACTTTCTAAAATATAAGAGGAAACATCTGTCTCATCTGAAATTCCATTACGATTTACACAAAGTATCATCTAATTTTGATTTAATAATAGACTCTATTTATGCTGAAGACTAAAGATATTGTTTTTATTTGTGATGATAATTATTGTATGCCGACAGCAGTTTGCATACAATCTATAATTGACAATTTAAATACTATTGAAGATGCAATTACAATTCATGTTTGCACTTTTAATTTAAATACCTACAATGTGTCTTTGTTACAAAACCTAAGTTGTGGTTTAGTTACAGTGGTGGTGAACTTTTTTGATGCTAAGTCATATAAAGAAAGAATAGAAAGTATTTCACAAAAATCCCATGTTACGCCAACAGCGTTAATAAAGTTTGAGCTTGCCAATTACTTTAGTGGGCTCGACTATTTGCTTTATTTGGATTCTGATATGATAGTGAAGGGGGATCTGAGTGAATTGTTAAATATAGATTTAGGTAAGTCGTACATCGGAGCCTCTTATGAATTCTATGATCATATAAATCGTATAAGCTATTCATTAAAGCGTTCTGTAAGTAAAGTTTTTTATTTTAATTCCGGGTTGATGCTTTTGAATTTAAAGGCAATGCGGCAAAATAATATTCCAGAACAGTTGTGGTATTATAAGTTGAATAAAGCTAAAACAACGTTGATGGATCAAGAAAGTTTAAATGCTATATGTTCTTCAGGGACGTTACATCTCCCAATCAAATGGAATTTCAATCCGATTTTTCTTCAGGACTCTTTTTTGAATGAAATCAATAAGGTGTATGGAACAAATTATTCCGATACTAAACAGTTGGAGAATGATGCGGCTATAATTCATTATGTTGGTTCAACAGACAAGCCCTGGAATTATAAGACGGCTCGTTTACGTTCTTATTGGGATAAGTATTATAGAATAATCTTTAAAGAAATACCTCTAAATTTTAAAGAAATTGAAGAAATTAAACGATCAAAAATAGAAGCATTAAGAGATAAGCTTCATAAACATGGGCTATGGGGCCTCTTCTGTAATCTAATTTATTTATTTAATCAAAAGGATAAAAATGCTTGATAAAATAATACTTTTTCTTAAACATCCCATCCGCTCACTAAAGCACCCGGGATCAGTGCTTCAACCGAATATATGGAATAATGAAGCTTATGTTAATTATCTGCGTTCGCATGGCGCAATCATTGGTAAAAATACACGGTTTATAAGCCCAACAAGGTGCAGCGTTGACGTGAATAGGGCGGAGTATATCACAATTGGTGAAAATTGTTGTCTTTCAGAAGTCACAATTCTCGCTCACGATTATTCTTGGTTCACGCTCCTTGAATCATGTAATGATCTGCTACCTGATGCTGGAGGTAAGGTAATAATTGGTAATAATTGTTTTATAGGATTTCACTCGATAATATTGAAGAATACGACAATAGGAGACAATTGTATTATAGCTGCTGGAGCTGTTGTAAAAGGTAATGTCCCTAAAGGAACCGTATGGGGAGGGTGTCCTGCCAGGCAAATCTGCACTATAGAAGAGTTTTACGAAAAGCGAAAAAAACAAAGAATACAGGATGCGCAATACAGGAGAGATATAATACGTGAACGCTTTAAACGCGACCCTAAAATAGATGAGATGGGGTTGTTCTGTTTCCTTTTCTTAGAAAGAACAGATGAGAATTATGAAAGATATATAAAGAATGTAGAGTTTAATGGGGTCAAAGATTGGGCAGTGTTAAAACATCATTTCTTTTATACCCAACCTGTATTTAACTCATTTGAAGAGTTCCTTGCCTCTAAATAAGGAATATCTGAACACATATCACAGTGTATGAAGATAGCAAAGAATTTTAATAAGTACGATAAATACATTTTCCTGCTAATAGTGTCTCTCGTTTTTGGTGGCTTTGGTGGGTCTTTGATGATAGTGAGGGTACTGTCAGTGCTTTTACTACCAGCATTGTTTTTAAAAATTAATTATTGCCAAGATTATGCATCTAAGTATTATAAGTTCTTTATATTGTTTTATGCTTTCTGCATAATGTCCTTTGCATGGACACCAGATAAAGATCAGGCTCTTAAAGAACTATTATATTACCCCGTTCATTTTCTAATATTTCTTGAAATAATAGTTTTTTCTAGATTTTCAAGGGATCCTTTAAAGACTATTTCAACGAGTTGGTTAATATGCGTAGGCATTACTTCTATTATTGCAATGTGGGAAATAACAACAAGTAACCATCTTGCTCTATCAAAATTCGAAGCTGAAGATGTCACTCTTAACGTGGGGGGTGTTATTAGTGAAAGACCTTTTGCCGCCGTTACTTTCGGTAATTTTAATGGATATGTGGCATTTTTGTGCTTTGCGATGCCTTTCCTTTTTTACTATTTAATGCAAAATAGAGGAGATGTTAAAAATGTCCTTCTGTCCATGTCAGTTTTCTTCGCGACTATTGTTGCAATTCTCGTAGATGCTTCTAGGGGTGGTTTGCTAACAATACTGATAATGGGTCTTATTTTGTTTTTAATGACAAAAAGAAGTGTATATAAGGTAGGTTTGCTGTTAGCAGTAATAGCATTCATTGTATATTTCATATTGCCTAATATGGACACTATGTTTGTAGCAATGGCTTTAAAATCAGAAGGGGGGAATTTATATACTGATGAAAGCCGTTTCGCAATATGGTCAGACGGGCTAAAAGTCCTTTATAATTATATATTCGTTGGTTCTGGTGTCGGAAGCATTTCTGCAGCAATGCGAAGAGTTACGACGGGAATCACAATTACACATAATATGTTTTTAGAAGTGCTTGTTCAATTTGGTGTCGTGTTTTTTGTGGTTTTTATGTTTTACCTTTTAAGGTTGTTCAAAAGAGGAACAATCACGAAGGATCGCAATATTAAAATAATGCTATATATGGCTTTAATTGCTCTTCCTATATATAGCATTATTGACAGTGGATATTTGTTAAACCCAGTTATATATGCTGCATTCGCTAGTCTAACGGTTTTTGCATATATTGATAAAATTCATCCTATCCCCATTAAAAAAGCCTGTTGATATGAAGATGACGGATATGTTAATGCAACTTTATGCCAATCTTTATAGTGATAAACGTTGTCTTCACAAATTGATGGGCCCGTTTAGGAGCACTATAAGACGAGTAGCAAATTGGTATATTCCCAATCGTTTGATTAAGAATCCTAATTATAATAAGACTGAACATAACGGCATAATAGTCTCACTAACATCTTTCCCGGCAAGAATTAATAGCGTATGGAAAGTTGTGGCCTGTATGAAACAACAAACTTTACGCCCGGACAAAATCATTTTGTGGTTGTCGAGAAATCAATTTTCTACTAAAGATAGTATTCCTACAAATTTATTGTCATTCCAGGATGATCAATTTGAAATACGAATTGTTGAAGGAGATATACGTTCTCATAAGAAATACTACTATGTCAGTGAACAGTATCCAGAGAATCTAATAGTTTTAATAGATGATGATATTTTCTACCCTTCATTTTTTATAGAAAGATTGTTTCAAGTTTATAGAAAAGAGGGAGGTGTCGTCGCAAACTATGGCTGTCTTATGACATATGATCAACAAGGAAAGATACAAAATTATTTCATGTGGCCCTCTCAATATGAAAGTACTTCAAGTAAAGATTTCTTCTTTGGTTCTGGAGGAGGCCTGATATTTAAGCCATCTACTCTATACAAAGACTTGACAAATATAAATCTCGCAATGCTGCTTTGCCCCAGTGCGGATGATATCTGGTTGAATGCAATGGCACGTTTGAGCAATCAACAAGTCCGGAAAATAAAATCCGGTCTTCTTTTACCCATTACTCAAGATGACAATGTGACTTTAGCTTCCGTCAATGTTGGGCTAAATAAAAATGACGAACAGATTGACAATATTAACAGTTATTACATAAAATTAACCAACAAATGTGTTTTTGGAAAATAATAAAGTATGAGAATGAAAGGAGTTAATTTAAAGTTTTCTGCAATTGTTGCGTTGATATTATATTATGGATTTGCTCAGTATCTACCTAAATCCAATACCTTTTGGAATATATGGGGGGGGTAAGAAGGTGGCTTTGTAAATTCATTTTCAAAAAGATGGGACGAGGCGTAAATGTGGAGCGTCGAGCAAATTTTGGATCAGGCAGAGATTTGGAGATTGGGGACAACAGTGGTTTAGGTATTAACTGCTGTATTCCTAGCAATACAGTAATTGGCTCAAATGTTATGATGGGGCCGAACTGTTTTATCATTGGAATTAATCATAAATTTGACAGAACCGATATTCCAATGATTAAACAAGGAGCTACCGAAGCAAAGCAAACAGTTATAGAAGATGACTGCTGGATAGGGAGGGATGTGACAATTACTCCGGGGCGTCATATTTCAAAGGGAAGCATTATCGGTGCTTGTTGCGTTTTAACAAAAGATTTTCCCGAATATAGCATTGTTGGAGGAAACCCATCAAGGTTGATAAAGAGTCGAATCGAACAAAAGAGTAGTAAAAATATCGATGATTAAAGTACTAATACTTCAAAATGAATTATCTGCATACAACGTGCCGGTATATAATGCTATAGCAGAGCGCTATGATGTGACCATTGGCTACTACCTTAAAGATAAGTCAAAAGACGAATGTCTGTTCAAAAAGAAATGCTTTGACGTCAAGAATGTAGGCTCTTTGGTTTTCATAAAAGGTTTCAGAAAATATGTTAAAGATTTCGATGTGGTGTGTATTATTCCAGATATGCATGTTGTTAGTTATTGTATGTTGGCTTTCCTTCCAAGAAGATTCAAGCTCGTTAATTGGAGCATTGGTTTCAGGGTAAGTTACGAACATCCATATCTGACAGACCGAAAACATATCTTTGCGGATAGAGTATTCCAGAGTATTTTATCTCATTGTGATGCATCTATCTTCTACATGGAGAAATCAAAAGAGTTCTGGAAAAGGACGAACCTTGATATGAATAAGGTTTTCGTTGCTCCCAATACAACGACCGTTTATCCTATAGAGATAGAGGCAAATAAAAAGCAAAATTTCTTGTTTGTTGGGACGCTCTATAAAGGAAAAGGACTTGATTTGTTGCTTCGGTCTTATAAAGAAGCAATTGAAGAAGCGCATATAGTAAATGAACTCCATATTGTGGGCGATGGCGAAGAACGAAATAATATTGAAACATTTGTGAAGGAGAACCATCTTGATGGCAAGGTCGTAATGCACGGTGCCATCTTTGATGAAAAGATTCTAGCAGAGAAGTTCTCAGAGGCAATGCTTTGCATCTCCCCCACACAGGGCGGCCTCTCTTGTCCTAAGAGTATGGGGTATGGCGTGCCATTCGTAACAAAGAAGAGCGCTATTACTGGTGGTGAAATATATCATATTACCCCTGGTGTAAATGGTATTATGTATCAGAATGATGAAGAACTTCCAAAAATTTTGATAGATGCAAGCAAAAATCATGATAAATACATTGAAATGGGGATAAAGGCAAAAGACTATTATGATAATAACGCTACTATTGGACACATGGCAAATGGAGCAATGGCGGCTTTTGAATATGCATTAAATAAAAACTAACCACGATATGAAAGGCATAGTATTAGCCGGAGGCTCCGGCACTCGTCTTTATCCCATAACAAAAGGAGTTTCAAAGCAACTCCTTCCTATCTACGATAAACCTATGGTCTATTACCCCATCAGTGCATTGATGCTGGCGGGAATTCGTGATATTTTGATTATCAGTACCCCGTACGACCTTCCTGGATTCCAGCGTCTGCTGGGTGACGGCTCTGACTACGGTGTGCATTTTGAATATGCTGAGCAGCCCTCACCAGACGGCCTTGCGCAAGCTTTCATTATTGGTGAGAAGTTCATTGGTGAAGATTGCGCATGTTTGGTCCTTGGGGATAATATCTTCTATGGAAACGAATTCATCTCCTTGTTGCGCAAAGCCGTTAAAGAAGCAGAAGAAAATAAGAAAGCTTCTGTATTTGGTTATTGGGTCTCAGATCCTGAGCGATATGGTGTAGCAGAATTTGACAAACAAGGTAATTGTCTCAGCATAGAGGAGAAACCAAAGGAGCCAAAGAGCAATTATGCTGTGGTGGGCCTCTATTTCTACCCCAATAAGGTGGTGGATGTGGCAAAACATATCAAGCCTTCTGCCCGTGGCGAACTCGAAATAACTACAGTAAACCAAGAGTTTTTGAAGGATGGTGAATTGAAGGTTCAAGTTCTGGGCCGCGGCTTCGCTTGGTTAGATACCGGCACTCATGATAGTCTGGCTGATGCATCCAATTTTGTAGAGGTCATTGAAAAGCGTCAAGGGTTGAAGATTGCATGTTTGGAAGGTATTGCTTACCGTAATGGTTGGATAACAGAGGAAAGAATGCGTGAAATAGCTAAACCCATGTTGAAGAACCAGTACGGCCAGTATCTTTTGAAAGTAATCGATGAAATGAAAGAGGATATAACCTCAGACTCATTCAGAGAAAACAAATAAGTCGCATTTATGACAGTTAACGATAGTAAGATTATTCAATTGCCCAAGATTGCAGACCCACGAGGGAATCTGTCAATCATTGAGCAGATAAAGCAGATACCTTTTGAAATCAAACGAGTACATTGGGTATATGATGTACCAGGCGGTTTTGACAGGGGCGGTCATGCTTACTTTGAAACGGAAGAGTTTATTGTTGCTCTTTCCGGCAGCTTTGATGTAGTAGTTGATGATGGGGCAGAGAAAAAGACCTTCCAACTCAACAGGTCGTACTTTGGATTGTATGTTCCCAAAGGAATGTGGCGTACGATGACCAATTTCTCTACCAATTCGTTAGCTTTGGTTCTTTCCTCAACAGAGTACAATGAGAAAGATTATATTTCTGATTATGAGGAGTATGTTGCTTGGAGAAAGGATGGTTCAAAGGTGCCTACTATTACCGACGCAAAGACTTCTGTGAAGTTGAATAACCCACTTGGGAAGAACCTTGCAGATGAAGGTAAGAGTGTGTTCGATTGCTCTCTTTGCGAACTTAACAAGATGCACGATACGGAAGGAAACCTCACGTTTATGTACGAGAATGTTCACGTGCCTTTCCCCATCAATCGTGTTTTCTATAGTTATGATATTCCAGGTGGTGAAGACAGAGGAGCACATGCGCACAAAGAATGTCATCAGTTCCTAATTGCTGCTAGCGGTAGCTTTGAGGTGGTATTGGATGATGGCATCAACAAACGAACAGTTTTGCTGAACCGACCTTTCTGGGGGCTCCACGTGCCGCCTGGAATCTGGGCATCAGAACAAGGCTTTTCATCAGGGAGTATCTGCTTGGTGTTGGCGAGTCACGGCTATGATGCAGATGATTATATCCGTAACTATGATGATTATCTGAAATATTTGGAAGAAAAAAGAAATCAATAATATGGTAAAGTTATTAGACTTACAGGCTATCACCGCAATGCACGGTGATGAGTATAAGGCAGCTGTTAATCGCGTAATTGATTCTGGATGGTTTCTGCAGGGAAACGAGAACAAGCAGTTTGAAGCAGACTATGCTAAGTACATTGGTACAGAACATTGCATTGCAGTTGCAAATGGTCTCGATGCTCTCTATCTCTTGATGAGAGGATATAAGGAGCTGGGCTTTATGCAGGATGGTGACGAAATCATTGTCCCTGCAAATACGTATATTGCAACCATTATTGCTATTACCCGCAATAATCTGGTTCCCGTGTTGGTTGAACCCACTTGGGAGAATCTTGAAATTGATATTGATAAGATTGAAGAAGCCATTACGCCTAAGACCAAGGGTGTGATGATTGTTCACCTCTATGGCCGTGTGGCATATAACGATAAGTTGGGAGAGATTTGCAAGAAGTATAATCTGAAGTTGATGGAAGATTGTGCCCAGAGTCATGGGTGCGCATGGAAGGGAGTTAAGACAGGTGCTCTTGGCGATGCAGCAGCACACAGTTTCTATCCAGGCAAGAACCTTGGTGCTTTTGGCGATGCAGGTGCAGTAACAACAAGCGATACAGAACTGGCAGAAGTAATACGCGCTTTGTCAAACTATGGAAGCCAAAAGAAATATGTGTTCAAGTATGTGGGTATGAACAGTCGTATGTCAGAACCGGATGCCGCTGTTCTCGATGTGAAATTGAAGTATCTGGATGAAGATAATAAGAAACGTCAGGAGTTGGCTGCATACTACTATGAGCATATCAAAAATCCTCTGATTAAGCTTCCTTCACGTATTCCAAATGAAAACAATGTATATCATCAGTTCCCGATTCTGTGCGAACGTCGGGATGAGTTGCAGGAATATCTGAAGGAGAACGGCATTCAGACCTTGATTCATTATCCGATTCCTCCCCACAAGCAGGAATGCTATAAGGAGTGGAATGACAGGAGTTATCCTATTACGGAGAAGATCCACAACCAGGAGCTTTCCATCCCGATGAATCAGGTAGTTTCTGCAGCTGAGGCAGAAGAGGTTGTAAACGTTCTTAATTCTTTCAAATAAGAGGTAGCTATGATGAACTTCTGCACATTGTTTGACTCGTACTATATGTTGAAAGGCATATCGTTGTACAGGTCGCTGGAGAATGTGACGGGTGACTTCCATATGTATGTGATGGCCTTCGACAAGGAGTGTTATGACAAGTTGAGGTCGTGCGGGTTTAATCATTTGACTGTAGAGTTGTTGGAAGACTTTGAGACACCAGAACTCTTAAAAGTAAAACCGTCTCGTACGAAAGCAGAGTATTGCTGGACATGTGGACCTTCTGTGATTTGGCATTTTTTGAAGAAATATGAATTAACGGATATAACCTATCTGGATTCAGACTTGTTTTTTCAGGGGAGTCCACAAGTAATATATGATGAAATTGGGGATTCTTCAGTAGCAATAACAGAACAGGGCATTAGTGAAGAAAGTGCAAAACAATATGGGAAATATTGCGTGCAATACATGTTCTTTAAAAATGACGAAGAAGGTTGTAAAACATTGGCTTGGTGGAGAGATAAATGTATAGAATGGTGCTTCCAGCGTTTTGAGGAGAATAGGTATGGAGATCAGAAGTATTTGGATGAATTCCCTAATCTTAGTCCGAGCTTGTGCGTCATAAGCAATCCAAGTGCGGGCATAGCACCTTGGAATCAATATAGGTTGAAGATAGAAGGTGATTGCATTGTGAAAGATGGGGTTAAATATCCCTTCGTTTTCTATCATATGCATGGAATTACAGCAGATATCAAAGGGAAACATTTGACCATGCAAAGTGTACATCATCAGTTTTCGAAGGAACATGTTGATAAGTTCTTGCTACCATATACTAAATTAAATATGGAAGTATTAAACACCTACTATGGCAAAGGGCTTACTTCATGTGATGCACATGGTATTCAAGGATGGAAGAAGATAGAATATAAGTATAGAGGCTTGTTAAGGGGAAACAGATTTATTCAGTGGCTATATTTTAAAGTACTTGGTAGAACATATTCTGGTCATGGCCAAAAGTTTAATTGATTTTTATATATAGATACAAATAGGTTTTTTTTATTATATCATTGAAATTACTTATAACAAGCTTTTTTTTATGTACCAACACTTTTTCAAACGCTTCTTCGATTTCTTGTTATCGTTAGTGGTATTGATATGTATATCTCCATTGTTATTGGTAATCACAACATGGCTCCACTTTGCAAACAAAGGTGCGGGTGCGTTCTTTACGCAGGAGAGACCAGGTAAAGATGCAAAGATATTCAAGGTGGTTAAGTTCAAGACCATGACGGATGAACGAGATGCAGAGGGGAACTTGCTCCCTGATGAAGTGCGTTTAACTAAGGTGGGGCGCTTTGTGCGTAGTACATCTATAGACGAATTGCCCCAACTTATTAATGTTCTAAAAGGTGACATGGCTCTGATTGGCCCTAGGCCATTGTTGCCGCAATACCTTCCTTTATATTCTCCAGAACAGGCACGCAGACATGAGGTACGGCCTGGTATTAGCGGTTGGGCACAATGTCATGGACGCAATGCCATCAGCTGGACAGAAAAGTTCAAGCTTGATGTGTGGTATGTAGATCATTGTACGCTGTGGACAGACATCAAAGTAATATTTATTACCATTAAAAACGTGCTGATGCGGAAAGATATTAATTCTGCAACAGCCGCAACAATGGAAGCATTCAATGGACATAATTGATATGAATATGAAAGATATAGTAATATATGGAGCAGGGGGATTTGGACGGGAGATTG
>JAEEGL011429273.1_pt1 | contig 17318 bp, 13 predicted proteins | sample 9134231 | NCBI WGS metagenome assembly JAEEGL01 (sample SAMN16246548, study PRJNA631951) | gut metagenome | biome: gut microbiome; feature: rumen; material: fiber-attached | host: Bos | place: Iran: Karaj | collected 2018-10
GCTTTTTCTGCAACAATATAAACAGTATCATCACGGGTGCAGGCTTCAAGTAGCTGCTTCTCGGTCCAGGCTTCTTTTCCAAGACTAGCAGCTTCTAAAGTGGCAGCATCTGTGATGTCCTCTGCGCTCATCTCTCTTATCTTAACGGCATTAGCCTTTTTCTCTTTTGCTTCTCGCTCTGCCTGTGATGCCCTTAAGTATTCAGGGGCAAAGCTGTCAGTATCTGCAATCTTGCCTTTTCTGAAATACTCCGCTGCAAGAACAGAAAGAGCTGCAGCACGCTGCCTGTTGGCAAGAGGCGGTGCAAGAATGTAATCAACCTTAAGAAGATCGTCAAGTTTATCTCTGTAAACAGGGATTCCATCCCCAAGAAGGACAACTCTTTTGCCGATCTGATTGAGCCTGTCTGCTATGTCTGCAACGGACATGGCTGCCTGCGGCATGAGAGTCTTCATCTTATAGAAAACTTCGTGCTGATCTTCATTTTCTTTTTCCGGAACAAAGGTATAGATTCCCGTATAGACCTGACTTCTTCTGGCATCCATCATGGGACAGATAATATTCTCATTGCCATAAAGGTTGTATGCCAGAGCGTCCAGTGTGGGCACTGCTATAAGGGGCTTATTCAGCGCAAGGCAAAGTCCTTTCGCTGTAGCTACACCGATCCTAAGGCCTGTAAATGATCCCGGGCCCGCTGATACAGCTATTGCATCAACAGTACTAAGATCAAGTGAAAGCCTCTCTTTTATCTGCTCCATCATAGGAAGAAGGAGCTCCGAATGTGTTATTTTATGCTGAATTGAAAACTCAGATAATAGTCTGTCATCCTCTGTAACTGCTACAGTGCAGACAAGCCCTGAGGTATCCAGTGAAATAATCTTCATTTTATCTGTTATCTATCGTCTCAAGGGTTATGCGGCGATAGTCTGTTCCTTTCCTTAAATCCTTTTCGATTGTTATTTCCATGTATTTTTCAGGCAATATTTCTTCTATAAGGTTGGCCCATTCTATGAAGCACAGGCCTTGCCCATAAAAATAATCCTCATACCCAATCTCATCCATCTCACTGACATCACCGATTCTGTAGACATCAAAATGATAGAAGGGTATTCTGCCCTGATCGTAAACCTGTAATATTGTAAAAGTAGGGCTGTTTACGGGGCCCTCGATTCCAAGACCTACTGCAACGCCCTGGGTTAAGACGGTTTTTCCCACGCCAAGATCACCCACGAGGGTATATACCATCCCGGGTTCTGCGGTCTCGCCTATTCTTTTGCCAAATGCAAACGTCTCTTCAGCTGAAAATGTTTCTAATATTGTATTCATATAATCAGAATATTGCAGAAATCATCAAAATGCAAGTTATACCCCTATTGACGAATTTGATTTGATGAAATATTATTGTGTTTGTAAATAATATCTTCGGGGCGGGGTGCAATTCCCTACCGGCGGTGATACCCAGGTGAGAAGCTCATCTGAGGGCAAGTCCGCGAACCGCTACGGCGGCCGATTTGGTGTGAATCCAAAACCGACAGTATAGTCTGGATGGTAGAAGATGTCGTTATATGTCTAGTTTTATTACGCGATTAATCTTTTTCTAATCCTCCCCGACAATCTAAGGAGGAAAAACCAATGAAAAACAACCTATTAACTTCAATTGCAGACAACGCAGGATACGTTGTTGTATTTCTGCTTCTTATCGCTGCAATGTTTGTCGTAGCAAAGGTAGCTGAAAAGCTTGTTGCTAAAAAGACCGGTGATGACGGTTCCGCTCTTACAACCCGTAAAGTTGTAATAATCGGACTGTTTTCCGCAATCTCCGCAATCCTGATGATTTTTGAGATTCCGGTATTCTTCGCACCCAGCTTTTATAGGATCGATCTTTCCGATCTTCCTGCAGTAGTCGGCGCATTTGCTTTTGGTCCTATGACCGGCGTGCTCATCGAGTTCATCAAGATTCTTCTTAATCTTGTAATCAACGGAACAACAACCGCATTCGTAGGCGAGCTTGCCAACTTTATCGTAGGCTGCAGCTATGTACTTCCTGCTTCTATCATTTATCTGTTTAAGAAGACACGTAAGATGGCAATGATCTCCTGCCTTACAGGAACTCTTGTTATCACAATCGTCGGAAGTTCATTAAATGCATTCTATCTACTTCCTGCATTTGCAACACTTTACGGAATGCCTGTTGATTCACTTATCGCTATGGGAACAGCTGTGAATCCTTCAATCAACAACATGCTTACATTTGTTCTTTTCGCAGTTGCACCTCTTAACCTCTTAAAGGGCGGCATCATCACCGGTGTTACCGTTGCAGTATATAAGAAGTTAAGTCCCATCATTAAAAATGCTACCATTGTTTCTGCAAAGAGACAGGAAGCATAATAACTAAGCCTTCATTTATATTTTCTTAATCATTTTTTAATACCTGGTGTAGGTGCCTTTATTGACTTTTGTCAGCGCAATATCATAAAATTATTGTATAAATGCTGAATATTTATTGTCTGCGAGGCACCTATGAAAAGGTTGATCACCAAAAAACTCATTCCCGGCATGATCCTGTCGGACAATGTATATTCTTATGACAATAATCAGCTTGTGTTGCCTAAAGGAACAGTCCTTGATAATCAGGCAATCACCAAGCTGTCTTTTTATTCTGTCGCAAATGTCCTTGTTGAAGATTATGATGAATCATTAGATGATATGCCTTCTGACAGCTCAGATGGTTCATATGCTTCAAGGCTTCGCGAAACCGCTGAATTCAAGGAGTTTAAACAGGATTTCGAAAACTGCTCCCAGAGATTCAAATCCGGTATAGACGATCTCATTAACGATAAAGAAAATTTCAGTCTCGAGGACGTGATGTCTCCCATTTATGCACTTATGCATAAAGGTAACAATCCTTCGAATATTCTGGATATGCTTCACAGCCTTCGTCGCTACGATGATGCGACTTATGTTCACTGCGTAAGCGTGGCCATGATATGCAATATTATGGGACAATGGCTGAGAATGAGCGATGACGACATCGAGGTTCTGACTGAAGCAGGGCTTTTGCATGATATAGGAAAACTGATGATCCCCAGTGAGATCATTACAAAGCCCACTAACCTGACTTCTGATGAATACACAGTGGTACAGACACATCCTGCACAGGGATATATGGTACTTACCGATCTGGATGTCAGTGATCATGTAAAAAATGCCGCTCTTATGCATCACGAAAGATGCGATGGATCAGGTTACCCCGGCCATTTAAAAGGGCCTCAAATCGATTATTATGCAAAAATCGTATCGATTGCGGACGTATATGATGCAATGACCTCTGCCAGAGTTTACAGAGATCCTCTATGTCCGTTTTTGGCTATTGAGTTATTTGAATCTGAAGGTCTTCAGCGATACGATACCAACGCCATAATGACATTCCTTCAAAACATTGTTAATACCTATCTTCTGAACAAGGTTCGGTTAAACAACGGGCAGGAAGGCGAAATAATCTTTATTAACAGGGATCATTTGTCGAGACCGACGTTAAAGATTGGTCCGGACTACGTGGATCTGACACAGCATCCGGATCTCCATATAGAACAGATACTATAAAAGCCACACCCTCTAGACGAAGGTATGGCTTTTCTTTTTAATTATGCAAATTTAAGTTTAAACTTCTGAATATCTCTGTCGGTATCTACCTTAGTGATCTGTGCTCCCAGCTCCCTGAGCTTCACATCAAAGTCCTCATAGCCTCTTTCGATATATCTGATCTCTTCTACAGTAGTAAATCCTTCTGCAGTAAGACCTGCTATTACAAGGGCTGCTCCTGCTCTAAGGTCAGGTGCTGCAACTTCAGCTCCGGTGTATTTATCAACACCTTCAATAATGGCTGTGCTTCCCTCTACTTTGATATTGGCTCCCATTCTGGTAAGCTCATCAACATATTTAAATCTGTTTTCAAAAAGTGACTCTGTCACAAGACTGATACCACTGGCAAGTCCGAGAACAACTGTAATCTGCGGCTGCATGTCTGTGGGATATCCGGGATAAGGAAGAGTCTTAACATGAGCATTGCGCATTCTCTTGGTGGCAACAACTCTTACTGCATCATCAGACTCAAGTACCTGGCAGCCCATCTCTATAAGCTTGGCGCTGATAGACTCTAAGTGCTTGGGGATAACATTTTTAATAGTAATGTCGCCCTTAGTGGCAGCTGCTATCATCATGAAGGTGCCTGCCTCGATCTGGTCGGGAATAATAGTATATTCCGTACCGTGAAGTCTCTCAACACCTCTGATTCTGATAACATCAGTACCTGCACCCTTGATATCAGCTCCCATACTGTTAAGGAAGTTGGCAAGATCTACTACATGAGGCTCTTTTGCAGCATTCTCAATAATAGTCTTACCCTCTGCCATTGCTGCAGCCATCATGATATTGATGGTGGCACCAACACTGGCTATATCAAGATATATATGACTTGCAACGAGCTTCTCAGCCCTTGCACTGATCATTCCGTGCTCGATTGTTACATTAGCTCCAAGAGCGGTAAAGCCCTTGATATGCTGATCGATAGGTCTAAGACCTATATTACAGCCACCGGGTAATACAACCTGAGCATTGTTATACTTTCCAAGAAAAGCTCCAATCATATAGTAAGAAGCTCTGATCTTCTTGATATACTCGTTCTCTATTCTATAGTCACTTACATGTGAAGCATTGATTTTAACTGAATGACGACCTGTACGCTCGACAATAACGCCTATGCTCTGCATAGCCTGAAGCATTACATTTGTATCAGCTTCATCGGGCATATTGTCGATATAAACTGTCTCATCAGACATTGTCGCAGCGGCAAGAATCGGAAGTGCAGCATTCTTGGCTCCGCCTATTTCAACTTCACCAACGAGCGGTATACCGCCCTTTATTACGTATTTTTCCATATAATCTCTACTACATTCACAAATTTGTGAACTTCCTAGTCAATAAACTCTCCCCATAAATTGCTAACGGCTATTGTTATACCACAAATATATAACTTTGTAAAATAAAAACCGTCAGTTCAAGTAATTAAGCGGATTTACCTGTGATCCGTTAATAAGGATCTCAAAGTGGAGATGTGCTCCCGTACTTACACCGGTATTACCGCTAAGAGCGATCTTCTGTCCCTGGGAGACGGACTGTCCAACGCTCACAAGTATCTTGGAAAGGTGACCATATCTGGTCTCTCTGCCATCGGAATGTCTGATATAGATTACATATCCATATCCTCTGCCCCATCCGGCTCTTGTTACTACGCCTCCATTGGAAGCCATTACCGCAGTTCCTACAGGAGTAGCCCAGTCAATTCCCTTATGATAGGTACTTGCTCCCTTGGTAGGTGCTGAACGTCTTCCGAATCCAGAGGACAGGCGTCCGCCGGAAATAGGCTTTATATATGTAGGAGGTACGATTGTTCCTCGTTCTACAATCTTTGCTACAGCTTCGTAAGTAACTTCTTCTTTTTGAATATCTCGTCCGGTCTCACCGTTATTCTCATAGTTTACAAGTGCTACTACCTTACGATGTCCCGCAGAAGGTTCCTGAACAACTTCCTGTCTTGTGGTGTACCATGAGTCATTATCAATGTATATTACATCAGCTTCATAATCTTCCTCATAGTATTCCTGCTTGGTATAAACTACAGAAAGCTCAGGCTCCGGAACAGTTACTATAATCTCATCACCCACACGAATCATGGATTCTGGAGTGTCTATTGTCTCATTCATTGCCACCAGATCATCCAGAGAAAGTCCAAACTTCTCTGCAATAAGTCCAAGTGTATCACCGCTCTGGATCTCATATATCTGATTGGTTTCCTGATCCTTGGTAACTTCATCGATGGCGGTCTGAACATCTGTTATCTCTGAAAGCGGAAGATAACTTTCAACCACCTCTATCTTGTCACCAAAATCGATGTTCATAAGTCCAAGCTTATAATCCTCAAAGCTCTTTTCCTCTGTAAGAGGCTTAATCTGATTGAAAATCTCGCTGATAGCAAGATCGATTCCGGCTTCAGGAAGCTTAATCTGTTCCTCCTTAGCCTCTACCTCTTCTGTGGAAACCACTTCTGAGGTAAGTACATTAACCTCTCTTGCATTATCGGTAACAAGGTCGACACTATATAAATTCTCAGTATCATATTTTGCAATCGCGGTCTGAAGAAGTGTAAAAACATCATCCTTGCTGGCCAGATTCACGATAAACTTATTGATTTTTACTGTATAGGCTCTCTCAAGAGTGGTCTTTGTGTCGCTCTTTAAAACATCGAGCATGTTCTGTCTGACAGTCTTTTTACTGTCAACCTCTCCAAAAAGCACCTCACGTCCCTCGAGAGTGAGCTGAGCATCAGAAAGGACTAATTCCTCACTTCCCTTTGCAAACTGCCTTCTAGCGTCTCTTAAACACTTTTTCGCGGCCTGTTCGGATGCAAGTGTTCCAACATGCACTCCGTTTAACGAAACCTCGAAAATGTTATTGGCGCCATGCTCTATAGGTGAATATACGGGCAATAAGAAAATTATCCACATAACAACAGCAATTGCTGTGCCCTGAAATAACCCTATTCGAATTTTTTTGTTGCCTTTAAATCTCATTTATCAAACCAAACCTAAAAATCTTAATATGTTGAACACAAGATCTCCCAAAGAGATAAGCAGAACTATAACCAAAAGAGGCACAACACCTTTACTATTTGATTTATTGGAGTTCTGATACTGCTCTTCAAGCTGATTTCTTGTAGTATCAAGCCTTCTTAAAAGCACAGAGAATTCTCCTTTTATAGCATCTGTCTGCTTATGAAGATCTTCTCTGATATCATCGAGCTGCTTTTTCTGTTCATCAATAACAGAAGCCTGAACATTACGATATATGCGCACACCGATATCATGTGTGGCTTCGTCAGTCTTGTCCATTCTTTTTTCTATATCTTCTTTTATACTGTCAATAACACGGTCAAGATCACCGGTGGATGTTTCGTTTGTTTCTTTAGGCTCCTTAAGATCCTTTAAAATCCCCTCAATACTGTCAAGGCGTGCTTCGAGCTTGTCAGCATTCTTCTTAAGAACATCAATCTCCTCTTCATATTGTTTGTTCTGCTTCTCAATCTGCTCGCGATGTGCTGCTTCAGCGGCATTATTGGCCTTTATCATCTCCTGCGCGCTGATTTTGTCCGTATGCCTCTTAATAAAGTTTTCCATAGCCCCTCCCATCAAACAATTATGAGTCAGTATCTAGATTACATCATTTATGCAATTCGCACAATAATTCGTTTTACTCATCTAATCTTTTGTATGAATTAACCGCAAGTTTAAAGAATGTTCATAATTTGTTAATAATTGGTTGTTATAATTTACAATGTGTTAAGGAATTAGTCCTTACACATGAAGCATTTTACATTAGCTCCGAAAGATAGATAAATTTTTTCATAATAGCCCGGGCGCCGAAAGGTGTCTGGGCACTCCTCATTAATGGGGATTATTCTATATCCTGCGTGTTCACAGACTGAATCTCATCATTAAGCGAAAGCATTCTCTCGTCCAGTTCTGCAACGATCTTGGCGCACTCAAATAATTGGGCTTTGATTCTGGCAGGTGCCTTCGTTTCGAATTTGTACTGTATCTTATGCTCAAGACTTGCCCAAAAGTCCATGGCAACAGTACGTATCTGCACTTCTACCTTAACATCAGCCATTCTGTCGGAAAGATATACAGGAACAGCCAGTATCATGTGATAGCTTCTGTATCCGCTGGTCTTGGGATTCATAATGTAATCCTTGATGGTAAGAACCTTTATATCCTGCTGATTGCTGATCATATCTGCGATTCTGTATATATCAGAAGTAAACGAACAGATAATACGTATTCCGGCTATATCATTAACGTACTTGATCATATTCTCAAGGGTGGATTCATATCCGTGCCTTCTGAGCTTTTTAACAATGCTCTCCGGAGTCTTGATCCTTGACTTTATATGCTCAATCGGATTATACCTGTGAACCTCCTGAAACTCATCATTGAGAATTTCAAGCTTGGTATTGATCTGTTTAAGCGCTGAATTATATAGAAGACTTACTTCTTCCCAACTTTTTATATCACCATCTGAAAGTCTTGTATCCATATTTCCCCCATTGCTAACCCAAAGTCTTATTTCCAGTAAGACTTATTCATAGAGCATGCCTTAACAAGCTTTTTGGGTAACTTTTTGTAATTCCGTCCCAGCTTATAACCAAGTAATCTGAAGGAACACATTATCACATAGTCAGGCACCAGATAAGACTTACCTATATGTCTGAAATGGCGAATGGTATCACGAACCATGCGCTTTCCTTCTGATTCTGATTTGATTCCGGCGAAAATCTCAGGATGATCTGTCTGAGAAACCCCGAGATCAAAATTCCTGTGAAACTGCTGCATATATGAGTAGTTGTGTGAATGAATCACTCCTGCCTCAGGTACATAGCAGATAGCATAGCCCTGATACATTGCATTGCCTGCAAATACCATATCTTCATTAAAAATAGCCTTGTGTAAAAAGCCTCCTACCTTGTCAAAAACGTCTCTTCTGTACATTGCACAAACATTGGAGCAGAAGAAAGTCTTTATTCCAAGTCTCGGCAGATCCTTAATCGTCTTGCGCACAGCTTCCGTGGGATAATTGAATTTCCTTGAGTATCTCTCAGCCAGATTACAATCAGCCTTGGGATACTGCCTTGCATAAGCTGCAGCAACTCCCGGATCCTGAAGCGCATTTACAAGATGCGAAATGAGCGCATTGTCTCTTGGTATTGCATCCTGAGTTATCATCAAAAACAAGTCAGCATTTGAGAGGCTGACACCAAAATTCCTGGTATTACCATGATCAAATTCAGACTTATCAATATGTCTGACCTCAATATTGCCATATTTAGCCACAGTGTCCACTATTTCAGCACGTTCTACAAAGTATCTCTTCTCAGTGTTGATAATAATGATCTTATTTACTGCATAAGCCTGCTTCTCAAGCTCATCAATGAGCATTGAAAACTCAGGACCCGGCTTGTATGAAGGTATTATTACATCTACTGTTTGCATATTATTCCTAACGTTATAAAAGGCCCCGGCTAATCCGGGGCCCAAAATCATCTGCCACTTATTCGCCGATATATTCACTGACATCAGCGGCTATCTTTGAACTGTATTCCTGAACGCTTGATGAAACCTCATATTCAGTATCATCAAACAGGAAATTGTGAAGCCACTGTACATTAGAAGCAAGTGTTACAGGAAGTACACAGCTGCCCTTCTTGCCCATTGTTCCGGTAGTACGCATATCTGCTGTCGGGAATCCATCGTTTGCAACGACATTATATTTGGTAACATTTCCCAATAATGCAATTATATCCTGAAGATCAAATGAGGTATATGTCTCACCAAATATCTTGCCGGCAATGTTCTCAAGCTCTGAAGGGCTTGCGGTCTTTGCCTTATCAAGGATTGCCATGAGAACCGTTCTCTGTCGCTCAGCTCTTCTGAAATCATCACCAGCTGTATATCTGATACGGCAATAAGCTGTTGCCTGTAAACCATCCAGTGTCTGAAGTCCAACCTCAGTAACAGGAGTATATTTCATTCCAAGCTCCTCAGCCATTGTGGACTGATAGTTGTTAAGATGAGTGATCTCACTCTCTTCTATATTGATCTGAACGCCGCCAAGCTCATTTACAACATCTGTAAGTCCACCAAAGCCGATAGTTACGAAATCAGTGATATCCAGGTCAAGGTTCATGTTGAGCATGGATATTGCCTGCTCAGGGCCACCTGTAGCATAGGCTGTATTACATTTATTGTAAGAATCGTTACTGAGATTAAGATAAGTATCTCTGTAAACGGAAACAAGCTTTATTTCGTTATTTTCATTATTAATGGATGCGATGATAATGGTATCGCTTCTGGTCTTTTTATCAAGATCACCTTCACGGGAATCTACACCAAACAGGGCAATATTCCTATAACCGGTCATCTCCTCATTCTCCTCGACGCCGCTGTTCACACTGCTGGCTATTTTTTCTTCATCGAGGTTAATCTTTCCTACTTTATCAACCTTCATTCTTCCGAATAAAGTCCATACAACAAAAAGCAGAATTAACAGTACAACTACTTCTATTCCCAAGATGATAAATGCCTTCTTGGTATTTTTCCTGCCTTTTCTTCTCCTGCGCCCGTCGGCACCACGATTCGACATGTCAGTATAATCTCCTTTATAGTTGATATTCCACTGACCTATTTTGCCATAAAAAGACAAATTATACAAGTCGAAGAGAATCAATATGCATTCTTATTAATAAAGCCATGGAAAAAGGTTCCAAGCAGTATCCTTATATCAAATTCAAAGGTCCAGTTTTCTATATAATATATGTCATATTCGATACGTTTTCTTATGGAAGTATCGCCTCTGTAGCCGTTGATCTGCGCCCATCCGGTTATTCCGGGACGAACCTGATGCTTAACCATGTATCTGGGGATTTCGCCTTTGAATTTTTCAACGAACTGAGGTCTCTCAGGTCTTGGTCCAATAAGGGACATATCTCCAAGAAGCACATTGAAAAACTGAGGCATCTCATCAATACTTGTTTTTCTTAAAATCCTTCCGATCTTAGTAACTCTGGGATCATCCTTGGTAGTCCATCCCTTTTTCTCTGCCTTCTCAGACTGGCATTCCATGGTGCGGAACTTGTACATCATGAAAGGTCTTCCGTGGAGGCCTACTCTCTCCTGCTTGAAAATAATAGGGCCGGGGCTTGAAAGCTTTACTGCTATGGTTGCAAAAAGCATAGCCGGTGAAAACAGGATTATTGCAATTAAAGAACCAATGATATCTGTAAGTCTCTTCACAATAACATTGAATCCGTTAGTAAGCGGTACATATCTGATATTGATAACAGGCAGTCCAAGAATATCCTCTGTATAAGGGTTACTGGGAAAAAGGCTTGTGTAATCAGGTATAAACTTGGTGTGTACGCCTGACCTCTCACATATCGCAACCAGTTCCTCTAGTTTGTCGTATCTGTCCAGAGGAAGGGTAATGGTGATCTCATCATATTCGTTGGCACTAAGGTACCTTGATAACATATCGATCTCACCGATAACCTTAACACCGTGATAACTGGTGCCTATGGGTACCATGTCATCAAGAATACCGCTGACAACATATCCCCACTGAGGATTACTGTTGATCCTGCTGATATAACCCTCTGCTGAGCGCGAATAGCCAATAAGCAGAATGTGCTTAAGGTTATAGCCTCTTTTTCTGATGTATCTCAGAATTTTTCTTAATAAAAGTCTGGAAAGACTGGTGAATACAACATTCAGCACAAAGAAATACCCGATCATAACACGGGAGAAGTGTGCCTGCTTGATCATATACAGAATTACTAAGAAGCCTGTTACACCGATACCGTTTGCCAGCAGGATACTGTACAGCTCATAGCGCATCTTGGTGGCACGTCTTGGGGTGTAAAGGTTGAACATGCTGTATAATACAAGATATGCGGGTACCAAAAAATAGAGGGCAGTAAAATATGTCCCCATAGATAAGTAACCCACATCTGGAGCGACGTTGGCAAATACTGACTCAAACTTTAAATACCACGCCAGTATATAAGAACCAGCTACTATAAATCCGTCCCCAATAATATGAATTCTATTCAGATTTGTCTGGTTATCTTTAATCATATCAGATTTATTCTATACCAAATCACCCTGCAAGTCTACGAATACAGTTAACAAGTAGCTCGGCTTCCAATACAAAATAGTTACCGAGGTTACCGGGTGAAAAAGGCACCTTTCTGTCTGAATGCTTAATTATCTTCTTAATTCCCATCAAAAGCCCCTTGGCGTAGGACATGCCAAGACCTTTTCTAGCAAAGTACACCTGTTTGATAATAACACCGATTATCAAAAGCGGCAGGTTAAAAATCAGCTGAAGCACCGGCATATTCTTGTATATAAAATACAGATTGTTGGATGCCGTAAGCTCCTCTTTAAATTTGTTGTATCTGGAGCCGCTTGTGGCACTACCTGCATGATAAACTATTGCAGAAGGCTCCATAAGGTTCTTATAGCCATATATCCTTGCCCTGTAGCCAACATCCACATCTTCGAGATAGCAGAAATGAACCTCATCAAAATATCCTATCTGCTCAAATACAGATTTTCTGTAGATAGCTGCTCCGGCGCAGGCCGTTGTGACAGCGCATCTCTTCGAATAGCTCTTGCTTTTTTTATCTCTGGCAGGTGAAAAGGCCCATCCAAGGGCACAGTACAGATCCCCGGCATCATCAATAACATCCGGGTTTTTCATAGAGAGCATTTTCGCTCCAACGGAAAACACCTTCTTTTGCGACTCTATTGCACGAACAAGCTTCTCCGTCATACGCTCTTCGCAAACCGTATCATTATTAAGAAGTATCACATATTCGGAATCAGCTGCTTTTATTCCCACATTAACCGCATTTGCAAAGCCTGTGTTCTCATGAAGCTCAAGAAACTTAAGCTCCGGATATCTTCCGGGCTTTTTTGATGCCATCTCTTTAACAGCATCCACGGATCCGTCCTCAGAGCCGTTGTCCACGATAATAACAGGTGCCTTCATAGTCTGTTTTCCAAGACTTCTAAGGCAGTCGTCCATATACTTTTTTCCATTGTAATTTGGAATAACTATAGTTACTTTACTTTGCAAAATACTTCCTCTCTTTATATGACGGTCTCGTACTGCGGATCCCACAGCAGCTTATATCCCATCTTTCTGACTTCCTGTCCGAAAAGAATGCATTTCCTTCTTATTTCTTCATCATCACCGATGCCGCTAAATACCACCTGATTGCCTTCAAGAGTATCCTGATAAGGCACTCCAAAAATCTGTTCATAGATTTCAGAGAGTTCCTGTCGTATTCTCATGCACCTGAGATCCACTGCATCCGTATCCTGCTGAAGAACGGCTCTGTGCTGAAAGCCGCCGCTGTAATTCTTGGGAAGATTATCAAATCTGACCTTCCCGCTGTCTCTGTAGTTACCGCCCTTTATAAGTCCCCTTCTATCAAGTAGTCTTCCGCCGATAACGCCTACATCCTTCCTGGTTTCAAATACATCAGCCTTGTAGTCTACACGATAAAATCCCACGTGCTTTAGGTGACTTACCGAAGCATCTATCTTGTTATTATCCAAAAAGTCCTTAACTGCCCGTCTTCCGGCCTCATAAGCATAGGTCTTACTCTGAGGGTTGGCAGAAGTCGATGCATCATGGCTTCTCCAATGATATAACACCTTAGGGATGTGAATTATCTGCCTTGAAGCAGTGGGACTCCACATGGTATCCCCTATAGCTCTTAGGAAAAGGTCATAGTCCTGAGCTCCGTCATACTCATTTCTGAACCTTGTCTGAAACATAACATCTGAACGAATGGTCGTAAAATGACAGATGTAATTATTTGAAAGAAACATATCTGCATTAAATGCAGGCTTCTTATGGTGCTGGAAAAACTTAGTTCCTTCAGCATCACACTTATCCTCATCAGAATATATAAGCTTTGGATAGTTTCTTATGGCTGTGATCGCCACCTCGCATAACGCATCCGGTGTTAGCGTATCATCATGATCCAAAAGAGATATGTAGTCTCCTCTTGCTATATCAAGAGCTGCATTTGTGTTCTCAGATATACCTCCATTGGTCTTAAGTCTTAGGTATTTTATTCTACCGTCTGTCTCAGCATATCTCGCTATAGTCTTCATCAGAGGATATACCTGCAGAAGCTTATCATCCTTCTGACGATCTACAGGAGCCTCTGCCAATATCAGTTCCCATTTTCCATAGGTCTGATTCCTGACTGATTCTATCATGTCACACAGAAATTTCTTGTCAGTGTTATAGCAGGGCACAAGTATGCTGATCAAAGGAAGCTTTACTGACTTTGTAGAATCATTTAATATCGAGCGATACCATTTCCTCTGTTTCTCCAGTTCTTCCTCAGAAACAGGCACAAATGTATAGTTATCAGCTCTCTGATCACGAATTCTCTCTGCAGCAGCTACCACAGCACCTGATATGCCATTCCTTCTGGCGTATGAAATTGTCTTCTTTATATTATTAAACATGGCAACATTATACATTAAAAATAGAGCTGTCGCGATAGGCAGCTCTATTTTATGGGCTTTTGTTATCTATTATTTCTCAATCAGTGCTTTTACAGCTGCTGTAAGCTCTTCCTGTTTCTGATCTGCATCATCAAGGCTTGTTCCCTTTACACCCATGTAGAACTTGATCTTGGGCTCTGTTCCTGAGGGACGAGCGCAGCACCATGAGTCATTATCAAGTGCAAAGTAAAGAACGTTTGATGAAGGAAGTCCTGTCTTGCCCTTCTCGCCTGTAGCAGGGTTAACAGTCTCGCCTGTCTTGTAATCACGGAACTCCTCTACTGTCCACTGACCGAAGGTCTTAGGAGGATCATTTCTAAGCTTATCCATAAGTGCAGCAATTTCCTTAGCACCTTCAATACCCTTCATTGTGATGGAATACTGGCCTTCTTTGTAATAGCCGTAATCTTCGTACATCTCGATCATAGCATCCCAGAGAGTCTTTCCTTCCTTCTTGCAGAATGCTGCAACCTCGCAGAGCATCATAACTGCTACGATAGCATCCTTATCACGGGCATGTGTGCCTGCAAGACATCCATAACTCTCCTCAAGACCAAATACATAATTGTATTCCTGGTTGTTCTCCTCGAAGAGTTTGATCTGCTCTCCGATATACTTAAAGCCTGTAAGAACCTCGATATAGTGAAGTCCGTACTTCTCAGCAACTCTCTTAGCCATATTTGTGGTAACGATAGTTGTAACGAAAGCAGGTCTCTCAGGCATTGTACCTGTAGCCTGTCTCTCACGAAGGATATACTCACCGATCAGCATACCGGACATATTTCCTGTGAAAGGAATATACTCACCTGTCTTTGTATCCTTAGCATATACACCAAGTCTGTCAGCATCGGGATCAGTTGCAAGAACGATGTCTGCATCCTTTTCCTTAGCAAGCTCAAGCGCAAGCTTAAATGCCTTGGGATCCTCGGGATTAGGATAATCAAGAGTTGTAAACTCAGGATCCGGAAGCTCCTGCTCGGGAACGATATAAACGTTCTTGAAGCCAAGCTCTGCAAGTACTCTCTTTACGGGAACAAGACCTGTTCCATGGAAAGGAGTATAAACAACTGTGAGCTTCTCAGCCATTTCCTTAATAGCATCAAGGTGGATGATCTGCTTCTTAAGCTCTACCATGTATGCATCATCGATGTCCTTACCAATTACCTCATAAAGTCCAGCCTTCATGGCATCTTCCTTGGACATGGTCTTAACATCATTGTAGTCAGTGATAGCCTTAACCTCATTGATGATTCCTGTATCATGAGGAGGTGTTACCTGAGCACCGTCTTCCCAATAAGCCTTATATCCGTTATATTCAGGCGGATTGTGGCTGGCAGTTACCATAACACCAGCTATGCATCCAAGCTTTCTAAGTGCAAATGAAAGCTCAGGAGTAGGTCTGAGTTCATCAAATACATACGCTTTGATTCCGTTTGCAGCAAGACATCTTGCTGTCTCATCTGCAAATTCAGGTGAAAATCTGCGGCAGTCGTAAGAAATTGCAACGCCTCTCTTTGCGCCGTCAGCTCCTCCGTTCTTTTTAATATAATTAGCAAGTCCCTGAGTAGCCTTACGAACAACGTATTTGTTCATACGGTTAGTACCTGCACCGATTACTCCTCTAAGTCCGCCGGTACCGAATTCAAGTTCCTGATAAAATCTATCCTCTACCTCCTTTTCATCATTTCTGATGGCAAGAAGTTCCTGCTTTGTCTCATCGTCAAAGTAAGGATCATTTAACCAATATTCAAGCTGTTTTGTTGCGTCACTCATTCTTTTCCCTCCTTAAGAGCTAGATTTGATAATCTAATATATTAAGTAAAACACTATGAAGCCCAAATTTCAAGCATCACGCAGGCTGCTGTAGCCTTCCACATTCAGAGAAAAATCGCTTCTGTCCAGTGAGAAGTTCGGATTGTAATAGGGATCTCCCAAATCCAGAACCTCTTTCCACTTTGATTTGAAATGATCTGACTCCTTTGCATATCTCTTGGCGTTTTCACCTGCAAGATCAAGTCCCCTGGATGCAGATTCGTAATGATACATCTCAGCGAAAGGTGTAAATATGTTAAGATAGCCCTTCTGACGTAATTTAAGACAAAAATCAACGTCATTAAGTGAAATCTCGAATGACTCATCAAATCCGCCGACCTCATCATATTTCTCTCTTGAAACCATGAGGCAGGCACCTGTAACAGCGGATACATCCTGTGCATAGCAAAGTCTTCCCATATAGCCCAGGTTCATACCTTCCTGTCCATAATGGCAATGACCTGCTGTTCTATGTGCACCAAGTCTGAGTACTATTCCTGCGTGCTGGATCTTCCTGTTGGGGAAGTAAAGCTTGCCGCCTACTGCACCGACATCTGCTCTCTGAGCATACATCAAAAGCTCTTCCATCCAGTTAACAGTGATGACCTGTGTGTCATTATTAAGAAGAAGGATATAATCTCCTGTAGACTGCTTAACACCATAGTTAACTACTGCAGAATAATTAAAGGACGGTCTTGAGCCGTCAGGATTAAGATTATTCTTATCTTCGAAATAATCAACAATTTTAACAACAGAGCTCATGGCGCTGTTCTTAATATCGTCATAGTAAGCCTTTATCTCTTTGGACTTACTGCCATTCTCAACAACAACTATCTCATAATTATCATAGGTTGACTTCTCATATATTGATGTAAGGCAGCGCTTTAAATCCTCCAGATGCTCGCAGGTGGGAATAACAATCGATATTTTTGGTGTACCCTCCACTTCGTAAGCAATCTTGAATATGGTCTCAAAAGCTCTGGTACTGGTGATTTTGAAATGCTCATAGCCATGGCGTCTCAAATGATCCGCAACAGCACCTCTTGCCGCATCAATGGCATAGCTCTTTGCACTAATATCAGATGCTACGCTTCCTGCATGGGATCTCCAGTAATAAAGAAGCATGGGAACATGAACGATATTCTCGGCATTATCCGTAAGTCTGAGAATCATATCATGATCCTGGCTGCCATCAAACTTGGATCTGAAAAGCTCTGTTCCATCAAGAAGAGATCTTTTAAACACACTAAAATGACAGATGTAATTATTGGCTCTAAGATTATCCGGTGCATAGTCAGGCTTAAA
>JAEEGL014361702.1_pt1 | contig 17317 bp, 14 predicted proteins | sample 9134231 | NCBI WGS metagenome assembly JAEEGL01 (sample SAMN16246548, study PRJNA631951) | gut metagenome | biome: gut microbiome; feature: rumen; material: fiber-attached | host: Bos | place: Iran: Karaj | collected 2018-10
GCTCCGGAGACTCACTTGGTTCGGGAGTTTCGCTCGGCTTTGGCGATTCACTCGGTTCCGGTGTATCACTTGGCTCCGGTGTATCGCTCGGCTCCGGTGTATCACTTGGCTCCGGTGTTGCACTCGGTTCGGGAGTTGCGCTCGGCTCCGGTGTATCGCTCGGCTCCGGTGTTGCACTTGGTTCGGGAGTTTCGCTGGGCTCCGGAGTCTCGCTCGGTTCGGGAGTCTCGCTCGGCTCGGGTGTTTCGCTTGGTTCCGGCGACTCACTCGGCTCGGGAGTTTCGCTCGGTTCGGGAGTTGCGCTTGGTTCCGGCGACTCACTCGGCTCGGGAGTTTCGCTGGGCGCCGGTGTATCACTTGCTTCCGGAGTTGCGCTTGGTTCAGGAGTCGCGCTTGGTTCTATGCTCGGGGTTGGAGTTTCCGCAGGGTCACTTCCTGTGTACTCAAAATGGAAATCTGCCGATGAAGGAATCAGTTTTCCATCTGCGTCGTATAAATCTGCTCCGCGATAATAGAATTTCAGAATATCAACATATGAATACCCTTTTTTCGCCATGACGCCTGCACCCCGGTGAGAAAGACCGACCTGATGGCCTTTTTTCTCACCAAATGCAATTACCCATTCCTGTATTTTTGTCCTGACACTGAACAGCACCGTCCCGGAGGCCGTGATACCCGCACTGCTTTTCAGATTGCTGAGAGTAAATGACGCCTTTGCCTGTTTGTATTCTCCTGCCTTCGTTTTCACATTCATGGTGATATAACTCTTTGCATGGGGAGCAAGATCTTTCGGATATCTGCTGGTTCCGTTTGGATTATCCGGGTCATAAACACCATACAGCGAAACAATCGCCTCGATTTTCTCAACTTTCTCACCCAGGGATTCCGCTGCAAGCGTCAGAAAATAGCTGTAAACCTTATCAGGCAGCGATTCTGGAGATGCTCCGTTCACCGTTAAAACCGCATTTACTTTTGAACCCTCAAGATCAAATGGATCATATCCGTAAAAATATGCTCCATCATTATCGCTTCCGCCCCAGTGAATCTTCGGGGTAATGACCTGCCCCCCGTTCGCGGTGCAGTAATAGGTCTTCAAAGGTTTTCCGTTGTACAGAAGAGTATTCTGCCAGACCTCATCCACCGCCTTGATTACGTTCTTATCAGAATCCTTATATCCATAATATAACTGTGACGTTGTTGAATCATATACATCGAAAGAAAATTTACTGCGCGCAGAAATTTCCGCCAGGGCAAAACCTTTTGCACAGATTGCTTCTGTTTTCAGAACCTGCTCGTTCGAACTGTCTGTCACTTCGCCGGAGACCACGCCGTATAAGTACTCCCGCATTCCGACATAATTGATGACCTTCATGACGCTGTCTTCATAACAGAACACCAGGTCCCCCAGATAAGTCAGAGTCGCTTTCCTTCCCTTGTTGAACAGGGTCAGGTTTGCTTCATCCTTATCCGCCTCTGCCCTGACAATCCGCGCTGTACCGGTTGTCGATACCAGCATTCCCTTTTCGGAATGCTTCAATGTGATCGTTCCGTTATTGACCGATGCCGTGACGGTTCCATCCGTGAAAGATGTGTCCCCCACGGAGTAGGTCCCTTTGACTGTGATTGTAAGATTTTCTTCTCCCTGTGTTTCGAGCAGAACACGCACCGTAGTGCCGTTCTCTTCGGCACTCGGAACCGCAGGCAGCATGACCAGCATTAAAGCCGCTATCAGCAATGCGATTGTTTTTTTCATGGTTCCCGCTCCTTTTTGATATGATCTCATTGTATGAATACCACATTTTTCCCGGTTGGAAAAGTGCTTTCTAGCGTTATTCAAAAAATAATTACATCTTTGTTGCAATCAGATCTGTTATTATTCCGGTGCAAACCGCCGGATTACTTCCTCTGCAGCGTGCTTCCCATCCACGGCGGCGCTGACGATTCCTCCGGCATATCCGGCTCCTTCGCCGATGGGGTAAATTCCAGCGACAGATATTGATTGACGATCTTCTCCCCGCAGGATTCTGACCGGAGAAGATGTTCTGCTTTCCACCGCTGTCAAAACGCCCTCTCTCATATCATATCCTTTCAGCTGTGTTCCGAAAGATCTGATTCCGTCGCAGATACCTTGTGCGACATACTCCGGAAGGCACTTCCATAAATCTGCACCTTGCACTCCCGGCCGGTAAGAAGGTTTGACAGATCCGAATGTTTGTGTCGGCTTCTTTTCCAAATAATCCCCGATCATGCACGCCGGAGCAGTTCCTTTTCCTGCCGCATATGCCGCTGCTTCCAGTTTTTCCTGAAACCGCATCCCGTCCAGCGGATCTGTTCCAAAGTCTTCCGGTCCGACCTGAACAACTACTGCCGCATTTGCATTTTCTTCATCACGCGCATAATTGCTCATACCATTGACGACAATCTGGTTCTCGCCGGAAGCGCTGGCAACGACCTTCCCACCCGGACACATACAGAAAGTATACACGCCGCGCTCCCCGCTTCTTCCTGTCAGGCGGTATTCCGCAGCGCCGAGTCGGGGATGTTGCCAGAATTCTCCGTATTGGCTTTTATTGATCAGACTCTGCGGATGTTCCGCGCGTACTCCGACCGCAAAAGCTTTCGGAGCCATTGCGACTCCTGCATCAAAAAGCATCCGGTAGGTGTCTCTGGCACCCTGACCGATTGCAAGCAAAAGCGCTCCGCAGGGAATCTTTTCCGTTCTTCCATCTTTTTGTATGCCGACGCTTTTAATTCTTCCATCCTTTTTTTCAAAAGAGGTCAGTTTGGAGGAAAACCAGACTTCACCGCCAAGAGCAATGATTTCCTCTCTCATTGCTTTGACAACCTGCCGCAGCTTGTCTGTTCCGATGTGAGGCTTTGCAAGATAGACGATCTCTTCCGGTGCGCCGCACGCAACAAATTGATGTAGGATACTGTCGATGGAAGGGTCCTTGATCCTCGTTGTCAGTTTCCCATCGGAAAAAGTTCCCGCTCCTCCTTCTCCAAACGCAACATTGCTTTCCGTATCAAGCCTGCCGCAGCTCCAATAAGTTTCCACGTCCCTGACACGGTCCTCAATTCGCTTTCCCCGTTCAATGACAAGCGGCCGATATCCATAACGGGCAAGCATCCATGCGGCAAACAAGCCCCCAGGCCCCATTCCGACCACAATAATTCTTCCATCCGGATGTTCCGTCCCCTGTTTCAGAGGCTCTTCTTCCTTTTGAACCGTCAATTCTGCATTCAGCCTGCGGTCTTTCAGCAGTTTCTGAATCAGTCTCTTATCCGCAGTAACTTCTGCATGAACGACAAAACAGATATCCTGCTTTTTCCTTGCATCCAATGCCTGCCTTACGATGCGGAACCGGAACGGCTCATCTGCAGGAATTCCCCACCTTTTTTTGCAGGACGAAACGAACGCCTCATCGGAGGCGTCCGGTTCTCTTCTGATATTCCGAATCAAGAGTGTCTGTTCCATCAAGTTATTCTTTATCCTTTTTTGCCCTTTCAAGCAGTCGTGCTTTTTCATTTTTGACGCGCTTCAGTTCTGAATCATCGTCTTCTGTCAATCCCCATTCATTTCTCAGCAGATCATAGATACGCTCGTATGTTTCCGCCGCTTTCCCGTAATCGCCCATAATCTCATAGATATCGGCAATTCCCATCAGTTCGTCTGTAAATCTCGGTTTTCTTTCTTCTTTTTCGAAAGATTGCTCATAATATGCAATTGCCTTCTCATAATCACACTTTTCAGCATAATACTGGGCGGTTTCAAATAAACAGGCAGAATCGTCACGATGCCCGGCAACCAGTTCCTCAATAATCCGGTCGGCCTCTTTTTCATCAAAACGTGCTAACGCAATATGTGCCCGATATACCTGGTTGAGGACCGGTCGGGTGTCCTTCAATGCGCAGATACGCCTGAGTGCTTCTTCCGCTTCCTTTGTACGGTGATCAGCGAGTAGATTATCCATCAGATAGTAGTAAGACAATCTGCTGTCTGGGTTTTCTTTGATCAGCTCACGGTAAAATTCAACTGCTTTGGAATGGTTGGATATGTTCCAGTCCCAGGCAACATGTCCTGCTGCCTTCTGAAGAATCCATTGGCATCCTTTTTCATCCGGATTAAGGCGTATCGCATCCTTCGCGTACCGTTCGGCTTTCTTTGCATAGCTGTTCATCCGGTGCCAGTAGAGATATGCAATCAGTTCCGTTGCCCGCTTCTTGTGCTGGTCCGAATTCAGCTGCCCCTTCAGAAATTCCTCATAGTCCCAGAATACATCCTGCGGAAGTTCCTCTTCGGCATCCATCCGGTTTTCGATTCGGTTGAAGCGCTGTTCAGCCGTCAGATCGAACAGATCGTCAATACTGACCCCAAAGATTTCCGCGAGAAGCGGCAGCATTGTAATATCCGGCATTGCCACTGCAGTTTCCCATTTTGAAACCGACTGAGGGACAACACCAAGCTTTTCCGCCAGCTGTTCCTGGGTCAGCCCTGCTTTGAATCGAAGTTGTTTGATTTTCTTTCCAAGTTCCATCGTTCTTACCTCCAATGAGTATTGCTCTTTTTTTGCAATCTCATTATAGATAACTCCATTACATGGCTCAACAACGCAGAAAGCGAGTCGTATCGCAGATTAAGCGAGCCGGAAAAAAGTGCGAAAGAGGCACTTTCGTTTAAAGTGCCTCCTTTTAGATGTTTTCAGACTTATTCCCCTTCCGGCTCCCCTGCCGGTTCCTCCGCCGGAGGATTTTTCTCCTGCAGGCTGATCTCCGTCATCGTTTCAGTCAATTCGATCACCAGGTCACCGGTTCGTTCGTCCAGTTCAATTTGTATCGGAACAGCATGCGTTCCGGCACCGTATCCATCCAGATCAACAATCAGTGTTACATATCCGGAAGAGAAAGCTTCCAGTTTCCGAAGATTTCCATATACGCGGATCTCTGCTTCCGTCGGTACTTCTCCGGTCAGAAGAAGCTCACTTGGCAGATTCCGGATTGCAATCGGCACCGTATACTGGCGAGTCTCCATCTTATCATTTACCGTCAGCGTTACAACAATCGTTCCGGTATCCAGTTTTGCCAAAGATACTCCATCCGGGACAATCAAGTTCGCCGTAATTTTCTCTGCTTCCATATTGGAAAGCCCTGTAACCGGTTCCGTAGCGATTGAATCGATCTTTTCAAGTTCTTCCAACTCGCCGAACACACGTACATATTCACGCGAGAGAGTATAGGTGTAGGTATACAGATCCTCCACCCGGATATCCGGCTCAACTTCGACGTCTTTATAGGCGCGTATCGTGACTGTCACTTCGGAAGTATAAGAATCACCGCTGTTATTATAGATATCTTCCAGTTCAACGTTTCCGCTGTTGTAGAACCTTACCGGATAAACCCCGCTGTAAGTTCCTGCCAGATTCTCCGGATCGTTGATCGGGAAGGCTTCAAGGTCGATCGTCACCATTCCCCTTGCGATTGCATCCACAAGTGACTTCATTCCGGAAACGGAAATCAAAACTCTGTCCGGGACAGAAACCTGGAATCCTTCAGGAATGCTTCCCTTCATTTCGATTCCTACCGGGATACTGCTGCGCGACGAAACTTTAGCAACTTCCACATTGACAGTGCTTGTTTCCACAGACTGAATCGATCCGTAACCATTCTGGATTGTTGTCTCTACAGTCAAAGGAATTACTTTGCTGTCTTCATCTTCCGCCAGGCTGATCTCTCGGCTGGAAAGATCCACCACGCATGACAGGCGGGAAGCATCCAGTTCACTGTGTTTTCCAATCTGGCACAGAACAGAAACATCTGTTGTTCCAATCTCCCGGTTGACAAGCATCAGACCTTTGGCTGTCAGGGAGTTTTCACCGGTATAAGTGATCTCAACATCCCGGACGATTTTCACATACTCCGGATTTTCAATTGTCAATACATATCCCCAAAGAAGAATCGCAAACAATAATGCTATGATCTTGATTGATATATTTTCTGTGAAAAAGCTTTTTAAAAACGAACCGATTGCAGAAAGAAGAGGTCTTTTTTTGTTATTCATATTTTCCGCCTCCTTTTCCTTTGCGCTCAGCTCTTCCCCTGTTCCAGGGGAAAAGGCCGGATCTGTTCAGAAGAAGACCTTCCAGAACAGAACTGAGTGCCTGCTCATCCAGATAACGGATCAGTTTCCCTTCTTTCGCGACAGAAATGGCTCCCGTCTCTTCGGATACCACCAGGACCACGCAATCAGAAGCTGCAGAGCATCCGATTGCAGCGCGATGGCGTGTTCCCAGCTCACGTGCTACTTTCGGATCGTCAGACAACGGAAGCAGACAGGCTGCTGCTGTTATCGTTGTATCGCGAACAATAACCGCTCCGTCATGCAGCGGAGTTTTGGGCTCAAAGATATTTTCGATCAGAGCGCCGGAAAGGACCGCATCAAGTCTGGTTCCGGTCGATGCAATGTCTTCCAGTCCGGTTTTCTGTTCGAAAACAATCAGCGCACCGATACGTCTGCGCGAAAGCCGCATCACCGTTCTCTGCAGATCGAGCACCAGTTGTTCTTTTTCAATATCCGCTTCCCCGATCCTGCGTCCGAAGCGTTTGCTGGTACTTCCGAGACGTTCCAGGAATCTGCGAAGTTCCGGAGTAAACAAAATAAACAGGATCACGAAAATCGTACCGCTTGACAGGATTCCGTCCAGAACCCAGGTGATTGTGTTCAATCCAAGGAGCCTGAATATAATAGATAATACAAACAAAAGCCCGACGCCCTTCATGACCTCATAAGCGCGCGTGCCCTTTGTGTATTTTAGAAGTTTGTACACCAAAAACGTAATGATCAGTATGTCGACAATTACACTTGCGATTCCGCTGGGTTGCCGGAATACATTCAATATGGTGCGGAATATGTCTTGAACTTCCGTCATTCTGCTTTCCTCAGTCCAGATTACTGTAGGTTCAATGAGCCTGCTTCTTTATGATAGTATACCATGTATCACGTAAAGTTGTCACATGAAAATGAACTTTTTTATGACAAAATGTGAAACCGCTCTTTACGCTTCTTCCTCCGGTTTCGGCCGGTAAAGGACAAATTTTCTTCCGATACACTGAATTATGTCTGCGCCTGTTGCTTCAGCAAGCATGCCTGCAGCTTCCTTTGCGGAAAGTTCGCTCGTTTCCAGAACGCTGAGTTTGATCAGTTCTCTTTTTTTGAGAGCGGCATCCACTGCCTCTATCAGCGGCTGCGTAATATTGTCTTTTCCGATTTGGAAAATCGCAGATAACGTATTTGCCTGTTTACGCCATTCCGCGCGTTCTTTTCCTGTCATATGATTTCTCCTATCTCTTTATTCAGTAAATTCAAAGTCCCATTCTCCAAGAACGATCGTGTCGCCGTCCTTTGCTCCCATTTCTCTCAGCGCTGCGATAATCCCGGTTTTGATCAGAAGTTGCTGAAAACGTCTCATGGAAGTCTCATCTTCCGGATCCGTTGTATCAAGTAACCGGTCAACATCTCCGCCTTCAACAACATAGATCCCGTTTTCTTCTTTCCGGACTGTAAAGCCGGTCTCCGCAGTTCCGATCTCAAGTTCCGCTTCATCATAGACCCGAACCGGCGGAAGTGTATCAAGCTTTGCGACGATGCAGTCCAGCATTTCGTCAAATCCGCTTACCATGGCCGCAGAAACACCGAACACGGAAATCCCTTCCGGTTCGAGTGCTTTCCGTATCCGAATCAGATTTTCTTCCGCATCCGGCAGATCCATTTTGTTGCAGCATACGATTTGAGGGAGCGCAGCCAATGTTTCCGAGAAACCTGCCAGTTCCGCATTGATCTTCTGATAATCCTCCAACGGATCGCGCATTTCGCATCCGGAGGCATCCAGGACATGAACCAGCATTCTTGTACGCTCGATGTGTCTTAAAAAATCATGTCCGAGTCCCGCGCCTTCTGCCGCGCCTTCAATCAGTCCCGGAATATCTGCCAGAACAAACGCATGTCCATGCCTTTCCGCCACACCGAGATTCGGTGTCAGTGTTGTGAAATGATAAGCTGCGATTTTCGGCTTTGCGCTGGTTAAAACCGATAGAATCGTACTTTTCCCTACTGACGGAAATCCTATTATCCCGACGTCGGCGATTGTTTTCAGTTCCAGCTCTACACGCCGTTCTTCTGTTTTGACCCCGTTCTGTGCAAATCTTGGAGACTGATGCGTCGGTGTTGCGAACCGTGCGTTTCCTTTTCCTCCGCGTCCTCCCCGAAGAACCGTCTTTTCCTTACCGGGCTCACTCATGTCCGCCAAGATACCGCCTGTTTCGATATCTCTTACGATCGTCCCGACCGGTACTCGAATATAGAGATCCTTTCCATCCTTGCCATGCTGTAACTCGGGACGACCGTTCTCACCGTTTTCCGCGCGGAAATGAACAGTTTTCTTAAAGGCAAGCAGCGTATTGTCCTGCGGATCCGCCACAAAAATGATGCTTCCGCCTTTGCCTCCGTCTCCGCCGGATGGACCGCCTTTGTTGACGTATTTTTCACGATGAAATGCCGCGCATCCGTTTCCGCCGTTTCCCGCCTTGATATATATGCTTGTTTTATCGATGAACTGCAAAATCGCAAACCTCCCTCAGGGTGCATTCTTCACACTTTGGTTTCTGTGCCGCACAAACCAATCTTCCGTGGTAAATCAGCCAATGGTGTGCAGCAGACCAGTCTTCTTCCGGGATATTTTCCATCAGCTGCTGTTCTGTCTTTTCCACATCATTTGCTTCCGCCAGCCCGATCCGGTTGCTGACACGGAACACGTGCGTATCCACCGCAATCGCCGGAATCCCGAACGCATTGGATAGAACAACATTCGCCGTTTTTCTCCCGACGCCCGGAAGTGCCGTCAATTCCTCCCTTGTTCTTGGAACTTCTCCTCCGTATTTTTCCGTTAATATCCTGCTCATTGCAAGAATATTATGACCTTTCATCCGGAAAAAGCCGCAACTGTGAATAAACGGTTCCAGCGTTTCATAATCGATCTGGGAAAACGCCTCTGCAGTATTGTATTTCTTAAACAATACGTCTGTGACTTTGTTCACTTGTTTATCCGTGCACTGTGCGGAAAGCATTGTTGCAACCAGCAATTCAAACGGTGAACTGAAATGCAGCGCAGGTTTTGCGTCCGGATAGGATTCTTTCAGCAGGCGGAGAGCCGTTTTCTGTTTTTCCTTTGTCAGCATCATTGTCTTCCCGCCTCAATCGCATATGAAGCGGCAACCGCCCCATCGGCGCAGGCCATTACAACCTGTCTGAGAGGCGTGTTCCGGATGTCCCCGGCTGCAAATACGCCTTTTACGCTTGTTTCCATATGTTCATCCGTTTCAATGGATCCGTTCGGGGCCAGTTTAATCTGCCCCTGAACCAGATCTGTTCTGGGTATGATTCCGACAGCGATAAACGCACCGTCTGTTTCCAGAACGGAAAGTTCGCCTGTCTTGGTGTTGCGGAGACGGATTCCCGAAAGATTCTTTTCTCCCAGAAATTCCTCCGGTATGCTGTTAAAGACAAACTCAATATTCTCCGTGTTCTTTGCGGCATCTGCCAGAATCGCGCTCGCGCGAAGTTCATCGCGGCGATGGATGACATATACTTTTTTGCACAGTTTGGAAAGATATAATGCGTCAGAAATCGCCGTATCCCCGCCTCCGATGACAGATGCGGTTCTTCCTCTGAAAAACGCTCCGTCGCAGGTTGCGCAATATGAAATTCCATGATTCAGCAGCTCTTTTTCCCCCGGAATCCCAAGCGGTCGCGGAGAGGCCCCCATTGCTAAAATCACCGTTTTGGTCTCAATGGTTTCACCTGACGAAAGGATAATTTCCTTTTGGGAATCCGAAAGAATAAGCTGCTTGACAGCGGTATACTCTGCTGTAACACCGAACTGGGCAGTATGTTTTTCAAACCGGGCTGCAAGTTCATACCCGTCCGGGCCGTCTGACATTCCGGGATAATTCTCAACCCGATGTGTTTTTACGATCTGTCCTCCGGGAAACAATTCCTCGAACAGGCGCACGGAAGCTCCCCCGCGCGCAGCGTACAATGCAGCAGTAAGTCCGGCAGGTCCTGCCCCGATGATAGCAATGTCTAACATGTTTCTGTCTCCTTATTTGTTTGTTGTGTGTTGTGCTGCTAAGTTGTTGGAATCATCCAGAGCAATGGATTCATATGATAGAAGAATCCGCCGAGTTTAGACGCTTCGAGATAATTGCCGATCCGCGGAACTACCGCCAGTACGACCGGTACGATCAAAAAGATAATGTAGAGCAGAACCACTCCGTGTAAAAAACCGATTCCGCAGGAAAAAAGCGCGTCATACCTTTTCATGACGGGCAGCCCTCCAACCGAAAAATCAGCCGCCGACAATGCCCAGCCTATTGCAAGCCGAATAATGATAAACAGCAGCAGCAGCGATAGAATATTGATTACAACATCTACGATTGTCTGGTTGAAATAATCTCCCAGCGTGACGATGCCTTTTTTCGCATATGCCAGTCCATGGATGTTCTTCCAGACCGCTTTGCCAAACGGAAGCGGCATGTTGGCATTCTCTATCAGATAATCAAGTTCCTCATCCGGGGTTGCCGTTGCAATATCATGAACACGTTCCACACTGGAAGCACTGATGTACTCATATCCTTCAAAATAATAAAGCATGCCTTTGTAGAGCGTATCGGACTTTTTGACGATTCCGGCAGCTGCCGGAACCATTAGCAGCGCTAAAAAGAAGGAAAGTACCGTTATTCCGATGTTGATCGCTGCATAAATCGTTCCTCTGTAATAACCTGCCAGGATACAGAGGATAAAAACGATCAGTATAGCCACATCTATCATGAGGTCGGCTCCTTTCCTTAATTATTCTACCGTTACACGGTAACAGGCCGTCGGGGTGGCAAGGAAAAACCCATCCGCATACTTAACGACCTTGTCCGGGGTTTCCTCAAACTCCAGCGACAAGGATTGTTTTCCCGCATAGGAATATTCTTCATAGGTTTTTTCTGTTACAACGCACACTTTATCTTCTCGCAGAAACGCGCCAACAATCGGAGAGGACATGAATTGCTGAAGAACAGTCGCCCACTCCTCATCCGACTGTGAAACTGTTAAAAGCCTGCAGATATGTGTTTTTTCTGTTTCTGCCGTCACCGGTATCGTGATAAAATAGGCGCTTTCACTGTCTGCAGACTGTCTGCAGTCAAGAACGGTGCTCCCATAGATACTGACCCTGGCACGTTCTGAAGAAAAGCCGTCATCCGTCCTGTCATATCGTATGATATCCTGTGAACCGATCAGATACAGGCACCTTGGTGTCAGCAGCGCATTTTTAATCGTTTGGTTATAAAACGAAGTGGAATAGAATATCAGGGCACCATTGTTGTCGCAGTTGTAAACACGTACCATGGATTCTTCTGAAAACTGATTGATGTCCATTGTGGAAACCCAAAGATATTCTGTATTATCATTCAATTGCAAAAAGCCAAACGCCACAACCTCGCCGCCTGTTATCGGAACCGTTGCATCCACCTGAGGATCTTTTGTCGTCGAATTCATGATTGAGATACGCGAATCCCCGTATTGATTCCGGTATAAAAGTGCTGCGTGGCGTCTTCCTGCTCTGGCAGACAGAATTCTTCCCCCACCTTCCAGAACGAACTCATCCTGTTCATGTTCCGGTCCGATGATCTGTGCGGAACTCCCAAGAAATACGACTTTTGTCGTGGAAGAAATATCATAACCGTCTGCGGTGACGAGAGCGTTGGAAGTAGTCACTCTTGCAGACTCCGCAGGTTTCAGCGAGATATAACTGCTGGAAGTATCATAGAACACAACGCCATCATTGATTCTGTAAGCATGTCCGGGTTCCATATCCGTCCGCTCCAGATTCAGGCTGACTTCTTTGTTTCCGTAAACCATATAGAGCAGAAAAACAAGCCCGAAAACAACGATCGCAGCGGCGATACCAAAAATAGTGAGGCGAGTAACGGTCATTTGTCCGATCTTTACCTCAACGGATGCGCTTTTCCGCAGATATGCTTTTATCTTTCCCCAGAAATCTCTCAACGACAGTACCCTTTTTTATGTACCTTACTCAGTCTTTGGTACTCTGATTTTTAACGCCTTTTCAACAATCCGGAACGTAACAGGTGTTCCGGGCATCCTTTCTCCGTCAACCTGGATTCTGGACTCCGGTTCGCATTCAATTGAAACCGTCTTTTCCTTGCGATAGGTAACTTCTTTCAAACCAAGATGCTTTCCTTTCAGAAATCTGGGAAGAATCTTCGGAACTTTGAAATAGTTCACATCATGGACAATGCAGATGTCCAGATAGCCATCTGACGGATCCGCATCCGGAGTCACTTCAATCCCTCCGCCATAAAACCGTCCGTTTCCCGCTGCAACCAGCAGAACATTTTTTTCAATTGTCCCATCCGGGAAAGTGATTTTAGCTTTTCTCAGCTGCAACTTCAGCAAGGCTCTTGCCAATCCACGAAGGTATGCCGTACTGCCGTTTTTGCACTTCGGTTTATAGAATTCGGTATAATCCAGAACATCAACATCGAATCCGAATCCCGCAGCGTTGAAAAACATTTCTCCATTCGCCATTCCTGCATCTATGATTCTGTCTTCTCCGTCCAGCAATACATCCGCCGCTTTTTCCAGGTCCGTCGGAATCTTCATTGTTCGGACAAAATCATTTCCCGTTCCGCAGGCAATCACGCCCAGAACGGCGTCTGTCTGGGCAACACCCAGCGCCGTTTCTCTCAGCGTTCCATCGCCTCCGACCGAAACGATAAGTTTATAACCTTCCCGGACAGCTTCTTTTGCCAGTTCTGTTGCGTGCCCCGGGTATTCTGTTTCCCATACAGCAAAGTCTGCTCCTCTTTTTTCAAGATGCTCGCATACTTTCTTTACCGCATTTACAGCTTCCCCGCTTTTCGCTGTCGGGTTCGTGATCAAACATATATCCGCCATTTTTCAATCCTCGATACATTTTTACTCACATATCCTACCATAGAAATGGAACATGGTCAAGGTTATCGGCTCCCTGCATCGGGTTCCTTGCTTTCAATTCGATTCTGCTGAATATCATATCATGGGAATGCAAAAACTTTGTTACATTCTATCGAAATAAAAGAAAAGTTCTTGCAAACAAAAAATGCCTGTGGTAGACTACATAGATACTGGCGTAATATGCAAAAAACGCAATGATTTATAATATATTAAGGAGAAACAAGATGTCACAATTCGAAATGTTGGAAGGAAACAAGGCAAAACTGACCATCAATGTAAGCGCGGAGGAATTCGAAAAAGCGCTTCAGGAAGCCTACCGTAAAACCGGAAGCCGTTACACTGTTCAAGGATTCCGCAAAGGGAAAACCCCTCGGAAAGTCATTGAAAACTATTACGGCGCAGGCGTTTTCTATGAAGAAGCTTTTGACGCTGTATGGGGCGATGCCTATGATGCTGCTATTGCTGAGCATAATCTGATTCCTGTTGATCAGCCTTCCCTGGATATCAACTCCATCGGCAAGGAAGGTGTTGAATTCACCGCAACCGTCCAGCTTCAGCCTGAAGTTACCCTCGGCCAATATAAAGGCCTTCCGGTTCCCAAGTCAGTCGTTGACGTCACCGACGAGGAAGTTGACAAGGCATTGGAAGATGAAAGAGAAAAGCAGGCAAGATTTGTCAACGTTGACCGTCCCGCAGAAAACGGCGACCGCCTTCTGCTCGACTACAGCGGTTCTGTAGACGGTGAAAAATTTGACGGCGGTACAGCGGAAGACCAGACGCTCGTCCTCGGTTCCAATGCTTTTATTCCCGGCTTTGAAGAGCAGCTGATCGGTGTTTCCGCTGGTGAGCAGAAGGATATCCAGGTTACCTTCCCTTCTGAATACCATGCAAAAGAACTCGCCGGTAAGGAAGCAGTCTTTGCCTGCAACGTTAAAGAAGTGCAGGTTAAGGAATTGCCCGCTCTGGATGATGATCTGATCGGCGACATTTCCGAATTCGATACGATTGCTGACTGGAAAGCGGATAAAAAAGAAAAGCTCGCAGAAGAAAAGAAACGTTCCGCTGCTGCAGCCCGTGAAAACGCTGCAATCAACGGTGCCACCGCAAACGCTTCTGTCGAAATCCCCGAAGTCATGATCGATCACCAGGTGGAATCTATGATCCGTGATCTTGAATACCGTCTCTCCGGAAGCGGCCTTGACATGGATACCTACTGCAAATATCTTGGTACCAGCCTTGATGAAATGCGCAAGAACTTCCGTCCGGAAGCGGAAGCACGTGTGAAAACGCAGCTTGTCATCGATGCAATCATCAAAGCCGAAAACCTGAGTGCAAACGACGATGAGCTGGCTGCCGAAATTGACAAATTTGCAGAAGACACCGGTATGGTCACTGAAGATTTCAAAGCGCGTTTAACTGACCGTGACTATGAATATCTGAGAGAACGCGCAACGGTGGAGAAAGCCGTTAAACTTCTTTCCGATTCCGCCGTTGAAACAGAGGAAGCTTGAAAGAAAGATTAAAAAGCCGGCATGCGCGGAATCGCATGACTCTTAAGACAAGGAGGAACTCCAAATGAATCTGATCCCTATGGTTGTTGAACAGTCCGGTCATGGCGAACGTTCCTATGACATCTATTCCCGTCTTCTGAAGGACCGTATCATTTTTCTCGGCGGTCCGATTGATGATGACACCGCAAATCTTGTCATTGCACAATTGCTTTTCCTGGAAGCGGAAGACCCGGACAAGGATATCTTCCTATATATTAACAGCCCCGGCGGTTCTGTTTCAGCAGGGCTTGCCATCTATGACACCATGCAATACATTAAATGCGAGTGCCAGACCATCTGTGTCGGTCTCGCAGCCAGCATGGGAGCATTTCTTCTTGCCGCAGGAGCGAAAGGGAAAAGAAAAACACTGTCCAACGCGGAAATTATGATTCACCAGCCGAGCGGCGGTGCGCAAGGACAAGCAACTGAAATCCGGATTCATGCAGAGCAGATCCTGAAGATCCGCGAACGTTTGAACAGAATTCTGTCTGATCGGACAGGTCAGCCGCTTTCCGTAATCGAGGCAGATACGGAACGTGATAATTACATGGATGCGGAACAGGCTTTAAAGTACGGGCTGGTCGACGAGATCATTCAGCCCAGGAGGTGAGCCGATGGCAACAAGAGACAGAGATAATTTTGATAAGGTCAGATGCAGCTTCTGCGGAAAACCCCGCAGTCAGGTTCGCAAGCTGATCGCAGGCCCAAACGCCTATATATGCAACGAGTGCGTTGAACTTTGCCGTGAGATCGTGCAGGAAGATATGCGGTTTGATCCTGCTTCCGATTCTGCTGAACCGGAAGTCACCCTGACCGACATTCCGAAGCCCGCTGAGATCGTTGCCAAGCTGGACGAATACGTTATCGGCCAGCAGGCTGCAAAGCGTGCGCTCTCCGTTGCTGTTTACAATCACTATAAAAGAATCCGGTCGCAGAAGAAAGACGACGATGTCGAACTTCAGAAAAGCAACATCATCATGCTCGGACCGACCGGCTGCGGTAAGACCATGCTGGCTCAGACGCTGGCTAAAATTCTGGATGTTCCATTTGCCGTTGCAGATGCTACAGCTCTCACGGAAGCAGGTTATGTCGGAGATGATGTTGAAAACATTCTCCTGAAACTGATCCAGGCTGCGGATTATGATATCCGCCGCGCGCAGACAGGCATTGTTTATATCGATGAAATCGATAAAATCGCGCGGAAAGGTGAAAATGTATCCATCACCCGGGATGTTTCCGGGGAAGGGGTACAGCAGGCGCTTCTGAAAATTCTGGAAGGCACTGTTGCCAACGTCCCCCCGCAGGGCGGCCGTAAGCATCCACAGCAGGAATGCCTGCAGATTGACACGACGAACATTCTCTTTATCGTCGGCGGCGCCTTCACCGGTATTGATAAGATCATTGAGAAACGTACCGGCAAAAAGCTGATGGGCTTCGGCGCAGAGATCAAAAAGTATGAAGAGAAAGATATCGGAACGGTTCTGAAAGACATTCTTCCGGAAGACCTTCTGAAATTCGGGCTGATTCCTGAATTTGTCGGCCGTGTTCCTGTGATCGTGACGCTTGAAAATCTTGACGAAGCCGCTCTGATCAAAATTCTGACGGAGCCGAAAAACGCTTTGACGCGTCAGTATCAGCGGTTGTTTGAAATGGACGGTGTTCAGCTGATCGTAACCGAAGACGCTCTTCGTGAAGTTGCAAAAAAGGCAATCGAACGCAAAACCGGCGCAAGAGGTCTTCGCGCAATCATGGAAGATGTCATGCTCGATATTATGTATGACATTCCTTCACAGAACAATGTCACCGCCTGCGAAATCACCGGAGATACCATCCGCAAGATTTCTCCGCCCGTTCTGATCAGAAGTTCTTCAGATACCCCGGTTCCAAAGGCAACGACAGCAAAAGCACCTGCTCGCAAGCGCAAAACGAACATAAAGAAAGCTGAATAAAAACTCTATGAAAAAAGATGCCTGGAAGCAAATTTCCAGGCATCCTTTGTTCTTCAGATTTATCCGCGGGTACGTTTACCATACAGTCCGATCAACTGCAGAAGCATATCGGTTACCAGATCCATCCCTTCCGCGGTAATATGTTCACACGGTCCGTGAAATGCATATCCGCCGGTTCCGAGATTCGGGCAGGGCAGCCCCATGTAACTGAGCCTCGCTCCGTCCGTTCCTCCTCTGATCGGAACAACCGTCGCTTTCATTCCCGCGAGTTCAGCCGCTTTTTTTGCATTCTCGATCAGGTGCATATTCGGCTCAATCTTTTCCTTCATATTCCTGTACTGTTCCCTGATCGTAAGGGAAACGGTTCCTTCTCCGTACTTTTCATTCAACGCTTTTTCGATATGTCTCAGCACAGCAAGGCGGCCTTCATAACAGGCAAAACTGTGATCCCGTATAATATACGCGATGTGCGCCTGTTCGATCGTTCCCCCAAGCTTCGTAAGGTGATAAAACCCCTCATATTCTTCTGTACAGCGAGGAATATCCAAAGCGGGAAGCATGGAGTTGATTTCGCACGCTACCAGAAGCGCATTGACCATTACATTTTTTGCACTTCCCGGATGCACGGAAAAGCCCTTGATTTCAAACATTGCGGCGGCGGCGTTGAAGTTCTCGTATTCCAGTTCTCCCTCCGGACCGCCATCGACCGTATAGCCAAAGTCCGCGCCGAATCGCTCCACATCAAAATGATCCGCTCC
>JAEEGL012760285.1_pt1 | contig 17316 bp, 15 predicted proteins | sample 9134231 | NCBI WGS metagenome assembly JAEEGL01 (sample SAMN16246548, study PRJNA631951) | gut metagenome | biome: gut microbiome; feature: rumen; material: fiber-attached | host: Bos | place: Iran: Karaj | collected 2018-10
ATGTTGAAGCCGAAGAGGGCCGTCAGCTTCTCGGCGGCCTCGCCGGTGATGGTGTTGCGCCAGGTGCGGAATTCCGCGAGCTGCTTTCCGTCCTTGTCGAAGGGCAGATAGCCGTGCATCATCGCGCTGATGCCGATGGCGCCGACGGTCTCGATCGGCTGACCGAGATCCTTGACAAGGTTCGCGTACGCGGCTTGCAGGCCGGTGCGCACCTCGTCCATCGAATAGGTCCAGATGCCGTTCACCAGCTGGTTTTCCCAGTCATAGGAGCCCGAGGCGACGGGGATATGTTTTTCGTTGATCAGCACGGCCTTGATGCGGGTCGAGCCGAGTTCGATACCGAGGGCAGTTTTCGTAAGGTCCATAAGTGCCTCCTTTAAGCAAAACGCTTCGATGCCTTTATTATATAGAAATTTCCCGAAAAAAGCAACCGAAAACCTGTCCCGCGCGGAAAAAATGCGGGGACTTCCTCCCGCCCGGAGAAGGGGCCGGAGTTTTCCCGAAAGAAAAACTCCGGCGGCCGGAGATCCGGCCGCCGGAGCGTTTTCGTTATGCGGTTTTACATGACGGGGGTCCAGTAGGTCTGGTTGTAGATATCGGTGAAGCGGTAGGTGGCGTTGACGCGAGCGGCGTCGATATAGACGTTCGAGATCGTCGGCTGGCCGTGGTAGATATACTGATCGCCGAGCAGATAGCTGTCCTGATACTCGCCGCCGTAGCTGTAATAGTCGCAGACGAAGTCGATCTTGTCGCCGTCTTCCAGCTCGACCATCGATTTTGCGACGGTCTCGGTCTCGCCCTCATGGTAATCCATGCGCGCGCCCGCGATGAAGCCGTAGGGATGCGCGTTGTCAAAGACGAGGATCAGCTCCGCGCGCTCGCCGTTGAGCAGGATCGGGACGCGGCCGGTGATCGTATAGCTGTCGCCGTCATAGACGGTGCTTACGTGATAATAGGCGATCGGCTGGTCGTCGATGGCGAGCCAGGTGCCGTCGTAATCGCCGACAAGCGCGCCGTCGTCTGTGAACTCGAAGACGTTGTCGAGGCCGAGGTCGATATAGCCTTCGCCGTCGTCGAAGAAGACGTTGAGCTCGAGGTCGTTGACCAGGCTCCACTGCTTCTCGGACAGGCGCATGATCTTCTGATTGCCGGAGGTGGACCAGACGAGGGCGGAGGCGTCGAACTGATTATCGGACAGGAAGCTCAGCGCCGCGTCCGGATCGAGGCTGCGGCCGAGGAAGCCGGAGTTGCCGCTCGACAGGCCGGAGACGCCGCCGAAGCTGCCGCCGAGCAGCCCGGACAGCACCTGCGAGATCATATCGCCGTCCGCCGTACCGCCGTAGGACGCGCCGAACAGGGAGCCGAGCGGCGAAGCCGCGCCGCCGGAAACGGCCTGACCGGAGACCTCAAGGGATGCGAACTGCTGGATGCAGCGCATATAGTCACTGTCCATGCCGATGGCGTCGAACTGCGCGACCGCGCTGTCCACCTTGCTGGTGCGCTGATAGGGGAAGTAGATGGAGATGCCGTAGGCATTGGTGATCGAGGAGGAGGTGCGGTTATACTTGACCGCGCCGAGCAGGGCCTGCGCAAGGGCGTTGCCCTCCGCCGTGCCCATATTCTTGGCGAGGTGGACAAGGTCGACCTGGTCGATCTTGTTGGAGGTGGCGAATTCTCTCGCGCCCGAACGCGCGCGGGACACGGTCTGGTAGCCGTCCGACTGCAGAAGCTCGGAGGTGCTCTGCGCGAAGGCCTTGAGCTGATCGGGGACGGTGTACTCAAGCTCCGCGAGGTCGACCACGGAAAGCGTGGTCTTCTGGCCGGGGCATTTCTGGTTGCAGACGGCGACGAAATCGTCCACGATCTGCTTGCTGAGGTCGAGCGTCGGGATCGAGGTGTTTTTGCTCAGGGCGTTGACCCAGTTGGTGTAGTACCAGCCGACACCGGGCTCCGTCTCCTCGGAGGCGATGACGTAGTCGGCGTAGTTGGTCAGCACGAGGTCGGATTCGAGCGTCGCCATCAGGCAGGCGTCAAAGCCGATGAAATCAAAGGTCGCGCCGCCGTTTTTCAGCGCCTGATCGATGCCCTGCAATGTCATGGATCCGGAGCTTGTGTACTTCTCGTCATAGCCGTAGCCCGAGAGCGAGCCGCCGCCGTGATCCCAGAAGATGAGCATATTGCGGTTGGCGGGATAATTCTTTGTGCAGTACTGGATGAAGCTTGAAAGCGTCTCGGGCTTGGTCATGGCCTTGCTGCCGTCGTCCTTGACCAGGCAGCGCAGGCCGCCGGATTCGACCTTGTAGATCTGGTTGACGGAGCTGGAGACGACTTTGTTGCGCCAGGATTTGCAGCCGCCGGTGTAGACGATGATGTTCAGGTTCTCGCTGATGTTCGCGGCGGCGATCTCCGAAAGGTCGGAGGTGCCCATGCCGTATTTCGATTCAAGGTCCGTGCCGCACATGTAGATCATGAGCGTGACGACGTCCTTGCCGTTGCCGAGGATGTTCGTGCGCTTGGCGCGCGCGCCGCCGGTGACGGCGGTGTCGACCTGGGCCTGTTCGGGCTCAGGTTCCGGCTCGGCTTCCGGCTCGTCCCAGCCGCTCGAAACGCCGCCGAGCGAGGACGGCAGGCTGCCGCCGAGCAGAGCCGCGAGATCCGCGCTCGGCGTACTCGTCGAGGACGACGGCGTGGACGCTGCGGAAGACGAAGCGCTCTGCTGCCCGGATGAAGAAGAGGATGATGACGAGGATGAGGAAGAAGAGAACTGGGTGGTGTCCGTAATGGCATAGGTGTCGGCCGCCGTGCCGTCGCCGCTGTCGAACAATCCGCCCAGCGCGCCTCCGCCGCCGCCCAAAAGAAGAACTGCCGCGATGACGATGCCGATGATCGAGCCCTTGCCCGAGGACGCGCGCTGTACTCTTCCGCCGGTCTGCCCGGCGTTCCCGGTGCTTCCCGGCGTGCCGGGACGGCCCGCGTGACCGTTTTGGCTGCCTACCGGACCCGTGCCGAGGCCTTCGCCCCGTTTATATATGTCTTTTCCCTGACCGGTAACATTTTTCTCCCGGCCCTTCGGTCTGTTGTCCATTTTATCCTCCTTGCATCAGGGAATGATTCAACGTCTATATCTTATACTTTATAAAAGAAAAAGTCAATCTTTGACCTGTAAATAATGCGTGTATCCGCGGATACGCCGCATCGTTCAATCCGCAGGATATGTCTCCATCTGTCCGCAGAGCAGCTCGGCGCGGAAGCCGAACTTTTCATAAAACGGCCTGAGCCTTTCTTCAAACACGACGCAGATCATATAGATGCGCTTTTCCTTAAGATGCGCAAGCATCTTATTCATCAGCTCCGTGCCGACGCCCTTTCCCTGATGCGTCGGGCTGACCATAAGATCCTGGATATACGCGTCGGTGACGCCGTTGGATACGCAGTCGATATAGCCGACGAGCGTATCGCCGTCGTAGGCGGCGATATGATAATAGGACGCGGGCAGCGCTTTCCGGTATTCGCTTTCCATCCGGTTCCAGCCCACGGCTTCGCGCAGATCGCCGAGATCCTTCGCCCGAACGGCTTCATTGTATGCATAGGTCATTTTCCGCTTTCCTTTCTTCAGGCGGGACTGCGCTTTTTTCCGTATATCTCGCACACCGGTTCGCGCGAGCCGTCTTTTCCGCGCGTCACATATTCCCAGTGAAAGCCGTCTGCGGTGATGTCCGAGAAGATCCAGTACGTATCGTCCTCGTCAAGCACCTTTCCGGCAAGGACGCCGTTTTCTTTCCGGAACGTCAGCCTTTTCATCGTGCCCGCGCAGGTGTAGACGACGTCATAGCACGCCGTCTTTTTGTTGAACACGCGCAGCGAGGTGCCGTATTCCGCGTCCGGCTGGGGATCGTTCCGCCTCGTTTCTCTCGAGGGAAAGATGAAGACGTCCTGGATCCCCGCACCTTCCAGTATGCGCCGGAAGATCCACTCCCCTTTGACATGCCTTTTCCGGCCTTTGACCGGCTCGTCATAATAATCGCAGTCCCAGTCCCCGATCAAAAGGCCGAACCAGTCGTACCCTTCGGGTATCCGGTCTGTCTTCCCGCTCAGCAGAGCGTCCGTAAACCTGTCCATGCGTCCCTCTCTCCTTTCTCCGACGAAAGCATCATACCACAGGGCGGCAAAAGAAGCAATGACGCAGGGCGGGAGCGCAAAAATGATGTTTGCGCCCTGCGGCGCAAAGTGAAATCTTTTGCCTTGCGGCAAAAGGTGAAATCAAAGGCTCACGCTTTTGGTGAAATCGTTCGTTTCACTCACGGTGTATGAAATCCACTCACCCGGCGCCGAGCCGGATCTCACCCGCAAAGCGGATTTCACATTGCAAAGCAATATTTCACCCACCCGTAAGGGTGGATTTCGTTGAAAAAAGCACTGCCAAAGCAGTGCTTTTTTCTGGTGGAGGCGAGGGGAGTTGGACCCCTGTCCGAAAATGTCTCCCCACAGGTATCTCCGGGCGCAGACAGTCGATTAAAATTCCCTCTGCCGCACGCCGGCTGCCAGGCTTGCGGGTTCGCCGGCTTCATGGTCCATGGGGCGCGCAACGCTTACGGCACCAAGGGGCCCCACTACGTCCCGCCCACACCCGGTGCCGTGGCCCTCTCGGGCAGGACGGCCGCGTTAATTACGCAGCAGCGAAAACTACGTCTTCGTTATTTGATTTATAATTTGTGGTTTTAAAGAGGTCCACGCCTCTGCCCGCTGCCCGTGTCTCAACATCCCCGTCGAAACCGGTACGCCCCCTTTTTTCCTGTACGGCGAAAAATCGTCACGTCGGCGGCATTTTTCGGATCTTTTCCGCCCTGTCGTCATCATTTTCCCTCGAAATACACAAAGTATTCCTTCGGAAAAATGATTTGGACAGCTCGCAAAATCTCTCGAAAGCCGCTCTTGCCGCGCCGGTTTCCTGTTTTCCTGTCTTTCTGTTGAAAACAGGTTTAGAATTCGTCCGGAATAATATTATACCACAGCAAAACCCGCTTGAAAAGCGGGTTTTGTTTGCAGGACTGTTACATTTTGCCTCAAGCGTGATTGTAAATGCCGTCAAGGTCGCGGTCGGAGCAGATATAGGTGACCTTGTCTGCCTTGGGCTCACGGTCGCGCAGCGGCGTTTCGCCCGCGGGGCGGCCGATGGCGAGGATGGCGTGCGGCTTGCGCTTTGCCGGGATGCCGACCTTTCTGCGGCAGGCTTCCGGGTCGAACGCGCCGATCCAGCACGAGCCGAAGCCCATGTCGGCGGCGGCCAGCGCCATATTCTCCATCGCGGCGCCGATATCCTGCACGCCGAAGCTCCCGCCCTTGTCGTCGCCGAAGCGCTCGCGCAGGCGCGAATCGTCCACCGTCACGACAACGGCCATGCCGATCTTCTCAAACCACGGCGCGGAATAGACCTCCGGATAGAGAAGTTCGGCGGCGTCGCGGCCGATGAGCGCGTAGAAATGCCAGGACTGGAAATTGCAGGCGTTCGGCGCGCGAAGTCCCGCGTCGAGGATCTGTTCCGCCTGCGCGCGGGTGAGAAGCTCGCCCGTATAGGCGCGCACGGAGCGGCGCTTGAGTACGAGTTCGGAAAATTCCATAGATCTATCTCCATTCTTTTAAGATACGGGGTTCAGGCGCGCGATTTCATCGCGCGGTCGATCTCGCGCGCGGCGTCGCGCTTGGCCTGCGACTCGCGCTTGTCGTAGAGCTTCTTGCCCTTGGCAAGGCCGATCTCCAGCTTCACGCGCGGGCCCTTGAAGTAGACCGACAGCGGCACGATCGTCAGGCCCTCCTGCTTGACCTTGCCGTACAGGCGCATGATCTCGCGCTTGTGCATCAGAAGCCGCCGCTCGCGGTCGGGATCGCGGTTGAAGATATTCCCCTTCTCGTAGGGGCTGATGTGCATGCCGATGACGAAGATCTCGCCGTCCTTGACGTTGCAGAACGAATCGCGCAGGTTCAGCGTGCCCTGCCGTATGCTCTTGACCTCGGTGCCGGACAGGGAGATGCCCGCCTCAAAGCGCTCGAGGATGAAATAATCGTGAAAGGCTTTCCGGTTGGAAGCCATGGTTTTGATGCTGTCTTTTGCCATAAACGATCTCCGGGATCCAGGTCCTCTGTATTCTGTATATATAGTATAGCCCGCGCGTCCTGCGCGGTCAAGGGGAATTTTGGGAGATCGCCCTGCCGCAAAAAAAGTCTTGACAAGCGGAAGAAGTATGCTATAATAAAACATGCTTTCGAAACGGACACTTAGCTCAGTTGGCTAGAGCACCTGCTTGACGTGCAGGGGGTCAGGGGTTCAAGTCCCTTAGTGTCCACCAAAAAAACCTCGTCTTCACGACGAGGTTTTTTCGTTTTGTTCTGCTTTTTCCGGCGGGGATTTTACTGATAATCGTCCTTGCCGGTGATCTTGGAGAAGCATTCCTTATACAGCGCGGCGGTCTTTTCGACGATCTGCGCGGGGAGCTTCGGCGCGGGGACGACGCCGTTGAGTTTATTCTCGATCAGCCAGTCGCGCACGAACTGCTTGTCGTAGGAGCGCGGCGAAACGCCGGTCCGGTAGTCTTCGGCGGCCCAGAAGCGGCTGGAGTCGGGGGTCATGACCTCGTCGCCGAGGGTGAGCACGCCGTTCTCGTCATAGCCGAACTCGAATTTGGTATCGGCGATGATCATGCCCTTGGCCTTCGCGTTTTCATAGCAGGTATTGTAGATCTTCAGGCAGATATCCACGATCCGGTCCGCCTCTTCGGTGCCGATCTCCGCGCGGAGCCGGTCGAGGCTGATGTTCTCGTCGTGCCCCTCGCTGTTCTTGACCGACGGCGTCACCATCGGCGCGGACAGCTTTTCCGCGAGCCTGTAATCGCCGTCGAGCGGCTGCCCGCAGTAGGTCTTGGTCTCCTTGTATTCGTTCCACATGCTGCCGAACATATAGCCGCGGACGATGAACTCGTACGGGAGCATCTTCAGCTTTTTGGCAAGGATGGTCCTGCCCGCGTACTGCGCCTCGTCCTGCGCGAACATCTCGGGCATATCCGAAAGCCTGTCCGAAAGGATATGGTTGGGGATGATGTCTTTGGTCAGATCGAACCAGTACAGGGAGATCTGGTTCAGCGCCTTGCCCTTGCCCGGGATCATGGAATCGAGGATCACGTCAAAGGCGGAAATGCGGTCCGTCGTAACGAGGACGAGCTTTCCGTCGTCCGTTTCATAGACTTCCCTGACCTTGCCGGAAATGATTTTTTTCATGCTTTTACACCTCATAAAGAATATAACGGCTGTCCGTTTTTCAGACTTCGATATCTGCGCGCCATAGTCAGTATACTATGCCGCGCGGGAAATGAAAAGACATTTTCCCTCTTTTTTCTGCGCGGATGTGCAGACCGGACCAAATCAGCCCTCGACCTTCTTATAGACCTTTCCGGTCTCCTCCACGTTTTTCAGGAAGAAGGCCATTTCCGCGGCGGCTTCCTCGACGAACTGCGCGAACGGCCCGCCGTGGCCGAACTTGGAATAGAGGATGGTCTTGCCGTTTGGGATGCACTGCGCGGTGCGCAGCATCAGGTCGGGGCGGCTGATCGGATCCTCGATGCAGCCGATCATCAGCGTCGGCGTCTGGATCGTGCGCAGCGCGGCCTGCACGTTCGCCTCGGTCTCGTACTTGATCATCGGACGGCGGTAATTGACCGCCTTCTCCTCCGGCGTCTCCTTCGCGCGCAGCTCCTTGTAATAGACGCTGTTGCGTTCCTCGCGGCGCAGGATGGCCGGATCCTCGGGCTTCGGATTCATGGGCGGCGGGGTCTTGCCCTCCGCAATCATCTGGCGGAAGGACCACAGACCTTCGTCGAGATTGTGCGGGCCGCCGACCATGGCCAGGAACGCGATCACGCGCTCGGGATGCCGCAGGCAGATGTGCCAACCCGTGCCCGCGCCGTGCGAGCAGCCCGCATAGACGAATTTGTCTATGCCCATGCGGTCGGCAAAGGCGACGACGTCGTCGGCGAAGATGTCGAACCAGTCGTTCCCGTAGTCCTCGAACACATGCGTGGACTGACCGATGCCCCGGTTGGTGATGAGGAAGACATGGTATCCGTACCCGGCCAGCGCCCGGATCGAATTCTCCGGCGGGAAATCCATCATCAGGCTCAGGACATATTTGTCGCCCGCACCCTCTTCTTCATAAAACAGCTCGATGCCGTCGCGCACCTCGATTTTCGGCATAAAAGCGCCTCCGTCCTTTTCGTTTTGTATGTTTATTGTAGCAGAGTGCGCGCGCGAATGCAAGGCGCGCATGGTTTTCGTCTTCTGCGGGAAAACTTCAATTGAAATATTTTTGCAAAAACCTCTTGACAGATCTATTTCGATTTGATACAATCTAATTGTAAAAAATATTTCAGCGAGGTGTGTCTCATGTCCATCTATGATTTCAAGGTAAACAAGAGAAAAGAAGGCGAGCTCGATCTGGGTTCCCTGCGCGGCAAAGTCCTGCTGATCGTCAACACCGCCACAGGCTGCGGATTCACGCCGCAGTACGCCGGCATCGAAGCGCTGTATGAAAAGTATCACGATCAGGGCTTTGAGGTGCTCGATTTCCCCTGCAACCAGTTCGCGGGGCAGGCGCCCGGCACGGACGAGGAGATCCACGAGTTCTGCACCGCGCGCTACAAGACGCAGTTCGACCAGCTTGCGAAGATCGACGTCAACGGCGAAGCCGAAAGCCCGGTCTATACCTTCCTCAAGGGCGAGATCGCCGAGGACGAGGTCGAAGGGATGGCCAACAAACTGACGATGAAGGCCATCGAAAAGATCAGCACGAGCACGAAGAAGCCCGGCGACATCAAGTGGAATTTCACCAAGTTCCTCGTCGACCGCGAGGGCAGGGTCGTGCGCCGCTGCAGCCCGACCGTCGCCCCGGAAAAGCTCGACGCGGCCATCGCGGCGCTGCTGTAAATCAAAAAAATTAAAGGAGAATAGAACCATGGAGATCCTGGAAGTCACGAAAGAGAATTTTGAAAACGAAGTGCTGAAAAGCCCGATCCCGGTCCTTGCCGATTTCAACGCGGACTGGTGCGGCCCGTGCCGCATGATGAAGCCGACGCTCGACGCGATCGCCGCCGAACGCAGCGACGTCAGGATCGTCTCCGTCAACATCGACGACGAGGAGGAGCTCGCCGAGGAATACGACGTCGCCTCCATCCCCTGCCTCGTGCTGTTCAAAAACGGGCTCGAGTATGACCGTTCCGTCGGCCTGCGCCCGAAGGACGCCATCGAAGCGTTCATCGAGGGCTGAGATTTATGTACGACCTCGTCATCATCGGCGCGGGGCCTGCCGGACTGACGGCGGCCGTCTACGCGCGCCGCGCGGCGAAAAGCGTGCTCGTGCTGGAGGCGAAAAGCTACGGCGGGCAGATCATCAACACGCCGGACATCGAAAACTTCCCCGCAGCCATGCACATTTCGGGTGTGGAATTCGCCCAGCGCCTGTATGAGCAGGCCAAAGAGCTCGGCGCGCAGATCGTCTTTGAAAAAGCGGTCGAGCTGAAGATCGACGGGAAGGAAAAGACCGTCGTCACGAACAAGGCGCAGTATCCCTGCCGCGCGGTCATTTTGGCCACCGGCTCGGAGAACCGGAAGCTCGGCCTCGCGGACGAGGACAGGCTCGTCGGGCGCGGCGTCAGCTACTGCGCGACCTGCGACGGCGCCTTCTTCCGCAAAAAGACCGTCGCCGTGGTCGGCGGCGGCAATACGGCGCTCGAGGACGCGCTGTACCTGTCCGATCTGTGCGAAAAAGTCTACCTGATCCACCGGCGCGGCGCCTTCCGCGGCGAGGAAGCCTCCGCCGCGCGCCTGAAAGCGCGCGAAAACGTGGAGCTGCTCCTGAACAGCCGCGTCACGCGCCTGCTCTCCGAAAAACGTCTGACCGGCGTCGAAGTCACAAATACGGACGGCGAAGTGCGTGTGATCCCCGTAAACGGCCTGTTCGTCGCGGTCGGCCGCATCCCGGAGAATCAGAACTTTTCTTCCCTCATCCGGCTCGACGAGGGCGGCTACATCCTCGCTGGCGAGGACTGCCGTACGAACGTGCCCGGCGTCTTCGCCGCGGGCGACAACCGCACGAAGGCCGTGCGGCAGCTCGTCACCGCCGCGTCGGACGGCGCCGTCGCGGCAACGGCGGCTGTGCAGTATATAAACGAACAGTAAGAAAAAACCGACGCCCCGTGCTTTCACAAAAAGCACGGGGCGTTTTCGTTATGGTTTCAGGTCGTTGTCCGCGGATTTACGGACGCATGAGATAGACGTAGATCTCGGTGCCGTCTTCCAGCGTCAGGGTGCCGCCGCCGTATTCGGCGTCGTCGGAAGCCCAGAAGTTGTGGATCGCAAGCGTGCCGACCTCGTCGTTGACGCCGTAATAGGAGCCTTCATACATGGTGCCGACAAACTCCGTGGGATTCAGACCGGATTCGTCCTCGACCTCGCTGCCCTCCGGCAGATACTTATACCAGTGATAGGTACCGGTCAGTCCGCCGTTCTCGCTGACAAAGTCGATGGTGCACAGGTCATACGCGACGATGTAGTCTTCATCGTCCACATAGATGTGCATGACCTTCCAGGCGCCTTCGAGGAAGCTTGTATCCGTCATTTCGATCCATTCGCCGGGATCATCCTCGGATTCGATCCAGTCAAATTCCTCTATCTCCTCCGGAGGATCGACGTTCACGCGGTCGATATCCGGCAGGCCGGTCCCGGCCGTCGTACCCGGATCCGGCGTCGGCGTGACCGGCGTCGGTTCGCTTGAAGAGCCTGTGAATTCCGGATCGGTGGTCTCGATGCTGGAAAGGATCGCAAGCACATCCGGATCGTCGAGGCTGATCTTGCCGGCGGTGGTCTCGTAGTTCATCGAAATCTGATACTGCACCTCGTCCTTGTCCTCAAAGAGGAAGTAATACTTCGTGCCGTAGCTTTCGCCGGAGAAGCCGGTCCAGTTGTGGCTGCCGGTCGTCAGAGGCTCGAGATCCTCCGTGTTGTCATAGAAATCCTTGTCCGGCGCCCACAGGGTCGTGCGCGGGCCTGCGTAGGTGATGAGGATATAGGGCTTGGAGAACAGATCCCATTCGCTCTCGCCGCCCTTGCTGAGATAGAGCCGGGTGGGATCGAGCGCGTCGTCGTCGGAGAAGACGTCCGTCTGCGGGAAAATGGTCCAGCCTTCCGGCGCGGTCACCTTGAAGTTTCCGGTATCATACTCTTCGCCGCCCTGCGACGGGGCAGGCGTATCGCCCTTCGAGCCGGAGTCGCCGGACGGAGTCACGGCGCCGGTATCGGACGGCATGCTGCCGTCGCGGGTGTAGACATATTCATAGGTCCATTCGTCGGTCGGATCGCCGTTGTACAGATGCAGGACGCCGTCCTTCAGCGTGCCAGTATAGTCCATCGTGATGCCGAGGAAGGACTCCTGCATCGTGAAATCCTCGCCGTCGAGGGTCCAGGTCATGTCAAAGTCGAAGTCGTCGCGGTGGCTGACGCCCTTGCCGTTCTTCTTTACGGTCAGGGAGAACTGATCGTCGCTCATCGAGGAGTCGCCGACGAACTTGGAATAGGCGCCGATCCACTCGCCGAGGATCGGATCATCCGCCTTCGCGCCGCCCTTGAGCCATCCGGGCCATACGAAGCAGCCGATCACCGCGGCGATGATCAGCAGCGCGGCGACCGCGATCAGAATGATCGGCAGAGCCTTGCCCTTTTTCTTCTGTGCCTTCGGCTGCGTCGGGGCCGCGTACTGCGGCTGCGCGGGCGCGGCGTACTGCTGCTGTGCCGGAGGCGTATACTGCTGCGGCTGCACCGGCGGCACATAGTTCACTTCCTGTGCAGGCGGCGTATACTGCGGCTGCGCCGGGGGCGCATATGTATCCTGTGCCGGCGGCGCATAGGTCGGCTGGGCCGGCTGCGCGGGCGCGGAATAGGACTCGGGCTGTACGTTCTGCGGCGGGATATAGGCCTGCGCGGGTTCCACGCGCGGCGTTTCCTCCGCCTTCTCGGTCGAACGGCCGCAGATCGGGCAGAATCTCGTGCCGGGCTTGAGCTCGGCGCCGCAGAATTCACAGTGCAGCGTTACGATCTCCGGTTCCGGCGCGGCTGCGCTCTGCACTTCCTCGGCAGGTACGGGAGAGCCGCAGAATTCGCAGAATTTTGCATTGTCCGCGAGCGGAGCGCCGCAGACAGAGCAGATTTTCGCCATGGAATTCACCTCTCTTGCTGTATTCGCAGGGGACTGTCCGAAAAAGGACAGACTGAAGGTTGATTCGTTCTGCCCCTATTGTAGCAAAAAAATCCGGGAAATACAAGCAAAACATTTATTTTTTCAGGCCCGCCGCGTCCGGCGCGGGGGCTTTTTACAGAGCCTCGTATTCTCCCTTGTTCATCCTGCGCCCTATGGCGCGGGCGCCGGGGCTGTGCTTCTCGACAAGCGCCCAGAAATCAGGGCTGTGGTCCGGGAAGCGCAGATGCGCGAGCTCGTGTACGATCACCGAATCGATCCACGCCTCCGGCTTCTGCGCAAGTCGCACATTGAAGCGCAGGCGGCCGGTGGCGGGCGTGCAGCTGCCCCAGCGCGTCTTCATATACCGGATCCCGAAGCCCGCGGGCGAAAGGCCCATCTGCGCGGCGATCTCGGGAAGACGCCGCTCGATATAGGGGGAAAGGCGCTTCGCGTACGCGCGCAGGATGCACGCGCGCTTTTCCTCCTCCGCCGCGCCGGGCGCGCAGCGAAGATGAGCCTCGCCGTCCGAAAACTCCATGCCGGACGGCGAGCCCGGGACAAGACGCAGCGCGTACGCTTGCCCGAACAGCCAGAGCGTGCGCCCGTCCGTGAATCCGGCGTGCGCGTCGCCGGGCAGGGCCTGCAGCTTTTCGCGCTGCGCGCGCAGCCACGAAAGCTTCGAGCGCACGAAAGCTTCGATCTGCGCTCTCGTTGCGCGGTCGGGCGCACGCACGACGGCTTTGCCGCCCGGATAGACGCGCAGATAGTAGTTTTTGATCCTGCCGCGCGTAAGCTCCAGCGTTTCGCCCTCTACCGTGATATGCATGCCGCCCGTCCCCTTTCTTTTTTCGTCAGTATACCATGCGCGGCCCGCCGCGGCAAGGCGTGCATTGACATTCTGCGTTTTTTTCGCTATGCTTGAGGCATAGAGAATATAAGGAGGAGCCATTATGAAATTCCGTTTCAATTACCGCAGCCAGGTGCTCGGCGAGTATACCGACGTCACCGTCGTCATCCCGACCGACGGCGTATCCTGGTATGATATGTCCGCGGGCGCGCGCGAGCATGTCGGACACGGCGCGAGCCTTTCGCGCCCGGTCTACCATCCGGGCATGAAATACCAGACCGTTTACCTCATCCACGGCGGCGGGGACGACGATACGCTCCCCTTCCGCTATACGAACGTCGAGCGCTACGCCGAGGAGAACCGCGTGATGCTCGTCGCGCCGGATATCGCCAATTCCTTCGGCCTAGACACCAGCTACGGCAAGCGCTATTCGACTTACATCACGCAGGAACTGCCCGTCCTGATCCGTTCGCTGTTCCCGTCCTCGCCCGCGCGGGAGGACAACTTCCTCGTTGGCTACGCCATGGGCGGCAACGCCGTGCTCGGCAACGCGCTGCTGCATCCTGAAAACTACGCGGTCTGCGTCGACCTGTCCGGCGGCATCGGCTGGACGCCGCGCACCGAGATGCTCAAGCAGGAGATCGATTCCGACCACTTCCAGCACTTCCCGGTCTTCGTAAACTCCTTCGGCCCCTCGTCCGAGCTCGAGGGCTCGGATCACGACCTCGCCGCGGTCATCCGCCGCGGACAGGCCGCTGGCGTGGAATTCCCGAAGCTCTATATGGTCTGCGGCAGCCGCGAATTCATCCGCGAGCGCGTCGAGGGCGACGTCAAGGCCCTGCGCGAGCTCGGCGTGGAGGTCGAATACGAGCTGGCCGAGGGCTACGACCATAATTTCGACATGTGGGACGTCTATCTGCGCAAGACGCTCTCGGAGTATCTGCCGCTGAAGCGCGAGATCCTGTAAAAAGTCCCTCTTTTCCCGAAAAGCACGAAAAAGCGGCGCGATGCGCCGCTTTTTGCGAAACTGCAACCGGGAGTTGACACATTTCCAAGCCCGCTTTCTTGTTTGGAAACCGCCGGATCTGCTACAATCCAGGCATCAACGAGCCCGAGCGGCGAACAAAAACGAAAGGAAACGACGAATATGATCATGGGTGAAAAGATCGCGCTTCTGCGCAGACAGCGCGGATGGTCGCAGGAGGAGCTTGCGGACAGACTGGACGTCTCGCGCCAGTCGGTATCGAAATGGGAGTCGGGCGGTTCGATCCCCGACCTCGAGCGCGTGGCGAAGCTTGCGCAGGTATTTGAAGTGAGCACGGATTATCTGATCCGCGACGAGATAGAGGGAAGCGAATACGCGGACAAGCTCGTGCCGGACACGGAGAGAGCGAGGACGGTCTCGCTCGACGAGGCGAACGAATATATGGACGCCGCGGTGCGGTCCGGGCGCGGCATCGCCTTCGGCGTCGCCTGCGTCATCCTGTGCGCCGTGCCCCTGCTGCTGCTCTACGGGCTGTGGACATGGGACCTGTTCCCCGGCAGCGAAAAGCTCGCCGAGGCGCTCGGCCTCGGACTTCTGTTCCTGTTCATCGCGGCGGGCGCCGCGCTTCTGATCCTGAACGGCATGGCGCTTTCGAAATACGAATATCTCGAGAAAGAGGATCTGCGGCTTGCCTACGGCGTCGAAGGCATCGTACGTCTGCGCAGGGAGGAATTCGCACCGCGCTTCCGCCTCGGCATCACCCTGGGCGTGTGCGGCATCCTGCTCGGCCTGATCCCGCTGGTCACCGCCGGGGCGATGGACGCAGCTGAAGGGACGCTCTGCCTGTTCGCTGCGCTGTTCATGGTCTGCGTCGCCGCTTCGGTCTACACGATCGTCCGTGTCGGCATCCGCAGCGGAAGCTATACCAAGCTTCTGCAGGAGGGCGATTACACGCTCGAAAAGAAGCGCATGCTGCGCGGCAGCGGCGCGCCGGCGCAGATCTACTGGTGCGTCGTCACGGCGGCCTATCTCGCCGTCAGCTTCCTGACGAACCGCTGGGATCTGACCTGGATCGTCTGGCCGGTCGCGGGCGTGTTGTTCCCCGTATTCACGGCGATCGTCTCCGCCGCGAGATCCGGACGGGACGTGCGCTGACTGCGCTCTTGTTCTTTCCTTCGCGCTGTGCTAAAATAAGGATACAGTAAAAGAGAAAGGACTTTGTCAATATGGATACCGAGCGCAAATTCATCGAGGTCAACGACCATATCGCGCAGCTCAATATCGGCCCCGGCTCCTATGTCGTCAAGGGCGCGGACCGCGCTCTGGTGGTCGACACGGGCTACGGCCGCGAGAATCACAAAGAATACGTACAGGCCTATACGGATCTTCCGCTTGTGCTTGCCTGCACCCATTCGCATTTCGACCATGTGCGCGGCAACGTCTTCTACGACGAATGTTTCCTGCATCCGGCGGACTTCGACATCTACGATATGATGTTCGATTTCAACCAGGTGCCTGCCGAGTTCCGCGACCTGCGGCCCTGCCGCCCAAAGCCGATCAACGATGGCGACGTCATCGACCTGGGCGGGCGGCATATCGAAGCCATCCATACGCCCGGCCATACGCCCGGCTCGACCTGCTATCTCGACGTCGAGGCGCGCATCCTCATCACCGGCGACACGGTGCTGCACGACACGACCTGGCTGTTGTTTCCCTACAGCCTCACGGTGCAGGATCACAACGAATCGCTGAAGAAGTTCTCCGCCATGCGCGGCCGCTTCGACTACCTGCTGACCGGCCACACCGTCGGCCTGCAGCCGGTGAGCCTGCTCGACGATCTGCTCGAGGCCTCGAACGCCATTCTGGAGGGCAAGACCGAGCGCGCCGGGACCTATAACTTCGGTCCGCACGGCGGCCTGCCCTGCTATTACTACGGCGACTGGAACGGCCCGCTGGTGTACAGAGAAGGATTTGTTTTCCGGAAATAAAAAGCATAACAAAAAAGCAGGCGCCGCCGCGCCTGCTTTTTTCATGGATATGCAGCCCGTCCGGCGGCAGGAGCCGCCGGACGGGCTTGTTTTTTTATTTTCCGGGTTTATAGCTGTCTTTGAGCGATACCGTGCGCAGGAAGACGTCGGGATTCTTCGAATCGCGGCAGAAATACCCGAGGCGCACGAACTGGAAGCGCTCGCCGGGCTTCGCGTCCCCGAGCGAGGGCTCGAGCTTGCAGCCTGAAAGATGCACGACGGACTCGGGATTTACATAGTCGTCATAGGTCTTGTCCTCGGGCATGGAATCCACGTCCTCGAGGGTGAACAGATAATCGTACAGGTCGATCTTCGCGTCGAGCGCGTGCGCGGCGCTGAGCCAGTGGATCGTGCCGCGGACCTTGCGGCCGTCGGACGGGGCGTTGTCGCGGCTGACGAGGTCGGCCGTGCAGACGATCTTTTCGATCTCCCCGGCGGCGTTCTTCTCGACGCGCTCGCATTTGACGATATACGCGCCCATGAGCCGCACCTCTTTGCCGGGGGTCATGCGCTGGAACTTGGGCGGCGGCACCTCGGCGAAGTCGTCCTGCTCGATCCAGATCTCGCGGGTGAACGGCAGCTGCCGCGTCCCGGCCTCGGGATCCTCGGGGTTGTTGGCGACGGAGAAATACTCGACCTTGTCCGCGGGATAATTCTCGATCTCGACCTTGACCGGCTTCGTCACCGCGATGCGGCGCAGCGCGGTCTTGTTCAGCTCCTCGCGCAGGCAGTGCTCGAGCAGCCGGATATCGACGAGGCTGTCGGTCTTCGCGACGCCGATGCGGGTGAGGAAATCGAGGATGGCGGTCGGCGTATAGCCGCGGCGACGCATGGCGCACAGCGTCGGCATGCGCGGATCGTCCCAGCCGTCCACGACGCCGGTCTCCACGAGCTTGCGCAGGAAGCGCTTGGACATGACCGTATGCGTCACGTTCAGGCGCGCGAATTCGATCTGGCGCGGATGCGCGTCGAGGCCGCAGTAGGCGCTGACCTTCTCCACGACCCAGTTGTACAGCGGGCGGTGGTTCTCATACTCCAGCGAGCACAGGGAAAACGTGATGCCCTCCAGCATGTCCTGCACCGGGTGGGCGTAGTCGTACATCGGGAAGATGCACCACTTTGTGCCCTGACGGTGATGCTCGATATAGCGGATGCGGTAGAAGACCGGATCGCGCATGTTGAA
>JAEEGL014413682.1_pt1 | contig 17316 bp, 3 predicted proteins | sample 9134231 | NCBI WGS metagenome assembly JAEEGL01 (sample SAMN16246548, study PRJNA631951) | gut metagenome | biome: gut microbiome; feature: rumen; material: fiber-attached | host: Bos | place: Iran: Karaj | collected 2018-10
AAAGTCTTTTCTAGTTTGTTCATCGCTTTCCTTTAATTTCTTTTTAAAAATTCTTAATGGATATATAAAGAATACTAACACAATAAATATTTCTAAACCAATAATCCAAGAATTAAAACAAATATAAATATATATAATAATCGAACCAACTAATTTACATAAAAAATTAATTGTAGTTTGTATTAATCCTAAGATACTTTCTGTATCTTTAGTAACTCTATTTATTATTTCTCCACTAGACATTTTTTCAAAAGCAATCGCAGGTAAATTTAAAGTTTTTATATAAGTATCATAACTTAACTTTCTGCAGATTCTTATTTGATATTTATTTAAAAAATAAGTAACCATATTACCAACACAATATGTAAATAATTCAACTAAAAGAAATGCAGATAAAAAAATAAATGAAGATTTAAAATTACCATTAGTTAAAGCTTCAGTTCCTTCACCCATAAAATAACCAGTAAATACCCCAACTAAATCTGTAATAAGTAAAAGAAATACAAAAAATATTATTCTCTTTTTATACTCTTTAGCATAACCAAATATTATGTTAAAGGCTTTAATTTTAATCTTTTTCTTCTTTTTATTCTTCTTCATACAATTACCTCTTTAAATACTTTATATCTTTAGAATTATTATAATCTACTTCAAATATATCTGAAAATCTACTTACATTAATTTTTTCTTTAAAAATATCTTCAATAGAATTTAGTATTTCTTTTTTTATTAAATCATTACTATTGATATAGTCATAATATAAATGAAAAGCTTTAAAAGTAGATTCTATATAACATCTAATTTCTAAATTATCTTTATGATATTTATAGTAATCAAGTTCATTATTTAACATTTCTAATCTATTCTCTAAAGTATTATTATTAAGCATAGAATTTAAATGATAACTAATAACTAATTCTACAAATATACTTAAAAATTCATTATCAAAATAATTATCTAAAAGCTTATATACATTCTTATCAATTTGAGAATGAACAAGTTCATGAGCATAAATAGAAACCATCTTACTACCTAAATTTTTATCTAATATGATGGAATCAAATACAACTCTATCGGATTCGTTATGATGATTTATTCTACCTAAGCGATCAAACTTAGATGAAGCATCAGTTTTAATATCAAAAGGACTACCATTATAAATACCTAACTTATCATGATTAATATAAACATTTTGTAATGGTAAATAATAATTAAAAAAATATTTATTTAAATTTCTTACATTCTTATAATCCACATTAAAAACATAATAGCTATATTCCCTATTTTTTAAATAAACAATGATAGAATTTAATTTATCATCAAAATCTAAATGCTTCTTTCCATTACAAGATTTCATTTGAAAAATTCTATACTTTAGACGTTCATCCAACTTTTGAATTACTAAATCATTCATACACAACCTCACGTACCTTAATTATAACATAAGATAATTAATTACAAAGAAAAAAGAAGAGAACTCGTTCTCTTCTATAATCCATTAAGATTAGTAAATGTAGCTTTACCAGCAATAAATAAACTCAATGGAGAAAGGTCTGTAACTGTAAGAATCTTATTCTTATTCAAGTCATATAGTAATGAAGTCATTGGTGTCTTTAATGTAAGACCTGCAAGAATCGATGAAAGTGTTGCATAATCTGTTGATGTAATAATACCATTTCCTGGTTTTTCAACTGTTCCATTATCTCCTCTTACTACAATTACTACTTCATCATAAATATGATCATTAATTATAAGTTTAAGTATCATACCAGTACCTACAAATGTATTAGCATTTGTAATCATTTCATTTTCACTAAATACATATAAGTGTTCAGGATTATTATCAAAGTTCTTAACATATTCTTCAACAGAAGTTTTATCATTAGATCCAATTGTATAACTAAAATCTACACTTGCAAGTTCATTTTCGGATTCACCTAAATGCCATACTGTATAAACACTTGATGAAATCTTAGTACTAGCAACATTAACTTTAATCCAATCATAAATCTTTTCATTATGTGCACTAACAACATATACATATGTAACTCCATTACCTACACCTGTAATTTCACCATTAGCATTAACTATAGCTATAGTTTCATCATCTGATCTAAATGTTACTTCTTTATAATCAGTATCACTTGGATTAATAGTATACTCTGGAGTATTAGTAGCACCAGTATTTAAGATTATTTCATCTTCAGTATAATTAATAGATTCAATATCTTTATGTCTATAAATCTCAATTGAATATGTCTTTTCAGTTATTCCATCTTCAGCAACTACCTTAATAGTAATTTCATTTTTACCATAAGTAAGTGCATATGATTCATCCATAACTACTTTAGAATCACTATCTTCAGGAGTAACAATAAACTTAATTTGTGAAACTGAATCATCAACTGATCGTTTATAAGTATCACCATCAAGAGTTAAATCTCCTTGATCACTAGTAATTGTTGCATTTGCATTATTACTGCTTGGTCTATTAATTATGAAGTTATAAGTGTTCTTCAATCCAGATGGACTTGTTACAACAATCTTGTGAGTATTTTCACCATTCTTAATTTGAACTGAATCTAAACCTTCGACTGTAGAACCTACACTTGTTGTACCAGTAAATACAATCATATTTGTTTTTGCAGGTACACTTATAGTATAAGGACCATTATCATCTTTATTAAATGTTTTATCCCAAGTTCCTAAGTTAGTACTTAAAGTTAACAAATAATATTCATCACTATCACTTCTTGTAACAACTAAAGTATAAGTTCTTGAAGCACCATTTTCGGAAGTTACAGTAACATATACTTTATTTTCACCATAATCAAGATTGATTTCTTTATCATTCTTAACAGTTTTATTAATTTCTAGTGTTGATTGAGGATCTTCTTTTTCAGCAAATACATGAACCTTATCAACATTAGAGCCAACCGTTAACGTGTAATATAAAGTATCTGCATTAAACTCAGGTTCAATTGTTTGATTTTCAACATAAAGGTCACTTAAGTAGTTAGAAGCAAGTATTGATCTAGTTACATAAATTAAATATGTCTTAGTATCTCCATTTGTAGCTGTAACTTTAATAGTTACTATATTAATACCAACTTTGAAATCTTCATTTCCTGTGATTGTAACAGTTGCATCTTCATCCTCAGGAATTACATTTGTACCTAGAGTCAAATCTAATGAATTAACTTCATAAGGAACGGTTAAGTAATACTTATATCCATCATTACTAAATTCTGGATCAAGTTCACCTTCATGAACATCTAACACTTTAAGTTTACTTGAAGGAGCTTCCTTCTTAATGAAGTTAACTTTATACTCTCTTTCATCGCCAGATTGAGCAATTACTTTAATTGTAACTGTTGTTGTTCCAGTTTCATTTAAAGTATATTCTCCATTACCTACGACTGAGGCAGCATTATGATGTTTAAGTCCAATGACAGTAACATTACCTAATAAAGCTAAATCATCTTCTAGAATAACATTATAATTTGTAACTTCAGCATCAAAGTCTGGAACTAAGATACCATCTGAAACAATAAGTTCTTTTAAGTAATTATCAGTTGAATAACTTCTAAATACATTTAATGTGTAAGTTCTTATGTTACCAGCAGCACTCTTAACTGCAAAGTAAACAAAGTTATTACCAGGATTTAAGTTCATTGAGAATGAACTCTTATTTGTATAAGTTTTACTAGCTGTAATTATATTCATTGTAGAATCAGTTGTTTCTTTAATGGCAGTTATATAAACATTAGAAACATTTTCATCTACATTAGCAAGATATACACCAGTATTTGTTTTAACAAATGATGGTGTTATACTTTGATCTTTAACATCAATACTACTTAAATAGTTATTATCAGATAAAGTACAATTAGCAGTAATTGTATAATTCTTAGTTGTATTACCATCCGCAGCAGTTACTTTAATAGTTATTGTATTAGCACCTTGAACAAAGTTACCATTACCAATTATTTCAACAGTTGCTCCAAGATCCATAGGAACTGCAGTTATATCAAGAGCCTTTTCACTTGAATCAATATCGATATTATAACTAGTTCTATTAGTATTAAATGTTGGACTTAATAAATGATCTTTAACTGCAAGCGAATATAATGATGCATCTGCATTCTTGTTTCTATAAACAATTACTTTATACATTCCAAAGCTTCCATCACTACCACTAAGTCTTGATGTAACTTTAATACTTATTACATTTCTACCAAAGTTAAGCGGATATGTTGCATCTCCAAGAGATGCTCCACTTTCTGTTGATGCACTTAGTATTGCATCGTCATCATCGTTTAAAGGAATAGCATTTGTAGTGATAGATGAAATACTATATGGAACAGTAACTGTATAATTTCTTGTTGCTTGAGCAAATATCGGAGATAAAGTTGCTTCATAAGTTGTAGAATTACCTTCATTAGTTGACGTATAACTTAACTTCAAACTCTTCAAGTAATGCATGAAGAAACTTTCTGGTTTAAGAATAACTTCAACCGTATAGTTTCTAACCTTACCAGATTCACTAGTTACAGCAACTGTAACTGTGTTTGGTGCTGTCTTACTTAATCCTGCATATCCTGAGACTGCATATTTCGCAGTTTCATCTTCAGGAATAATTTGAGCTTTAGTTAAATCAAGTGATGTATATGTATCTAAGATATACATAGAATAACTTTGATTTTCTTTAGTGAAAGGCTCTCTGAATATTCCTTCATCAAATTCTAAATATTCAAGATAGTTATTATCACTTTGTTCACGAGTAACATTAACATGATAGTTTTTATATGTACCATCAGGTGCTGTAACTGTAATAAGTACATTATTAACACCTACACCTGTATAAAGTATTCCTTCTTCAGTAATTGAAGCTCTTTCAGAAGAACCATTATCTAAACTATAAGTAACAGTTACATTATCTTCTTCAGGTATTCCTTCGAAAGTAATCATTTTAACATCATTTGTAACTGTTAATTCATAAGTATCATCAGTTTTATCGAAGTCTTCGATTGTTTCTTCATCAACTTTTATATCTGATAGATATAAATCGTATTCTCTATATACATTAATAATATAAATTGTGAAGTGAACTCCATCTTCAGCAGTAACTTCGATTGGAATTTCATTTTCACCATAATCTAGGTAGTACTCACCTTCACCAATAACAACAGCTTTATCTACTGAAGCAGTACCTTTGATATTTACTTTTTCTATATTATAAGGAACTCTTACTGAATATGAATTATCAAGTGATGCAATAAAGTCTTCATTTGATATTCCATAAACTGTTTCTTCCTCTTCCTCATCAATACTATAAACTTTTATACCTGTTAAAGAAGAATCTTCGGAAGGTTTAACAGTAACTACAATTTGATATGTTCTTGAAGTAGTATATTCTTCATTATAAACAATAATACTAACTATATTTCTACCAGTAGCAAAATTATTACCATATATATTAACATTCCATTCATCTCTACCCGGAGTAGCATTAATATTTAAATTCTTAACACTAGGAGATACTTCTAAGTAATAATCTGTAGTACCTCTATCAAATGGAATATCATCTCCAAGTTCATTTTTATATGTAGTGTATTCTCCATCAATCGTAGATGAAGTAACAAGTGAACTTAAGTAGACTTCACTCGCTATAGGTCTTATAACAGTAACTTTATAAGTCTTTGTATGAACATCACCATCAATAGTCTTAGAAGCAACAATATAGAAATCATTAACACCTGTTTCAATTAATCTAGATTCTGCTTCGCTTACTTGTGTAGTAGTATCTGCAAAGCCTTCAACTTTAACATATTCAGTACCATTAGAAACATTAACAACATAATTTGTTTTTCTCTTATCAAATGATGGATTTAAATCCCAAATAATACCAGAAGAAACTGTAATATTTTCAAGGAATACTTCATATTCAGCTTCTCTATAAGCATGAATAATAATTGTTCTAATAGTCTTCTTATCAGGAGCAGTTACTTTAACTGAGATATCATTAGTTTCTCCAGCAGTAAAGTAATTATATCCATTTAAGGCAACCTTTTGTTCATCATCATTCTTTGTATAATTAACTTTAACATCTTCAACACTGTAAGGAACTACAATATAGTATTCATTATTATCATTACTAAATGAAATTGGATTATCATTAATATCTAATAAATCAAAAGTAGTTTCATCTTTAGTTACAGTTAATGAATTAAGTTTAGTATTTGTAGATTTATTTCTAGTAACAGTTAATCTATAAGTCTTAGTTTGTTTACCTAACATATCATATACAAAGATATAAACAGTCGTTGCACCAAACTCTAGATCATAATTACCATTTTCTATTTCTACAAAATCATCATTTTCATAAATAAAATAATTAACACTTTGTTGTTCATTAAGACCAACACTTAGTTTTAACTTCTCATATTCATAAGGAACTGAAGTTTTATATACTGTTGTATTACCATTAAATGTTGGATTAATTTTACAAGTTTTTGAAGTACATACTTCATTATCATCAACAATTTCTAATGAAGATGCATTTTCTTCAATTAAAATATCTTTCTTAATAATTAAAGTATAGTTTTGTTCTGATACCCCATCTTCACCTAAGACAGTAAATATAAATGTATTAGTATCATTAGGTAAATCTAATTCAACCGTTTCAATTTCAATTGAATTATAAAAAATCTTAGCAAGCTCAGCTTGTGGAGTAATAGATACTTTAACCTTTTCTTGATTCTCATATACATGAGCAGTATATTCAAATACTGTATCATCAAGTGTAGGTTCATAAGGATAATCAGTTTCTGAATCAAATACTCTTAAAGTATCAACAAGTAAATTATTACTATAATCAAACTCACCTTCAAAGATATAAGTAGAAACACTTGATCCATCTTCAGAAGTAACAACTATAGTAAGTTTCTTATCTTCAACTGAAGAAATATAAGTAGCATTTTCATCTTTAAGAGTCATTCCTAATTGTTCTAAAGTAACACTTCTACCAATTGGAATCTTCCATACATAGCTATATTCATTAGAACTAAATACTGTTTCTAAGTATCCAATCGACGGATTAACTCTTAAGATATTTGAATCACTTCCTAGTTTTCTCTTAGCATAAACTTTATAAGTATTCTTAGTAGAACCATCTTCAGCAGTTACTACAACAGCATATTCAGTATATTCTTTTGTAGATAAATTAATTTCACTTGAATAACTTACTGATGCTTTTCTATCACTCTTAGTAAGGATAATATCTGATTCATTTAAAGTTAATTTACTATTATTAACAATTACATAATATTCATATGTATCTTTATTAAATGTAACTTTAGTTTTTTCATCACTAGAATCTATAAAGTCATAATCTTTAACTTTTAAATCTAAAAGATCAGCATCATCACTTATAACCTTTTTAACATTGATTGTATAAGTTCTTGTATGAGTTTTATCTTCAGCAGTAACAACAATAGTTCTAACAGATTCACCATCTGGAACTACTCTTTCATCTAAACCAGTGATTGTAGCATTACCATCTTCCAAAGTAGCATCAAAGAAAAGTGTTGTTACATTAGAATCTAACTCAAGAGTATAAGTAATAGTTTCATAAGCAAATACAGGACTTAATGAACCACTACTTGGAACTAAATCAATTAAGTGAGTTTCGCTACTCGCTTCTTTAGTAACATTTAAAGTTGTTGTTTCAGTAGTTCCATCTTCTGCTGTTACTACTAAACTAATTACATTTAATCCAGGTTCAAGGAATATATCACCATCACCCATCAATGTAGCAAGTGGACTTACTGTACCAATTACTTCGATAGTATTAGTATCTTTATCAACAGTTAATGAATAACTATTAGTTTTACCTACTTCAAACTCAGGAGTTAAAGTAAGTCTCTTATTATTACCTCTTACTAATAATGATAATAATTCTTTATTAGAATCATATAATCTAGTTACAGTAATAATATAAGTTCTTGTATAACCTTGATTAGTAACATTTATCTTTATCTTATTTTCACCTTTATTTAAAGCAAATGTACCTAAATAAGAAATACTTTCTAATGAAGGATCCACTGTTCTATCACTATAATCTACAGTAAGTGTAGAATCACCTGATTGTTTTTCTCCATATAAAACTATTGATGAAACATCACTAGGAACAGTTAAAGTGTACTTCATCTTTAACTTATTAAATGTTTCATTAAAGTCACCGTTACCATAATCATTAAATAAATAATCTAAATAATTATTAACTTCTTTATTACGAGTAACTTTAATAACATAGTCTTGTTTAGTTTCATTATCTAATGCAGTTACTCTAACAGTTACAGTATTATCTCCAACTACAAAGTCATCATTATTAAGTATCTCAACATTAGCACCAGTAATCATAGGAACAGCTGTTAATGTAAGTTTAGTTGTTTCATAATTAACAGTCATTGAATAATTATAAATATAACTATTAAAATCAGATTTAAATTCATAATTTTCTTCAGTTAAACTCTTTAATAAAGCATTCTTAGTAATATCTTTAGTAACATTTAAAGTATATGTTTTTTCAGTAGTACCATCTTCAGCAGTAACTGTAATAGTAACTACTCCAGTATTACTTGTAATATTATTACCACTTACAACATATGATGCTTTACTATCTTCAAGAACAATACTTAAATCTAATGAAGTAGTACTATAATCAACTACAACATCATAATCTATATCATTCTTATTAAATGTTTTATTAATAGAACCATTATTAACACTTAAATATTCAATATTAGCATTATCACTATAAGCTCTAGTAATAATTAATAAATAATTCTTACTTACACCAGACTCACTTGTTACATTTACTGAAGTATTATTAACACCAGTAGTTAATGTAACAGCACCAGTACCTGTGATAGTAGCACCAGCATCTTCGCTAGTTGCTTCAACTAATACTGAAGTTACGTCATGCTCAACACTTACTCTATAACTTGTTACATTCTTATTAAACTCAGGAGTTAATGTATAACCTACAACTGATAAAGTAGCAAGATTATTATTACCACTAGGAAGTTTAGTAACTGTTATTTTATATTCATTAGTATGAACTTTATCTTCAGCAGTAACTTTAATAGTTACTAATGCAGAGTCTCCAGTATTAACTAATGTACCTGGTTCATTATTAATTACTTCATAAGTTGCAGCATCACTAGTAGTTGCTATTCTAGAAAAATCAATATAAGTATTATCTACACTAGTAGTATATTCAAAAGTACTCGAAATAAATCCAGGACTTAATGAAGAACCATTAATACTTAATTGTTTTAATGTAGCATCACTACTTGGTTTTCTCTTAACAATAATTTGATATTCTCTTTCATATCCATCAGTAGCAGTAACAACTACACTAATCTCATTATCTCCAACTTTTAAGTCTTGATATAAACCTAAACCAGTAACTGTAGCTTCATCATCTTCCAAAGTACCACTTACTGTTATTGAAGTAACATTATTTTCTACTTCAACTTCATAATACATAGTATCTTTATCAAATGAAGGATCAAGTGTACCTTTATCAACACTTAAACTAGTTAAGTAATTTGAAGCATTACCTTCAGCTTGAACAGTTAACGTAATTGTATAAAGTCTTGTAGTTGTATCTTCAGAAGTAACTAAAATAGAAATATCATAAGATTTATTTTCACTAGTTTCATTCTTTAAACCACTAATAGAATTAGTATCTGAATCATATGTTAAACCAATAGGAGCAGTAACTAAATAAGAAGAATGGCTATCATTTAATTCGATTATTAAATGAGCAACATCTACATTAAATGGTAGTCTACCAGTATAAGTATCATTTTCACCTTCTCTTAATTTAGTTTCTTTTACTCTAATAGTTTTTAATGATTTATCATCACTAGGAGCTTTTACTACATTTACATTATATGTAAGTGTTGAAGTTCCATCTTCCGCTAAAGTGATTAGTTTAACTTGATTATCTCCAGTAGATAAATTCATAGGTAAAGTATAACTATTATTACTTCTCTTACCATTAAGTACATTATTACTTAAATCTTTAGCAGTAACATTAGTGGTAGTAGCACTAGGTGTATAAACTAAATTCATCTTTGTAGTAGTATAAGGTACATTAATTGTATAGTTTAAATTATCAGTATCAGATTCATCAAACACAGGAGTAATTGTACCAGTACCACTAATATTAGATAATCTTGGATTACTATTATATGCTCTATTAATAGTAATAGTATAATTTTGAATATCTTTATTTTCCGCAGTAACTAACAATTGAATTGTATTAACACCAGTTTGTAAATAATACTTACCATTACCAGTAACTGAAGCTAAATTAGAATTCTTAATTCCAGTTATATTAACAAAGTTAACTTCATTAGGAACATTTACTTCATAAGAATAAGTATCTACTTCAGTAGTAACACTATAATCTTGAGAGTTACTTCCGATGATATTAATACTTGATAAAGTAGCATCAGTAGATGCAGGTCTTACTACATTAATTGTATATGTAGTATAAGTTCCATCTTCAGCAGTAACTAATATTCTTTTTACATTAGTGCCTACTACTACTGAATTATTATCAAGTAATTTATAAATAGCTTTACCTGTAATATTATCACTTAAAGTTGGGGTAATAGTTACACTACTAACTCCTTCATCAACATTAACTGTATATTCTAATACTTCAGGATCAAAGTCTGTAGAATCAATTCCCCAACTAGTAGATTCAGTACTAACATCAATAGCACTTAAACTTGAATCATCATTATATATTCTAGTTAATTGAATTGTATAAACACCAGTTAATGAGTTTTGACTAGTAGTAGTTATTACAATATCAGTCTTACCTGTAGGAATATTACTAATAGCATTATTATTAACAGTTCCATTAGAACTTGTAATAAGAGCAGTAGTAGTTCCAGCTTCAGTAACATAATTAATATTTACTTTATTAATACTAAATGGAATAGTAACTTCATAATCAAACAATGCTTTATTAAAATCCACATTTAAATCATAAGTATTTTCATCATCATCTTTTAAAGCTAAACTTGAAAGATAAATATTTCCATTTAACTCTCTAAATACATGTAATCTATAAGTAGCAGTATCTTTTCCATTCGGAGCGGTAACATGTACTTGAACTAAATAAGTTCTTCCTTCTACATCAAATGCATTTTCTCCATTACCTTCAACTTCAATAGTTTGATATTGTGCATCTTTTTCATAGTAGAAGTATTTTAAATTAGTCCATTCATTAGGTACTGAGAAATAATAATCATAAACATCAGGATTCTCATACTTGAAGTCTATTACTTTACTCTCATCACCTTCATCGATAGTAAATTCACCTGTTGTATTAGTATTATCTACAAACATTCTTTTAACATCAGTATCAGAAGAAGTATCTCTAGTAATATGATAAACATATTGAGAGAAACAACTTGGATTAGTTGATTCACTAAGAACACAAGCTTCACTCTTTATCTCAATAGTAATATCAGTAATACCAGTATTACTAACAGTTAAATCTTGAATACCATCACCTTTAACTTCTTGATAATAATGACCTTTAATAACATTAATCTTAACTTGTTTAATTCTTGAAGGAACAGTCATTGAATATTCATGAATATCACTACTAAATATATTAGATTCATTAACTGTATTATGTAATTTACAATAACTTTCATCTTGATTACATAATGATTGAACTAAACCATTAATTTCAATATTCGTAGGAATTACTTTAGTAGAAGCATCTCTATTAATAGTAACATTATAATCTCTTTCATCTAAGTTTTCTGCAGTTACTGTAACTGTATATTTATTACTTCCTGCAGGAACTAAGTAAGTACCATTACCATCAATTGTAGAAGTAGATTCCATAGGTTTAGATTCAATTTTTATACTTGTTACATCAGTTGATGCATTATAAGTAATATTTTCATTAATAGCAACTTCATCTGTACCTTGTTCATTTATCAAAGTAGAAACATTAGTAATGTCTGTATTATCACTAACCTTTAAAGTTTTTAAGTAATTATTACTATTAAAGTTAATATAAGTAATTCTTGCTGCACCATTACCACTCTTGGCATAATCAGAAACAGCATTACTACTTACTTTAGTAGTACTCTTAGTTAATTGAGATTCTGAAGAAGTAGTTGAACAATTATAGCAAGTCATATGTTTAGTATAATCACCAACTGAAGTTAAATTAGTTGCACCAATATAACCTAAACCACCATTACCTGCTCCAGTGTTTCCACCACCATTACCTCCGGTCCAGCCACCGCCTCCGGCACCTCCACCGCATCGGTTACCTGAACCATTACCACCAAGTCCAAATGTACCACTAGTAATTTTACTTCCAGGAGCACCTATGGTAGCAAAACCAGCACCAGAAGAACCATTTTGTTGACCATATTTCCAATAGAAAGCTCCACCACCACCAGCGGCAACAATTAAAACTTCATCTCTATTATTACTATATTTAGATAAAACTCCACGATTTGAATTAAGAGCAATGTGAGTAGCACCTCCACCAGCACCACAACCACAAGCACAGTACGATGTACCTCCACCATTCCATCCAGGTGTTGAATAATAAAATGTTCTTTCACTAGCATCTACTGAAGAAGAACCTCCAGCTCCACCTACATAAACATATAAAACGTCATCTTTATTTAAGTGAACTAAACCTGTTGAATAAGCTCCATATCCACCTGTTCCACCTGAAGAACCACCTTGTGCTCCCCAAGTCTCTAGTAAATAGAATCCATCTTCTTTAGCTGTAAAAGTTTGAACAGCACCAGTATAGTAAAGTTCAACTTCATCAGAAATATCATCTTTGATAATTTCAATAGTATAAATAGTTTGTTCAGGATTAGCACCTGTTCTATTAACAATAATATAAGCAGTTTTACTAGCTTTAATATAACCAAATCCAGAATAAGTAACCATTGCATTAGGATCAAATGGGAATCCTTTAACATCTAATGAGTATTGATTATTATTAATTGTAATTGAATAATCAGTAACTCCATCTTCACATGGAATAATTGTATCTCCAAATTTCATCTTATAAAGAAGTGAAGAAGGTTCAATAGTTTGTCTATAAACATTAATATTATAAACTCTAGTATCTCCAGATTCAGAAGTTACTTCAATAGTGAATTCATTATTACCAATTTCTAATTCTTTTAATCCAGTACCAGTTACTGTTTGTTTATCTTCATATTTTTCAACTGAAAGAATTACTGAATCTGCATAAGGTTCTACAGTAACAGTATAATCAAATACTCTTGGATTATAATCTATATTCCAATTTCCAATATCAGTATAGATTCTTTTTAAGAAATTATTTTCAGATAATGAAGGAATAGAAATCTTGGCATAACCATTACCAGTATTACCTGTCATAGTAGAAGTTCCATCAGTAGTAGGCATTGTACCTCCACCACCAACCATAGTAGTATCAGTAAATATATAATCAGAATAGTGATAACTACAAGTAACATCAGTTGTATCAGTTGTACAATTATCTTTTGGTGAAGTATCACTTTCAGATTTTATAGCAACAGATCCAGTATGACCAGAGATATAAGAAGAACCACCTGATGATCTACCAGAACAATCACTTGAATCTACAACACCAACACCACCGTAGTAGCCTCCGCCACCGCCAGCCATAGCATGACAGTACCATTCAACACCATTAGCACCTTTACCAAATGCATAACCAGTTGTTTGATTAACAGTTGGAGTAGCAGTTCCTGCCCAAGTAGATAGAGAACCAGTTACTTTAGTAGCACCAGCATCACAAGCATCTCTATAATTTGTAGTGTTAGTAGCATGAACTCCTCCACCACCACCAGCAACCATAATACGACTTGCAAGTGATTTTGAATCGTCCCATTCACCAGAAACAAGTCTTACATCAGTAGCACCACCACCGGCTCCACCGGCATCACTAGCAGTGTTATCAGAAGCTCCATAACCTCCACCATTCCATCCAGCTTTAGCTCTAGAATAAACATAAGCAGAGTTTTCTCCTTTACCTCCTACATAAATATAGAAAGTATCACCTCTATTTAATGAAATATAACCTGAAGTATAAGCTCCTCTACCAGGAATTGGTTGAGTACTATAATTACCAGTACCACCACTAGCTCCCCATAATTCAAATAAGAATTTACCAGTTGTTGGAGCTACGAAAGTTTGATAACTACCAGTATAATTAAATACAGAAGCTACTTTTTCTTCAGTATAATTAACAGTTAAATAATAAATTGAATCAGCACACCCAGTATCACTAACAGTAATTGTAATTATATCTCCAGCTAATACAAAATCATTACCACTAATAGTATAAGTAGCTGAGTTAGAATAAGTAGTTACCTCTAAAGGAGCAGACATATTATTAGAAGAAATATGAATATCATAAGTATAAACACCTGCAGTTGTTTGAATTAATTCAGCACCTTTAACATTTAAAATTGTAGCTATTTCACTTGAGTGAGTATTCTTTGATCCTTCTCTTAAAACTTTAACTAAATAAATTCTAGTTTCTCCAGATTGAGAAACAACCATAATTTGTATTTCATTATAACCTAGTTCAAGACTATATGTTCCATCTCCTGTTACTACAGCAGTTTCATCACTCTTAGTTGCTTCAAGAGTAATTGAATTTTGATACATTGGAACAGTTATTTTATATTCAGTAATCGCAGGACTAAATTCTTGATTCCAATCACCACTATTACTAGTTAAACTCGATAAATAATTATTTTCAGAATATGGTAAAACTCTTGTAATTCTACCACCACCAGCACCATTAGTACTAATTCTATCAGTAACATATCCAGAAGCAGTACTAGTTTGATAGCCAACATGACCATTAGCATTATAATTACCACAATCAACACAATACATAGCGGCACCATAAACAAGTGCAGGATTAAAATAACCAGAACCACCGCTTCCTACACCAACGTTACCTCCAGCTGCTCCAGCGTACCAGCCGCCTCCGCCGCCTCCGCCGCCGCACCTGTTACCTGTACCTCTAGCACCTTTACCAAATACTCCAGAAGTAGCTCCTCTATATTGATAAGTACCTGCACTATATCCAGTACCAGGTCCTCTACCCCAATAGAAACCACCACCAGCTCCACCAGCTACGATATAAAATTGACTTCTATAAGCTTTTAAATTTTGAATTTCACCTTGAACAGATGCTATGTGAGAAGCACCACCACCAGCACTACAACCACATCCACAATAAGAGTTACCTCCACCATTATAACCACCGGCATTTTCTCTCCAGTTATTTTCAGCACCAGAATCACTTGAATAAGCTCCTTGACCACCAACAGTTACATATAAAACTTGATCTTTATAAAGATCTACATAAGCCCTTGTATATCCACCATAACCAGTTCTATTTCCACCTCTTGCACCCCATACTTCTAAAAGATAACTACCATTTGCTGGTGTAGTAAATTTAGTACTTGCACCAGAATTAAAAGAATATGCTTGAGAAGTTAAACTCTTTTCATAAAAAATAGAATAAACAGTGTCACTTGTCTTACCATTAGATACTCTAATAGTTACAGTTCCAGTATTATTAATTAAATATTCATTTCCAGTGATAGTAACTTTAGCACTACTATCATTAGGAACAGCATCTATATTTAAATTATAAGTATTACTAAATATTTGAATAGAATAATCCAAAGTATCACTATCAAAAGTTAAACTAGATTCATATCCATAAATAGTTAGAGAACTTAATTTAGTATCATTAGAATCAAAAAGTATAGTATTAGAAATTTCTTCATTATGAGATTCATTCAAACTAAAGAAAGTTAATCCAAAAATTAACATAAATATAAAACTAAAAATTGTTATATATTCAACTACTTTCCTCATTTAAAACTTACTCACTATTCTAAATAAATTATAACAAAAATAAGTATAATAATATATAAAAAAAAGAGATATTTTTTATAAAATATCTCCTATAATTTCTTAAGTTCTTCTTTATATTTTCTATTTGAATCTAACTCTTGATATTTTAAATAATTTGATTTCAAAAGTTCAATAAATATTCTTCTTAATTTTTTATTTGCATCTTCTAAAGACATATCTCCAACAACAAATGGTTTACCAAATTGAACTATTAAATTTTTACTCTTTCTTTTATAGTCACCAGTAGCAACCATAGGTACAATTGGACTATTAGTTTTCTTTGCTAAAGAAACAGCACCAAACTTAAAATCTAAAAGTAAAGAATCAAAATATTCATCTTCAGTGATAATACCTTTATCAACATATATTTTAAGTTTAGCATCAATATATGGTAATGCTTTATCTAACTCTTCACGATTTATTTTTTTATCTTGATATAATTTAATTAATAAATTTAATTGAGATAATTTTACATTCTTTTCTCTTAAAGTTTCTAAAACATAATCATATCTTAAATTAAAGAAAAATTTATCATACAACTCTTTAATTTTTTCATCCTTAGGATGATTTCTAGTTCCTTCAGGAAATATTCCTAATAGATCTTTATTCTTTAATACATTTATAGCAGATTCTACTGCTTCAGTATCTTTCTTACTTCTATCAACAGGAATACAACCTACACCTTCAAAGAACCATTTAGTTTTTGAATCGTCAAAATACTCTTTCTTAGCCATATAGAATATTGGTCTTTTAGTAGAAATAATTACATTACATTGATCATATAAATGTATATGATTACCTGCAATAATAGCATTACCCTCATTTGGAATATTCTCAATTCCTATGATAGTAGGTCTATAGTATCTCTTATAAATTGGACCTAAGATTGCTTTACCAACTTTATAAAGCTTAGGCATATTATTCGTCATCATCTTCCCCCTTATCTTCTTGTAAAGTTTTAAAATCTACTTTTCCAAGCTTAGTCTTTGGTAGTTGTTTTCTAAATACATATTCTTGTGGAATCATATATTTAGCTAAATTCTTTTTACAGTATTCTTTAACAGATGCTTTAACAAAGAAGTTTTGTCTACCACTCTTAAGAACAATAAATGCTTTACATACTTCTTGTTTATATGGATGTGGAATACCAACAACAGTACATTGTAAAACATCAGGATGTTTTTCAATTATATCTTCAACATGAGATGGATATACATTATAACCACTAGTTATAATCATTCTTTTGATTCTTCCTTTATAGAAGATAAATCCATCTTCATCCATATA
>JAEEGL015879300.1_pt1 | contig 17316 bp, 18 predicted proteins | sample 9134231 | NCBI WGS metagenome assembly JAEEGL01 (sample SAMN16246548, study PRJNA631951) | gut metagenome | biome: gut microbiome; feature: rumen; material: fiber-attached | host: Bos | place: Iran: Karaj | collected 2018-10
CAGGTGGAGAACCTCACGGCCATCACCGCCAGCGAGGCGACGATGGCGGCGTTCCTGCAGAACGCCTTCTGCTCCGCGGGGGACCTGATGGCGGCGAGCATCTTGGCGCTGAAGTGCCTGAACCTTGTCCCGGACCTCGCGGCCTGGATGATCCCCGAGGGCGACACGGCCTTCTCGACGAGAAACTTCGGCGAGGGCGTGGCCCAGCAGGCTAAGAGCACTGCCACGGGGATGCTCAGCGGACACGTGATATGACGATAATATAAGAGTTACAGACAATGGTAATCAAGAATCTGGAAAACAAGATCAAGCTGGTGGGGATCGTCTGCGGGCTGTTCCTGTGCGGCTGCATCATCATCAGCGTGGCGAGCATCATCACCGCGAGAGGGATGGTCGCCGATGCGCACAGGAAGATCTACGTGCTGGACGGGAACGTCCCCATCCTCGTGGAGCGTAGCTCGATGGAGGAGACCCTCGAGGTCGAGGCGAAGAGCCACATCGAGATGTTCCACCATTACTTCTTCACTCTCGCCCCGGATGACAAGTACATCAAGTACACGATGGAGAAGGCGATGTACCTCGTGGACGAGACGGGGCTGGCGCAGTACAACACCCTCAAAGAGAAGGGCTTCTACTCGAACATCATGGGTACGAGCGCGGTGTTCAGCATCTACTGCGACTCCATCCGGGTGGACACGAAGAATATGGAGTTCACCTACTACGGCAGGCAGCGGATCGAGAGGCGGAGCAGCGTGCTGATGCGCGAGCTCGTGACCGCCGGGCAGCTCCGGCGGGTCCCCCGCACGGACAACAACCCCCACGGGCTGCTCATCGTGAACTGGCGGACCCTGCTGAACAAGGACATCGAACAGAAGAACAAGTCAAGCTATTAGGATATGGGAGAGAACAGACTCAAGAAGATGATCCTGGGCGAGAAGATGCCCGACAAGGATGACCCGAAGTACCGGGAGAGATACGAGAAGGACGTGGCGGCCGGACGCCGCTTTGCCCGGGCCACGAAGCTCGACTTGCTCGCTGCCCGCATACAGTCCTTCGCCGAGAAGCACCGGCGGCTCTTCCTGGTTATCGTCTTCGGGATCATCCTCTTCTGCTTCGGGCTGAACGTCTCGCGTGTGGCGAGGGCGTACCGCCTTCGCCGGGAGGCACCGGGCGCGGTACGGACGCAGGAGGAGGTCCTGAAGGAGAAGATCAACGAGAACGCGAATACCATTACATCAATACCGCAAAACGATGGAACTGACAAAGAGAATTAACTTCCGGCAGCCGAAGTATATCATCCCGGCCCTGGTTTACCTGCCGCTGCTTTTCACGGCGTATTTCGTGATCGGGATGCTCGGCACGAAGAAGGCCGAGACCGTGGACCCGTCCATGCAGTCCACGGAGTACCTCAATCCAAACCTCCCGCAGGCCCGGGTGAAGGACGATCTCGAGGGCAAGTACGAGAGTATGCTCAAGTCCTACGGCAGGATCGACGACTTCAGCGCCGTCGAGGTCATCGACCGTGAGGAGGACGCCCCCGCCGGTGAGGAGTACGAGTCGAAGTACTCCGACTCCGAGGTCGAGGCGCTCTCCGGCCCGGAGGGAGCGATGCCTCCCGGCAGCGTCGAGCAGAGCCTGCGTCAGAGCGCAGGGCGTGGCGAGGCTATGGCCCGGGAGGACTACCCGTTCGCGCTCACCGAGAGCGAGCGGCTCATCCAGAGCCGCCAGCGGGAGGAGGCGCTCCGGGAGGACCTGGAGGCCGCCCTCGCGCAGCTCCGCGAGCAGAGCGCGGCTCAGGTCTCCGGCTCCCCCGCTCCGGAATCCTCCCCGCAGGCGGGGGGTTCCAGGGCCGTGAGCGTCCCGGACGACGAGGCTGCCCAGGTAGTCCGCCGGATCCGCCAGAGCTCCGATTACTTCCACACCGTCTCGGAGAACGACCCGCAGCCGGACCTCATCAAGGCGATCATCGACGAGGACGTCAGGGCCGTGGACGGGAGCCGGGTGCGGCTCCGCCTGCTGGACGACATCCAGATCGGCGCCCTCACGATGCCCAGGGGCAGTTACCTGTACGCCGAGATGAACGGCTTCTCCGGCCAGCGGGTGAAGGGCACGGTGAAGAGCCTGCTCCTGTATGACGAGATCATCCGCGTCAGCATGAACCTCTATGACGCCGACGGACTGGAGGGACTCTACGTCCCGAGGAGCGCCTTCAGCGAGACCGCGAAGGACGTCGCCAGCGGCGCCCTCGGGAGCAGTATGAGCATCAACCAGGGAGGGTACAACAACAGCCTCTCGCAGTGGGGCATGCAGGCCCTCCAGAGCGCCTACCAGCGTACGACGAGCGCCGTCGGGAAGGCCATCCGGCGGAACAGCGCCACCCTGAAGTACGGCACTTTCGTGTACCTTGTCAACGCCCGTGAAACCAGAAACGAATAATTAATATCCTTATGAGAATAAAGTATTTCTTCATTATTGCCTTAAGCGTCGCTTCAGCCTTTGCCCTCCGTGCCCAGGAGACCATCCGGGAGATGGAGCTGCTGACCGTCAACGACCAGATCACCACCGTCATCACCGCCACGGAGCCGGTGCGGTTCGTGGACATCTCCACGGACAGGGTCGCCGGTGACCAGCCGCTCTCGAATACCGTCCGCCTGAAGCCCAAGCAGGGCGCCGACGTCAACGAGGACGGGGACATCCTCGCCGTCGTCACGGTCATCACCGAGCGCTACCGCGTGCAGTACGCGCTCGTCTACACGACGCGTCCCCAGGAGGCCGTGACGGACAAGACCATCCTCCTGTCGGAGACCGTCCCCTATCACAACCCCGCCGTCTCCCTCTCGACGGAGGAGATGACGCGGATGGCCCGGAGGATCTGGAACGCCGGAGCCAGGTACCGCAACGTAGGGGCGAGGAAGCACCACCTGGAGATCCGGCTTAATAATATCTACACGGCCGGCGAGTGGTTCTTCATCGACTTCAGCGTGGAGAACCGCACGAACATCCAGTTCGACATCGACCAGCTCCGCTTCAAGGTCGAGGACAAGCGCCGCTCCCGGGCGACCAACAGCCAGAGCGTGGAGCTCTCCCCGGCGCTGCTCCTGGAGAAGGGCACGACCTTTAAGCGCGGCTACCGGAACGTCGCCGTCCTGAAGAAGCTCACCTTCCCCAACGACAAGGTCCTCGTCGTGGAGATGACCGAGAAGCAGGTCAGCGGCCGCACCATCACCCTCGAGATCGACTACGAGGACGTGCTGCGGGCGGATTCGTTCGATAACCGGCTGCTGGAGGAGGACTGAGTATGAGACGGATCCTGATATTTGTCTTCGCCCTCGCGGCTTGCGCGTCTGCAGCCCTGGCGCAGAACAACACCGACCGGATTGGACTCGGCCTCGGTGCCGGTTATTCCCCGAAGGCGGAGGCGGTGCTTTTCTGGGAGCACGAGACCTCTTACCACAACGCCTGGGAGGTGTTCCTCACCGGGACGCTGGCTCTGGATAACCTCGGTGGCGACCTCTGGAAGGACAACGGCAAGGCCTGGGGCGCGGGCGCCGCGTGGAAGCCCTGCGTGGTCCGTTCCCGGAACAGCTACGGATCCCTGAGGCTGGCCGCCACGCTGGGCGCCGCTCCGGTGGAGTTCAGCGCCAGTCTGCTTGCCGGATACCAGCACAGCTGGGCTCTCAGGGGCGGCTGGCAGCTCTTCTGGCAGGGCGGCGTGAGCCTGACGCTCCCCAGACGGGGCAGCCTCTTCGGTGTCAGCACGGGCTTCGGGCTGAAGCTGCCCGTGCGTGACCGGATGCGCAGGAGATAAACTAAGGGAAATGGAAGAGAGCAGGGACCTCATCGTCGGGTACAAGATCTTCAGGAGCCTCGTCTACGTGTCGCTCCTTCTGGAGTTCTTCCTCTATGCCGTCGATCCGGGCGTGCTGGATTTCTGGGGCGGGATCCTCACGGACATCCACGGCCGGATGAAGCGCTGGTTCATCTACCAGGACGGCAATCTCATCTGGAGCAAGGTCGCGACGCTCCTGCTCATCTGCATCACCAGCATCGGCACCAGGAACAAGAAACAGCTGGAGTTCGATGCCAGGAAGATGGTCCTCTATCCGCTGGTGTCGGGGATAGGCATCGTCGTGCTGGCCGTCTGGCTCTTCGGGCACGCGATGGAGCCGCACATCTACACCGTCTCGCTGAACAGGTGGCTCTATATGGCCGCCTCCGTCGTGGGGACGGTGCTGGTGCACGTCTCCCTGGACAACATCTCGAAGTTCCTCAAGGAGGGCCTTCTCAAGGACCGGTTCAACTTCGAGAACGAGTCCTTCGTGCAGTGCGAGGAGAAGATCGAGAACAAGTACAGCGTGAATATCCCGATGCGCTACTACTACAAGGGTAAGTTCCGCCACGGCTGGGTGAACATCGTGAACCCGTTCCGCGGCACCTGGGTCGTCGGCACGCCGGGCTCCGGCAAGACCTTCTCGATCATCGAGCCGTTCATCCGCCAGCACAGCGCGAAGGGCTTCGCGATGGTGGTGTACGATTACAAGTTCCCCACCCTCGCCCGGATGCTCTACTACCACTACCGGCTGAACCGGCAGCGGGGCCTCCTGCCGCAGGGATGCCAGTTCAACGTCATCAATTTCGTTGACGTGGAGTACTCCCGGCGGGTGAACCCCATCCAGTTGAAGTACATCAATAACCTCGCGGCGGCGAGCGAGACCGCCGAGACCCTGCTGGACTCCCTGCAGAAGGGCAAGAAGGAAGGCGGTGGCGGCTCGGACCAGTTCTTCCAGACCTCCGCCGTGAACTTCCTCGCAGCCTGCATCTTCTTTTTCTGCAACTGGGAGCGGATGCCCTACGACAAGGACGGAGAGCAGCTCGTCCCGGAATATGCCACGGACCGTCAGACCGGCCAGAGGCGGCTCACGGGACGGGTGATGGACGGCGACGGCCTGGTCGTCGAGCCGGCCTACTGGCTGGGCCGCTACTCGGACATGCCCCATATCCTCTCTTTCCTGAACCAGGACTACCAGACGATCTTCGACGTGCTGCAGACCGACCCGGAAGTCCTGCCGCTGCTGGGCCCGTTCCAGACCGCCCTGAAGAACAAGGCGATGGAGCAGCTCGAGGGTATGATCGGCACGCTCCGCGTCTACACGAGTCGCCTTGCCACGAAGGAGTCCTACTGGATCTTCCACCGCGACGGCGACGACTTCGACCTGAAGGTCAGCGACCCCAGAAACCCCAGTTACCTGCTCATCGCGAACGACCCTGAGATGGAGAGCATCATCGGCGCGCTGAACGCGCTTATCCTGAACCGGCTTGTCACGCGTGTGAACACCGGCCAGGGCAGAAACGTCCCCGTGAGCATCATCGTGGATGAGCTCCCGACGCTTTATTTCCATAAGATCGACCGTCTCATCGGCACGGCCCGCAGCAACAAGGTCAGCGTGGCCCTGGGCTTCCAGGAGCTCCCGCAGCTGGAGAGCGACTACGGGAAGGTGGGTATGCAGAAGGTCATCACGACCGTAGGTAATGTCGTCAGCGGATCGGCCCGTGCGAAGGAGACGCTGGAGTGGCTCTCGAACGACATCTTCGGAAAGGTCGTCCAGCTGAAGAAAGGGGTGACCATTGACCGCGACCGGACTTCCATCAACCTCAATGAGAATATGGACAGCATGGTCCCCGCCTCGAAGATCTCCGACCTGCCCACCGGCTGGATCTGCGGACAGACCGCACGGGACTTCGTGAAGACGAAGACCGGCAAGGGCGGCTCGATGAACATCCAGGAGAGCGAGGAGTTCCAGACCTCGAAGTTCTACTGCAAGACCGACTTCAATATGAAGGAGATCGACGAGGAGAAGAAGCACTACACGGACCTCCCGAAGTTCTACACCTTCCCCTCGAAGGAAGCGAAGGAGCATATCCTCTATGAGAACTTCGTAAACGTCAACCGGGAGGTGGAGAAGATGTGCCTGGACATCACCCAGTTCGCGAAGAAATGATGTGGCCGAGTACCATTTTGTAGTACCATTCCAGAAATATACAGTCTTTTCTCAACGATTTGAGCGCAAAACAGATAACTCGTTTTGACACGGCCAGGCTAATAAGTAACTTATCATAGGAAAACAGTTAAACGGATCACAACGATGGCATTACTTGAATTCACAGAAGACGAGGTCCCTTACGGCATCCTGGGTCAGTTCGGGCTCACCCGGGAGATGATCGAGGACCTCCCCGAGACTCCCTACCAGTGCATCCTCCGGGGGCTTCTTTCCCCCGCCCTTCCCGTCAGCGTGAAGGACGACGACGGCAACACCGTCTCAGCCCGCACGCGTTTCCGTCTCATCCGCAAGGACGACGGGGCCGTGGACGTCCTTTTCTACCCGAGGCTGATGCACTGCAACCTGGACAGCTATTCGACCAAGGAGCAGTACGCCCTCCTCCGCGGCCGCGTCATCCTCAGTCACGCTCCGGATGACCCCGCCAGCAAGTGCTTCGTGCAGGTCGACCCTGACACGAACCAGGTGATGTACGTCCCGACGCCGGTCATCGGGCGGAACCTGCGGAACCTGATGGATCATTTCAAGCTCGACACCCCGGAGCTGGAGCGCCTGCAGGAGGGGATGCCTATCCCCATCTCCGTGGGTGACGAGGTCCTCTCCGCCGGGCTGGACCTCACCGAGAAGACCGGCATCCGCATCGAGCGGGGCACCTTCTTCAAGTGGGACGTCGAGCGCGGCGCACATATGAAACCCTATAACTTCGGCCTCTACGGCTGTTGGGTCAAGGACTACAACGGCGACCTCTCCTACATCAGCGAGGAGGACTACACCGACGAGCTCCTCGAGCAGCAGGGCAAGGCCATCGAGGTCAACACAGGAACCCTCAGACGATAGTAAATGCTATGGATCAGAACAGGAACCACACCGAAGACGAACTGGTGCAGTTGTACCAGGACGGAGACATCACCCTCGCGGAGTTCGTCGCGCTCCACCCCTCGGACTGGGGCGTCGAGTTCGCGCTTTTCCTCGCCCGGCATCCGGAGCGGGACCAGGAGCAGAACGCCCTGGCTTTCCTTGATCTCAAGGACAGGGAGCTGGAGGCTGCGATTGCGGCGGGTGACGCATAACTGACAGGAACGCTATGCCTACCAGATCCAACGTACTCGGTCCTTACGCCGGCATCTCCCCGCAGCTGCAGGACACGCTCCGCCGCAACGGAATGCAGGCGCGGCTCGTTCGCAGTGGCGAGCAGGTGCTGCTCGCCGTGCAGGGTCACGACTCCCCTCTGCTCACGTATCCCCTGTCCCGGGAACGCCTCTCAGCCCTCACGGACGGGGGCACGAACTCCTCGGACCGGAAGGCCTACGACGCCTTCGCGGCCGTCGTAGGCAAGGATTTCGAACTGCCGAAGGACTTTGTCCATGCGCGCAACGCCAACGGGCGTGTCGTGATGGGCCTTCACGGCTACCGGATCGGTGCGGGCGAATACGGACGGCCGGAGGGCGTCTTCCGTGACCTGTGGGTCCGCCGAGGGCTTCTTGGCTGGACGCCGCGCAGCCAGGAGGGGTACCACCTGCGCCGTGTGGGCGGGGTGCTCCGCTACGGCGGAGCCCCGCTTGTCGCGGACCGTCCCGACGGGAGGATGAAACCCGGTGAGCTGCAGAACGGCGGCTACGGCTTCTATTACAAGGGCAGCCAGACACAGGCGGCGGCCCGCACGGGACAGGATGTACTGAAAGAGCTCGGGGCCGTCGTTCCCGAACTCCAGCCGCGTCCTGCATTGGATAAGAAGGCTAGGCCTTACTCCGAGCTCATCACCTCCGAGGTCTACTTCACGAAGGAGAAGTGGAACGAGGTCCTCTCCAGCCACGGCCTCGTCGTGGATGAGCGGGCCGGGACGCTCACCGTCCAGTCCGCCGCCATCAACCGCGACCTCGTCTACGACCTAAGGAAAGATGAGCTGGCGGTCCTGACCGCCGGATCCCTGACGGACCATCCCCTCGCCGACCGGCTCGACGTCATCAACGGCGTCATTGGAAAGGACTACGAGGGGACGGTCACGAAGGAGATGCTGGAGGGCGCGGAGCCGATGGGCCTCGCGCTCTCCCCCGCCGCCCTGGAGGACATCCGGCAGCAGGAGCGCAGCCTCCATCCGGAGCCTGTGCTTGCCGAGGATCTGTCCTACCTGGTCCTGCAGGAGGCCGTACTCCAGGAGCAGGACGAGGAGCGCCGCGGCATCGCCCGCGTCTACGGGGAGTCCCTGTACGGTATGGACTCCCGCGAGGGCTGGTTCCGCGAAGGCGCCCACGGCCGGGAGGTCAGCGTCGGTGACATCCGGGTCGAGCCGATACGTGACCAGGAAGAGCGCTCCGGACAGGATATGAAATACAGGATGACGGCCGTCATCAACGGCGAGGCGGTCTCCCACGAGATCACCCGACGCCAGTATGATAAGTTCCTGGCCGTGGACGACTACCACCGGATGAAGCTCTTCTCGAAGATCTTCAGCGAGGTGGATATGAAGAATCTTCCCCGCGAACAGCGGGAAGGAGGCCTTCACCTCGGAGCGGCCCTCCTCGCGGCGCTGACCGTTGCTGGGGAGTTCGCCCGCGGGCCGCAGCTCGCCCCGGACCTCTATTTGGAGCGACACGGCGGCCCTCACGTCTATATGAAGCCCGGCGTGGACTCCGCGCAGGACATCGCGAACCGCGCCTTCGAGGCCGGACTCAACGCCTCCGAACACGGCTTAGGACTAGGAAGATAGCTTATGGGAAACCTCACTTACGACGACTATATGCAGCGCCTGACTGTCCAGGACGTCCTCCGGGATGCAGGGTATGTGCGCAACCGCAAGGACGGGGTGCGTTACCCCTCCTACGTGAGGCTCGACGAGCACGGGCAGCGGATCCGCGGAGACAAGTTCATCGTCACGCGGGGCGGTCAGTGCTGCTTCCATCCGCCCGTGCAGAAGAGCTACAACGTCATCTCGTTCATCAAGGAACACCCGGAGCTCTTCCCGGAATACGAGGTCGGGATGAACCTCGACAAACTCGTGAACAAGGTCTGCTGCCGTCTTCTCAACACCTTCTACGATGAGAAGGAGCGGCCGGTCAGGGAACCCGAGCCGGAGGTCAGGCCTTTCAGGATCGACGACTACCGCATCACCCGTTTCGACAAGGCGAGGAAAGAGTCCTGGAGGCCGTTCTATCCGTTCTTCAAGCAGCGTGGCATCGACCTGCGGACGCAGAAGGCTTTCCGCCATTCTTTCGTTCTCGCGGACCGGGAGTCACCGGACAGGAAAGGCGTGACCTACAGGAACCTCTCCTTCCCGCTGACCGTCCCCGGCGGCGACGGTGCCGTCGTGGGCTTCGAGGAGAGGGGCCGTCCGAGACGTGACGGCGGCTCCGCCTACAAGGGTATGGCCGCAGGCAGCAATGCCAGCGAGGGCCTGTGGATCGCCTCCCCCGCGGGGACTGCGCTCAAGGATACACAGCGGGTGTTCGTGTTCGAGAGTGCCTACGACGCGATGGCCTTCTTCCAGCTCAGGCGTGATGATGACAAGGACCTCGGGAAGGCCGTCTTCGTCTCGACCGGCGGGAACCCCTCCCGGGGACAGATGCTCGGGCTCATCCGCACGACTCGGTCCGCGGAGTATTTCCTCTGCTTCGACAATGACGCCGCCGGGCAGCAGTTCGCCCGGAATTTCCAGGATGTCGTCAACAGTGAGAAGCCCTACAGCGAGGCGGTCATCGCCTTCGAGGAGACCCCCGGAAAGATCGGCCTGGACCACGAGAAGGAAGCCGCTTTCTTCCGGCTCCCGGAAGACATGAAGAAGCAGTACTTCAAGATCGAGGAGATGATGGACGAGTTGCGGACCGCTTATCTGTGCCAGGAGGACAAGGGTGACCTCAGTGCGCGGATCGGGCAGGAGTACCGCACCTTCTATTCGATGATGGACTCCTATTCCGTCTGGTCTGAGCGGGTGCTTCCGTCGGAGGGTTACAAGGACTTCAACGACGAGCTGCTCGGCCGCAGGGCGGCGGAGACGAAAGCCGTCGGCTGCGACCTGGACGGCGACGGAGCCGTTGAGACGGAGGAGTCCAATGAGGAGAAACATAAATTCCACAGATAAGGCGATGGACATCGGAAATCCATACGAGGACGTACGTCTCCGTCCAGACTGGCGGCAGCTGCTTATCGACGAACTGGTGTCCATCCTTGCGGCCATAGTCCTTCTCGTCATCGGCGGGCTGGATGCCGTCCCCTATCATTCGGTCTTCTTCTGCGTCGCACTGGCGCTGGGCTTCAAGGTCTACTACCGGCTGGTCTACCTGAGGGGGATGCATTACACCATCACCGGCGAGCAGCTCGTCTACGAGCACGGGGTCTTCACCCGCAGCCGGGATTACATCGAGCTCTACCGCATCGTGGACTTCGACGAGAAGCGGAGTTTCCTCCAGCTCATCCTCGGCCTGAAGACCATCGTCGTGCATTCCGGCGACCGGACGATGCCTAAGCTCCGGATCATCGGCATCCACGAGGCGGCGGACGTGGTCGGCTGCCTGCGGGAGCGGGTCTCCTATAACAGACAACGTATGAACATCCATGAATTCGCAAACTATAAATAACGGAAGGGGCCGTGGCGGAGGCGTCCTGCTTCGTCTCTTGGTCATCGCCGGGGCCCTGATCGTCACGACGCTGGTCAGCACGATCCGGGCCGGCGCCCAGGTCATCGTCTCCAACCCCCTGGAGTGGGCCGTCCTCGCAGAGGGCAGCGAGCTCATCGACGGCCAGATCAGCAACGAGACCGACGGGAAGACCCGGACGGCGGTCCTCCAGAACACCATCGCCGCGGAGTTCAGCAGCATCCGCAACTGGGAGAAGAAATACAACGCCTACTTGAAGTCCGCGGACGGGTTCGCCTCTTCCATCAAGGCGGCGACCCATCTGTACAATGACGGGGTCCGCCTTTTCATCAACCTCTGCGACATCCGGAAGGCCATCGCCGCCAATCCCCAGGGTCTGGCCACCACGCTCGGCATGAACAACCTCTATATCGAGGCGGCCACCGAGCTGGTCTCCGTCTATTCCACGCTGAAGGAGGCCGTCGCCACCGGCGGCGAGGGCAATATGCTCACGGGAGCGGAACGGTCCCAGACCCTCTGGATGATTGAGGACCGGCTGAAGGCCTTCAACCATAAGCTATCCCTCTTATCCCTTTCCCTCCGTTACTATACGCTCTCCGACGTGTGGTACAACGCGACGGAGGGCATCATCGACCGTGACTACGGCGAGATAGCCCGCTATGCGCAGTCCCGCTGGAAGCGGGCCTCCAGGACTTACTAGACAGGAAACGCTATGAGTAGACACGCTATCGTCATCGTTCCGCTGCTCCTGCTGCTCCTTCTGAGCGGACGGCTCGGCGCGCAGTCCATCGACCCGGCGCTGACCGCGATGATCCTCCTTTATACCGAGAAGGCGGAGGACTCGCTCCGCAGCGAGCAGGAGGCGATGCTGCTGGAAACCTCCGGACATATCTGGGTGAAGAGCGAGGTGGACGGGGTTCGCAAACTCGACGAGGAGTTCAACGGATACCTGAACAGTTTCCGCGGCATCATCGTCTACGCCGCCCAGGTCTACGGCTTCTACCACGAGATAGACCGTCTCGTGGAGAACACCGGCAAGCTCGCAGAGCGAATCGCCCAGTGTCCCGGGAACGCCCTTGCCGTGGCCCTGTCGGCGAACAGGAACAAGATCTACCGAGAGGTCATCTTCCAGAGCGTGGAGATCGTGAACGACATCCGGATGGTCTGCCTGTCGGACATCAAGATGACCGAGAAGGAGCGCATTGAAATTGTCTTCGGCGTGCGTCCGAAGCTCAAGGGTATGAACAAGAAACTGGAACGGCTCGTCCGGGCCGTGAAATACACCACCCTCACCGACGTCTGGAACGAGGTCTCCGGACAGCAGCCGGAGAAGGCCGACATCGAGGGCATCTCGTCCGAGGCCTTCAGCCTTTGGAGGACCATCGGGAAAACAGTAAGACCATAGAAATCTTATAATGATATGAGTTGGGAATCACTACTTAAGTTGGGCGGCAAGGCCGCCAAGTGGGTCGGACGGGGTGCGAAGGCGGTCCTGGAGACAGGAGGCAAGGCCGTCCTGCACCCACAGCAGACGCTGAAGGGCGCGGGAGCTGCCGTGAAGACCGCGGCTGTCGGCGGCGGCCTGGGCTACATCGGCTGGAAGAAACTCACGACCGACGAGAGCGTCGTGGGCATCGTCAGCGATGCGTTGATCGGGAAGCAGGCCACGCGGAAGGTCAGCGATACCGTGCACGGTGCCGTGGACGGCATCCGGGACTTGAAGGAGTCCGTGGGCAGTATGACCGAGAAGGTCTCCGATGCCGCGGAGAACGTCGACGGGAAGCTCAACGGCATCTCGACTTTCCTCTCGGACGTGTCCTCCGGCAACGGCGGCGAGATGCTCGGCGGTTTCCTCGGGAACCTCACCCACGGCAACGTCTCGGGTCTGGGCGTGATGGGGCTTGTCCTCTCGGCGTTCCTGGTCTTCGGCCGTTTCGGCTGGATGGCGAAGCTCGCCGGGGCTGTGCTCGCGATGATGACCATCGGGAATAACTCCCGACGCACCCTCGCCCCTGCTGCCGTCCAAGTGGATGCTGCGCAGGCCTCGATGGAGATCAGGCAGGAGGAGCCGCCCCGGGACGTGGAGCAGATACACCGCGGAAGATAAACGACAACGCATATGAAATACACCCAGGAAATGATTCTCCAGTCTCCTTCCGGCTACTGCATGCCGTTCGAGGAGCGAGACAAGGACGTCGAGATGTCGCTCGGCTATGGCAGGCAGACCCATCCTCAGACTGGTGTGGAGTTCTTCCACCACGGGGTCGACTTCTCCGCACCCCATTACCTGCTGTCCGCCGTAGCCAGCGGCACCGTGTCCGGCATCGGCAGCGACAAGGAGCACGGAGCCTACCAGGTCATCAGCTACGGGGATTACGAGGTGACGTACCGTCATCTCTCGAATATCCTTGCAGGATTCGGGGAGGACGTCCTTGCCGGGCAGACCGTCGCCGTCAGCGGCGAGCTGCTCCATATGGAGACGAGATACAAGGGCGAGGAGATCGACCCGATCGAGTTCCTCACGATGATCTACGGGAATATCCGGAGCCTCGAGAGGAGGAAAACCGCCTTCGACGAGCAGGACCTCGCCGCCATCGCGGAGGGGGTTCGGACCCGGTACGACAAGGACCGGGAGGAGATAGAGGAACTGATGCTCCGTTTCTTCCCGGCGTACCTGAGCGACCTCGGGAGCGGGGCCTACGCCCTTCCCCAGCGGACGGAGCTGGCCCTGCGGAACATCCTCACGATGGCTTCGGCGAGGAACTACTTCTTCGAGGCGATGCCCTCGATGGAGAACCCGATGGGGCTCGGCCGCAGGAGCGTCCCGTTGGCGGCGAAGGTGCAGAACCTCCTCGTCTCGGATTTCCTGAATTACCTGGCACTTATCCACGGGACTTACCCGTCCACGTGGGATGACGGAGTAAAAAAAAAGCCCGCGACCAGGCCGTAGAGGACTGCGGGATCATCGATCCGCTGAAGGATCTTGACGTCTATGTGCAGAGCTTCGACATACCCCGGACGGTCAGCGTCTATCCGGACCAGGCGGGCGTCCGCTGGTGGACCAAGGCGTGGTTCAACAACCGGAAGGACGGCGAGGCCAGCGTGGAGATCTCCCGGCAGAGCGCGCTACTCTTCATCAGGGACCAGGTGGAGAAGGACCAGTGGTTGGAGGATCACTTTCCCCGGCAGATGGAGGTCTATCACAACGCTATCGAGCAGACGCGGCAGCAGCTCCTGCAGCAGGTCAATATGTAACTGAAAGACGACACGATGACAGACAGGGAACTCTTTACCACCAGGATCGAACCCGTTATGGACAGGGTCCGCGGGGACCTCGCACGGCGTCAGGCCGACGAGGCCCGGCGGTTCCTGCGCTCTCCGGTCAACCTCCTCGGAGGCGTCGGACCGGACGGCGGGATGGGCGCCCAGGCAGTCGCCCTCGATTCGCTGAAGGTCACGGGACAGTGGAACTCCAAGACCGTCGAGGACTATGTCAAAATGGTCAGGGAGGAGCTCCGGAAGGAGGGCATCACCGTCACGCCGGAACTGGAGGAGATGATGCTCGACAAGATGGTCCGCGACGAGATGCCGAAGTCCTCCGTCGAGTACGTGATGAGGAAGGCCGCCGGCAATTCGCTCTTCGGGCTCCCGGAAGAGGTCCGGAAATCTCCCCTTCAGCAGGAGATCGAAGAACGTGCGGAGCGGCAGTACGGCCCCTCCCCCGTGGAGAAGGGTCTCGGCTGGGCAGTGGGTGCTGCGGCGGATTTCGCGACAATGGGAGGTCTAGGAGGAGGCGTTGTCAGCGGCCTGCGGTTCGTCGGGACGGACATCGCGCTGAATGCGGTCATCGACTCTGTGGACGCAAGACGGAGACAGGCAGTCCCCTCGGTCGTGCTTCCCGGACACGAGCAGGAATGGCTGGAGATGAACGGCGGAAAGCAGACAGAAAGCAGCGAGATACGCCACGAAGAAGAGCCTGACGCTCAAATCGATGCTCCTAAAGACACACCCGACGTAGAGCCGGAGAAGGATGAGGTTGAGCAGGCGCCCGCTCGAAAGGAAGAAAAAGCAACCGTTCCGGAGCAGAGCGCTCCAGCCAGGAGCAACACCGGCGGCTGGCAGGGCATCCTGAGCGGCCTCGGGCTCAACGGGCTCAGCGACATCGGGCACAATGCAGGTTATATCCTCGCGATGCTCCCGGACATCCTCCTGGGGATGTTCACCGGCAAGACACAGTCCCTCGGCATCAAGGACAACCTCGTGCCTGTCGCGAGCATTATGGCAGGCCTCTTCGTCAGGAACCCGCTGCTGAAGATGACCCTCATCGGCCTCGGCGGCGCGAACCTCATCAATAAGGCCGGTCACGAGCAGCTCGCCAAACGAGATGGCATCGCCGACGGGCCTGTCCACCAGAACCGTTTTCTCCAGTACGAGGACCAGGAGATGAATCCCCGGATCCGGGACGCTCGTATAAGAGGTAACATCCTCGTCGCGTCCATCGACGGGATCCCTGTCACCGTCACCCTGCCGGACAAGGTCGTGGAAGCGCACGAGGCCGGAGCGCTCCCCCTCGGCACGCTGGCCAATGCCGTGCTGGAACGGTGCGACCGGATGCAGGAGGCCGACCAGGCGCGCGAACGGTTCGAGGAGGAATCCCGGGCGCAGGTCAGGGGAATCACGCAACGCTAGCACAACCTTAAAACAACAGTCATATGTCAGAGAATTCTCAAGCAGTACAGTATGTGGAAGAACGCCGGCGGGAGCTCCTCACGAGCGCTCTTGACCGGGCCGCGAACGGCGGCATCTTCCTCAATGCGCAGGGCAAGGCGGCTCCCGGCATTTACCAGTCCGGCTCCGGCTCCGCCCTCTCAGCGATCAACGCCCTTACCCTCGCCCTTCACAGTGACCAGGGCGGGTACCGGACAAGTCAGTATGTCCCCTTCTCGGATGCCAAGAAACGCGGTGACGGCGTGCAGGCCGGGGAGAAAGGCGTGCCGTTCATGTGGTATGTATGGAATGAGTTCCGGGACCGCTCGGACAAGGAGAAGACCATCTCTCGCAAGGAATACGAAGCTCTTTCCAGCGAGCAGAAGAAAGGTTACTATCCCGTCCCGGACAGGCAGGTCCGCACGCTCTTCAACATCGAACAGACGACGCTTCCTCTCTCCGACAGGGACGCCTTCGAGAAAGCCCTGAAGGAGTACGGACCGGCTTCCGAGCGCGGGGAATCCGCACAGGACGACAAGAAGCTCCGGATGGCGGTCAACGACTTCCTGAAGTCCGTCAGCGAGAACCTCGCACCCATCCGTAGGGACGGTACCGGCATCGCTCACTACGACGTCGGGAAGGATGTCATCCACCTCCCTTCCCAGCAGCATTACGACAGCTACGCCGAGTATGTGCAGGCGGCCGTGCGTCAGGTCGTGACGGCCACCGGCCATCCTGAACGGTTGGGTCGCCTGGGCGTTGTGAGTGGTGGACCCGCCGTGTCGGAGGCCTGGGACGCCAAGGAGCGGCTCGTGGTGGAGCTCACATCCGCCGTTAAGATGAACCAGTTCGGGCTTCCTGCAAGGATTGCGAACGAGAACCTCCCCCTCATTGACAAGTGGAAGGAATCCATCGAGAAGGAACCACATTTCATGGACACAATGGAGTCGTTCATCGGCAGCGCCCTCTACGTGATGGACAAGGCTGCCCGCGGCGAGAAGGTCGAGAAGCGGGAAGCACCGGTGAGGCAGGAGGCCCCGTCGGACAGGGTCAGCGCCCAGATCAACCTGATCCAGGATGACAACGGCCAGTGGGCGATGTTCATCAAGCCCGAATCCGAGAAGGGCTTCGCCGTCTATCCGGACAAGGGTGACGTCGGGCGGTTCTTCGCCGCTTCCAAGATGGAGGAGGCCTCCTCCGTGAAGATCAAGGGACAGCTCGCGCAGAAGTACTATGACCTTGTTGCGAACGACCCGGGCCTGAAGGTGGATCTGTTCTCCACGAAGGAGAAGGACGTGGATCTCTCGCTCATCGGCAAGGTCAATGTCGTCCGCACCAAGGACAGCAAGATCCTCTGCTCCCCGGTCATCGATGGGGTCGGGAAGCCTGAGCCCCGGGAGGTCTCCCCTGCCCAGTGGCAGCGGCTCTTCCTGGCAGAGGACAAGGAAGAATACAAGCGCAACCTCGCCGCCACGCTCTTCGCCGACGTCCTTCGGCGGCAGCAGGAGGAGCAGAAGCGGATGAGCTCCCCGGAAGAGAAGGCGAAGGAGGAACGTGACGAGAAAGCCCGGGAGGCGCTCTCCCGCGCCGAGACGGGCGTCGTCGCCGGCATCATCGCGGGCGCTGTCTCCAAGCCGGAAGAACAGCAGGAGGAGGAGCATAGCCGTGGCTTCCATCGCTAGGGCCCTCCTGGCCGCTCTGGTGGCCGTCACCATCGTCGCCAGTCCGGCCCATGCTGGGAACAAGAACCGATCACGCAGACTGAATACTACATCTTTTGAACGAGCGATGAGCAAGGCAAGTGAATACGTCGACAAGTACGCCGAGGCGGCCATGGAGCAGATGCGGAAGTACGGCATCCCGGCTTCGGTCACGCTGGCCCAGGGCATCCTGGAGAGCGGCAGCGGGCAGAGCAGCCTGAGCAGGAAGGGGAACAACCATTTCGGGGTCAAGGCCTCCAAGTC
>JAEEGL010250269.1_pt1 | contig 17315 bp, 13 predicted proteins | sample 9134231 | NCBI WGS metagenome assembly JAEEGL01 (sample SAMN16246548, study PRJNA631951) | gut metagenome | biome: gut microbiome; feature: rumen; material: fiber-attached | host: Bos | place: Iran: Karaj | collected 2018-10
GCTGGATACGTCTCTCTGCACGCTGCATCTCATTTCTGCGATCCTTGACTTCTTTTTCAAGGTCATTACGTGTCTTAAGTGATTCCTCCTTGACTTCAAGGAGCTTCTCACGCTTCGTATCCTCAGCAGATTTCAGGGCTTCGTCAATGATTTTTCTTGCCCTCTCCTCTGCACTACCGATCTTGGCATCCGTCACATTCTTGTGATAATTGGTTGCCACAAACCAGGTAATAAGAGCAGTGATGACAAGAGTTGCTACTACTGCAATAATAACAGTTGTCATTACAGGAGCACCTCCTTATTCAATTTTCATTGTACAATATTTTGTATAATTGGCTGAAAACGAGCTCAGTTATATACAAGATTACAATATATAAATTTTACCCTTTTAAATAGTGTGTGTCAATTGTTTTGTTAAATGTTGCCTATATTAAAACAAGTGAAGAGAATGGAATAAAAAAGCAATGGACCTTAAGATGATCCATTGCCTTTTGAAATATGAATCTTGAATACAATTACAGCATCATTTCATAGATCCTGGTGCAGTCGTCCTCATTAAGGGTTACAAATCCTGAGATACTTCCCTGTCTTCCATCACCATAGCAAAGAGCCTTTACCAGTGCAGGGATGTCCTCCGCTTTTGCTCCAAGCTCCTCAAAGTTAAGCGGCATTCCGATTCCCTTGAGGAAGTTCTCAAGTGCAGCTATTCCTGCAAGTGCTGTAGCTTCAGGATTGTCGAAGTCCATCTGGCAGCCCCATACGCGCACAGCGAGCTTGGCAAATCTCATCACATCATGCTTGTAGACATATTTGAACACTGCCGGCATAGTTACTGCAAGACCAGCGCCATGAGCGCAGTCATACAGTGCTGAGAGCTCATGTTCGATGTTGTGGCTGTTCCAGTCCTGGCTTCTTCCGACACCGCAGGAATTGTTGTGTGCCATCATTCCTGCCCACATGATGTTTGCCCTGGCTTCATAGTTATCAGGATCAGCTATTACCCTTGGTCCCTCATGGATCATTGTAAGAAGAAGTCCCTCTATAAGCCTGTCGGTAACCTCAACCTCTTTGGAGTTGGTCAGATATCTCTCATGGAGATGAGCCATGATATCTGTAATTCCTGCTGCTGTCTGGTAAGGAGGCAGGGTCTGTGTAAGCGCGGGATTAAGTATACTGAACCTTGGTCTTATCGCGTCGCCGCTGGCGCCTCTCTTAAACATTCCCTCTTCCTTGGTTATTACGCTGTCGGGACTTCCCTCGCTTCCTGCTGCAGCAATTGTAAGTATCGTTCCTACAGGAAGCGCCTCTTCAATCCTCTTTCCCATGTAGAAATCCCAGAAATCTCCGTCATATACGGTTCCTGCGGCTATAGCCTTTGAGGAATCAATAACGCTTCCGCCGCCTACTGCAAGGACAAAATCGACCTTCTCTTTTTTGCAGAGCTCGATTCCCTCGTAAACAAGTCCGCTCCTTGGATTTGGTTTTACTCCTCCAAGAAGGACATATGCAATGCCTTCTTTATCAAGAGAAGCCTTTACTCTGTCCAGAAGCCCTGACCTTACTACACTTCCTCCGCCATAGTGGATAAGGACCTTGCTTCCTCCAAATCTCTTTACAAAAGATCCGGCTTCATTTTCTCTGTCATTTCCAAATGCAAAAAACGTAGGTGAATAAAAATTAAAATTTTCCATATAGTTTGTCCTCCGTTAGTGTGATCATGGTAAGAATTTTCCTGAAGAAAGATATAGTCTGTACCACTCCTCATGTGTAAGTTCGATCCTGTCTGCCTCTGCCATCTCTGTCAGGTGTGTCGGGTTCATCGTGCCTGCTATAACCTGCATTTTGGCAGGATGACGAAGGATCCATGCGATTGCGATCGCAGCCTTGGTAGCGCCATATTTTTCTGCCAGTTCTCCCAGTGCCATGTTAAGCTCGGGGAAATCCGGATTGTCAATGAACATGCCCTTAAACATTCCATATTGAAGTGGTGACCATGCCTGTATCGTGATGTCATTGAGCCTGCAGTAGTCAAGCGCGCTGCCGTCTCTCATGACAGACATCTCGGTTGTCTTGTTGTTCATATAAAGGCCCTGATCAATGAGCTGTGACTGTTCGATGGAGAGCTGGAGCTGATTGATCTTAAGAGGCTGCTTCACATACTTTTTAAGGAGCTCGATCTGCATGGGCATGGTGTTGCTGACGCCAAAATGCCTTACCTTACCGGAAGATTCCAGCTCATCAAAAGCCTGTGCTATTTCCTCGGGATCGTACAAAAGATCCGGTCTGTGCAGAAGAAGGACATCCAGATACTCCATCTTAAGCCTCTTAAGGATTCCGTCAACGCTCTCAATTATGTTTGACTTTCTCCAGTCAAATATCTGCTTGTCAAACCGAAGGCCGCACTTTGACTGGATTATCAGATCCTCTCTTTTTACATCTGTAAGCGCGATGGCATCGCCAAATCTTGTTTCTGCCTCGCCATCGCCGTAGCAGGTGGCATGATCAAAAAAGTTGATCCCAAGTGAAACGGCCGTTTCGATCATTTTGGCGGCGTCTTCTATGCTTAGCGCAGGCATTCTCATGCATCCCATGATCAGCCTTGATGCGCCTTCCGGTCCGTTTGTTATATTAATTGTCTGCATTATTTCCTGTTCCTTTCCAAGTCCAACGACTAATTTAGCATTCAATCGAAAGTCCGCTCCTGCTGCGGCTTTCGAGAGAATAATTCAAGTGTGTTAATCCAAAATTTCAGCAGCTTCTTTCATGAGCTGTATTATAGGCAGATGCTGAGGGCAAACGCCTTCACACTGTCCGCAGCCTATGCAGTCAGAAGCCGATCCGAAGCGCCCTTTGAGCCCATTGTAGAAATTCTTGGAACGCCAGTCGTCAGGATATCTTCTGAGTGTGTTGATCGTCCTGAATACATCCGGGATACTGATATTCATCGGGCATCCAGGCGTACAGTATTTGCATGCCGTGCAGCCTATCTGAGGGATGCTGAGGACTTCCTTTGTAACCTCATCGATTATTGCCTGTTCCTGCTCAGTGATTGGTTCAAAGTCCGTGAAAGTCTTAATGTTATCCAGGACCTGTTCCTCAGTGGACATTCCGGACAGAACCGTCATGACGCCGGGAAGAGAAGCCACAAACCGAAGAGCCCAGCTGGCAACGGAGTCATCAGGGCGACTTGCCTTAAACTTCGCCTCAATCTCGGGAGCCATATTAGCGAGCATTCCGCCCCTCACAGGTTCCATGATTATAATAGGGATATTCCTCTCATGGAGGATATTGTAAAGTGCTTCAGAGCGAACGACAGGGTTTGTTCTGTCGAGGTAATTGAGCTGTATCTGTACAAACTCAACCTCAGGATGTGCATCAAGTATCTCCTCCAAAAGCTCAGGACTTCCATGATAAGAGAATCCGAAATGCTTTATCTTTCCTTCTTCCTTCTTTTTCATTCCCCAGCTGAAGCAGTCATACTTTACATAGGTATCGTAATTTGACCCGTCTTCTATTGAATGGAGCAGATAGTAATCAAAATACTCCACCCCTGCCCTTTCAAGCTGTTCATTAAAGATCCTGTCAACATCACTCTCTTTTTTGATCTCCCAGGCGGGGAGTTTTGTTGCAAGCATAAAGCTGTCCCTCGGATAGCGCTTAACCAGTGCCTGTCTTGCAGCCACCTCAGATTTTCCTCCATGATAAACATACGCCGTATCAAAGTAGCGCTTTTCCATCTTCATGTAGTGATCAACCATTGAGTTGACCTGCTCCATATCAATTGATCCGTCTTTCTCCGGAAGACGCATCAGTCCAAAGCCAAGCTTTGGCATGTCATTTAAGTTGATAGCCATAAAAACCTCCTTTTCCGGGCTTTCAGTAACCGATCTCAGTAAATACTCTGTCCATAAGCTGTGCATTTTTTATTGAAAACTCAGGCGTAATATGAGGAGTCTCTCCGCCGCTTATGCATCTGCACATCTGTGCAATCTCCAGAGAATAGTTCTGAGGGATACTGATCTTTCTCTCAATAACCTCATTATTCTTAAATATCCTGTAGCACGCTTCTCCCTGCTGGTTGTATTCAACCTCTGATCTGATGGCGCCCTTACTTCCATGAATGTAGAGCCTGTCATATCTTGAATTGGTATTCTCACCAAGTACCATTCCAACATTGAAGGCGGCTCTTGCTCCATTTTGGAAACGGATCATTCCTGATGTCATGCAGTCAACTCCGAGATCTGTAAACTCGGCGCCCGCCTTCACATACTCAGGCTCTGAATCTATCAGGGAGAGGATCATCGTGGTACAGTAGCACCCAAGATCATACATTGCGCCTCCACCCAATTCCTTATGAAGCCTTATATCTTCCTTGTACCCCTGAGTCACGAAGGCAGTCTCAATATAGTCAACTTCGCCTATTACGCCATCAGCTATGTCTTTCTTAAGACTCTCAACATAGGGGCTGTGAAGATACGCATAGGCTTCCATCAGATACACACCGTTCTCTTTCGCTGTATCAAACATCTCTGCGGCTTCCCCGGCATTTAGTGCCAGGGGCTTTTCACAGATCACATGCTTGCCTGCATTTAAAGCCTCTTTAACCCACTTCAGATGAAGGTTGTTTGGAAGCGGAATATAGACAGCCTGAACATCCTTATCCGCAATAAGGTCTTCGTAGCTTCCGTAAGCCTTCTCAAAGCCAAATTCCTGCTTGAAGCTCTCAGCCTTTTCAAGGCTTCTTCCTGCTATAGCATAGAGCTCACAATCCTTAGCCAGTTTCATCCCGGGAATTGTGCATCCCCTTGCGATATTGGCAGTTCCAAGTACTCCCCATTTGATTTTTGCCATGCCTTCCACTGCTCCTTTCCAGAATCAGATTATCTTCATTTCTGCTTGCACATATTTAAAATGCCTTGTATTATTATGATACATCTTGAAGTTGACTTTAACTCAAGCATTATTTTATTTTTATTCATTTTTTTATTCAAAAACAAAAAAAGCAAGCGATATGGAGGTATCATGACATACACAATTTCAGAGCTGTCAAAAATGTTTGATCTGCCTGCTTCGACCATAAGATACTATGAAAAGATAGGGCTGCTTGAAAATGTTGAGCACCTTGACTCTAAGAGAAGAATTTATAATGACTCTCATGTAGACCGCCTTAATGCGATAGAATGCTTCAAAAAGGCTATTCTTCCGTTGGATGAAATAAAGCTTTTCTTTACTTATGAAAAAGATATGTCAGCAAACTCTGACAAGATCCTTGAAATGATGAAAGCCCAGGAAGTTAAAACCCTGAGCTCAATGAGTACTCTGCAGGCCGGACTTGCGCACCTGCAGAAAAAGATTTATTTTTATACACTGGTCAGCAGCGCTGTCAAAGAGAACAAGCCCCTGCCCAAATGGGAAGATGTAGACTTTACATTGTTTAATGCATGATTCCGGATTTTCGATTTCATTTATCCCCGGAATTGAATGTTTATTTCTTTTCCAAAGAATATATATTGAAGAAATCCGTTTCTACGCCTGACTTATCAAGCAAAAATCCTCTTGAAATAAGTGTATTTTCAATTTCTTCAACCTCTGTATTTTTACCTATATATAGCATATATTGCTGATTGTCGCTCAACACTGTTTCCAAATTATAGTAATTCTCATCGTTAGTCTCATAGACTTGTGGATGTTTAAAGTTGAGCTCTATTTCACAGAGTACAGGTTCAGTCTTTGAATCGATTATTACACCATAATAATCATGGCATCTATTCATATACTCAACTCTTTCGGAATCATTGTATAAATAGTATGGTTTAATTCTTATATGCCAATGAGCACATAGAACAATAACAAATATTGCGATAAATCCAACGCAAATAGTTTTACTTTTAAGTACATGCCCAATCATTTTCATTATCACATATGGAATAATTATGCTCAAGAGTGGCATGATTGGCATAATATATCTGTCAGCATTCCATGGCGCAGCCGCTCCTGCCAATACGAAATACACAAGCGTAGCCACAAACAGATATATCATGGTAACAAAATGACTCGAATTCACCCATTGCTTTACATCTTTTAAGACACGCAAATGAATGATCAATACTCTTAAAACATAAATAATCAGGAGTATCATAAAAAGATAATAATATTTTTTACTGTTAGAAAACATGCTCCTAACAACCCATTCCTGATAATTAAATAGCTTGTGCAGTATTTTTAACGTTAAAAGATTATTTCGTACACTTGACCCTGTTTTTGTAAATAAAACATGATAAACAGAGAATGGCCATATAACGAAATATACGAACCCTGCAATCAAATTACAACGCAGGTATCGGCCAATCTTCGCCCCTTTTACTTTCATAAATATCAGGTTCAGAATAAATAATGGCAAAATATAAAATAAGGCAAAGTACTGTGTAAGCATTGATATGATCTCAACAACACACAGCATCCTTATTATACAGCGTTCATAAGAATACTCTGTCTTTTGAGCCCACTTGATTGTAAGATAGACCAATAATATGCCTTCAAAAGTAAGCATGGAATACATTCTGAAGAAGGTTACGGCATTACTAAAATCAAAGCTCAAGCCATAATAAAGCATTGGAGTTATTGCAGCACCCCAATCATCAAATACAAATAAGCCTATCTTATATATCAGTAAACAAGTCATTAACAAGAACGATATATTTATTATAAAACCAGCAAGCATTAAGCTCATATTAGGAAATAATGAGCACACTGAATGTAAAAACATATAGTAAAACGGCGGATGAGCGTCAGCAATCAGAAGAATATAGGAAGACAAGTAGCTAAAGCGTTCTCCTGTACCGACGGTGTATTTATCATATATCTCATCTTCTGTATGCCAGGCCTGCGTACCTAAAACCTGCCCCTTAACTTTTTCCACCGTCTCATCTACTGTTTTTGTTGAAACCGCATGAATAATATCTGAAAAAGTCAACACCCTGTTATTTGCAATTTGCAACGAATATGCCTCATCAAGAAAAAAGCCTTTCTTATTCTGAAAGCCCCAAAAGGCGTGAACAAAAATAATGATCAAACATAAGCAAATTATTAAATTCTGTAAAGGCGCATTATCTGTACGTTTTTGATTATCTTCTTTCATGTAATAACCTCTGTCATCCTGTCATAGTACAATATTATCTCAACAAAATGAACTAATACACAAGTTCTCCGTTTTCATCGTACAGTATCCAGACACCAAGAACTTTTATAGTCATCTGATTTCTTTATTATTTCCTCAAGAATTTCTCATCTGACTTGTATTCATCACTGACAAAACGTTCCACTGTCATATGAAGATCATATTTATCCCGAAGCCCGGCAAGCTGCTGCATCATAGGAGATGCATGATGTGCATCTATAGCTGCCTGATCCGTCCATGAATCAATAAGTAATACTGTTTCCGAATCTCCGATGGGCTGAAAGTATTGATATCGCAGATTTCCTTTTTCTGCACGGATGGCATCTGCTATGCCAGATGCTTCCATTTCTTCGGCAAATGCTCGTGCACTGCCGTTAGTTCCTTTATAGTACAGATTCACTGTTATCATATGATCTTCTCCTTATAATTCTAAGTTTATGCATAACTTGAAGATTCATTCCTTCACTTACAAATAATGATAACACATCCGTGCACTCAATCATCATCTACCATACACTAAAAAATTTGGTATAAAGTGCTATCATGAAATCAGACAGATGCGGCAACTCTAGATGATCAATTAGAAAAGATTTCACAAGAATCAGCAAAAGCTTCGAATCCATCCTGACTGCTGTATATTCATTACGGCGGCCTGGATATACTGTTTCTTCTCTAAGGACGACGTATTTCCCATATTTTGCACACATTTCATCCTTTCATAGTCCATTGCGGCGGCCTAAACTTGGCTTCACTTCTCTCAGGACGACGCAGTTTCTCTGTTTCACCTATTTTCCATCTGTTCGTAGCTCATTTCGGCGGCCTGGTTTTGATTTTTCTTCTCTCAGGACGACGCACTCCATCTGCTTTGCCTATTTTACAATCTTTTATAGGTAATAGCGGCGGCCTGATTGAGGCTTCTCACTTCTCAGGACGACGCGCAATTTCACAGAGCTTTTTAAAATCTGTGGATGATCAAAACAAGGGAAAAGGTTTCAGAATTTGATGAAAGACAAGACTCAAGAAATGCAGGACAAACCTAGCCAGCCTGTCCCACAGTACAAAAAGAACGTCAAGGATTTTCGCATTTTTGCAAGCTCTGCTTGTCCTTGACGTTCTTTTTGTTTTTAATATATTATTTTCGAGTAACTTGTGGGCTGATGACCTTTTTTGTCATGCTGACAAAAAAGCCATCCCCATGTCATTATTATTTGACAGTAACAGTGGTATTTCCCAGCTTAATTGTTGTAGCATCCTTTGCATAAGAAACTTCAACAGAACCGGTTCCGCCACCATCGATACCAGCAATGTCAGTCTCACCAATTTTTGCATCAGCATTGGCAGCTACCCATCCGGCCTGTGTCTGATTCTTGGTAATAGTCTTAGTTAAAGGCTCGTTATTAAGCGCAGCAACCATTACTTCCGCATAAGCAGAACGTATATTAGCAAGATCAGTCGCCTCTCTCGATCTTTCAAGCTGTGTACTAAATACCGGAATTGCAATCGCAACAAGTACAGCAATAATTGCTACTACAATCAGCAGCTCTGCAAGTGTGAATCCTTTCTTTTCTCTGAGTCTTCTCATCATTTTGTTCATTTTTATGTCCCCTTTCCTATTTGAGTTTTGCATTTATTTAACAATACGTCTGCAATCGTCTCATATATATAAATTTTATCGCATCAGTATTGCATTTTCAATAATTGAGTCTAAACTATATAAAATTTTAAGAATTGTATAGATTATTTAATTTCCTCAGAAATTCAATAATCGTATTGGACCAGGCCCTCGCAATGCGAGGAACATGTCCTGCCAAAGGCACACAAGCCCTGCGACGCAGTCGCTTTAGGATGGCTTGTTCTATCCCGGTCAGGCGATCAGTGATTCCTTAATGAGCAGCGCAACTCTTGCTTTATACCTGAGTCTGAAGTTCTCGTGATTAGAGAGCTTTTCAAGTGCCTCTACGGTGATATTGGGGTTGCTTACAACCAGCTTGGCAACGCGCCAGTCTGAGTCATCTCCAAGCTTCATAAGCGCTTCCAGAGGTGCGTTTACATTGCGTGCTACGTTCTCTCTCACCATCCAGTTTTCATCATCTGCCAGTCGCATCAGAACCTGAGTTGGCGTTGACATGTTGCTTGCAACTGCTTTTCTGAGATATATATCGGCATTTTCTGACAAAAGCTCAAGTACTTTTTCCGGAGCTTTAGGATTAATTGCAACGTTTTCGCAAACTCTCCAGTCATCATCCCTGGCAAGTCGTGTGAGAAGATTTTCCGAGGCCTTTTCGTTCCTGGCTACTGCTTTTCTCACGTAACCATCGTTATCACCGGAGAGATTCTCAAGGATTTCCTCAGAAACATTCTTATTCCTGGCAACGCCTGATCTGATCGACTGCTTCATATCGCCGGCAAGCTTGTTAAGGTATTCAAGTGGAGTATTTCTGTTCTCTCCCACTCCCTCTCTTACGGAAGCCTCAGGATCGTCCAAAAGATCCTTAAGCGCCGCGGCAGGTGTATTGATGTTGTCCGCAACCTTCTCCCTTACGCCTGTGTCGCGATCCCCGGCCAGCTTTAAAAGAATCTCTCCCGTAGTAACGGGATTCTGGGCCACTTCCGCCCGCACGCTTTCATTGGCGTCATCAGAGAGCTGCAGAAGTATCTCCGGAGAAGCCTTAGGGTTTTTGGCTACTGCCAGTCTGACCTTATCATCCACATCCCCTGAAAGTTTCATGAGGATATCGAGAGGAGTTCTAATATTGGATGCCACGGCAATCCTAAGAAGCGTATTTTCTTCATTTGAAAGCTTCTTAAGTACAGAGACAGGTGTCCGTGGATTCTGAGCCGCGCGGTATCTGATGATGTCCACCGCATCGGTCGCGAGCATTTCAAGAACCTCAGGAGATGTCGCCAGATTGTCCGCAACTCCCCATCTTACAGCATCATTAAGATCAGTAGAAAGAATCTTAAGAAGCCCTTCAGATGCTCTTGGATGCGCCGCGAGCGCACGAAGTATACGGGGATTTGTTTTATTGTCCTCATAAAGCATATCCAGAACTTCAGGCGGAGTGTTCTCATCCTGAAGGATATCCTCATTTATCTCTCCCCATGCGGCATACCTGTAGTCAAATTGATATGAAGATATTACGTCGTTGATATAGTTGTTTTCCACCGGCTCTTGCCTCCTCGCAATGCTGTTTTAGCCTTAGTTTAAGAAGAATACTTCCGGTGAAGGCCAGTCACCGTAGTGTATTTTGACAAAATATGTGAGATCCTCATCTTCTGGATCTGTTCCAACAGATCCAAGTGTTGTTGCGGAAAGAGTCTCGATAGTTCCAAGAGGATACTTGCCGCCATAGTACTGAATAAGTACGGTGTCATAGGCAATCGCAGGATTCCACTTCTCCGGTTTTCCCACATATTCATTGTACTTATCAGCGTTCAGGTCGATAGGTCTCATATTTGAAAGACCTGTTTCCGTACTGTAGCCGCTATACGGAAGCATTGGTTCGGTCTCGCCTTCCTTTGCTCCCTCTTCCTCTTTCTGCACCATATTTACACGGCTGTAATAATAGTTGCCGGTAAGAGTTGCGCTTCCGCTTCCAAGAAATGCATATACAGAAGTGCCTCCGTTTTCCTGATCTATGAGTCCTGTCGCATAGCACTTTTGAATAGTTCCTGTTGCAGTGCCCGCAAATCCTCCTGCTGTAGTTCCGGAAACGCTGCAGGTTGAATAGCTCTCACTGACAGCTGCCTTAGAATCTCCAATAAGACCTCCTGCTGTAGCGCCGGTGACATCATAGCTATTGCCGGTTTCCTCGACCCATTTTGTATAATAGCCTTCCTTTGTGTGTCCGCCGCTGTAGCAGCCTTTGATCGTACCGCTATCAGCCTTGCCCACAAGACCGCCTGCTATACTATCAGCGTTTACGATCACTGCAGCAGCGCTGTACTGGACACTTCCTGAAACCAGATTACCAATGAGACCGCCTGCAACCGGCGCATCTATATTGGCATCAGGAGCATCCGTGCTGTTTCTGGCAAGTACGTTTGAGACGCTGCAGCCTGACAAAGATCCGGCAAGCGCTCCTGCAGTGGCAGTTCCCTCTATTTCAAAATCAAGAAGTTCAAGATTTGATATCTTAGTCACAGAAGTTGTCTTGCCAAAAACTCCGGCGTCTGCGGCACCTGTTACCTTAACATCTGAAATGCTGTAGTTCCTGCCGTCATAGGTCAGGCTGTACTTCGGCTCAATCGGCTTATACGATCCTGCCGCTGTCGAAGAACCGGTATTTGGATAGATGCATACTGCTTCATATCCAGCATCAGTACCCGATTCAATTATCTTATTGTTTTTGCAAAAATCGATCCAGCTGAAGCTGTCAGTCTGCTCAGCAGACGCGATTGGTATATTGGTTGTATCAAGATTTGAAACTGCCTTATCCAGGTTTTCCAGATGTCTGATGTTGCCCACAAAAGCTTTGTCTTTCTCCTCACTGATACTGCCAAAAAGGCTGTTCTCAACGCCCTTCTGGCTGTAGGCGATGTTGGCCAGGGCCGAAGAACTGAATGCAACTGCCTGTACTTCTATGTCTTCTCCCGGTATAAATCCGGGTCCCGACTGGGCAGTTATATTTGCAAAATGAAGATCCTCTCTCGTCACATCGTCCAAAGTTATAGTATAAGTATTTTTAGCCAGATCATGCTTTACACGCTTCGGGTCGTAGCCTGTAGGATCCAGTATATACCTTATCTGCGACTTGGAATCCACTCCAGTGAGAATAAGGCATAACTGTGCATCTGTCATATTTTTGTTGTTTTCTATAACTTCTACGTAGAGCTTCTCTGCATTTACAATTCGAAGTGTCGGAGTTTTAAGTGAAAGTTTCGGAAGCTTGTCTGCATCCATTCCACCATACCAGCCAAGTATCGAACCATCGGTATAGTTTTTGCGGTTTCCCTTTTTGTCGTCTCCTTTAAGCCCCATTACCGTAGAATACTCGCTGTCTGAAAGTGTGTGGTTAAATCTTTGCGGTCCACCGGATCTTGAGCAGTAGAAAACATCGAGTACAAGTCCCGTGTCCCTCTGATACCTGATGATGTAGCTTCCCCCAACTCTGACTGTCTCATCGATAGCGCCAAAAGGAAGCATCTGACCGATAGCGGAAGTATTGGATAATGTTCCGTTTACCGTGAAGTAATAGACCTCCTTGTCAGCATCCTCACTTGTATTTCCCTTGGTCCCAAAATCCGTAACACCAAGGTACCCCTGCCCATACGCAGCAGTCAGATGGTTCTGCGCTGCAAAATATATCTCTTTGGCTATTCCGTCACGTTCCACCTGTCCAAGGCCGCGCAGATAGCTCGACACGGCGATAAAGACAACTCCGGCAAGAACGAGTATTAAAGCTACGACTATCAGCACCTCCGCCAATGTCATACCAATTCTGTTTTTCAGTTTACTCCTCATAGAAAAGCCCCTTTTACTCAGTTATCTTTTCTTGCGATATAACGCGAATTGATACATTTCTCTTTAAAAGAGATGTATCCTTACGATTGACTGTTAGGTCTGTAAATGTAATGACCCCTTTCGTCTTATCGTAGGCAACTCCTATAAATTTCACATGGAGATCCTTGGTAGAATCCTCAGAAGATATCAGTTCCACATCACTTGTACCTATGTTGCCAAGTTCCTCCGAACTTAAGTATCTAGTAATCATTATGTCCGAGGTTCCGGCAGTAATTTTTGATGTAGACCCCCTTGCGGAATTGTAATAAACAATCTCTGTCCCGGATGCTTCTATATCCTTGGCTGTTCCGAGCTCATTCCTAAGTGCGGAAATCGCAGTCGACATAAGGATTTCGGCATTGGAGGTAAGCACGACCTTCTCATAAGCCTCCCTTGCTACCGGAATACCAGTCGCAACAATAGATGAGACCATCAGAAGAATCAGGATGGCCACAAGCATCTCCGCAATGGTAAATCCTTTTTTGTTATTCAGTTTTCTTTTCTTTGCTTTCGAGGTTCCTGCCATGTCACTCACTCATTTTATATTCTACTACGGGAGTCCTTTGGAACTCTTTGTTCTGGTAATAAACAACACTATATGGATCAAAAGAAATAGCTCCGGCACCGTCCGTTATAATGATACTGCCAGTGGAAGTTGTGCCTGACAGACCGGCCAGATTCTCCTCTCCCTCATAGTACTTATCCAGCTTTTCCCTGCTGATGAAGATAACATTTGACGAAGATGATATGGCACCTGCCAGCATGACAAGCGCAACTGCGGCAATCAGGAGTGCCACAAGAGTTTCGGCTATTGATTCTCCCATCCTGCTGTTTAGTTTTTTTCTGAGCTTATTCACCATTATGAACTCCCTGGCTTACTGTTTTTATCCCTGTCAGTTTCCATTTCAGCGATGTTGTTGTGGTCTTTGTCGTTTTTCCCTTCACCTGATAAGAAGTGGCGTTTATCGGTGTCGTTGATATGTTCACTGATCTGTTACTGGTTGTTACACTCTTGTTTGCTCCAAAAGACAGTTCCATAGTGTAGCGCTCTCCCTCTGAGCTCGCATTTCCTTTGGAATTGTAGGTGTTATAAAGGGTGAGTGTTATACTTCCGTCCGAATCGATTTTTTCCGTTATAGTCACAGCAAGCGCATCATAAGATAATCCGGAACCGGATGAAGTAATCGAAATTTTCCGGTCTTCAAGGCTTGTGGAGTCGTCTTCATAGACTCTTTTAGCGGCATCCTCCTGAAGGGATTTGATTGTATCCAGGTCCCTTTTTACATCTCCGATCTGAGTATATACCGTCTTGACAGGCGTTCCCTCCACGGGATCCCCGGCCGTTCCGTTAGTATATGTCGTGGTAAAATCTGTCTTGACCTCTTCCACAACAGATACGGACGGATTCTTCTCAAATTCATCAATGAGAAGCTCTGCCGCGCTTGTTACCGCATAGTACCTCTGATCCACCTCAGCAATCCTGCTCAGTCGCCCGGAAGCTGACGTGGCAGCCGCCAGAACGACTGAGCAAAGGACTGCACATACCACGAACAGGAGCAGCGCAAATGTTATTGAGGCTCCCGTTTGGGAGCGAAGTTTATTCTTTATTCTGTTTTTCATATACATCGCTCCCTTCCTCATGACAGTTTACAGCTCTCTTTGAATTTCACTTTATGGTATCTCCACTTCCTTGACCGGCTTAGTGGTCTTCGGCGTAGTAGTCCCATCCACAATCTCAACAACTCCTCCGGCATCGATTGTGATCTCGAAGTATCCTGACTGACCACTCTCTGCTACATAATAGGTTCCATAAGGCATCTGGCCGATAAAGAATGCTCCGCCCACGCCTGATGTAAGGTTTTTAAGCTCAACATCCTCTTCGACGCCCGTGTTAGACAGTTCTATTCCCTTAGCTATGCTTGTCAGATTCTTGTCGGTGTATACAGTAAAGGTCTTATTTGGAAGTACTTCATAGTCACCCTTCTTGACCTTAACCAGCATCACATAAGCAGTACCTTCTGTTCCGTACCAGTATACATGCTGCGTATCTCCGGACTTAAGCACGCCGTAGAGATACTTAGGATCCTGCGTAAGAGGATTTCCTGTTGCAACGTCATCCTGTGCATTTCTGAACACCTTAAACATTTTGCCTACATTCTCCATGTTGGCTTCGGTTACAGGAACCTTTGTGTTGTCAATCATAGCAAAAGATTTAAGCACTTTATAATGTTCGGGATGTTTTGCCCATACCCAGATAGAACCGTAATCGCCTGTCAGCTCACCTGAAATCACCATTGATACAGGAGCATTATCATGCTTCTCGGAAATATATATATCCTGACGGACTTCATTGCCTGTATAAACGCTATCACCGCCATTCTTTTTAGACGCATAGCCATTCAGTTTAACGGTGTTGGCATTATCACCCTCTCCAAACTTCGGTTTTCCGGATATGTACAAAGTAGCCATTTTTTTAGTTTTACTGTCTTCTCCCAAAGAGATTCCGGGACCACCAACATTATCAGCGGATGCGCTTGCAATTATTCTATTTCCGGTTATCTCAGCATCAGATAAGTATACCTTACTGTCGCCCTCTGCATAGATTGCTCCGCCATAACTCTTGGGCTGATTACCTAACGCAGTCAGCTTGTTGTCTTTTATTATTCCGCCTGTAAGGGTAAGCGTGCCCAGTTTAACGCTTATTGCTCCACCATTCGAATCAGCATTTTCAACTTCGTTACCGCTTATCTCACCTCCGGAAATAGTCACCTCAGCATTATTTTGCACTCTGATGGCTCCACCGCCGTACATATTGGTCTTGTTATTTTTGATGATGCCACCTGTCATGAACATTTTTCCGCCGTTCAACAAGACTGCACCGCCATTTTTATCCAGGTCAGTACCTGTGCCCAAAGTTACTGTTGAATTCTGAAGAACCGCGCCGTTTTCAACAGTCAGAACGCCAGTGCTTGGAACCTTTACAATTCCTCTTTTAACAGATTTTTTATTTCCATCAAGACATATCTTATTAAGAGTAAGCGCTCCGTCTACCGTAAACATGAAATTTTCATTTCCCGGACCGGCATCATCCCTCAGAATTTTTGCTGTTGAATTCCTGGTTCCAACATAAGGGAATCCGTCAGTAGCATCGGAGTCAGCCGTAGTCAGCACAACAGTTTTACCACTGCTTAGAGTAACAGCCTCATTTGCCTTTAGCTTATACTCTTCAACAAGCATCTCAACATGAAGCGTATCACTGCTGCTGTGGTCATAGGTCTCATACTTATTTGTAAAGGCATTCCAGTAATACAGCTGTTTTCCGCCCGATGAGCCAACGCTGTTTACCACATCAAAAGCTCCTTTAACACCTTCGGTGTCATGAAGTAAAGAATACACCGCAGGAATCAGCTTGCCGCTTGCACTATCCCAGGAGTAAAGAAGCACTCCGCCATTCTTTGTTGATGTAAGCTTGCAGATCGCATTGATATTGTCAAAATATGCATTGGACACATATTTAGATGCAACATCCTCTCGATCAAGGTTCTCACCGATCATGCCCTTGACCTTCAGATCACCTATCTCACCCGGGTTCGTTGAACGGGACGTTGAGACTGTATAATGCGACTTTCTGCCGTCATCAAGCAGCTCTTCAACCCTGTAGTAAACATGGCTGTTGCTTATCTCAGCAGGAAGATTATTGACGGTTATGCTCTCGCCTGTGCGAAGCGAGAATTCTGCCAGTCCATGATCAATCTGAATAGCTTTCGGAGCGCCTCCTGTATCAGTCTTGCCCGGATATGCTTCATCGTAAGTAAAGTAGCACTGATTTGTCTCAGATGATGATAAATCGTAACAGCGTGCACCATCCTCTGACAATGAGAAGATAACTCTGAAATCAAAGTCCTCCTCAAGATCATACTGCTCTCCACTTATAACTGTCTTGGCAACTGTAATAGAAAAGATCTCAACCCAGTAAATATGCGTATTGTCATTGATCTGAAGACCGCCCTTTAACCCGTTTCTGTCATTTACAAAACAGTACAGATAGTTCGTATCACCTGTGTATGAACCAAAAGGCTTTCCCTTGAGGCCATGTCTGTCAAACACAGTATTGTTTTTTAGCTCCGGATTATTGCCGGGAGATTCATCTCCGGGAACATAAATTCCTATAAGCGAATTCCTTGAAATTCCCTTCGAGTTGATAATAGCATTCCACTCATTTGTGTTATTCGGGTTATTCTCCTCCGTTCCAAGCTGTACATTGCAGGCCTTGCCGTCTGATGTAAATGTATTGCCTGAAATCGTAATACGGCCTGACAGATTGAGTCTGGAATTTTTATGGTATGCCAGATAAATTCCGCCTCCGGCTGTACCGGCCTTATTACCTGTAATGGAGCCACCTGTCATGGTCATTGTTCTCTGAGTGTTCAGGAAAACACCACCGCCATTAGCCGTAGCACTGCAGCCTGTTATCTGGGCGCTTCCGGACATTTCAAATCCGGTTCCGCCTTTTTCAAACCAAATACCGCCTCCATTTTTAGCAGAACACTTGGAAATAATACCGGAGGAGAACACAAAACGACCGTCTTCGCCACTCTTGTAGACACCGCCTCCATTTCCTTCTGTAGTCTTGCA
>JAEEGL011521755.1_pt1 | contig 17315 bp, 13 predicted proteins | sample 9134231 | NCBI WGS metagenome assembly JAEEGL01 (sample SAMN16246548, study PRJNA631951) | gut metagenome | biome: gut microbiome; feature: rumen; material: fiber-attached | host: Bos | place: Iran: Karaj | collected 2018-10
CGAAGCACGTGTTTGAGCGACGAAGTCGCGAGTTTGCGAGAGGGCTTTGCTAATTGATGCACGCGAGAGTATAGAAATCTTGACGTGTCGCAGGACGACGATGAATTATGCTAGCGAAAAGTATAGAAATCGCCGCGTGTCCTAGTGATAGTTTTTTACAATTACAACTTCACCTTAACCTTCTCAAGATGCCATATATCTCTTACATACTCTTCTATAGTTCTGTCTGATGAGAACTTACCACAGCATGCAGTATTCATAAGAGCCTTCTTAGCCCAGCCCTTCTTATCCTTGTAGAGTTCTCCGATTCTCTCCTGTGCGTTAGCATATGAGCGGAAATCCTTGAGGATGAAGTATACATCTGCTCTTGAGGTTCCGTTGTTAAGGAGTGAATCATAGATCTCTCTGAAGAGTTCTCTGTCTCCGTTGCTGTATGTTCCGTCTACGAGCTGATCGAGTACTCTTCTTAACTCAGCGTCGTTGTTATAGATCTCTCTTGAATCATAACCACCGTTCTTCTCGTATGAGATTACCTCATCCGATGAAAGTCCGAAGATTACTGCATTCTCCTCGCCTACTTCCTGAACTATCTCTACGTTAGCACCGTCCATAGTTCCGAGAGTTACAGCACCATTGAGCATGAACTTCATGTTACCTGTTCCTGATGCTTCCTTGCTCGCTGTAGAGATCTGCTCGCTGACATCTGCGCCTGCGAAGATTATCTCTGCGTTCGATACGCGATAGTTCTCTATGAATACAACCTTGATCTTGCCATCTATAGAAGCGTCGTTGTTGATTACATCTGCTACACTGTTGATGAGCTTGATAGTAAGCTTAGCTCTTCTATAACCGGCAGCTGCCTTCGCACCAAAGATAAATGTTCTCTTAGGTATGTCAAGCGATGGATTCTCCTTGATCTTATTATACAGATACATAACATGAAGTATGTTAAGTAACTGTCTCTTGTACTCATGAAGTCTCTTAACCTGGCAATCGAAGATTGACTCAGGATCGACATCGATACCGTTATGCTCCTTGATATATGCAGCAAGTCGCATCTTGTTCTTCTTCTTGATCTTCATGAACTCATCAAGAGTCTTCTGATCATCTGCAAAGTCTGCCAACTTCTTGATCTGACTAAGGTCTGTGATCCACTTATCGGTCCCTATCTTCTTAGTTACGAAGTCTGCAAGAAGCGGATTACCATGCAGGAGGAACCTACGCTGTGTGATACCGTTGGTCTTGTTGTTGAACTTCTCAGGGAACATCTCATAGAAATCCTTGAGTTCCTGGTGCATCAAGATGTCAGTATGAAGGCGAGCCACACCATTTACAGAGAAACCGGCAACTATAGCAAGGTTAGCCATCTTAACCTGTCCATCATAGAGGATGGCCATCTTCCTGATCTTCTCGTTATCGCCTGGATACTTGCTCTTGATAGTCTCCACAAAACGACGGTTGATCTCGTCGATGATCTGATATACTCTTGGAAGAAGCTGCTGGAAGAGCTCTATAGGCCACTTCTCAAGGGCTTCTGCCATGATCGTATGATTAGTGTAAGCGCACGACTTCGTAGTAACTTCCCATGCCTCATCCCACTCAAGTCCCTCTTCATCCATGAGGATTCTCATGAGTTCTGCTATAGTAACTGTAGGATGTGTATCGTTGAGCTGGAAGCATATCTTCTCGTAGAGCTTTCTTACGTCGCTGTGCTTCTCTTTATACTTCTTGATAGCACGCTGAACGCTTGCAGATACGAAGAAGTACTGCTGCTTAAGTCTGAGTTCCTTACCAGCATAGTGATTATCGTTAGGATAGAGCACCTCTACGATGTTCTTTGCGAGGTTCTGCTGCTCGATAGCCATTCTGTAATCGCCTCTATCGAAAGAATCGAGGTTGAAGTTCTGAATAGCTTCAGCATCCCATATTCTAAGGGTATTGACTACGTTGTTGCCATAACCAGCGATCGGGATATCGTAAGGAACTGCCTTAACACAGGTTGCGTTCTCCTGTACGAACTGAGTCTTGCCCTTCTCGTCAACATAGCTTCTTACATAACCGCCAAACTTAATGATCTCTGCGTACTCATCTCTTCTGATCTCAAAAGGATTACCATCCTTAAGCCAGTCATCAGGCACTTCTCTCTGATATCCATCCTCGATCTTCTGAGCGAACATGCCATACTTATAACGGATTCCACATCCATATGCAGAATATCCGAGTGTTGCAAGTGAGTCAAGGAAGCAAGCAGCAAGACGGCCTAATCCACCGTTACCTAAAGCTGCATCCGGCTCGCAGTCCTCTATAGCGTTGATATCAGCGCCAAGCTCTTCTAGAGCTTCCTTAACCTCTTCATAACAACCGATATTGATCATGAGGTTTCCAAGAGTTCTTCCCATAAGGAATTCCATGGACATATAGTAGACTGTCTTCACATCCTGCTCATCATAAGCCTTGTGAGTAGCGATCCAGCTGTCTATCATGAAATCCTTGACAGCATAAGCGGATGCCATAAATATCTGCTGTGGTGTAGCATCATCTATCTTTCTTCTATAGAAAGCACGAAGTACAGCCACTACCCTCTTCTTGAAATCCTCTTTACTAAACTTTTCCGCCATATAGTTTACCTCCGATCCTTATATCTTCTTTACGCCAAGAGTTACTACCTCGTTGTTGATATTCCACTCCTTAGTGTAGCCATCCATGGCATCAGTAACTATATCCTTGGCAAGCACATCCTTCATGATGGCATCCTTGTTATCAGATACGAGCTTCTCGACATTCTGATTGTCCTTAACATATATGGTTATATAGTCCATAACTTCGAATCCGGCTTCCTTACGCATGGTCTGAACCTTACTTATGATCTCTCTTATGAAGCCCTCTGTTATGAGCTCTTCTGTAAGATTAGTATCCATAACTACTGTTATGCCGTAGTTGCTGTCAGATACGAAGCCTTCCTTCTTAGCGATCTCGATAAGAAGATCATCCTTGGTAAGCTCTACCTTCTCGCCGTCAAAGTCGAATGTAAGCGCACCCTCAGCGTTAAGCTTATCCATGGCGTCGTTGCCATCAAGTGTGGCAAGCGCCTCACGGATCTTGCCAAGAAGCTTACCGTACTTAGGACCTACAGTCTTAAGCTGTGGTTTAAATGTATAGGATGAATATTCTCTTACGTCATCCTTGAACTCTACTGTCTTAACGTTAAGCTCATCCTTCACTATGTCAAGATAGTAGTCATCGAGAGTGAATGAAGCCTTGATGAAGCACTGTCCGATAGGCTGACGATTCTTGATATTAGCTGCATTACGGCAAGCACGTCCGATAACAACTACCTTAAGTACATCATCCATGTTGCGCTCAAGCTCCTTATCGATGAAGCTCTCGTCAGCTACAGGATAATCGCACAGATGTATGCTCTCAGGAGCGTCCTTATCCACACTTCTTACCATGTTCTGATAGATGTCTTCTGTCATGAACGGTATCATAGGGGCAGCCAGCTTACAAAGAGTTATAAGCGCTGTGTTAAGAGTCATGTAAGCATTTATCTTATCCTGCTCCATGCCCTTAGCCCAGAATCTCTCACGAGAACGTCTTACATACCAGTTACTTAAGTCATCTACGAACTCCTCAAGAACCTTAGAAGCTTCTGTTATCTTGTAGTTAGCAAGGTAATTATCTACGTCCTTAGTCAGAGTCTGAAGCTTAGAAAGAATCCATCTGTCCATAACTGTAAGTGTCTTGCGGTCCATCTCATACTTAGTTGGATCGAAGTTGTCTATATTCGCATAGAGCACATAGAATGCGTATGTGTTCCAGATAGTTCCCATGAACTTTCTCTGGCCTTCTGTAACAGCCTTATCGTGGAATCTGTTAGGAAGCCATGGTGCACTGTTCTCGTAGAAGTACCATCTGATAGCATCAGCGCCGTGTGTAGCGAGTGCATCAAAAGGATCAACTGCATTGCCCTTACTCTTGCTCATCTTCTTGCCTTCAGCATCCTGAACATGTCCAAGAACGATAACGTTCTTATAAGGAGCCTTGTTGAAGATCAAAGTAGATATAGCAAGAAGTGAATAAAACCAGCCTCTTGTCTGATCGACAGCCTCACTTATGAAGTCAGCTGGGAACTGCGCTTCGAAGAGGTCCTTGTTCTCAAAAGGATAATGATGCTGTGCAAATGGCATCGCACCACTGTCGAACCAGCAGTCGATAACCTCAGGTACACGGTGCATCTTGCCGCCGCACTTAGGACACTTAACGGTGACAGCATCCACATAAGGTCTGTGAAGCTCGATATCTTCAGGACAGTCATCAGACATACTCTTAAGTTCCTCGATGCTTCCTATAGAGTGCATATGTCCGCACTCACACTGCCAGATGTTAAGAGGAGTTCCCCAATATCTGTTACGGCTTATGCCCCAATCCTGAACGTTCTCAAGCCATGCGCCGAATCTGCCCTTGCCGATGCTCTCAGGAATCCAGTTGATGGTGTTGTTGTTAGCGATAAGATCGTCCTTAACAGCAGTCATCTTGATGAACCAAGACTCTCTTGCATAGTAGATGAGCGGTGTATCACATCTCCAGCAGTGTGGATATTCATGCTCAAACTTAGGTGCGTCAAAGAGCTGGCCTCTAGCGTCAAGATCCTTAAGGATAAGCGGATCTGCATCCTTAACGAAGGTTCCTGCATAATCGGTATCCTTAGTCATATCACCCTTGCCGTCTACAAACTGAACGAAAGGAAGATCATAATTACGTCCGATTCTCGAGTCGTCCTCACCAAATGCTGGTGCTATATGTACGATACCGGTACCATCTGACATGGTTACATAGTCGTCAACTGTTATAAAGTGTGCCTTCTTCTTCTGTTTTGCTGCTGCATCACCAGCGCAGGTAAAGAGTGGCTCATACTCAAGTCCCTCGAGGTCGCGGCCTGTATAGGTCTCAAGAACATCGTAAGCCTTCTCACCTTCATTAGCAAGCTTGCCAAGTACAGTATCAAGAAGTGCTGTAGCCATGATATATACCTTGCCGTCGACAGCCTTTACTTTAGCGTACTCCTCATCAGGATTTACGCAAAGAGCTACGTTCGAAGGAAGGGTCCATGGAGTTGTGGTCCATGCAAGGAAGTATGTATTATCCTCGTCAGCCTTCTTGAATCTTACGATTGCAGAGCGCTCCTTAACAGTCTTATAGCCCTGTGCAACCTCATGGCTAGAAAGAGGGGTACCACATCTAGGACAGTAAGGCACAACCTTAAAGCCCTTGTAGAGAAGACCCTTATCCCAGATCTGCTTCAGTGCCCACCACTCAGACTCAATGAAGTTATTATCATAAGTTACATAAGGATTATCCATATCAGCCCAGAAGCCTACTGTAGAAGAGAAATCCTCCCACATACCCTTATACTTCCATACGCTCTCCTTACAATGCTTGATAAATGGCTCAAGACCATACTCTTCGATCTGCTCCTTACCATCTAGTCCAAGCATCTTCTCAACTTCAAGCTCAACAGGAAGTCCGTGAGTATCCCATCCAGCCTTTCTAGGAACCATATAGCCCTTCATGGTCTTATAACGTGGTATCATATCCTTGATAACACGTGTAAGAACGTGACCTATATGTGGCTTACCGTTAGCGGTAGGCGGTCCATCATAGAATGTATAAGATGGTCTGTCCATCCTGCTTGTGATACTCTTCTCGAATATCTTATTATCCTTCCAAAACTGCTCGATTCTCTTTTCTCTCTCAACAAAGTTGAGATTAGTAGGTACTTTCTCGTACATAGCTTCTTTGCTTCGTCTAAGACGAAAACTCCTTTCTGAATGATGTTAATTACGTAAAAAAGGACCTATGCCGCAAAAGACACAGGTCCTATATAATAGTCCTATCATAATCCATCACGACATACAATCATATGCGTTCCTTTAACGCAGGAAATACGCCGAAGCCTACTAAGTCTCCTTTTCGGTCCGGTGCTCGAGAGTGATCTTCACTTCCTGCCTACTTCCACCGCAATCCCAGCATCTGCGGCTCTCTTTGGGTTTCGTCAGGGGCTACTGTCTCTGTCACAGCATTTGTACTAATATATTATACGATAAAGTGATGAAAAAGTCAATTATTAGTTTTGTCAGTGGAAGTTTTTCCATCCTTTATATGTATAATCCTATCGCACATATTGGCTATCTCCATATCGTGAGTAACAATGACAACGGTCTTACCTTCCTTATTCAGCTTCTTCAGTATGCCCATAACATTGGCTGCATTCGCACTGTCAAGAGAGCCTGTCGGCTCATCTGCTAAGATATAATCAGGGTTATTGACTATAGCCCGCGCAATCGCAACTCTTTGCTTCTCACCACCAGAAAGAAGCGTAACATCCTTCTCTGCCAGCTCATATATATCAAGTTCCTTAAGCTTTTCGCTGACAAGTCCATCTATCTGACCAAACTTAACACTCCCAAGAAGAAGCGGAACGCGAACGTTGTTATAGGCTGTCTCGCCTTCTATAAGCCCAAAATCCTGCAGTACAAAGCCAAGCTTCTTATTCCTCATGGCTGCCTTTTTCTGCTCAGATAGGCTGCTTGCATCCACTTCATCTATCAAGATCTTACCACTATCAGGCTTATCTAAGAGCCCTAGCATATGTATAAGCGTCGACTTACCTGCACCCGACTTTCCACATATGGCAACTAATTCGCCATCTTCGATTGTCAGACTCACCTCATCAAGCACCTTCTTTTTCTTATCACCTACGTCATAGGCCTTAGTAACATCTCTTAATTCTAATCCCATATTTATCCCTCACTCTTTGTACAAAACCATAAGATCATGCTTGGATGCCTTAAAAACAAACCACGCAGACGATATAAAATAAACACCAAACAGATACAATATCACGAACAGGTTTTTCACAAAACCCACATGCGTGATTACATTGAAAACCATAAAAGCGATCATCATAACAAGTGATGTGCTTATAGCCTCGATCATGATATTCTTCTTAGGACTCATACCACACTTATAGTAGATTGCATAGATCTTCGTATTCTTCTTAGCCTGAATACCGTTAACAGCCACGATTCCAGTCATAGTCACCACAGAGAATACCACGAATAAAACCATATTGACTATCCTGTTGACATCGTTATCGTACTTGTAATTATCTCGCATCTCTTTGATTGAAGAGACGGTTCCATAATTTCTTAAGATTCCTACAATCTCATCGCGTCTCTCATCATCCTTGATATCTATTATCTTACATCGTTGTTCTCCAAGCATATACTTCGATAGAAGCTTGGATTCTTCTACCAAAAGCCCTTCTTTCTCTGCCGCTTTAACAAATGAATCAAGCGACGAAGCTCCATTGCCACCACCACTTGTGCATGAGACGGTATAACTTCCTATCGGCATGACACCTATGATTTCAATCTTAGCACCATTATCAGTTTCTATTATGTTTCCAGTTTTATACCTATCTCCGATCCATATGCCCTTGATATAATCAGAATCACTTTTAGAAAAGTTCACACCGGATTTCAGATCAGAATTCAGGTTATCAGCTATAAGCTTGCTGTATGACAGCGCACCAAAACCTCCGCCTTCCTTAAGCTTTATGTTCATCTGGCCGACACTACCTATCTGCATGTACTCAAGAATATCGGCAGGTATTACCTTTTTTAGTTCAAAATCCGATGGTAAATATTTAGCCCAGCCAAAGTAATATATATCATTATCCTCAAATGTATTGACTACCGCTGCTTTCTTCTTAATCTCCATACGACTGTCGATCAAGCCGTTAAAAGCGATCAGACATATGCATATCTCTATAGTGAGCAATATGGTAGTCTGCTTCTTCCTCTTTATCAAACCGAGGATTATCAACAAAGTCTTCATCGTTCTGTCACCCTATAGATTTCTTCCTTCTTTCCAAATCTGATAGCATGTATGATTGAAAATACCATCAACACAACATATACTAAGCCAGAAAACTTTATATATGGCATATAACTGTATCCATACACAACATCATAAGCCGATATAACAGATAACAAGCCCATATATATAAGATTGCCAATCACCATACCTATGAACACAAACAACATAGACTGAATAGCTATCATCCGAACATTGAGGTTATTGCTCGCACCACAAACCCTGTACACTGCATAATTGCGCTTAAAGAACACAAGCCAGTAATACAGAATTGCGAAGATGTTCAATATAACTACAGAAAACATCATCCCAATTTCCGCGAATAATGTCACAATATAAGAAACTTCAAATATACTCTTTTTTCTGACTATCTTTACGTCACTTACACACGCGGAATTCTTCAGATACTTTTTTAGAGCATTGACATCCCGTCTTTTCAAAGCATTTGTATATCCTATCTTCAACCTGGATGTACTGTAATTCTTCACAAAGTTATCAATCGGAAGCATATAGCAGTCCTGATCACTAAACACAAGCGTTCCGATCAGGCGATAACTCTTGTCACCAAGATTGACCACCTTGCCAACCACAAATCCTCCATCACTTTCCAATTTGACTTTCGATTCATCAAGCAACAGCACGTCTCCATCTTCATCTAAGGAATACGCCTTGCCGCTACTAATACAATCATAAAAATTCATGTTATAATAGCCCATCAGATCGTCTCTTCCTGAATCATATGCTTCTATGTATTCGATATCACCATACCCGTGCTTTAACTCGCTAAGCAAACTAATTAAAGCTTCAGGATTTGATTCAGAGATTTGTATATCTACACTACCTCCGCTTTTTTCATTGTAAAAAATCTTGAATGCGATTCCTGCGTAAAAAAGCAACCCACACAGACAAACAGACAAACTAATAAGGGCAGCGCCAAATACGCCGCCCCTTTTCTTAATCATATATCTAAAATTCTGGATTATTAGAATAAGTTTGTTCATCATCTCTCCCAAACAGTATCCTCTGTATATCTCCAATTATATCCGGTATCCCAGCTTTTAGCCGCATGCATACCTACTGCCTTGACTATATATTGTGTTTTAACAACTGCGCCAGCATTTAAAGGCAAATCCCATGTTAAGCCTGATTCAGAGTAATCATCAGAATACCACGCTTTTTTATAGCCGTTTTTTGCTATTACCGTAGTATATGACGCACAATTATTCTCATCACGTGCTGGCTTTGTTATCGTTGTATAAGCTCGTGCTTCATCCTTTAATATAGGAATCCAATGAGCTTGCACACTAAGGTTTCCTTCAATCGACACGTCCTAGCATCACAAAAACAGCAAATGCTGCGACCGCTACTACACCCAACTTAAGTTTAATCTTTCTCATCTTAATATAAACCTCCCTAGTTTTATTAGTGTACTACGGAGAGAAATATAAGAAAAAAGCCGTAGTACTACTTGCCGTAGTACTACTTGCCTTAATTATATTATACACATTTTTTCAGTTTTTGTCAAGAACTTTTGATAATCAAAACGAAAAACGAGAATTTACCTCTGAGGTAAATTGTATTCTTGACAAAGAGTTGAATGTATGTTACAATTAATTTACCTTAGAGGTAAATTATAAAAAGGGGTGATGCTTTGGATATCACGTACAAAAACAATAAAATCAAAAAAGTTTGTACAGATGCAAAAACCGCAGAGAAAGCATACGGCAGAGAAATGGCCGCTAAGATACATCAACGTATAGATGAAATCAGTTCAGCAGACACTGTCGAAATGATGATTCAATATCATATCGGACGATGTCATGCTCTTACACAGAATCGAAAAGGACAATACGCAATGGATTTGATTCATCCGTACAGATTGGTATTCGAAAAAAATGGCGATGAAATACAAATAGCAAATATTTTGGAAATAGTTGATTATCATTAATATTCAAGATAACAAGTCAAGGAGGTAGCACTATGGTGAAAAGTCGCAGCTATATCGCAACGCCACCTGGGGCAACAATTAAAGAACAATTGAATGACAGAGGTATGAGTCAGAAGGAGTTTGCCGCCAGGATGGATATGTCCGAAAAGCATATCAGCAGACTCATTAACGGTGAAGTACAGCTTACGCCAGAGACTGCTATTAGATTAGAGATGGTTTTAGGTGTTCCGGCAAAGTTTTGGAATAACCTCGAAGCAATCTACAGAGAAAAGACTATTAAAGCAGAATCAGAAAATACAATGGAAAAAGATATAGAGATAGCGAAGCAATTTCCTTATAGTGAGATGGCTAATTTTGGATGGGTTCCAAAGACCAAAGATACTAAAGAAAAGGTTATCAATCTTAGGAAATTCTTTGAAGTTGTTGAGCTTTCGCTTCTTGAAAGCGAGCAAATCACAAGAATTGCATGTAGACGTCTGGCAATCACAGAAAAAAGCGATTTAGCTTTGATAGCCTGGGCTCAGGAAGCAAAGATCAAGGCTCGTGGCATCAAAACCGCACCAATCAATATTAAAGGCTTGATTTCGGCTATGCCAGAATTACGCCATATGACTATGCTTAAGCCTAATGAATTCTGCCATAAGATTATAAAATGTCTTGCAGACTGTGGAATAGCTCTAGTTTTTCTGCCGCACCTTAAAGGTTCTTTTCTTCAGGGAGCTTCATTTATGGATGGTAATAAAATTGTTGTCGGTCTTACAACAAGAGGAAAGGACGCTGACAAGTTTTGGTTCAGCTTATTCCACGAGCTTGCCCACATTACTCTCGGTCATATAGGACAACCAAATGGCACATCCGAAGAGGATGAGAACGAAGCAGACCAATGGGCCGGCAATACACTGATTAATCCTGAAGAATTCGAAACATTCAGATTAGATAGCGATTATTCAGAACAAAGCGTGCTTCGATTTGCAAAAGATCAAGGTATTGCACCTGGAATTGTTGTCGGAAGAATGCAACGCGAAGGAATAATTAAGTATAGCATACTCAATAATTTAAAAGAAAAATACGAAATAGCTATATAGAATCATGTAATAATATTGGCCGGGCATTTTTGCCCAGCCAACATTATTCCAACGAAATCATTTCTCAAGCATATAATATAAAAATACATCATATGGTGAATTAGCTTCTTCAAAGTTCAATTCATCATAGCCATCCTCTTTCATCCAGTTTTTCATCTGTTCTTTGTAATCAGACCGCGTTTTCATCCCAAGAATAATCTGGAAAATCATATAATTCTCATCATAATAAATATAATCCACGTACTTGTATTCTTCTTTACCTTTATACTTTTCCTTAAGTTTGCTCGGCACTCTCGTCACATATTCCTTCAGACGATTCTTCTGATCAAGTGAGACACTATATGACGGATCAAGTATGAGCTTTAACTGAAGGCTTTGTGAATACTCATCCCACTCCTCATAATTCTCAAGGTTCATATTAGATACTTTATCATCTATCATCTTCTTATAAAAATCAGGAACCATATCAAGACACCCGATTAAATTCGCAATTTTAACAGGATACATTAATTCATATGCAGTATACTCCTGCTCAGCATCATATTCATCAAATCGTGTTTTTAAGTATTCTTTTACCTTATCTTTATCATATTCAAAACCTGATGCCTGTGCAAGTTTGATGCCATAATACATATCCCAGGAATTAAAACTATGATCATTTTCAATTATAAGATTATCGACATATCTATCTAAAAACATCCTAACATCACTGTCGTACTTAGCATAACTACCGATTCTGTACTTATTCTTTCGATATGCATTCGATATGATCATCTTAGCATCTCCATATGAAACATTAAATATCGAATCATCAACATTATCAAGAAAGGAATCATCACCACTTATCCTGTAATAATCATACGCAAAGTCAACATAATTACCAGAATAATCATAGGCTTCCTTATCCTCATCATAATACTTTTTCTCATATTCTTTATAATAAGGAATCATATAAGAAAAATCATACTGAGCCGATACTCCTAGCAAGTCAATAAGGGTTAGCATATCACCAAACGACCACTTGCACTCACCATCATCAAAGTAATTCTTGGTGTTAAAGTGATACTTCGCAAGTTCTTCATCTAATTGCTGTCTGACATGATACTTCTCATCCACCATATCAGCGTCAAACACCTCAAGTAATCTTATGTAATCACTAATAGAAAGCTTACCATCCACATAATGAGTTAATTCATGATTATCAAGTTCGTCAAAGTACTTCTTTAGATCAGAGGCTAACCCAAGTTCTTTCACTATACCAACATATGATATATAAGTAAGAAAATCAAGGCTTGAAACATCATGATCATTAGCATATATATCCTTGAATATATCTATTGCATGATTATCACCTATCTGTTTTGCTACCATCAAAGAATCATAATAATCATTATGGTAAGATATTTTAAGATTAGGAAATTCTTTGCTCACTGCGAGTTCTTCTTCGTATTTGTATGTATGACGTTCAAATTTTCTATCGAACCCAGCATAGTCGTCACTTTCAACATAATACTTCTCAAGCTCTCCTCTTATAACCTCTTTATCCTTAGCATCGAGTTTCTCAAGAAAGCCATACATATCCTTCTCATAATTAACATTAAAACCACGCTTTATGTTAAATATAAGCACAACTAATGCTACGATTGATATAACAGTTACACTTAGCGCTATTATTATTCTCTTCTTCATCCAATTCCCCTTACACATCTATTCACTTTGCAAAAAATCAAAGATTCTGTCGTTGAAATCCTTGGCTTCTTCATAAGCAGCATGTCCAAGCCCTTCATACATATGGCATGGGCAGTCAAGCTTTCTCGCCATCTCTATAGAGGCCTCTGCTGTTACAACTTTATCATCTAATCCGCCTATAACCAAGGACCTGCACTTTATTCTATCCAGTTCATCATAAGTCGACACGCCGACGCAAGACTTCGCTAGAGCCACAAAGCGCTCTGGCGGCATGAGCTTCTTAGTCTTAGCGACGAGTGGAAGCGCAAACTTATACTTCTTTATGTAGGCTGGCGAATACATTTTGACTAGGCAGTCCTTGAGGATAGACTCATAATCGCCCTTCTTGCCAAGCTCTATCCAGGAGTTAACAACCTTATCCACAGTCGGATTCGGCCTTGAAAGCGTAACACCTAGCACAAGAGCGTTCACATATGAAGGATGATCTATAGCGAGGCGCTGAGCTATCATGCCGCCCTGGGATATACCGATAAATGCAGCTGTCGATATGCCAAGCTCGTCCATACAGTAGACGATGTCATCCGCTAAGTCTTTGATGGTAACATTCTCAGGTAGCGGATCTATACGATCGAAGACATAAACCTTATATTCGGACCAAAACTTCTTATAAGCAAGAGAAAGCGTAAGCCCCGAGCCCTTGATACCGCGAAGATTAAGACCGTGTATAAGAACAAGAGGCTTATCGCCCTTGCCAAAAGATATACAATCCATGTGGGCATCGCCCTTTTTTATCACAAATTCCTTAACACTCATAACTTTATACATCCCCTTGCAACTGTTTCTTAACCCATTCCATGATAACATCCACCACATATTCCTGTTCAGAATCATTGAGCGGGATACCCTTAGGAATGTTATGCCACTTCTCCAGACAGCCTCTGCAGCAGGTACCTGTTGCGTGCTGAGCAACAAAGACAGGATGTCCTTTTGTCGGAGTCTGCTTGCCATCGTTAGGTGGATCGGCTGGTGCAAGACGCTTTGCTATGAAGTCATAAGCGTGACTTCTTATAGTCTCAAGCCCCTTAGTTTTGGCATATTCAAGGTCTTTGGCATTCAGCTTAAAACGACTTCTAAACTTAGATTTAGACAGACGCGCAAATAAATCCTCATACATATCTCTCACTCCCTATCAGTTCGAATCAGAACATGTTCCGTGATTGTCAACTACCACGCACCTAAAGGTACGTGGCTTGCGACTCCCCTGTAGTTCGTTGCAATAACTCCTACATTATTTGTGCGAAGCCTTGCACCTATTCTCGCAAGCAGTTCTTCGTTATGAAAAGGCTTGGTCACATAATCGTCCGCACCCAAAGAGAAAAGATTGACTTTCTTGCCAACATCGTGAATGGCACTGGTGACGATAACGGGAACATTGTTCTTTTCTTTCAGCTCACGGATAATATCCTCTCCGCTCCGTCCAGAGAGCATAAGGTCAAGCAGTATCTGGCTGACCTCTTTGCTGTGTGCGAGTATACCCTCAGTACCCGAAAATGCACTGATCGTACGATAGCCGTTCTGCTGTAAAAGAATGCGAAGCATATCGTTGATCTCGGCGTCGTCCTCTATGATTAGTATCGTTCTCTGCATTTTATCTACCTCCGAAATAGGCTGATACTATTATGGCATATCTGATTGGTAATTTCAACTTTGATTACTGGAATTAACATAGAATATAAATCAACGGTGGTTGATTTTGGGCTGGTCGAAAGACCCTGGTCCACCGAGCGGCGGGGAATTTCCCCGCCATTTTCATATTCAAAATTGCTGCAAAAGGATCCATGGAACAAGCTTACGGTCAGCTTACGCTTTTGTAAAGATTATCAATCTTACATCAGTCTCTTATATATGTCCAGCATGCTTTCCATCTGATATTGCAAAAGCCATGCCGCGTCATTGTATTCCGGCTGTGCGCGCACCACCTTAAAAAGCCTTGAATAGTACTCTTCCGTTTCCTGGATCATGCGGTAGATCTTCTCACGCGACAGTCCCCAAGACATGGTTGTAAGATTGTTGCATCGGTCCAAGCACTTTACAAGGGCTGCCTTGGGATTGCCGGCTATGCCGTCGTAATATACCTTTAATATCTTTTCCCTGTTCGCCTTGGTTGTCTTTTCGCAAGTGAGCAGCCTTACAATCTCCCTAACCTCTTCTTTTACCGGGAGGTCTTCGAGCGTCTTGCCGCAGTCCTCGATGACGTCATGCAGAAGGCAAGCCGCAATGACCTCGTCCTCAATGACTTGCATGGCCAGCGCGTGACACGCCAGATTCAGCGGATGATAGATGTAGGGAATGTCACAGCGCTTCCTCTTTTGACCCTCATGCGCCTCCACGGCAAAGTCAATCGCCTTCAAAGTGTCACGGAGCCTAAAGTTCTTCGCGGTAGTCTTCACGTACGTCTTCATGTGCTCCCAGTTGTATATCGCGTCCTTCGTTTTGAAAGTCCTGTGCTTTTCTTCCGCGATGGCGGATACGGATACGTCCAAAACCTCGGCCAAACGGATAAACTTGTCCGTGTCCGGTTTGTATTCATCTCTCTCCCACGAGGACACCGCCTGAAACGTCACGTCCAGCATAGTTGCAAGCTGTTCCTGCGTCAGTTTTCGTTCTTCCCTGTATCTTCTGATGTTTGTTCCGATGCTCATGTTTTCTCCTTTCTCCTTTCAGTCAATAAACCCGAAGCTTTGAATTTCGGTTGCCCCTGCTTCCTTCAGATCCTTTTCCATGTCGCCCTGCACGGTTTCCATGAATCCCTGATCCCATCCGTCCGAAGTCAGTCCTATGTCTCCAGGACCTAAGCTGAACTTTTGCCCATAAAGCTTAAAAGTTGTTTCCACGAGTTTTGCTGGCCAGCCGGGATTCCTGTCCCATTCCACCTTGTCCTCCATAAACTGAAATTTCCACTTTAGGCACAAACGCTTGATCACCCGTTCCGCCAGCTGCCTGGCCATTTTTACTTCGCCGCCTTCGAGATACTCGTTTCCTCTTTCCGTCATGGTGCGTTCCTCCTTTGTCATGGCTTGTCATTTCTTACAAGTCCATCATAAGGGAAATCACCCATTTGTAACAGCGACCACGCATTGAAAATCGCAAAGCAAATTCAAGTCAGGCTTGAATGAAGTTCTCCCCATTACGCGTCAGCGTTTTAAAGAAACGGTGCGTGCCCACTGCCGGTCCAAACAGAATGACTCCAAAGACGTTACACGCGAACATATGCCACCATGACATTTGTCATGCCTCCGTCATTATTTTATCATGTACTATTACGACAATCAACAGGCTCGTGACAGTGAAATTCAGCATTTCTCTATTCCAAGCGTTAAACTTCTTCCCTCGTTCCATGTGTTAAGAACTCTCGAATCAAGTCTTTGCATTTTAAGGATTTCATTGGACACATTTTGGCACCGTTTTGGCACCGCCAACCCTATTTTTCGCTATTCTTTCCACCTTTTTCAAGACGCAAAAAGGGCTTCCCGATTTCTCGGAAAGCCCCATAAAATCTAGCTTTTTATAGACAATATCAAAGATTACTCAATGATTGATGCAACAGTACCAGCACCAACAGTTCTACCACCCTCACGGATAGCGAAACGAAGACCCTGCTCCATAGCTACCTTGTGGATAAGTTCGATAGTCATCTCAACGTTATCACCTGGCATACACATCTCAACACCGTCTGGAAGGTTACATACACCTGTAACGTCAGTTGTTCTGAAATAGAACTGTGGACGATAGTTGTTGAAGAATGGAGTATGACGTCCACCCTCGTCCTTTGTAAGAACGTAAACCTGAGCAGTAAACTTCTTATGGCATGTTACTGAACCTGGCTTAGCAAGAACCTGACCCTTCTGGATCTCATCTCTGTTGATACCACGAAGAAGTGCACCGATGTTATCACCAGCCTGAGCCTCATCAAGAAGCTTTCTGAACATCTCGATACCAGTAACAACTGTCTTCTGAACATCTTCCTTGATACCAAGGATTTCAAGCTCGTCGTTCATGTGAAGTGTACCACGCTCTACTCTACCTGTTGCAACTGTACCACGACCTGTGATTGTGAATACGTCCTCAACTGGCATAAGGAATGGCTTATCTGTATCACGCTCTGGAGTTGGGATATACTCATCAACTGTATCCATGAGTTCCATAATCTTGTCGCCCCAAGCAGCATCTCCCTCGAGAGCCTTAAGAGCTGAACCCTTAACGATTGGGCATCCCTCGAAACCATACTCTTCAAGAGCTTCAGAAACTTCCATCTCTACAAGCTCGATAAGCTCATCGTCATCAACCATATCGCACTTGTTAAGGAAAACGATGATGTAAGGAACGTTAACCTGACGTGCAAGAAGGATGTGCTCTCTTGTCTGAGCCATAACTCCGTCAGTAGCAGCAACGACGAGGATAGCGCCGCCCATCTGAGCAGCACCAGTCACCATGTTCTTCACATAGTCAGCATGCCCCGGGCAGTCGACGTGTGCGTAGTGACGGTTAGCGGTGGTGTATTCGACGTGAGAAGTATTGATCGTGATACCACGAGCCTTTTCTTCCGGAGCGTTGTCGATTTCATCGAAACGCTTTGCAGCGGCGAGACCCTTAGC
>JAEEGL017148317.1_pt1 | contig 17315 bp, 11 predicted proteins | sample 9134231 | NCBI WGS metagenome assembly JAEEGL01 (sample SAMN16246548, study PRJNA631951) | gut metagenome | biome: gut microbiome; feature: rumen; material: fiber-attached | host: Bos | place: Iran: Karaj | collected 2018-10
ATAATGTTTGGTATAGAGATGCAGCATATGGTGCTATGGTACTAGATAAAACTGGAAACATAGATTTAATTAAAGATTGGATTTTAAGTATTAATTCGATATATGATAAATCAAATGGTGAAGAAGAAAATGATAATCTAGGCGAATTATTATATATGATTTCATTAGTAGATGATAAAGATAATAAGTTAGTAAAAAAGATATTATCAAAACTTGAACAAATAAGAATAGAAGATGAAAATGGTATTTATATTAGTAACAATACAGATGGAAGTAAAAAACCATCATATCAAACAGAATGGTTAAAATTCGGATTAAATAAATTAAATATAGAAAATGAATATAATTATTTGTTGACAGATAGATATACTAATTTACTATGGTTTACAGAGTATTCATTAAAAGATTTAAAAAATGAAAAATATAGTATGAAATATCCTTATTTAGGTTATGCACAAAGACATTTGTTAGGAGATAGTTCAAATATATATGTGTCTAATCAATTATATCCTCTATCGTGGGAAAAAGATGCTTTAAATGCTAATTATTTAAAAATGACACCATTAGGAAATTATTTTATTAAAAATAAAGTTTCTCCAACTCATGTTTGGTCAGCAGCCGAATTATTTTTAATACTAGAAGAAAAAAAATAAATTATATATTAATATAGGGGGTGGTTGTTATTGAAAGAAAGAAATGCTTTTATTAGCTTTCTAAAATTTGCTTTTTCATTGATTGTAGTTGTATTTCATTGCCATTTGCTTTTTAGAGGAACAAACATATTTTTGTTTTCAAAAAGAGGTTATTTAGCTGTAGAATTTTTCTTTATTGTATCAGGTTTCTATTTTATGAATGGTATTGAAAAAAATGAAAAATCAAAGAAAAATATATATTTGTTAAATTTTGATAATACTATTAAAAAATTCAAGAGATTTGTACCAATCACATTAATTGCTGGTATTTTAACATGTATTATTGCATTTATCTTTAAAGATATAAAATTATCAAATATTTTTCTCTCTATATATAATAGTTTACTTGTTGGAATTGTTGGAATTGGATACAATTTAAATGGACCAATTTGGTATTTGTCTGCCATTATTGTAATTATGTTCTTATTATATCCAATTATTCGAAAAAATAAGGAAAGATATATATATTATATAGCACCTTTAATTGTACTATTTGGATTAGGGTATATGTATAAACAATATCCCTCACTAGATTTATCAAGTTATTTATGGAATAATTTATTTTATTCCGGACTATTAAGATGTTTGGTTGATATTAATCTTGGTATTTTAGTTTATGAATTTATTAAATACTTTAATAAGAAAATGAAAAAGATAAAAGAGAAAAAATGCAAAAAAAGGATACGAATAATATTACAAATTATAGAAATAGTTTTATATTTATTTATTTTTGGCTTTATGATATTTGCTGGTTATAAAAATAAAAATGATTACTTTCTATTACTTTGTATTTTATGTGCTACTACTATTACTTTATCTGAACAAACTTATATTAAAAAAATATTTTCACATAAGTTTGTTTACTATTTAGAAAAATTATCATTATATATTTATATTAATCAGAAAATATTTATAACATTATTGTCCATATTATTAAAAAGATACGATATTGGATATTACAAATTTGTTCTTTTTACATTAATATTTGATATTATTTTCTCAATTATCGAAATTGCTATAATTGAAAAAATTAAAAAGCATAAAGCATAAAATTGATGTTTAATCGAGAACTATAAATGTAAGAAAATAATGTGTAATTATGTTTATTCTTATTTAATATGATTAATAGAAAAATTATTATTATTGGGATAATTCATTGTATTTAAATAAATAAAGAAGTAATATTTCATTGAAATATTATTTTTAATTTGATATACTAAAGGTGGATAGGGTGATGGAATGAGTAATTTAACTAATAGTAGAAATAAAAAAATATTATATCTTGTAATTCCTTGTTATAATGAAGAAGAGGTTTTACATATTACAACTGAAGCATTGACGAAAAAAATGAATCAGTTAATTAAAAATAAAAAAATATCAAGTAAAAGTAAGGTATTATATGTTAATGATGGTTCAAAAGATAATACATGGAATTTAATTGAAGAAATACACTCTGAAAATAATATGTTTTGTGGGGTGAAATTATCAAGAAATAGAGGACATCAAAATGCTTTACTTGCTGGATTAATGGTTGCAAAAGAACATAGTGATATTACAATTAGTATGGATGCCGATTTACAAGATGACATAAATGTTATAGATAAAATGATTGATGAATATGAAAATGGATCTGAAATAGTATATGGTGTTAGAAGTTCAAGAAAAAAAGATACATTTTTTAAAAAATTTACAGCAGAAGGATTTTATAAATTTATGAAATTAATGGGTGTTGAAATTGTATTTAATCATGCGGATTGTAGATTAATGAGTAAAATTGCACTTGATGGATTAGAAAAATTTGAAGAAGTAAATTTATTTTTAAGAGGAATTGTTCCTCAAATTGGTTATAAGACAAGTGTAGCATATTATGAAAGAAATGAAAGAGCTGCAGGAGAATCCAAATATCCGTTGAAGAAAATGCTAAAATTTGCAATAGAAGGAATAACATCATTTAGTGTAAAACCATTGAAAATGATAACTACAATGGGATTTTTGATGTCTATATTTAGCTTTATTGTCTTGGTATATGCACTTGTTGTAAAAATAATGGGTCATGCTGTTTCAGGATGGACATTTATTATTTTTTCTATATGGTTGGTAGCAGGAATACAAATGCTATCACTTGGTGTAATTGGTGAATATATTGGTAAAATATATAATGAAACTAAAAAACGTCCAAAATATATAATAGAAAAGGAATTATTTTAATGCGAATAATGGAATTAATAAATAAGTGTTTAGATATATATAAGAAGCATAAAGAAGGATTTAATTATTTGATATTTGGTGGTCTTACAACACTATTAAGTTTATTAGTATACTATGCAGTAACTTTTACATTTTTAAATCCAGATAATACAATTGAACTTCAAATTGCTAATATATTATCGTGGATATTTGGGTTTCTATTTGCTTATTTTACTAATAGAAAATATGTTTTTGAAAGTAAGAATAAAAAAGTATCTGAGGAATTTTTTAAATTCTTTTTATCACGAATATCTACTTTATTATTAGATATGGCAATAATGTTTGTTTTTGTTACATGCTTAAAATTTAATGATAAGGTATTTAAAATAATTTCTCAAGTACTTGTCATTTTGAGTAATTATATTCTAAGCAAATTATTAGTTTTTAAAAAAAATGAATAATCAATATTATATTATTGATTTTTATTGTGAATAAAGAATTAAAAAAATGAGTTAAGTGGTGATTAGAATGTTAAATATAATTTCGATGGAATGGAATAATATATATTTGTGCATAGAATTTAATAAAAATATTGATGACGATTTATTCTTAATAAAAAATGATAAAAAATATAAAATATGTGATGATTATATTTATGATAATAAAATAAAAATGCCTATTACTTGTGCATATACAGATAATATGATAGAAGAGGGTATATGGAACTTTAGTTATAATAATGAACTGATTAAGATTAATATAAACCAGGCAAAAATATTGGATAGTAAGCAAAGAGTATTTTTTTATAAGAAACATTTATTTGCTGTTGTAGTTAGTTTTAGTATTGATGAAGACTTTAATTTAATAATGTATATGGATTATATGAGAAAAAATAAAAGACCATATATAAATGAAAGAGTTGCAGATAATAATATTTTAAAAAAATTAATAATAAATATAGGCTCAGGTTTTATTAAATTATTATATTTTATTCTTAGTTTGATTCATAGAAAGAAAGGTAATAGGATACTTTTTATGTCTGAAACAAGGGATAAATTAGCAGGTAATTTATTAGCACTTTCTAATAGAATGAAAGAAAGAGGCTTAGATAAAGAATATAAAATGTATTATTCTTTTAGAAAAGTATTAAGCGATAAAAAAAGTATTATATATGTTTTTAGAATAATAAATTTAATGTCTAAAGTTGATTATATATTTATTGATGATTATGCTCCTATTTTTAATACAATTACCCTTAAAAAAACAAAATTAATACAATTATGGCATGCAGGAGTTGGATTTAAAAGTGTTGGATATTCAAGGTTCGGAAAAACTGGTTCACCTCATCCAAATGTTTCTGTTCATAGAAAGTATGATTATGCTGTTGTCGCAGCACCAAAATTAATCCCAGTATACCAAGAAGTATTTGGACTTACTAAGGAGCATTTTTTATCACCAGGTATGCTTAGATTAGATGGCTATTTAGATAAAAAGAAAATAGAAGATTCAAAGAAAAAAATATATGAATTGTACCCACAAATTAAAGGGAGAAATGTAATCTTATATGCTCCAACTTATAGAGGTGCAGGACAAAAAGATGCTTATTATGATTTTGATAAAATTGATACTTCAAAATTATATGAAACATGTAAGAAAAATAATTATATTGTATTATTTAAATTTCATCCATTTATTAAAGAAAAAATCAACATAGAAAATAAATATAGTGATTTATTAATAGATGCGTCTGATTATCCAGATATAAATGAATTATTTTATGTTGTAGATATTTTGATAACAGATTATTCTTCCAATATATATGAATTTTCGATTTTTGAAAAACCAATAATATTTTTTGATTATGATTTGGAAGTATATAGTGTATTAAGAGGGGTACATAATAGTTTAGAGGATTCTCCTGGAAATGTTTGTAAAACATTTGATGAAGTAATTAGTTTATTGAATAACAAAAAATTTGATATAGAAAAAGTGAGAAAATATAAAGAAGCAAATATTTCATTTCAGGATTCTAAAGCATGTGATAGATTAATTAGCATGATTTTTGAAAAATAGTAAGGGGTGTATTATGGAATTGATAAAATATTCAATAATAATTTTAACTGATAATATTAATCATTTTGACAATACATTAAAAAGTATTTTTAAGCAAAAATATGATTTAAATAAAATAGAAATATTTATTTTAGATTTGACATGTGATGATTCAATATATGAAACAATTAATCATTATAACAGTTTAAAAAATATTCATTGTATAAAAAGTGTTGGAGAAAAATATATTGATAATTTAAATGTAGCTTTAGAAAGATGTAGTGGTAAATATATATCATTTATTAATAGTAGTAGTTATTATGAAAATAATAATACTTTAAGAAAAGTAGAAAAATTAATGAGTAAAAATGATATTATTAGTATAAATTCAAAATATTTTGATTTAGATAATAAAAAATGCGAAATTTACAAAATGCAACCACATAAAACAGGGAGTATTAATTTACTAAATGAACCATTTTTAATTAATTTTAATTTAAATGCATATTTTTTTAAGAGAAATATTATTGAAAAAATATCATTTGATAATAATTTTTTTTCAGAACCATTTAACAAGTTTTTATTAAATATTTTGGAAGAAAAGTATATTTATTATTTTGAAAAAAAGTATAGTATTATTACATATGAACCATTTGAAACAAATACTTCTAAAAATTCTATTCAATATAAAAAAGAGTGGTATATAGACTCATTAGATAATTATATAAAATATGCAAAAGATACAAAAAAAATTGAAAGATATATACAATATTTCTTATTATATATGATTTATTCTAAAATGAATTGTAATATATATGATCGCAATAAAAACGTTCTTAGTGAAAATGAAGTATCTAAATTTATGGATAAAGTTATTGAATTATGCGGATTTATTGATGATGATTTAATTCTTTCATATATTGATGATTTAACACCCAATTTTAAAATTCCTAGATGGCTTAGATATTATATTATAAAAAGAAAATATAATAAAGTAAAAAATTATTATTTCGATGGACAAAATATTGTCTTAAATTATGGAACAGATAAAAAAATTAAAAATTTAGATGTAACGAATGAAGTAGTAAAGGTATATGCTATAAATTATAGTAATGGAAAATTAAAATTTGATTGTACTTCTTCAATAATTGACATATTGAATGAAGATGAATTTGAAATTTATGCAAAATATAACGATAAACTAATTACTATTAATAGAAGTCAATTTTATCCTTTATTAAAAGCATTTGGTAAAACTATTTGTAGGAATTATTGTTTTAATTTTGAAGTTGATATAAAAGATCTAAAAGGTATAATACAAGTCTTTGTCAAGATTAAAAATAAAGAATTTGCTTTAGATTTTTCATATATTAAGGTACAATCACATTTAAGTAATTCAAAACGATCTTTTTGGCATTATAAAAATTTTATATTGTACAATAAAGTAAATCATATAGAAGTAAAAAAAGCTAACAAATTAAGAATATTTGCTGATGAAATGTTATTTGATTTTTCAAAATTAAAAAATGAGAAAAATAAAAAGGTTGTGTTATACTATATATTTTTACGAATTCTTTATTATATTTCATCTCCATTTTATAAAAATAAACATATATGGTTAACATGGGATAAGTTATACAAAGCTGGAGATAATGGTGAATATATGTATCAGTATTGTCTAAATAATAAAAAAAATATTTATTATTTTATAAAAAAAGATTCATTGGATTACAATAGATTAAAAAAGCAAAATAGAAAAAGATGCGTTGAATATAATTCAATCAAGGCTAAATTACTTAGTTTGCATTCAGAAGCAATATTAGATACACATGCTAATGTTATTTCTTACTGTGGTTTTAATGGTGCTGATAAAAAGTGGGTATGTGGTTTATTTAATCCTGAAATTATATGCATACAACATGGACTAACAGTTCAAAAGATTGCACAATACCAAAATAGATTATTTGATAATATTAAATTTTATTGTTGTGCTTCTAAATATGAAATAGAAAACATTAGCGATCCATTCTATGATTATAGTGAGAATCAAATGGCACTTACTGGTTTAGCACGTTATGATGGATTAAAATCAAAAGAAGAAAAAATAATTTTAATTACTCCAACTTGGAGAAGAAATGTTGTAAATTCAAGTGTCGCTCATATTAAAAAGAATCATAATGATAATTTTAAAAATAGTGATTATTTTAAAATATATAATAGCTTGATTAATAATAAAGAGTTAATCAAATGTGCTAAAGATACAGGATATAGAATTATATATTTATTACATCCAGCGATGAGTGGGCAATTAGAAGATTTTGAAAAAAATGATTTTGTTGATATAATTCCTGCAACTGGAAATATAAACTATGAGGATATTTTAACTCGTTCAGCATTAATGTTAACTGATTACTCAGGAGTACAATTTGATTTTGCATATCAAAGAAAGGTTTTAGTATATTATCATCCTGAAAAGTTGCCACCACATTATGATGCAGGTGGATTAAAATATGATACAATGGGATTTGGACCAATATGTAAAAATGAAGAACAGGTTGTTAGTGAACTCTGTTATAATATGAAAAATGGTTGTATAATAAATGATAAATATAAAAAAAGAGCAGATGATTTTTTTGCATATGATGATTTTAATAACTGTGAAAGAATTTTAAAAAGGATTGAAGAATACTTAGATGAAATTAAGTAAATGTAAAATACCAACCTTTTTATCAAAGTTTAATAAATATATACTTTATTTGTCAGCTTTTTTTTGGTCAATAATTTGTTTTACAACAGTCTTTGATATATATGAATCTAATAATGGTGAAATTAAATTATCTGGATTATTAATAATCGCTTGTTCCATTTTATTCATATCGGTTATAGTTTTAGTCTATAAATTTATCGAAAAACTTAATAAGAGAAAGTGCGATTCTTTGATATTAATTTTAAGTATACTTTTTTTTGCTGTTTTACTATTGTGGAGTTTAAACTATCAAGCTCTTCCTACATATGATTTGACTCATATAAATGATATAGTAAAAAATATGTTTAATAATAATAGTCATATTATTGGATCTAATAGTTATATATCACAATATCCACATCAAATACCTTTAATAGTATTATTTTATCTGGTTCATTTTGTTTCTAATATCATAAATGTACCTTTCGAAAATATGCTTATTATTTATAATTGCTTAATGATATCATTATCTTCTTATTTAATATATAAAATAGTTGATAAATATATTGGATATAGAATAGCTTTTATTGCATTTTTATTATTTATATTAATTCCTGATTTTTATTTATATGCTAGTTATTGTTATACAGATATAATATCTATGCCATATATGTTATTGGGTTTATATTTTCTTGTTCATTTAGACGATAACAAATTAAAAAATAAAATATATATTTTTCTATCAGCTTTATTCTTTTTTATAAGTATAAAACTAAGAGTAGTAAATTGTTTTATATTAATTGCATTTATATTATATTTATTATTAAATAAAAAAATTCTATTGCATATAAAAAAAATAGCACTATTTTTGTTAATTATAATTAGTTTAAATTTAATCTATTCTAAAAGTGTATATTCATTTTTTGATATAAAGATAGATAAAAATTTAAAGTTACCAGCTACTCATTGGATTATGATGGGTTCAAATGTTGATAATGATGGTAGTTATTTAAAAGATGATGTTTTCAATACTATATCAGAAAAGAATAAAATAAAATATAATTTTAAAATCATAAAAGAAAGATTTAAAAAGGCTGATTCTAGATTTTATTATAATAAACTTAGAAGAGTATGGTCTGTTGGAGATTATGGAATTTTAACTCACTATAGGAATATGAATAAATATGATTATTCTTATAATTTCCTTAATGGTCCTGGTAGCATTATAGTTAGATATATTCAACAAATTTTGAAATTTATAATTTATTTTTTCTTTTTAATAACTATAATAAAACAATTATTTGTAAAGGATGATAAAGAAAGTTATAGTCAAATTTATATTTTTTCAATATTTGGAGCAATTATATTTTATTTAATTTGGGAAGCACAAATTAGATATAGTTTTTCTTTTTTTCCTTTGATACTAATTGGTGGAATAATAAGTGTCAAAGATCTTGAAAAAATATTTGATTTAAATATTTTGGTAATTAATAATAAAAAAATTGGTTTTTATAATATTAAAAAAGGTTTATTTATTTTTTCATGTATAGTATTTTTTCTGTCTTTAATTATTTTCTATAAAAATTTTTGTTATAATAAATCAAAAAGACAAATAATTAAAGAAAATCAACCTGCTGGTTCACCAGTTACAGCAATAAAAATAGTAGATAAAAAATTTAAACAAATTTTTTCAGCAACAGGAAATTTTAATACGATTTCACTATTATTTTATAGTGATAATCTTAAAGAAAATTTAAAATACGTTTTTGAATTATATAATGATTCTGATGAATTATTGTATAAAAAAGAATTTAATGCTAAAGATGCTATTAATGTAAAATATAAAAAATTTTATCCAAATATAAAAAGCAAAGGTAAGCATAAATATTATTTTTTTATATATTCAAATTCTGCTACTGAAGAAAATAATGTATCTTTATTAGCGTATAATGTAGATAGTTGTTCTCATCTATATAGTAGTAAAGGTTATGATATTAATCCCGATGCATCATCACTTTATGATGATAAAGTGATTTGTAATGAACTAAGGTATAGTGTTTATGAGGAGAAAAAAAAGTCTATATTTAGTAAGAAGTTTTATTTAATATTTTGTGTTGCTTTGCTAAGTGTTTTAGTTTTACCTATAGCGTTATATTATATAAAAAATAGTAAGGAGAATAGATTCTATGAAAAATATTTTTAATAAGTTTATGAAAATGTCATTGATTTTATCTGTTTCTTTTTTCATATTAGTAACATTCAAATCTTTTTTTGAAGTTAGTAAGTCAAAGTATTTGACTCAAGTATTATCTTGCCCTTATATAATATATTGGTTTTTTGCAATATTGATTTTACTTATATTATTTATATTAAATAATGTTATAAATAATTTGTCATCTAAAAAAAGAAAAATATTTATGATAGTTGGCATAGGTATGTTAATTTTGGGGCAGGGATTAATTGTTTCAATTTTTAATCAAGTTCAAATTACTGATCCATATTTGGTAAATGATCAAGCTATATCAATAGCTGAAGGGTTAGAAAGTAGAGTAGATGTTACTACTAATAGTTATTTTAGAAATTATTCTAATAATAATTTTTGCTTTGTAATAAGTATTTATTTAGTAAGATTTTTTAAATTAATTGGATTAAAAAATTATAATTTAGGTTTTACCTTATTTAATGTTTTAATGATTGATTTAAGTATTTTATTTATGTATTTATTTTGCAAAAAATTGAAAGGCGAAAAATTTGCTACTAATATATTTGTATTTAATATTTTAAATCCGCTTAATTATTTATTAATACATTGGACATATACATGTACATATTCTTTAGCTTTTATGTCGTTATTTTTATATCTTTCAATATTATTAAAAAACGCTGAAAAGACAAATAAGAAGATTGTACTATCAATTTTATTAGGAATGTTTTTTATTATCGGATTTTTAATGAGACCTGTTATTATTATTCCTTTTATTTCAATTATTATATGTTTTATTGGATTAATATTACATAAAAGGATTGATTTTAAAAAATATATTTTAAGTATATGTATCATTTTTATATCAATGGCTATTTCATACTTTTCTCTTAATTTTTGGATGAAAAAATATATTAATAATGGTCCTACAACTTTTCCAGTTACTCATTGGATTATGATGGGATTGCATGGAAAAGGTACAGTAACTAGTAAAGATAATAGTTTTACTGCAAGTTTTTCAACTAAAGAAGAAAAAAGAAATGCTAATATAAATGAAATAATAAGTACATTACGAAAAAAAAGAGTTTCTGGTTTAGTAATGCATACATTAGTTAAAGTTCCTATAACATGGTCTCAGGGAACTGCTGATTATAATATTAGGATGAATCAAGATAGAAATTTTAATTCTGCATATTTTTGGATAGTAAGTGGAAAAAATGATTTTTTAATTGTATTTTGTCAATCGTTTAGAATTATTACATTACTTCTTGCTACAATTTATTTAATCAGTATGCTTAGAAAAGTACAATTAAATAGTGAATATATGATTACATTAACAATGTTAGGAGCATTCTTATTTTATTTAATTTGGGAGGCTAAAAGTTCTTATTCAGTTCCATTTTTATCATATATGTTTATATTATCTTTTCATGGATTACAAAATATATCATGCAATTTAATAAAAAAATATGATAAGGAAAAATTTAAATTGATATTTAAAATTACTGTAATTGTTACAATTTTTATGTTAATTGCTTTATTTTTACCATTTGCACGTACGAGAAATTATTATAATGATTATAGTATAAATGTTACAAATACAGGTGGTTCATATTATATAGATACAATTAATGAAAACAAAGATATTATTAAACAAGATTTTAAAGTTAAAAAGAAGTTTAATAAAATTTTAGTCCGATCAAATAAAATATCTGATGATGAAGATATATATTATACAATAAATGTATATAAGGAAGATGATATAATTGAATCTTTTAATATTAATTCAAATGATGTAAAAAATGATTATATAACTTTAAAACTTGATACTAATAGCATAGAAGCAAATAAAAATTATTCTCTTGAAATAAAAAGAAATAAGGATAATAAAAAATCAGAAGATACTATAGGCTTTTCTGCTATAAACTATAGAGTAATAAAGACTTATGATGGTAATTTTTATTTAAATGATGAAATATCGAAATCTAATTTATTTATTAAGGTATATAATAAAAAGAAATCAACATATTTTAGTAAATTAGGATATATTTTATTTTCTTCTTTTATATTATTTGTTGAAATAACTATTTATTACATAATAGTAAAAATGATGAATAAAAAAAATGATATAATTAAATCACAAGATAAAAAAATGAATCGACGAGTTTATAAAACAAAGAAGAATTAATTATTTAGAAAAAAGTGTTTAGTTAAATTAACTAAGCACTTTTTTTGTTGATAATAATTCTTTTTAACTTATAAGAGTAGAAATCATGTTTCTTTAAAATGTTTATAATATATGTTAGTATAATTGAGATTAAAAATGTAAGAGTTATAAAGAAAAATAAATTTTGTATATATGTAAATCTTTTGAAATATTTGGTATATAACATTGTTTTACCAATAGGATAATGAAATACATACATAGATAAACTTAATTTTTCAAGATAATTAATAATTTTATTATTCATTATATTATATTCTAAAGTTTTTTCACTAAATGCTATAAGTATTGAAATTGATAAAAGAATTATTACTATTATATCGAATTGACTAGGATTTTTTACAAAGTTTCCAATAATAAATGGAAAAATAAAACCTATTATTTCAATTATTGTTAGTACAAGTTTACCAATAAATGTGAATTCTATATTTTTTAGATTCTCATAAATGGCATATATAAATATTCCGATTGATAAATCGGCAAAAGCTCTTAGATTTCCTCTATATGTAAATCCAACCCATTCATGAATTCCTTTTAAATTGTTGAATAAATGATTTGAATATCCCATAATAAGTAGTACACTTAATGGGACAAATATATATATATAATTATATTTATATTTTCGTATTAAAGGATATAATATTGCCATGCAAATTAGCATTGATGATATGTACCAAAGAGGGCCATTTAGAATTCTTATTTTAATTCCTGTCATTTCTATTAAGAATATGTCTAACATACTTAGAATATTATTTCTAATTGAAATCGATTCAAAAATATTATTTATTATTAGTAAAATTATTCCAGCAGTTATAGTATATGGAAGAAAACTTTTTATTTTTTTTAGTATAAAATTAAATGTTTCTTTTCCTAAATTATCTTTATCGTAATCTTTTTTATTCAATGCACTTTTAGCCATTAAGAATCCTGATACTATAAAGAAAAATTCTACTGCAATATTACCACCAACAAATAGTCTTCTACTATTTTCATAATTGAAGTCTTTCCCATGGTGTAATATTATCATTATACAAAATAGAAATTTCCAAAGCCCAATAATACCATTATGCTTCTTTATTGAATCATTTTTTATTTCTTTTTTCTTTTTAGATATTGTTTTCTTTTTTTGTTTTTCTTTCTCCATTTAACCCACCTCTATCATAATCAATCTATCATATTTTTTTTTATTTTGTCAATAATATGCATATATTTTTATAATGTGCTATAATAATATCTATGGTGATTTTGATGACTATTATTATTAAAATTGGAATATTTTTTATAAATATGTTATACTACTTGTTCAAATTGTTTCCAACGAAAAAAAAGGTTACTATGATTAGTAGACAAAGTAATGACGAAACAATGGATTTTAAACTTCTAAGAGAAGAAATAGAACGTAGAGATACTAATGTTGAAGTTGTTATATTATGTCATATGTTAGATGGCGGAATTAACTCTTCATTTAAAAATAAAATTAAATATGTATTTCATATGTTTAAACAAATGTATCATATTGCAACTTCTAAAGTGGTAATATTAGATTCTTATTGTATGGTTATTTCCATATTAAGACATAAGAAGAAATTAAAAATTATACAAATGTGGCATTCTATGGGTACTATGAAAAAATTTGGATATAGTGTTCTTGGATTAAATGAAGGTAGCAATGAAAAAATTGCTAAAGCGATGAAAATGCATAAGAATTATGATTATATATTTGCTTCATCTAGTGCATACAAAGAACATCTAGCTAGTGGATTTAATTATTCAGTAGATAAAATTTTAACATATCCATTACCTAGATATGATTTATTAAAAGATAAAAATTATCAGAAAGAATGTAAAAAAAGAATAATTCATAAATATCCAATTATAGGTAAGAAAAAAAATATTGTATATTGTCCAACATTTAGAAAATATGAAACTGATTTTAGTGCAGCATTAAAGAAATTAGTTGATAATATTAATTTTGATAAGTATAACTTAATATTAAAATTACATCCTTTATCTAAATTAAAATTAGATTATACTCATCCAGGTTTAATAATTGATCATGATTTTACTACTTTCGATATGTTATCTATTGCTGATTATTTAATTAGTGATTATTCATGTATAATTTATGAAGCTGCAGTAAAAAATATTGCCATATATTTTTATAATTTTGATTATGATATATATTTGAATAATAGGGGACTTGCAATTGATTATTATAAAGAATTACCTGGTTTAATATCTAAAGAACCAAAAAGAATAATTAATGATATAGAAAAGAATAAATATGATTATGTAGAATTAAAGAAATTTTCTGATAAGTATATAGAACCTAGTAAAGGTGCTACAAAATCAATAGTTGATTTTGTATTTGAGAAAATGGTATAATTATGATAGCAGGAGGTTAAGATGAGTGATAATAGAAAAAATATAGCAATTATATTTGCTGGTGGAGTAGGCCAAAGATTTGGATCAGAGATTCCAAAACAATTTGTTAAGGTATATGGAAAAGAGATAATAGTTCATACCCTTGAAGTATTTCAAAAACATCCAGAAATAGATGAAATATATATTGGATGTGTTGCAGATTGGATACCTTATTTAGCAGAATTGGTATTAAATTATGGTATAACAAAAGTTCCAAATGGTGGTATTTTACCGGGTGGTACTTCAGGACAAGATACTATATATAAAATACTTAAACGAGCTAAAGAAAATAATTCTAATGAAGATATAGTTTTAATTCATGATGGAGTTAGACCAATTGTAACAGCAAATGAAATATCTGAAAATATAAAAAGCGTTAAAGAAAAAGGAAGTACAATAACATGTAAAAAATTTACTGCAACTCCTGTTTGTAGTGTTGATGGAAAAATTGTTACTAGTACTTTAGCAAGAGAAACTATGTATGAAGGTGTAGCACCTCAAAGTTTTGAATTGGGTCATATCTTGGAAGCGCATGAAAAAATTAGAGAAGTAACAAATGATTATGAAGGTACTTTTAATGGTACAACAATTGTTGACTCAGCAAGTTTGATTCAAGCAGCATTTAATGAGAAGTGTAATATTGTTGTTGGAAATCCTAATAATATGAAGGTTACAAATATGTATGATTTCTTTGCACTTTTAGGAATATTACAAGCTAGTGACGTATCTAATTATTTTATGGCTCAAAGTACCTATAACTTTCAACCAAATTCAGCTTTGATTTATTCTAAGCAAGATGATATACCAGATGTAAGTGATTTAGCAAAACAAAAGATATATAAAATGGATGGTGAAAATCATGGTTAATAATGAAATATTAAGTAATGACTTATTGGAGATAGTAAATAGTGATATTATAGATTGGGAAAATTTTAATAATAGTACAATATTTATTACAGGCGCTACTGGATTAATTGGATCTTTAATTGTTAGAACAATTCAAACTAGAAATAGATTATATTCTTCAAATATTAAATTATGTCTTTTAGTAAGAAGTAAAGAGAAAGGTTTAAATTTATTTGGTAATGATCAAAATATTAAATATATAGAAAATTCAGTAGAAGAATTTATACCAACTAATATTGATATTGATTATATTATTCATGCAGCATCTCCAACAAAATCAAAATTTTTTGTTGAAAGACCTGTAGAAACAATAAATACTGCAGTTTTTGGAACACAAAAAATGTTAGAACTTGCTAGAATAAATAATGTTAAATCAATGATTTATTTATCTTCTATGGAAATGTATGGAACAATGAAATCTGATAATGTTAAAGAAAATGATTTTGGATATATAGATGTTAAAAATGTAAGAAGTTGTTATCCTGAAGGAAAAAGAATTTCTGAATTATATTCATATTGTTATTTAAAAGAATATGGAGTTCCTGTTAAAATTGCAAGAATAGCACAAACATTTGGACCAGGAATAGATGTAATAAATGAAAATAGGGTTTATAAGTTTTTTGCAGATAGTATTTTAGCAAAAAGAAATATAATTTTAAAATCAACTGGTTCAACCATTATTAATTATGGATATACTACTGATGTTGTTAAAGGATTATTATGTATATTACAAAAAGGTATAAATGGTGAATCATATAATTTAGTTGGTGATAAGACTGGTATGACTATTTTAGATAGTGCTAAATGGTTAGCAGAAGAATTGGGTGAAGGACAAGTAGAAGTTGTTATAGATATTCCAAAAGAAAATGCTGGATTTGCACCAGATAATAATATGGTTTTAGATAATGAAAAAATTAGAAGTTTAGGATGGTTTCCAAGTCATGATTTAAAAGATGGATATCGTAGACTTCTTGAATATATGAAAATAGAATATATGAATATACAGAAAGAAGATAATTCTTCTTCTAAAGTAAAAAAGATAGTATAATATATTTATATATAGAATATTATTTATAATGGAGTAGATTATTCCGTTATGTGTCAATTTGACATTAATTAATAAATATGTTAAAATCGTTGATATTGATGGCGCATTATTCTAGTCATTGACATCTATTACGAAGGCGGGGGTAAAAGACCGCATAAGAGCATAACTGTGAAACTTCTGGTGTTTGCTTTTTACGCCCAGTTTAGGGTGAATGCTGGAAGGTAGAGTGTTGGGCATCCACAATGGCATGTGCAAATGACCCACCATTCATGGAGACCTATTTACGTGTTAAGCCTATACGTACCATACTGATGGACTTGATACGATTTAGGATTAAACCTATCTTGTGACGCAAGTTATGGATAGTGTAGCTTGTCTTGAGTGATTATTGGGGATAAGTGAGTATTAATAATACCGTAGCTAAGTTTATTAATGATATATCTCTTTTGAAACAATGGTTGCAAAAAAGTACTAATAATAGATGAATTGGGGAGGAAATCTCCTAGAGTGTACTAATATGGGATTAAAGTGCGTACTAAGTGGTAATCAAGCCATACAAACAGTGATGTTGTATTGGTTTCCTTAAAGGGGAACCGCAATTTGGTAACGAATTGTGGAAACCAGAGAAATTCTGCTTGACCTATGACGTAAAATTAACTATATTATATGCCATATATCAATGTTGCTCATATTGAGCGATTTTAAAGTGAATGACGTTGTCATTCTTTTTATATATTAGTAAATATGTTTATTCAGTAAAATAGAATGAATTTTATGATTAATAAAAAAATATTGTAAAAAGAGAAGAAAATACTTAATTAAATGTAAATTTAGAATTTTTCTTCTTTTTAATTCATATTTAAAACTCACATGTTAAAATGTGATAAAAAAAT
>JAEEGL010060228.1_pt1 | contig 17314 bp, 18 predicted proteins | sample 9134231 | NCBI WGS metagenome assembly JAEEGL01 (sample SAMN16246548, study PRJNA631951) | gut metagenome | biome: gut microbiome; feature: rumen; material: fiber-attached | host: Bos | place: Iran: Karaj | collected 2018-10
CGATGCTTTGTGTTTCAGGATTTTTATTTCGAGATAATCGCATTTCAAATGTTTATATTCACCATATAAGTTTTCATCTCCTATGGTGTCACTTTCGTAATATTTTTCAGGTTTTTACCGCCTGCACAGAGCCCCCCATAGCGTCAGAAGGGCGCGTTCCATCCCAGCACATAGTTGGCGTCACAATAACGGGCTATGACGGCAGCATCGAGCAGGGGGTGCAACTGCTTGACAATCGGATGGCGACGGCTGATATCAACCAGGCGGCCCTGTGGGTCGTGGCTATTGAACTCCAGCAGGGTGGCAGTGGAGGCACTGTCGTCAATGGGACCGAAGCCCTCTGATGGCACACCGTCGAGAATGCAGTTGATGAGTACCACCTCGGCATGAGGATAGTTCTTGCCTTTGTTGTCAGGCAGACGTGCGATGACGGCATCGTTGTTCAGTGCTTTGAAGGTGCAGTCAAAGAAGATGTTGCCGTGATTCTCCTCGGTATTGCGTATCCACATGAAGGCGCCGTAACTCGAAATGGCACAGTGGTTGAAAAACGACGGTCCGCGCCCGAGGATGGTGTCACCTTCGCCGTCAATCACGCAATTGAGCCAATACGTGCTGCCGTTCACCTGCAACGCGTCGCCCGACCCGATGATATGCACATCCTCGGCGTAGTTGTAGTCGCCGTTGAGCAAAAACCCCTCGGCCTGTCCGTGGCAGTCGGTCTTGAGTGTGAGGTGGCGGAACACCATGTGCAAGCAGTTGTCGGCGGCAAAAGCAGCGCGGCGCGAGGGGAAAGTGCCTTTCACCTCATTGGTCTTAATGTCTGCTGGATGGGGGTTGAACACCTCATTGTTGGGATAATGGATGCACACACCGTCGCGCGACTCTCCCTCGATGGTCACATATCGCTTGTTGCGGAAATAAACCAGTTCCTCGTAGTCGCCGTTTTTCACTTTCACCGTGATGCGCTCCGCCTCATTGCTGATGAAGTCGGGCACCCAGTCCATCGCCCCTTGTACGGTCGAAAAATCGCCTGAACCGTCGGCTGCCACGGTTACCATGCGCCGGCTCTTGTCGGGCGCTTTCTCTTTGGTACGGAATGTCCATGCTTTCTTGCCTTTAATACCATCGAAACCTTTAAAAACGCCCTTGTCTATCGTCACATAATACTCTCGGCCATAATCCAACAGATTGTGGTGCAGATAGATGGTGGCTTTATTGCCATGGATGATGACGGGATAGAAATGGAAAGCGTCGCTGAATCCGCCGATGATGGTACGCTGGTAGTTCTCTTTCACCTCCCGGGCAGCCCCTGACGGCGTACCGGGACGTGTGTTGCGGTTGGTGATGCCTGTCGAGGTATAGACGTAAGGCACAGGGGTGTAGATAGCATCGGGATTGCCGGGTTGCCATTTAGTCGGTCCTGGAGGGATGCTCAGGTCGAGCATGTCCACCAGTTTTCCGTTCTGCTTATCAAATACACGTATACAGCCCTTATCGCCCAATGTCACCTCGCCGTCGAAGGTCAGCGACAAATGGGTATCCACATTCACATTGACAGTTCCGTTTTCGGGATAGCAAATGACATGTTCTTGGCTCATTGCCGGCAGACAACCGACGACAGCAATGAACAGCATCAATAGTGTGCTTCGGGTTTTCATGGTTTAGGGGTTTATGCATTATTATACAAAAGCGGTCAGCAGTTAAGCTAAGATTGGCTTAACTGCTGACTGCTTGCTATTTCTTATAGCACTCGAAAATGCTGTCGACGATATTATTCGGCATCTTCGGGGTGAGCAGGCTCACAATCCACACGATGGGGAATCCGCCCAACATGGCTATGGCTCCGCAGTTGATGGGGTTAATCGGGTTGCCCAGCAGCATATTGACCACCGTGAAACCAACGCCCCAGATAAAGCACGCCCACACGGAGGCAGTCGTCACACCACGCCAGTACAGTCCGAGCATAAACGGAGCGAGGAAGGCTCCGGCAAGGGCTCCCCATGAGATACCCATCAGTTGGGCGATGAATGTCGGTGGATTCAACGCGATGAACAACGAGATGACGATGAAGAACACTATCAATACGCGCATCACCACCACTTTACGATGCTCCACCTTTTCTGACACTTCGTCGTCGATGCTGCCCTCCTGCACCTCGCCGGGCAAGGATTTCTTGTCGCGGTAGATGAGGTCGAGCGTCATGGTCGATGACGAGGTGAGCACCAACGACGCCAATGTTGACATCGACGCGGAGAGCACCAACAACACCACCAGGGCGATAATCACATCGGGCAGTGTCACCAGCATCGACGGCACGATGGAGTCGAAATCCAACTTACCATTGGCCAACACGGGAGGCATGCCGAACAAACGTCCGAAACCGCCGAGGAAATAGCATCCGCCAGCCACCACCAATGCGAAGACTGTTGAGATGATGGTGCCGCGCTTGATGGCTTTCTCGTCGGTGATGGAGTAGAATTTTCCGACCATCTGCGGCAGTCCCCATGTGCCCAGCGATGTGAGCACGACCACACCCAGCAGGTTCCACGGGTCGGGACCGAAGAGCGAGGCGAAACCGCCGTTGACCGACGCGTCGTTGTCGCTCGGCAGTTCGGCCATCTTACTGACAGCCGCAGACAGTCCGCCCTGCGTATTGAGCACAGCCGCGATGACGGTGATGATGCCGAAGAGCATGATCACACCTTGTATGAAATCGTTCATGGCTGTGGCTTTGTATCCGCCCAAAATCACATACACGGCAGTGAAAATAGCCATAAAGATGACACAGTATTGGTAATCGATGCCGAACCCCATCTCAAACAGTGTGGAGATGCCTTTATATACGCCGGCGGTGTAGGGGATGAGAAACACGAAGGCGATGATACTGGCAATGACGCGCAACTGCTGGCTGCCGTAGCGTGTGCCGAAGAAATCGGGCATAGTACGGCTCTCGATGTGCTGAGTCATCAGTTTGGTGCGCCGACCCAACAGTATCCATGCCAACAACGAACCGATGACAGCATTGCCGATACCGATCCATGTGCTGCTCATACCGTATTTCCAGCCGAACTGTCCGGCATAGCCCACGAACACCACGGCCGAGAAGTACGAAGTGCCGTAAGCGAAGGCGGTGAGCCAGGGTCCAACGGTGCGGCCGCCCAACACGAAACCGTCAACTGACTTGGCTTGTTTTCTGGAATAGATACCCACGAAAACCATCAATCCGATAAAAATGATGGTAAGAAAAATCTTGATAAACATCTTATTTCTTTTATTTAATATTTTTCGCTTATGAGCATAGGATAACCTAGGTTTTCCTATAGTATCCAAGAATATCTTAGAACCACCTAGAACGCCACCTGCACCTGTGCTTGCAACCAGTTATAATCGTCTTGGAAATGGCTGAAAGTGCGCGTGTATTGCAATTGCAGACGGCATTTCTTGTAGAACCAGTATTGCAGACCGCCGGTGAGTTGTGTCTGATAGTAGTCCATGTCGATGTTGCGGTCAAAATAATCGGCCGACGCCACGATGTCAACACCGCCGCCCACAGGCACACAACCTGTGATATAGCCGCCACGGCTGGTCACGTCGCCGTCCTTGCCCGCCATCCACTCCGCGCGCACGCTGATGCCGCCCGAGGTGGATTTCTGACCTGCCACGGTGGGGTGCTTCCACTCCGCGCCGATGCTCAGGCGGTCACGGTCATAGTCGTCGCCCTCCTCAATTCCAGGATTCCACGCTGCCGTGCCGACGGCATGCCCTTTGCCCTTTTGGGCTGAACCCACAATGCGCAGCCCGTCGATGGGTCGGAAATCGAGTTTTGCTATCAAGTCTTTATGGTTGTTGCCGTCGCGACGGTTCACACCCTGACCGTTCATCACCGCCAGTTCATATAGCAGGTGGTTATTGAACAGCGAGCCATAGAGCATCAAGCCCATGTCACGGCCGTAGTTCACACCGTGGAGCGGGTCAGGTCCCTCGCCTGCCAAGAAGAGCGACGCCTGCGAATAGACGTCTATCAGTTCGAGCATCGTCGGCGAAAGGGGGTTCTCCATCGAGAAGGAATGTTTGAACTGTCCCAGTCGCACGGTCAGCGCGTTGTCGTTGGTGATGCGATAGTCGGTGTAGAACTCCTGCACCACGCTCGAGAAATCGTGCATGAACAGGAATGACCATCGGTCGGTGATGCTGGCCTTCGCCCAAAACAAGGTGCGCTTCAGGTTGAAGTCGTTTTTCTGCTTGCCATTGGCATCTTGCCATGAGTAGCCGCCCTGCGCATAGCCGTGCAGTTCGATGCGGTTGGCCAGTTCCTTCAACCAGTCGACACTCTGTTTCTCTTGAGTTTGAGCGTTTCCTTGCTTCTCTTGTGCCACAGCGTCAGTGCCGCACAACAACAGTCCTGCCAATGTCAGCAGAAGGGACAAAAAGAACCGCTGAAATACCTTTGCGAGTGAAATTTTCCCAATCATTATTAACACTTTTGTTGATATTTGCGTGCAAAGGTAAGCAAAATTGAATAAATACAAACATTTTGTGCATAAATATTTCGTTTTTGCGACAAAATGGTATATTTTTGGAATAAAATTGTGACGGTGGAGCCGTCACCTACGGAAAAACAGGCAGGGGGTTCCGTGGGTACAGATTAATCAAACAGCGAGTTGAGACTGTGTTCCTCGCCTACGACCCAGAGGACGTCGCCCTGACGGAAACGGTAGTCAGGGGCCACTTGTGAGAGGTTTTCCTTGCCTTCCTCCAAACCGACGACCATGCAGTTGTATTTATCGCGAATGCCGCTCTCTTTGAGGGTAAGGCCCACGAAGATGCTGGTGCCTCCGATGACCATGCGGCGCAGTTTCATCTCGCGCTGCTCCAAGTTCTCGTCTTCTTCGTACAGTTCTTCGGCCAATGCCTTGCCGAAGACCGCCAGTTGTTCGTCACTGCCAATGACCTGCAGTTTGTCGCCCGGGAATACGACGCTGTGACCGTCGGGGATATTGATGCGGCGGTTGGCACGCAAGATACTGCTCACATCCACGCCGTATTTCTGCCTGAGCGCCAGTTCCTTCAATGTCTGCCCTATCCACAACGAGTCATGGGGCACCTCGAAATCGGCGATATGCACATCACGGTCGAGCAGATGGCCCTCATAGAGCGGCCGCTTATGACCATGCACCTGCGCCTCGATCTCACGCGACCGGAGATTGAGGATAAACAGCCGCTCCATCTTGATGCTACGATGCTTGATGGTGCGTGAGACGATAATCAACGAGATGCCCGCCACGCCGAGACTGATAAGAATGGCATTGGAGAATCCCGACAGACGGTGGCAGATATAAAAGATGAACGCCACACCGATGGCCACGCGCACAAGGATGGTAAAAATGAGCGGCAATCGGTTGACACGGTTTGCGGTCCAAAGGGCCTTGAACTCCTCGGAGTGGTTTTTCTTCATGATCATCGCGCGGAGGAAAGGAGAGATGACCAGCACCGTGAGCAAACCTGTGACAAGGTTTGCCACCCACGTCACGGCTATCAGCCGGCGCATGAGCGGAAGGAACACGGTGAGCATGACTGCCGTGACAGCAATGGACAAAATGGTATAGACCACGGTATTGACCGCCATGGCCTTCATGAGTTGTTTCCAATTGTGCTCCTCCTGATACGACGACGAGTGGCTCGTGGTCAGCCGGTTGAGCCGCAGTGCCCAACTCTTGGGCAGCCGTTTCTCCAGATAGCCATAACAGGGTATCGCCGCCTTAATCATATAAGGTGTGAGGAAGGTGGTGATGACCGACACCGCCACAATCACGGGATTGAGGAAATCGCTGATGACACCGAGCGACATACCTAATGAGGCGATGATAAACGAGAACTCACCTATCTGTGCCATGGAAAATCCGCAACGTACAGCCGATTTGAGCGACTGTCCGGAGAGCACAAACGCCAAGGTACCGAACACAGCCTGCCCCACCAGGATGGTGAGCACCAAAGCTATGATGGGCAGGGCGTAATCGACCAGCACCTGTGGCTCTACCAACATACCCACCGACACGAAAAAAATGGCTCCGAAGAGGTTTTTCACCGGCTCTACCAGTTTGATAATCCGCTCTGCCTCCACTGTCTCGGCCAGGATGGAACCCATGACAAACGCGCCGAAGGCCCCGCTAAATCCTACCTGCGTGGAGATAAACGCCATGAGACAGCACAATCCCAATGCCAAGATGAGCATCGTCTCGTTGTTGATCAGTTTGCGCAGGGAGCGCAGCACCATCGGTATAAGGAAGATGCCCACCACAAACCACAACACCAGGAAGAACACGATTTGAAGCACACTGCCTATCATCTGGCCGCTGTCAGCTCCTTTATCCGAGGCGATGGCCGACAGCATCACCATCATCACAATGGCGAGGATGTCTTCCAAAATCAGCACACTCATCACCATGCCGGCAAATTTCTGCTGCCGAAGGCCCAAGTCGTCGAAAGCCTTATAAATAATAGTGGTGGAACTCATGGCGAGCATACCGCCGAGGAAGATGCAGTCCATCTTGTTCCAACCGAAGGCATAACCCGCGCACACACCCAGCGTCATCATAAAGAAGATGACCGTCACGGTGGCGATGACGGGTGCGGCTCCCATCTTCACGATTTTCTTAAATGAGAAATCCAGTCCGAGCGAGAACAAGAGGAACATCACACCGATGTCGGCCCATGTGTGGATATTCGCCTCATCGACCACCGATGAGATGTAAGGCATATGCGGACTGACAAGAAATCCCGCCACGATATAACCCAAGACCAACGGTTGTTTCAGCCGCTTAAACAACAGCGTGACAACACCCGCTACTATGAGTATCAGGGTTAAATCTTCGACTAGGGCAGGAAGAGAAGACATGATTCAATGATGAATGTAAAATGAAGAATGGTCGCTATGCGATGAAGAATTACGAATCGCGTATGAAGAATGATGAGAAGTGTCTATAGAAACTATGGAGCCTTTTAAGCTCCATAGTCTATGAGGTCAATCATTATATGCGGCGGTCAGTTCGCAGATTTTCACGATGACGCGCATGGCTTTTTCCATCACCTGGACGGAAACAAACTCAAACGGGCCGTGGAAATTGACGCCACCGGCAAAGATGTTCGGACAAGGCAACCCCTTGAAGGACAGTTGCGCGCCATCAGTGCCGCCGCGGATGGGTTTCACCTGCGGAGCCACACCGCACTGCTGCATTGCGTGCAACACCAGGTCGATAACATGCATGTTGGGGTCTATCTTCTCCTTCATGTTGTAATACTGGTCATTGACGTCGATGGTGCAGGTGCCCTCGCCGAAACGCTCATTGATGACGTCAGCGCACTGCTTGATGTAGGCCTTGCGCTCTTCGAAACGGTCACGGTCATGGTCGCGGATAATGTATGACATCGTGGCGCCCTCGATGTTCGAGTTAATGCCGAGCAGGTGGTAGAATCCTTGATAACCTTCTGTATTCTCGGGTGTCTCCTCTGCGGGCAACAAGGCGGCAAACTCCGCAGCCACGCGGTTGGCGTTCACCATCTTGCCTTTGGCATAGCCGGGATGCACGCTCACGCCCTTGATGCGTACTTTGGCCGATGCTGCGTTGAAATTCTCAAACTCCAGTTCGCCCTCGTCGCCGCCGTCGATGGTGTAAGCCCATTCGCAACCGAATTTCTCCACATCGAAATGATGCGCGCCCATGCCTATCTCCTCGTCGGGATTGAACGCCACACGGATATCGCCGTGCTGGATGTCATCGTGGTCGCGCAGATAACACATGGCCTGAACTATCTCGGCGATTCCCGCCTTGTCGTCGGCACCGAGCAAAGTCGTACCGTCGGTCACGATGAGGTCTTCGCCCACATGCTGCAGCAGTTCGGGGAATTTCTTCGGCGACGACACGATGCCCTCCGACAGCAGTATGTCCTTGCCGTCGTAGTTTTTGACGATTCTCGGTTTAACGCCTGCGCCACTGCAGTCAGGGCTGGTGTCGTAATGCGAGATGAAACCGATGACGGGCACCTCTTTCTTCGTGTTGGCTTTCAGTGTGGCGTAGATATAGCCTTTTTCGTCCATCTCCACATCGTCGAAGCCCTCGTCTTCGAGTTCTTTCTTCAGATACTCGGCAAAGAAGAGTTGTTTAGAGGTGGAAGGCACGGTCTGGCTCTCCTCGCTCGACTGAGTGTCAAACTGTGTATATTTGATAAAACGTTCGGTCAGATTCATATCTTACTCCTCCGTCTTCTCTTGTCTGTCGTCGATATTGTCGCCTTCTGTAGGTTGCATCTCCTCCTCGAAATCGGTGATGCCGTTGTTGATGAGGATATTGTACCAAGTAAAGAGTTTGCGGATATCACTGTCGTGCACGCGCTCGCGGTCGAAGTCGGGCAGTACGGTCGAAAAATAGTCGCGCAGCTCCTTCGACGAGCATTTCTTGAAATTGAGCGAGCAGACCTTGCCCTCCTCTTTGTCGCGTATGGCAGCGAGGATAGTCATCAGGGGCACATCCTCAGCGTCGGTGTACATGGCGATGTCGGCCAATGATGTCACCCGGTCGGTGGCGAAGGCGGGCATGCGCTTCTTGGTTTCGTCAAGCGCCTCGACTATCAGATTGTTCTTACCTCTTGAAACCAGTTGATAAAGCCCTGGTTTGCCGGCTATTGAAAGAATGGTTTTTTGCATTGTGATTGAAAATATTTATATTATTTTTGGGTTTTAAGGGTATTTGGGGCTGTAAGGTCGTTAAGAGCCTGGGGCCTTAGGATCTTTGATGCTATTGAGCTTATCGAGCAGGGTGGCGATTTGCTGGTCGAGATCTGCGATGCCGTCATTGACGATGACGAAATGGCTGCGGCGGCGAACCTCCTCAGGCGGCCATTGGCGGCCCATCCATTCGGCTGTTTTTTCGGCTGTAATACCGTCGCGCTCCATCACCCGACGCATTCTCACTTCGGCGGGCGCATCCACACAGACGATGAAATCGACCAGCCGGTCAAATCCGCTCTCAAAGAGGATGGCACATTCCATCCAGTCATAACCCGAGCGGATGAAATCTTGTGCCACGGCGGGATGCACGATGCCGTCGATGCGGCGTGCGTTGTCGTCAGAGGCCAACAGATATTGCGCCATTCGCGCCTTGTTGAGCCGGCCCTTGACATAGACGTCGTCGCCCACGGTCTCGCGCAACTGGCGTTTGAGTGTCGCCGACGAACGCATCAGCCGTTTTGCGGCGGCATCACAATCGTAGATGTCGATGCCATGCGCCTTCAGACGGGCGCAGACATACGATTTTCCGCTGCCTATGCCTCCCGTAATGGCTATTTTCAGTGGTTTGCCGTCGGTCATTGTTTGATGATGCAATTCACTTCTTCCACCTCCAGCTTAGGTGTCTTGGCGGCTGGATTGATGGATTTCACCTTCAAGCGGCACTTGCTGCTCGGCGTTCCCATCTCTCCGTAATCGGCCTCGACCCTGAAGTCCGTCGCTCTGAACTTGGCTTTGGCTTTGCTGGGCCGCACATAATGCACCTTGACGATAGACGGCACGACGACTATCGACCTGCCCTCGGGCGCGTTCACCACAGTGACGGGCACCTCGATAGAGTCATTCTGATACACATCGACCTTCACCTCAAGAGTCACTTGGTCAGGGTCAAACTTCGCACCGGCTATCGGTTCCAGTTTGACTACGCGTTTCTCCGGGTCTTCGGTCAGATTTCTCAGGTCGTTCACGGGTGCGGTCATCACAGACTTGATGTTTTTCATCACCTCTTCAGACGCATAGACAGTCACCTGTTCAGGCGACACCTTCTGTTCGGAAATGAAATAGTTCGTGCCGGCGGTCACCTTTCCGTTCACAACTACAGGACGAGTCTCTTTGTTGCCGAAATTGTAATAAATATCAAACTTCTCGGGTTTGATTGTCACGATAGACGTGGATTTGTCCAACTGGTTTCTCACCAGTTTGAGAAGGTCGGCCGTGGTCACTACGCCATGCCCTCCAGAGCGGGCATAATTGGCGAAATTGACTTTTACGGGCTGGATGCTATTCCCATAGACATACGAGCCGATGGTATATCCTTTGTCGCGTACGGTCACTTTCAGGGTGTCGTGGATTTCCGACGTGATCATCACGTCTTTAGGCACATTGGTGACTTCCAGCGGTATGGAAATCTCCTTCTCCATGGTCTCGTTGAGCGTCATGGCGAGCCAGAAAATACCGCTGAGCGCCAAAAAGAACAAAAAAATCAGAAACTCCTTATTCAGCAAACGGAATAAGAAGTCCCTGACTGTTTGATATATACCGGTTTTCGGCTTGTCCATCGGTGTTATTTTGCGCCTTGCACTTGAGTGGCGTTGGCATCAGCATAGACAAACGAGCGGTCCACTTCGATGACCACGCCTTTGGCTATCTCCACCTCAATCTTGTTTCTTTCATTATCAATACGTTTCACGGTGCCATAGATACCGCCACCGGTCACTACGCTTGCACCTTCCTTCAGCGCATTCTGGAATTCTCTGATTTGTTTCTGCTTCTTCTGTTGCGGACGAATCATAAAGAACCACATGATGGCAAAGATAGCGACCATCATGATAAGGAATCCCATACCGCCACCCTGAGGGGCGGCTGCATCGCCTGAGGCGGCTGCTCCACCCTCTGCGGCTAACAATAAATGTGTGTACATACTTTTATAATTTAATGATTGATTTTTTACTTCTTATTTCTTCAACTGTTTCATCATCCGGCCCGTTTCTACCAGATAGCGGGCGATGGCGTCGAGCATGCCGTTGATATAACCGCCGCTCTTGGGCGTGCTGTACAGTTTGGCCAAATCCACATACTCATTGATGGTCACACTCACGGGAATGCCGGGGAAGGTGAGCATCTCGGCGATGGCTATCTGCATGATGACGATGTCCATGTAAGCCAGACGGGAGAAATCCCAATTGCGCGACATCTCGCTCATATAGTGCTGATACTCATCGGCATTGAGAATGGCTGCGCGGAACAGTTTCTGGGCGAAAATCTTATCTTCCTCGTCTTTGAACTCCGGCAGCAAGGGCTGCTTGGCCGACGATTTCTCATCAAACCGCTTGATGGTCTTGAGCACGAAAGTATCGACCACCTCCTTGTCATCGTTCCAGTACAGGCTCTTCTCTTCCAACAGTGCGTCGAGGTCGTCGTTGTCGGATATCAGCGTCTTATAAATTTTCCGCCACAACTCACGGTCGGCCTCATAGTCATCCTCGTCGCTGGCCATGTATTCCTGATACATCTGGCTTTGCTCTATGGTGTTGCACAACCGGCGCACCGTCTCAATATCGTCATTCCAAGAGAGTTTTTTCGCATCGACATAGTCGAGCAGCATGGCGTTGTTTTCTAACTGCAATGCAAAGCGGTTGTTGACAAATTTCTCCGATGGCACAGGTGTCCCCTCACGCTTGGCTCTGGTTGTATATACCTCCACGCGGTGTCGCATCTCTTTATTAATGGCCACGATGAGCAGAAGAAGGTAATTATACAAATCATATGATTTCGAGAGGCTGAACATCAGTTCCTTCTCGGCGTTATTCATGTTATGATTACCATTTTGATAGTAAGCGTAGGTTAACTGAACTATCTTTATTCTTATCAATTCCCTATTAATCATCTTGGAATGTATTGGTTAAAGGTGTGTTTCTTTCATATTTATTTTGCAAAAATAGCATATTTACTCGTAATAACCAAGAAAAAGGTATGTTTTTCTGCGTTTTTTTGGAGATTACTTGCTTGTTTCGCAAAAAAGGCGTACCTTTGCACCGCTTTTTTAACGCATCGTGTGATGGCGAATTAAGCATGATAAAACAACTTAATTTAGAGTAACACAAAAAATGAAAGAATTTGCATTAAACGGTAAAGCCCGTACAGAGGTCGGCAAAAAAGCCACCAAGCAACTTCGCAAAGAAGGCTATGTGCCCTGCAACCTCTATGGTGAGAAAAAAGGTGAAAACGGACAGCCCGAGGCTTTCGCCTTCGCTATCCTGGCAACTGACCTCCGCAAGGTCGTGTTCACACCCCACATCTATGTCATCAACCTCAACATCGACGGTAAGCATCACACCGCAGTGCTGAAAGAGTTGCAGTTCCACCCCGTGACAGACGCTGTGCTGCACGTCGACTTCTTTGAAATCCATGAGGAGAAACCCATCACCATCGGTATCCCCGTACGTCTGACCGGTCTGGCTCAGGGTGTGCGCGACGGTGGTCGTATGAACCTCTCTATCCGCAAGATCAATGTCACTGCTCCCTTCCAGAAGATTCCCGAGCATCTCGACGTGGATGTCACCGACCTGCGCATCGGCAAGAGCATCAAGGTGGGCGACCTGAGTTTCGAGGGTCTCGAGATTGCCACTCCGAAAGAGGTTATCGTGTGCTCCATCAAGATGACACGTGCCGCTTCTCTGGCAAGCGCCAGCACCGAGGAGGAAGAGGCTGCAGCAGAATAATTCTGACGCATGGACAAGTATTTGATTGTGGGCCTGGGCAACCCCGGCGCCGAATACGCCAACACCCGCCACAACACAGGATTTATGATATTGGACGCTTTCGCGAAGGCGTCCAATATTGTTTTCGAAGACAAACGCTATGGTTATGTGGCTGAGACAACACTCAGAGGGCGCAAACTCATCCTGCTGAAACCGACCACCTACATGAACCTCAGCGGCAATGCCGTGCGCTATTGGCTCAACAAAGAGAACATCGACGAGAGCCGGTTGCTGGTCATAGTCGACGACCTGTCGCTGCCTCTGGGTTCGCTCAGACTCAAGGGCAAAGGATCGGCCGGAACGCACAACGGGCTGGGTCATATCCAACAACTGATAGGCCAGGCTTATGCACGCCTGCGCGTGGGTATAGGCAATGACTATCCCATGGGCGGACAGGTGGATTATGTGCTGGGCGACTTCACTTCCGACGAGATGCTTGTCATGCAACCTGCCTTCGAAACTGCTCAAGACATCATACGCAGTTTCGTACTCGCAGGTGTCAACATCACCATGAACCAATTCAACAAAAAGCCCGGCAAAGCAGAAAAATCCGGAACATCCGAAAAATCCGAAGAACCCGGAAAAACCTCATAATCCCACATGACAGAAGCGAGAATCGACAAATGGCTTTGGGCAGCACGCATCTTCAAGACCCGCTCCATCGCCGCCGACGCCTGTAAAAACGGGCGTGTCACCATCGGTGGCATGAATGTGAAACCCTCACGAATGCTCAAAGAGGGCGAAGTGGTCGATGTGAGAAAACCGCCCGTGACTTATTCGTTTCGCGTCATCAAATGCATCGAGCAGCGCGTGGGGGCCAAACTTCTGCCCGGTATCTACGAGAATGTGACCGACCCCAAACAATACGAGATTTTGGAGATGAGCCGCATCAGCGGATTCGTTGACCGCGCCCGCGGCACCGGGCGTCCCACCAAGAAAGACCGCCGTTCGATGGAAGCATTCACCGAGCCAGTCATGTTTGGTTTCGACGATGACTTCGACGACCTCGACGATGACGACGACACCCCCTAACGATCTTATCCTTAAAGACCTTAAAGTCCTTAACGACCTTATAAACCTCATAACCTCAAAAGAATTATGACAAAGATAGCGATATTTGTTTCCGGCAGCGGAACGAACTGTGAGAATATCATCCGCCATTTCGAAGGGCGCGAAGACGTGAAAGTGGCATTGGTCGTGAGCAACCGTTCCGACGCTTTTGCCCTGAAACGCGCCGAGAGGCTGAACGTGCCCGCTGTAGTGAGAAACAAATCACAATTCAACGATGAGGAACAAATGCTCGCGCTGCTTCGTGAATACGACATCGATTTTATCGTGCTGGCAGGATTCCTGCTCATGGTGCCCGACTATATGATTCAGGCTTACGACCGCCGCATCATCAACATCCACCCGGCCCTGCTGCCCCGTCATGGCGGCAAAGGCATGTATGGCATGCACGTGCATCAGGCTGTAAAGGCGGCTGGCGACACCGAGACAGGCATGACCGTACACTGGGTGAGCAATGTCTGCGACGGCGGCGAAATCATCGCCCAATACCGCACACCCGTCACTCCTGAAGACACTCCCCACGACATCGCAGACAAAGAGCATGTGCTGGAAATGAAATATTTCCCGGAAGTGATAGAAGAGGTGCTGAAAGGGTTATAATTGGGGCGTTTGGGAGATTGGTTGTTTAGTCGTTTGGGGATTGGTCATTTTTTTAGCTACCACAATATGAGGAAATGAAGAGATGCTGATAATTTCTCTTATCATTTTTTCCATAATAGCTTTGTTTGTCGCCACTGTTCTTGGAATCATATGTGCCCTAGTGGCAAGGAGGATTGTGCGACGAAGAAACTTAAGCCACAAACGGTTGATAGTGTTGTTGGCTGCCCTTACTCCTGCTATATTCATTGGTCTGGAGGCTGTTTTGGGACTGATCGGGAGTGTGTACATATCTGAGACGAAAGGTGTCGACTTGGGCTTTGGTGATTATTGGCAGGCACCACTTTCCGCAAGTCACTATCTTTGTGCTGTCGATATGCCGGAAACAGCATCCATCGAAAAACGAGAAAAGGGTCCTTACCAAGAAGGCAGTGGCCGTGTAGAGCATTTGTGGGTACTAAATGACAGCGTGTTCGTGGTCATAAAAGACAAGAAAGCAATCTCGGATATTGATGCTTCTTCCCCAGAAACCTATTCGTTATATCTCTTTCATCGTCATGAAAATGGAGCAGATACGCTTTTGAATAGAGCGGACACACTACAATTGGCAGAAACATTACTAAACCGAAATCTGGAAGCCAAAACAGCTTTGACTCCGGATGATTATTTTAATAGAGCACAAAGAGAGGCTCATAAGATAGAGGAGCCGGTTCGACATACAATCGTAATTGCGATACTATTAGCATTATGGGCTGCACTATTACGTTTTACAAAGAAAAAAGAATGTAAACCCTAATGTAGGAGTTCATCATTATCGTTGCCATGCATTTCTTTCTCTTAAGCGTCAGCGGTTTTTACTGTTATTGATGTAAGAGCTTGTATTGTTCTTGTTTCCTCAAGAGATAACTCACTATATCAAAAACCATGTCGTTTCTGTCATATTGATACGGGAAAAACGTATCCCAACCTATTTGCTTAATAAATTCGTAAAAGAAATTGTAATCCAAATAGTATATTCCGCCTTTCTGTTTAACCATCCAGGGAATGCCAGAGTAACCAACGAACGGACGCAACTCAACCGTATTCCCCCCATCAAATGTAAAGACAATATACTCATTAGGTGCAGGATTATACTTTAATGAGTGACACAAAGCCTCAGATATTTCACTACAGGTCAGATTCAACAGTGTCTGGTCTGGTACTGACTGATACATTTTTATGTCATAAATAATTGACAAGAGAAAAGGATCTTCACGTAAGAAATCTCTGAAGTTTTCAATGTCTTTTTTGCTGATGCTATATGCTTCACAAGTGTCTTTCACCATCGTTGGCATTTTTGAAACAAATTCGTCAACAGCCCTCCCATAAAAAGCGATAGGCACATTCATTGCATTGTGGGTTTCTCTCCAGTCTTCGTGATGAAACTCAAAAACATTATTATTGCGTTTATAAATGGCATGTGAACTATATAAAGCATATCCGCCTTCATGGTGGTAATATATATCTATCCTATTCACCTTATTCTCTTTGTCGTCGGCATACACGCATATAGTAACAAACAACAAACAAACAAGGATAATATGCCTCTTTATGTTATCAAAGAATTGTAACGCTTTCATTCAGTTGATTATTAGGAAATTATTTGATTAAAAATCTATTACCCTTACTGTGATTTTTTCCAGTGTTTTCCATGCCACCGGCACTCACACAGTCATCTGTGGCAAAGATACGACTTTTTTTTCAAAGCCACAACTCCTCCCCACCCTTTATTTCCTTGAAATGTTAAAAACACACCTTTTGATAAAAAAATTTATAATTTTATTTGGTTTATATTGTAAACTTATTTATCTTTGCAGCGAAATCCGGATAAGAACGTCTCTTCCTATTCTTCTGCAGGGGGTAAGACCAGACGTCAAAAGAGTGAAAAAACAAATAGATAACAGTATTAAAAAACTAAGAACAATGGAAGACAATGGGAATATGACTGCCGAGCGCAGTCTCGAAATCATTCGCGACATGATAGAGCGCAGCAAGAACACGATGGTGAAGCAATCTGCGGCTCCGCTGATCTGGTGGGGATTGTTGGTGGCGGTGTTCGCTTTAGTGATCAATTTCTTGTGGAAACGCTACAACGACCCGGGGTGGAACCTTCTGTGGTTTGTGATGGGTGTGGTTGGTTATATCGGCAACAGGGTGATAGACAAACGCAGGGAATCGACACCCAAAACGTTTGTGAATGAGACTGTAGGACAGGTATGGTACACCTTCGGTATCTTCTGCGCCGCTATAGGCTTCACCGCCTGCTTCATAGGAATGGGTGTGCTGCCTAAGGAAATCATCGCGCCCGACGGACATTTAGCACTCAACATGACGAGCATCATCACATTGTGTCTTGGTATAGCATCGACGATAACAGGTTTTATCCTGCATAACCGCATCATACTGGTATGCGGCATCATCGCCGGCATTGGCGGCTTTTTCGGCGCCATGCGTTTCCCCGAAGAACAGATGTACGTGATGGCTGCGGTGGCAATCGTCGGTCTCGTCATCCCCGGGCTGCTTATTACCGTTCAGAACAAAAAGTAAGGAGGAGAGCGTATGTTTCAGCCATTAGACCCACTGCTTCACTCTGAGTTGCGACTGGCTGTCATGTCACTGCTCATCAGTTCAGAATCGGCCGAGTTCCCTTATATCAAGGAACAGACAGGAGCCACAGCGGGCAACCTGAGTGTGCAGGTAGAGAAACTCTCTACAGCGGGATATATCGAGATAGAAAAGACCTTCAAGGGGAAACGCCCTTGCACCATCTGCCGCATCACTCCCAAAGGTATCAAGGCGTTCGAGAATTACGTCGAGTCGCTAAAAAGTTACCTGGGCGAAGGGATAAGATAACTGCCACTGCTTAGGAGTGCAGGAGTGCAGGAGTGCAGACAATAGTGCTACTCTTCGGGGTGATTTTATAAAAAGAGGCACGAAGCATGATGCTCCGCGCCTCTTTTGACTGCTATGCGTGTGTTCCTATTGAAGATCAGAATCGACCGCCGCCACCGAAACCACCGGGACGTCCGCCGCCGAAGCCACCTCCGCCGAAGCCGCCGCCACCGAA
>JAEEGL013928848.1_pt1 | contig 17314 bp, 12 predicted proteins | sample 9134231 | NCBI WGS metagenome assembly JAEEGL01 (sample SAMN16246548, study PRJNA631951) | gut metagenome | biome: gut microbiome; feature: rumen; material: fiber-attached | host: Bos | place: Iran: Karaj | collected 2018-10
CGAAGGAGGTTTACTCCGACGGTATGGCGGAAGCGATTAAATACGGCATGATTTACGATGCGAATCTTTTTGATCAGATTGAAGCCGGAACGATTTCCGACGAGGACCTCGTGAAAAGAAGTGTTGAGATCAAGGCGGAAGTTGTGGCACTTGACGAATTTGACAAAGGACCGAGACATATCCTGAATTTCGGTCACACCCTGGGACATGCGATCGAGACATTAAGCAAATATTCCATCGGACACGGCAGCGGCGTTGCGATGGGAATGGCGGTTTTGAGTGCGGCAATTCTTAGCGAAGAGGAATCGAATCGTTTAAACAAAGTGCTTGCGAAATACGATTTGCCGACCGTACCGTCCTTTGACATTCATGAAATGGCGGCTCTTGCCAAAACGGACAAAAAGAGCCACGGAAATCTGATCCGCTCGGTATTGCCCGTCCGGATCGGAGAGGTCAGACTTCAGGACGTTACGGTGGAAGAGTGGGAAGAAATTGTTCGGAAAGGAATCGATAAACTGAAATGATGAGTTCAAAATACGGACAGGAATTACAAATCGAAGTATCCGGTGCATCCCATGCGCCCACGATTGAAATCGTTATGCGCGGAATTCCCGCCGGAGTCAAAGTGGACATGGAAGAAGTTCAGGCGTTTTTGAATCGCAGAAAAGGCGGACAGAATGCTTATTCCACAAAACGCGCCGAAGCGGATACACCCCATGTGGAATCCGGACTGGATGAGACGGCAAAGGGATTCATTACAAACGGACAGCCTCTGAAGGCGGTATTCTATAATTCAAATACCAGATCTTCTGATTACGAGCAGATGCGGTACGTGCCGCGCCCTTCGCATGCGGATTTTACCTCGTATGTAAAATACGGCGATTCCATGGACCGCTCGGGCGGCGGAATGTTTTCCGGCCGTATGACGCTTCCGATCTGTTTTGCGGGAGCGGTAGCCATGCAGATTATGGAAAAGCGCGGAATTTCGATTTTTGCCCATGTGGCATCCATCGGAAATATCAAAGACGATTCGTTTAATCCGGTTAATCCGGACCCGAATTCGGTTCCCCGAAAGGAAGGATATTTTCCTGCAATTAACAAATCGGCAAGGGACCGTATGGTCGGATATATGACAGCCTGTGCCGGCGACGGGGACTCAGTCGGCGGCAGCGTGGAATGCGCGATTACCGGTCTTCCCGCAGGCGTTGGAGAACCTTTGTATGACAGTATGGAAAGCACGATTGCGCATATGATGTTCGGAATTCCGGCAGTAAAGGGAATTGAATTCGGAAGCGGTTTTAAGTGCGGAACCATGAAAGGAAGCGAGTGCAACGATCCGTTTATCATTAAAGACGGCCATGTTGCAACCGAGACAAATCATTCGGGCGGAATTCAGGGCGGAATCAGTAACGGCATGCCCGTGATTCTCCGGGTTTGCTTTAAACCGACGCCCAGTATTTATAAAGAGCAGCGGACCGTAAACATGAAGGAACTGACCGAGACCACGTTAACACTGGCCGGACGTCACGATCCCTGCATTGTTCCAAGAGCCGTGCCCTGTGTGGAAGCGGCCTGTGCGATTGCGGTATACAATCTGCTTGTGAAGTATGATGAACAACAGGAAAAGGCTGCAATCGATTTGGAAAAAGAGCAGGAAGGCGGTAACGGGGCGGCCCGGAATATTGAGAGTCTCCGCGGTCAGATTGACTCCGTGGATACCGAACTTGCAGCGCTGATTTCAAAGCGCATGGATCTCGCCGGTCAGATTGCCGAAGAGAAAGTGAAAGCCGGTTTGCAGATTCAGAACCCCGGCCGCGAGGCAGAGGTTTTGGAACATGTTTCGAAGGTTGCCGGATTTGAGAAGGGTACATATGTCAAAGAGGTGTATAAATCCCTGATTGCACAGACCCGCAAATATGAGGAAGATTTTTAAAAAATGAAGTACGGACTGATTGGAGAAAAATTAGGTCACAGCTTCTCGGTTTCCATTCACAATTCGTTCGGAAACCCGGATTATGAACTGCGTGAAATCCCAAGGGACGAATTGGATGCGTTCATGAAAGAAAGGGATTTTGCGGGCATTAACGTGACGATTCCCTATAAGCAGGATGTAATGAAACACTGCATCCTCGACGATGCCGCAAAACAGATCGGAGCGGTGAATACAATCGTGAACCGGAACGGTGTGTTGTACGGATACAATACCGACGCTTACGGGCTTTCCGCATTGATTGACCGTACGATGACGCCGGGATCGTCCACGCAGTTCGGGGATTCTTACAGCGCCGTGATTCTCGGTGCGGGAGGAACCTGCAAGACCGCGATTTATGTTCTGGAACAGAAACGCGTTTCTTCGATTTATGTTCTTGCAAGGGATACAAAAAAAGCGGAGGAAACCCTGAAAGGGAAGAATGTAACAGTGTTTCCCATAGAAGCAGGCTCTTATCCCGATTGCGTGAAAAATGCAAAAATTCTGATTAACACCACTCCGGTCGGAATGTATCCGAAGGCGGACGGAGTTCCTGTGGATTTGGATGATTTTACAAACCTTGAGTGCGTGTTTGACGTGGTATACAATCCGTTAACGACGAATCTGGTAGCGAATGCGAAGGCTAAGGGAATTTCCTCGGCAAACGGACTTTACATGCTTGTGATGCAGGCTTTGAAGGCGGAACTGCTTTTCTTTGAAGAAGAAGGTGGTTTACATAACTTAAAAGTTGAACTGCCGTCCCATTTATCCATTCCGGAACGTTATAAGGCAAAACGGCAGAAATTGCAGGATGAAGGCGAACGGGTATATCGGGAACTCTACTTAAAGCAGTCCGACATTGTACTGATCGGAATGCCGGGAAGCGGCAAGAGCACGCTCGGCAGGATGCTGGCGGAACGAACCGGCAGGAAATTTGTCGATACCGATGAGGAATTTACCCAAAAATTCGAAATGACACCGGGTGACTGTATCCGTACACAAGGCGAGGATGCATTCCGTGAAAAGGAAACGCAGGTTGTAAAAGAAGTCGCGGCAGGAACCGGACTTGTGATTGCAACGGGCGGCGGAGTGGTTACCAGACCGAAGAATATAGAACTGTTAAAGCAGAACGGAGAAATAGTTTACATAAATCGGGATATTTCAAATCTTTCTTCGAAAGGAAGACCGCTTTCCCAGGGGGACGGCGCCATCGAAAAACTCTTTGAAATACGCAAACCGCTTTATGAAAAGGCAGCGGATTACATTGTAAACGCGGAAGAAGGAAAGGTTGACATAACCTGTGATTCCATCGAAAGCAATTTTCGATAAAAGTATGGAGGTAAGACATGCGCATTCTGATTATCAACGGACCGAACATTAACATGCTCGGCATTCGCGAGAGGGATATTTACGGCACACAGACATACGATGACCTTGTTGATTTTTGCAAGGACGCGGCAAAGGAACTTGGCGTGGAAGTGACGTTTTTCCAGTCGAACCATGAGGGTACGATTGTGGATGCCATTCAGGATGCTTACGGAAAGTTTGACGGATTCGTCATCAATCCGGCGGCATATACGCATACATCCGTCGCAATTCTCGATGCGCTGAAGGCGGTTTCGGTTCCGACGGTGGAAGTGCATTTAAGTGATGTATCGACGCGCGACGATTTTCGACAGATTTCATATATCCGGTCTTATTGCGTTGCAACCGTGATGGGAAAAGGATTTGAAGGATACAAAGAGGCAATGAAGATATTAATCGATGGAAAGGACGCTCATGGAGAATAAACCCCGCATGCCGAAGAAACTGTTAATCATACACATTGCGGTCGGATGTTTTGTAATGCTTACGGAAATCGCCTTGGCGGTTATGATCGTGCAATACAGGAAACTCTCGATTTCCGCGGATCTTGTTGCATCCCAGAAAGAAGAGATGAGCATCATCATGGCGAAAGACCAGGCAGAGATGCAGGAGCAGATTACGCTTCTGTCGAATGAACTTGCGGAAAAAATCGCCAACGAGGAAGCGCAGGCCCAGTTATGCTATCCGAAAGGTCTTCCGGTAAGCGGTAAGGCGACCATTCTTTCCCAGCCGTCTTCGGAGGGAGAAGAGGGAGAGGAGCCGCAGGAAGGCGAAGAGGGCGCAAAGGAAGATCCGATGGTGGTCTTTAACGTTCAGCACGGTGCCAAGGTGATGGCGGCCGGTAAAGGAACGGTGGTCAAGGTCGAATCCGACGAAGAATTCGGCAACCGGGTTGTGATAGATCACGGAAACGGCTATTTTACCATTTATCGTTACAACGATGCCCCGAAAGTAAAAGAAGGAGATGACGTCTCAATCGGTCAGCTCCTCTTTGAAGTCAATTATGTATCCTCGAAAGTCGGTTATCAGATGATGTACGACGAGGAATATATCAATCCCATGGATGTAATGGAGATTAACGGTTAGTTTTCTTTGGCATCCATACGTTCAAAAATCAATTCGTATCCATCGCTTCCGTAGTTTAAAGAGTGATTTACTCTGGAAATGGTAGCGGTGGATGCTCCTGTTTTATCGGCAATTTCAAGATAAGTTTTCTTTTCTTTCAACATTCTTGCCACGGCGAAACGCTGGGAGAGCGCCAAAAGCTCGTTCACGGTACACAAATCCTCAAAGAAATTGTAGCATTCTTCCTTGTTCTCCAGACAAAGAATTGCATCAAACAACTGTTCCACTGCTGCGGTTTTTAATTTATTGTTCATAAGGCCCCCTGTTTTCACACTTTAAAATTTCAACACTTTAAAATTTTCACGCTTTAATACTTTAACACGTGAATATATTTTAACACATGAAACCGCCCTCGTAAAGGGTGTTTTTTCGGGTGGTTTTGGTTTACAAGAAGAGGGAAATAGACTATAATATTATGGAATGTGTACTAGAGACGGGGGGATGTAGTATGCAAGTCGATGTAGAGGATATTCTGAATACAATTCTGAATCAAATGGGGGATATCATGCAGATGAAATCCGGTGAAATCCCCAACATTGATCTTTACATGGATCAGGTTACCACCTTCATGAACGGGAAGCTCGCGTATTCGAGAAGAGAGTCGGAGTCGAAGGACCCGATTTTTACCAAAACGATGATTAACAATTACGCGAAGAACGATTTGATCCCCGCCCCCGTGAAGAAAAAGTACTCCAAAGAGCATGTGATGACTCTGATACTGATCTATTATTTCAAGAGTTTTTTGTCCATTAACGATATCAAGGTTTTAATCGGACCACTTACGGAAGCGCCGGAAGGCGAACCCGACATGCAGCAGATTTATGACGGCATCTTCTCCGTGGGAGAAGAGCGGATTAATCTTTTAAAAGAAGATGTCAACGACAAGTACGAAGCATCGTTGCAGATGTTTCGGGATGCGCCGGAAGAAGACCGGGAATACCTGCAATTGTTCTCGTATGTATGTCTTTTAAGTTACGATATTTTTATTAAAAAATTACTGATTGAACGAATCATCGATGAGATGAAGTCACAATCCCAAAGCAGTGTAAAAGGGAAGAAAGAAAGCTAGGGGAAAGGGGTTATTAGTCGAATGAAGAAGGTTGTTATCATCGGAGCGGGTCCTGCCGGAATTACGGCCGGATACGAATTGGTGAAAAAATCGAAAGATTACGATGTAACCATTATGGAGGCAACGGGGGTTGTCGGAGGAATCGCAAGAACAGTCAATCATAACGGGAATTTAATGGATCTCGGCGGACACCGCTTCTTTACAAACAGTGAAGAAGTAAAGAACTGGTGGGAAGAGATTCTTGCTAAACAGGGACAGCCCGCAAAGGACGACAGAATCTTAAAAAGAACCATCAATACCGCACCGGGCGGTCCTGACCCTGAGTTCGAAGATGATGTAATGCTGGTAAGAAAGCGCGTTTCCAGCATTCATTACAATGATTCTTTCCTGGAGTATCCGGTGAAGTTTAACGGAAATACCGTTAAGGCTCTCGGGTTCGGACAGGCGGCAAAGGCCGGATTCAGCTACCTGGAAAGCTCCGTTTTCAAGAAAAAAGAAGATAACCTCGAGAACTATTTCCTGAATCATTTCGGAAAGTCTCTTTATCAGTCCTTCTTTGAAGGATATACCGAGAAACTGTGGGGACGTCATCCTTCCCAGATCAGTGCGGAGTGGGGCGCACAGCGCTTAAAAGGAATCTCCGTATCCTCAATTCTCAAAGACAAATCCAACAAAAAGAAAAATCCGAATGCGGTGGAGGATGCCGAGTTCGGAGAAGAATTCTTATATCCGAAATACGGTCCCGGTCAGCTTTGGAACCTTGCTGCAAGAAAGTTTACGGATCTTGGCGGCAGAATTCGTTTCCGCTGCAAAGTAACCGGAATCGAAACGGAAAACAATGTCATTAAGGGCGTACGCTGCGAATTTGACGGACAGGAGTTTGTCGAGCCTGCCGACATCATTATTTCGTCCATGCCCATCAAGGAACTGATTCTTTCCATGAAGGGAGTGCCGTTCAGCGTCGAAGACGTTGCAAAGGGTCTGCCTTATCGCGACCTGGTAGTACTTGGATTGCTGGTTCCTCATTTAAAGATCAAGAATACATCTAAAATCAAAACCTTAAACGGTCTCATTCCGGAATGCTGGATTTATGTGCAGGATTCCTCTGTTAAAGTCGGCAGAATTCAGATTTACAACAACTGGTCGCCGTACCTTTTGCAGAAACCCGAAGAGAATGTCTGGATCGGACTGGAGTATTCCTGTACCGAAGGCGATTACTACTGGAACCAGAGCGATATCCAGTGGCAGAAACTTGCGGTGGAAGAGCTTTCGAAACTCGGAATTTTGGAGAGCAATGTAGCGGTGCTTGATTTTAACAAGGTGATGGTACCGAAAGCATATCCTGCTTATTTTGATTCTTATAATCGTTTTGACGAGATTAAGAATTTCCTTGATAACTATCCGAATCTTTACTGTGTCGGACGTAACGGACAGCATCGTTACAACAATATGGATCACTGCATGATGACATCGTTTGAAACGGTGAAAACCATTCTTGCGGGCAAGACCGACAAGACGAAGGTTTGGAACGTAAACCGTTCAGCGGTTTCCTATCATGATACGACAAGCCTCGGCGTAACACCTCCTGCAGAGCAGAAGGCAAGAATGCAGCAGGCGGCCGCTGCGACAGAGAACGGTGCAATGATTCCGCCGAATCCGGAACTTGCCGCTGCATCCGCACTTTCAAAGGAAAGCAGAAAGTACGGTACGGCAATGTCCCTGCGTGACCGTTTGAGTCTGCGCAGCATGCGTAAGCCGAAGACCAATAACGTAAACTATGCGCTTTTGGAAGAAAGCAATGAATCGACGGAACGTAATTCTTACAGAAATGCAAACGTACCCATCCGTTCCAATTATCAGGAACCGATAGAGGGTATGGATGCGGCAAGACAGCCGCAGCAGTTCCGCCGTAAACCGAGCGGTGTGCATAACGACAAGAATATGCCGGAGAATACCTATGTGGTTAATTCCGCGCCGGTGAAGAAAGATATTGTATTTAAAACACCTGAATCATCTCAGGAACCGCTTTTCGCAAAGCCTGCGGAAACGGTTGTACCCGCACCCGCGCCTGTTGTGGAAGAGGCAGTTGCGGCACCTGCAGCCCCGGAAGTTATTCCTGTGCTTGTGGTTGAACCGGTATACGAAGAACCTGCAGCCCCAGCTGTAGCAGAGCCTGTATATGAAGAGCCGGTAGTTGAAGCGGCAGCAGAACCTGTATATGAAGAGCCGGTTGCAGAGCCTGTATACGAGGAACCTGCTGATGAGGCAGTTGCAGAGCCTGTGTACGAAGAGCCGGTTGCAGAGCCTGTATACGAGGAACCTGCTGTTGAGGCAGTTGCAGAGCCTGTGTACGAAGAGCCGATTGCAGAGGCAGTATATGTGGAGCCTGTAGTTGAAACTGTGGCAGAGCCTGTTTATGAAGAACCCGCACCTGTTGCGGAAGAATATGCTGCTCCTTCAGAAGAGTATGTTGCTCCTGCGGAAGAATATGTTGCACCCGCTGAAGAATATGTAGCGCCTGCGGAAGAATATGTTGCACCTGCGGAAGAATATGTTGCTCCTGCGGAAGAATACGCTGTACCTGCAGAAGAGCCCGCCGTTGCAACGGAAGCGGCACCTGCAGAGGAAGCGGATTACGAAGAAAATGTTTACGAGGAATCCGTTGTCGGATCCGGCAAATTCAATCCGGAAGAAGCCGGTTCATATGTTCCCGAAGCAGAACAGGGAGAAACCGTATTTACACCGAGATATTATCACGAAGAACCGGTTTACGACGAAGCAACCGGAACCTTCGTTTCATATGACGATTATGCATCCTACAGTTCCAGAAACGAGGAATACGATTCCTTTGCGGCGGGCGAGTACGGATACGAAGATTCGTATGCGGACGGTTATGCCGTATATGAACAGTCCGCTGAGGATGATCAGGTTTACAATGTCGACGAAATGAATGCGAAGGAGGCAGCTCCGAAAGTTATTCAGGACGGCGATATCCTAAAGACCAACGATTTCGGAAATCTGTTTGCAATGCCGACAGAAGAAGAAACCAAGAGAAAACCGGTTGCAGCGGATATTCCGTTTGTACCGGTAGCACCTACGATTACCATCGGTGCGAAGAAGGAAGAAAAGAAAGAGTTCTTAAACCAGACCGGTGCGGCGGCTACGATGGAGAAGATCGAAAAGGTTATGAAGACCGAAATCACCATCAAGCCGAAGAAGGAAGAAGTTGTCGAACCGCCTGTACAGGTTGTAAGCGTTCCGAAGCCGACCTACAAGAAAGCGACCGGTGTATTTACTCCGAAGCCGATTACGGAAGAAGAGAAGAAGAAACTCGAGGAAGAAGAGAAGGCAAAACGCCCGATTGCTCCTTCCATGACATTCAAGCCGAAGCCGGAAGAACCCAAGGTCGAAGAAAAGAAACCGGCAAAGAAGCTTCCGAGAAGAAAGAATTTTGTCAAACCGGAAACGCCGCTTAAGTATGACTTGGATGCATTGAATGCAAAGACTCTTCGCGAACTTCCCGAGATGGAAGAAAAGAAGGACGAAGGTCCCGTTATCCGCGTGGAGAAGAGCGATCTTCCGACCTACGATATTTATGCAAGTATGTCTTACGACGGACAGCAGGATCAGTACGAAGAACCTGCAGTAAGTGCGGAAGATACCATTGCAGCATCGGTACAGGCCGCAGTGGAAAAAGAAGCGAGAGCAAAAGAGATTGCGGAAGAAAGACTTGCAAGAGCTACGCAGGCGGCATTGGAAGCTTCCAGAGAGGAAGGTTCAGTAGAGACCGCAACGGTTGCGGAGGAAAGAAAGTCCACAGCTCCGAATATCAACAATATCGAAAGTATCGAGCCTGTACAGGTTGAGATTAAGCAGCCTGAAGCAAAGGCTCCGGTAAGACATGTAAATCCTGCGGAAATCGAAGTTCCGAAGGACCTTTTCGCAAACGCAAAGGTTATTGCGGTTATCAAGAATGGCGTAAAGACGACAACCGCGGACGGAAAGAAAGCGGAAGAAGAGCAGTCGGTTAAGAAGACCATTCAGAAATATACATCCGACTTTGAAACCACAACGGTTAAATCCATTCGTAAGCTTCGTGCAATGCGTCAGGAGAAGGCTATTCAGGATATTACCAGAATGCTGGAAGGCACGGACGAAAGAAGAGTGGTACAGCCGAGACCGAAGCCGGTTGCTCCAATAGAACCGGCACCTGCTGTTGAACCTACACCCGTAGTTGAACAGGCACCTGCCGTTGAACCTGCACCTTTTGTTGAGCCTGTAGCGGAACCTGTGGTTGAAACTACACCTGTAGTTGAGGTGACACCCGATTTCGTCACGGAAGAGGCGCCGGCATATATTGAACCCGCCGTTTCCGAAGAAGCAGCGGAGACAACAAAAGTTGCTCCGGAAGAACCTTCTTCCTTCTTCCAGCTGGATCTTCGTCTGAAAGACGGTTCTCATCGTGTCGTGGAAGAAATGATGCCGCAGCTTGATGAGCTGAAGGCAGAAAAGGTATCAGAGGCAGCAGAAGCACCTGCAGCGGAAGCACCCGTGGCAGAAGAAGCTCCGGCACCGAAGCCGAAGAGAACCTACAAAAAACGTACCCCGAAGGTTGCACCTGAAGAGGGAACTGTAGCAGCGGAAACTCCGGCAGCAACGGAGACTGCACCTGCAACAGAAGTACCTGCGGAAGAAGCACCGAAGCCGAAGAGAACATACAAGAAACGTACTCCGAAGGTTACTGAAGAGGGAACGGCAGCAGCGGAGACTTCGGCAGCAGAAATACCTACCGAAGAAGTTCCGAAGCCGAAGAGAACCTATAAGAAACGTACGCCGAAGACAGCTGAAGACGGAACCGTTGCAGCGGAAACCCCGGCAACGTCCGAAACCGCTTTGGCAGCAGAAGTGCCCGCAGAAGAAGCACCGAAGCCGAAGAGAACATACAGAAAGCGCACCCCGAAGGTTGAAAATTCCGAGGAAACCCAGATTACGCTTGATATCGCAAATACAGACAGCAACACGGAGAATCAGTAATGAGCCAGAACATTTTAGTCAATGAAATCGGATACCTTCCGAACGATCCGAAACGCGCGGTGTACCGTGGCGAAGGAGAAGTGGAATTTGCGGTAATCTCAAAGAGTACCGGCGAAGAGGTTTTGCACGGTAAATCGGAGCGCGAGATTGATTGCGCAGCTGCCGGTGAGAAAAACCGTGTTTTGAATTTCGATGCCGTTACCGAAGAGGGCGAGTATCTGATCCGTGTCGGGGAAGAAGAAAGTGTGCCTTTTATTGTAAAAGATTTGGCGTACAAAGATGTGATGAAGGCATTGCTGAAATTCTTTTATCTGCAGCGTTGCGGATGCGAACTCCCGGAAGAATATGCGGGAATCTATGCGCATCCCTCCTGCCATGATACAAAGGCGCGTATTTACGGAACCGATACTTTCATTGATGTAAACGGCGGATGGCATGATGCCGGCGATTTTGGCCGTTATATCGTTCCCGCGGCGGTAACGATTGCGGATTTGTTCCTTGCAATCGAACTCGATCCGGGTCTTTCGAAATTTGATTTTGATGTTCCCGTGGAAAACCCGGAAATGGGAGCTCTTTTATCCGAGATAAAATATGAAATCGACTGGATGTTAAAGATGCAGGATCCCGCAACCGGAGAAGTTTATCATAAGGTGACCTGTGCCGGATTCTGTGATTTCTTTATGCCGGAAGAAGAGAAGGATGAGTTGGTGATTTCACCCGCATCCTATACTTCGACGCTTGATTTTGCGGCATCCCTTGCCATGGCTGTTAAGTTTTACAAACCCTATGACGAAGCATATGCGAACAAACTTGCCGAAGCATCGAATAAAGCATTTGATGCTGCTTTGAAAATGGAAGTCAAAGGATTCCGCAATCCGGAAGGCGTGGTAACGGGCGAGTACGGAGACGAGGGTCTCGAAGACGAGCTTTACTGGGCAACGGCGGAATTATTCCGCGCGTTCGGTGATGAGAAATACCGTACGATGTTTGAAGATATGGCATATAAGCATATTTCTCACGGATACGGCTGGGAAGATGTTTACAGTTTCGGAAACATCGCATATATTCTTGCGGATTTCCCGAAGGATGAAACACTGAAGGGAATCATTATCGCGGCGATTGATGCGAAAGCGGATTCGCTTTTGTATCTTTGCAGAAGCAACGGTTACAATGTTTCGTTCAATGAAAAGAGCTTTATCTGGGGCAGCAACATGTACTTAATCCAGAATGCGTCCCATCTGTATACGGCATATCATTTTACAAAGAAGGCAGAGTATCTGGAGGCGGCAAAAGAGCATATCCATTACATTCTCGGCAAGAACCCCTGCAATATTTGCTTTGTAACCGGATTCGGAACAAATCGCGTAAAGAATCCTCACCACAGACCTTCCGCAGCAAAGAAGGCACCGATGCCCGGTATGGTAATCGGCGGACCGGACTCCGGTCTTCACGATCCGACAGCGGAGAAGTACCTTCAGGGACAGCCTGCCGCAAAATGCTATGTGGATAAACTTTTAAGTTATTCCACGAATGAAATTACGCTTTACTGGAATTCCGCGATGATTCTGATGCTTGCACAGTTTGCGGAGAAGTAGAAGAGAGCCCTGAAAACTTAAAAATGAAAGCAATAAAAAACCTCTTCGACATGACGGTATCGAAGAGGTTTTGTTTTGTCTTTGTTTCGAATGTCCGAAAGACTATTCCATCTTGTTTACTGCAAGGTTAAGACGGGAAATCTTTCTGGAAGCATAATTCTTATGATAAACGCCCTTTGTGGTTGCCTTATCAATCGTGCTGGTAGCAGCAAGTAATGCAGCTTTTGCAGCTTCTTTATCGTTAGCTTCGATAGCAGCGTAAACTTTCTTTACAGCAGTCTTAACGCCGGAACGAATAGCTTTGTTTCTGTCAGCCTTAGTCTGATTAACAAGGATTCTCTTCTTCGCAGATTTGATATTAGCCAATGCTTTTCACCTCCGTTTATATTTGGGTTTCATTGCATTAAAGCCGGACACGGACGTTTTTAATGCACACATACGCTATATATTTTATTCATGAAGGCAGTGTTTGTCAATAGAAAATCTGTTTTCTGCAAATATGTTCATTGAAAGAAACAGGGTTTTTGAATTATAATGGATATGATTGTTTGAAACGGATCAAAAAAATGGAAATGAAAAAGGAGATTCCCGGAAATGAAACAAAAGAAATCAGTGGCTGTATCTTTAGTAGTTGTATTGCTGGCAACGGTATTATTCGGCTGTTCCCCTTCACTGGAAGATCAGGCAAAAGAGTATCTGGCAAAATATGATGATACATTTACGTTTGTGGATAAAAAAGAGAACAACGGTTCCAACACCTATTATTTCTCTTCTGCGAAATACCCGGGCGAAACCGTCAGCGTTCACTATGAAGCTGCATTTAAGTCCCTCGGAAGAGAGCCGTTTGCAGATAATTATGCAAGCCTTATGTTAAGAGAAGAAGGATTGAAGAAAGGCAGTGCACTTTTGGAAAGTGTTTATCCGGGAGCAGGCTATGATATTTGCGAAAGCAGGGGCGAGTATGTCGACTATTTTGACAAGGATACGACCTTTGATACATTTTATGCGGCAATGGGCGCATATTACGGAGTGGTTCTTTATAAAACGGTGACCGAAGATGAGCTGAAAGCGGATTCGGAAAAATTGCAGGAAGTTCTTTCAGGCGAAAAGGATGCCGTACAAATGGCCACGGCCAAACTCGGTTTCCGGATTTATTATTATCCCGAAGATGCCGAAAAAATAAGCGTTTCCGATTATGCGGAGTTTGAAAAGTTAAACGGATATGACGCGGTTTTGAATGTGGAATACAGTAAAGTAAAAGATGAATGTACCGTAAAAGAAATGGAAGTCGTAAAATAACAATCGTATTTGTTGTGTGATGGAGTGAAAATATAAATGTCTAATATTGATCAGTCAAAAATAAGAAATTTCTGCATTGTGGCGCATATCGACCATGGCAAATCGACACTTGCGGACCGCATTATCGAAAGCACGGGTCTTTTGACATCCCGTGAGATGCAGGCACAGGTTCTCGATAACATGGATCTTGAAAGAGAGCGCGGAATCACGATAAAATCCCAGGCGGTTCGGACAATATACAAGGCTAAAAACGGAGAAGAGTATATTTTCAACCTGATCGATACTCCGGGTCATGTGGACTTTAACTATGAGGTAAGCCGTTCGCTTGCGGCCTGTGACGGTGCGATTCTTGTTGTCGATGCGGCGCAGGGAATCGAAGCACAGACGCTTGCCAATGTGTATCTGGCGCTTGATCATGACCTCGATGTTTTTCCCGTAATCAATAAAATCGATCTCCCTTCCGCAGAGCCGGAGAGAGTCATCGAAGAAATCGAAGACGTAATCGGAATCGAGGCGCAGGGATGCCCTTTGATTTCCGCAAAAAACGGCATCGGAATCGATGAAGTTTTGGAAGCCATTGTGGAGAAAATTCCGGCTCCGAAGGGAGATCCCAAGGCTCCGTTAAAGGCGCTGATTTTTGATTCGCTTTATGATTCCTATCGCGGTGTAATCGTCTTTATGCGAATCATGGAAGGTACCATCAAAAAAGGCAGTACCGTGCTTATGATGGCAACCGGCGCGAAAGCGGAAGTTGTGGAGGTCGGTTATTTTGGTGCAGGCCAGTTTATTCCCTGTGACGAGCTGTCCGCCGGAATGGTCGGATATTTTACCGCCTCCATTAAGAATGTAAAAGATACCGCGGTCGGCGATACGGTGACCGATGCAAACAATCCCTGCAAGGAAGCGCTGCCGGGTTATAAGAAGGTGCAGAGCATGGTTTACTGTGGTGTTTATCCCGCGGACGGTGCCAAATATCCGGATCTTCGCGATGCGCTTGAAAAACTGCAGCTTAATGATGCGTCGCTTAACTACGAACCGGAAACATCGATTGCACTCGGATTCGGTTTCCGTTGCGGATTCCTTGGGCTCCTTCATTTGGAGATTATTCAGGAAAGACTGGAGAGAGAGTACAATCTCGATCTTGTTACAACGGCGCCCGGCGTTATTTACAAGGTGCATAAAACCGACGGAACTGTGATTGATTTAACCAATCCGTCGAACCTTCCGGATCCTTCGGAAATTGATTATATGGAAGAGCCGGTGGTCAGTGCCGAGATTATGTTAACCACTGAATACATCGGATCGATTATGGAACTTTGCCAGGAACGGCGCGGACGCTATCTTGGAATGGAATATATGGAAGAGACGAGAGCGCTCTTAAAATACGAGCTGCCCTTAAACGAAATCATCTATGATTTCTTTGATGCATTAAAATCGCGTTCCCGCGGTTACGCGTCTTTTGACTATGATTTAAAGGGATATGAGCAAAGTGACCTTGTAAAGCTTGACATTCTGGTCAACCACGAAGAAGTGGATGCGCTTTCTTTTATCGTGCATAAGGATACCGCATATGAGCGCGGCAGAAAAATGTGCGAAAAATTGAAAGAGGAGATTCCGAGGCATCTGTTCGAAATTCCGATTCAGGCAGCGGTCGGCGGTAAAATCATCGCCCGCGAAACCGTCAAAGCATATCGTAAGGACGTGCTTGCAAAGTGCTACGGCGGTGACATTACGCGTAAGAAGAAGCTTCTGGAAAAACAGAAAGAAGGAAAGAAGCGTATGCGTCAGGTCGGAAACGTCGAGATTCCGCAGGATGCATTTATGTCTGTACTGAAACTGGATGAGGGGAAATAAGCAAACCGGCAAAGAGGGAGTGAAGATGGAAAACGGAAAAAGGAATCTGGCTGTTTACATTCATCTGCCTTTCTGTGTCAGAAAATGTTTGTATTGCGATTTTAATTCCGGCCCGTATTCGGAAGAGGTACGAAGAAATTATGTCAACCAACTGCTGCGGGAAATTGAGTGGTTCTTTGATGACGAGCCGGAAACAAATAATCTTGAAATCTCAACGGTATTCTTTGGCGGAGGAACTCCTTCCGTATTACATCCGGATGAAATCGAAACAATATTATGTAAACTAAAAGATGCGTTATGTAAACATAATTCGAAATTATGTAAACTAAAAAGATTATGTAAACCAACAGAAATCACGATTGAAGTCAATCCGGGAACGGTAGTACAAAAAAACATTGAGCAGTTCCGCCGGTATCGTGAAATGGGCATTAACCGGGTAAGCATTGGTCTGCAGAGTGTGAATGATAACGAATTAAAAATACTCGGGCGGATCCATACATACGAAGATTTTCTGAAAACATACGAAGCAGCGGTGGAAGCGGGATTTACGAATATCAACGTGGATTTAATTTATGCCGTGCCCGGTCAGACTTTTGAATCCTTTGAAAAGAGCATTCGTACCGTTGCATCCCTAAATCCAAGGCCTTCACATATTTCGGCATACAGCCTGATTGTGGAGGAGGGGACGCAGTTCTTCGGCAGGGATTTTGCAAAAGAAGGAATTCCGCTGCCGGACGAAGAAGAGGAAAGACGCATGTATCGCGGCGTTTCCGAAATTCTGAAAGAATACGGATATGAGCAGTATGAAATCTCCAATTATGCCTTGCCCGGATTTGAGTGCAATCATAATCTTTCATATTGGACGAGAGGGGAGTATGCCGGATTCGGGGTTTCTGCCTCGTCGCTTCGAAAAGGTGTACGTGATTACAGGTACCGGAATACTTCCTCCATGGAAAAATATATGAACGCATCCTCTTACGACGAGCTGAAAGCACTCCGTGAGGAAGTGGAAGAATTGTCCCGGGAAGATCAAATGTCCGAAGCGGCGATTCTGGCATTGCGGCTGAACAGAGGACTCGCCTCGAAAAAATTTTACGATGAATTCGGGAAAATGCCGGACGAGGTTTTCAAGGATGCCATTGAAAAACATATAAGGGAAGGGCTTCTGGAAATCAGTCCCGAAGGAGATTTGAAACTCACCGAAAACGGGCGCGATCTGGCAAATTATGTCATGGCGGATTTCCTGTAATTTTAGAATTTTTTCACTTGAAAGAAGCGGATTTAATCGGTATAATAAAATGTACGGTTGGGGTAGACCGTATGGTTTTTACTGCAAAAAAAGCAAAAAATATATGCAAAGGGGACTAGTGTTATGCCTAGAATTGAAGAAATTTTGCAAGTTTCCATGGATGCAAGAGCATCCGATATCCACTTGACCGCAGGTCTTCCTCCGAAGATGCGTGTTAACGGTCATCTTTTAAATATGGATTTCCCGGTATTAAAGCCGGAAGACACCATGGAAATCGTAAGACAGATTATGACGGACCATCAGAGAGCCATGTTCGAAGAGCGTGGTGAGCTCGATATGTCCTTCGCGGTTACCAACCTCGGACGTTATCGTGTTAACGTATTCCGTCAGCGTGGTTCCGTAGCGATGGCAATGCGTGCCGTAAACACTGTCATTCCTTCGCCCGCTCAGCTGGGTGTTCCCAATGCCGTTGTAGAATTATATAACAGAAAACGTGGTCTGGTTCTGGTTACCGGTCCTACCGGTTCCGGTAAGTCCACCACACTGGCTTCCATTATCGATAAGGCAAACAACAACCGTGATGCTCATATCATTACTCTGGAAGACCCGATCGAGTATTTGCACATTCACAAGGTTGCAATGGTTAACCAGCGTGAAATCGGTTTCGACTCCATGAGTTATGCGAATGCCTTAAGAGCAGCCCTTCGTGAAGCCCCCGATATCATCCTCGTAGGTGAGATGCGTGACTACGAAAC
>JAEEGL014261828.1_pt1 | contig 17314 bp, 12 predicted proteins | sample 9134231 | NCBI WGS metagenome assembly JAEEGL01 (sample SAMN16246548, study PRJNA631951) | gut metagenome | biome: gut microbiome; feature: rumen; material: fiber-attached | host: Bos | place: Iran: Karaj | collected 2018-10
CACGCAATCGTGAAGATGCCGGCGGGAAAGTGCGCGGCGGTGTTTTGACTGAGCCAGCTTACAGTCTTCTTGGCGGAGCAGGTTACAGTGACGGTCACGAAGTTATCCGTAAAATTACATTGGAAGCAGAGCAGAGCGGAAAAACTTTCTTTGAAGTTCTCAAAACTCACGAAAAAGAATATGCAGACATTACAGCTCAGCTCGAAAAGCTCGGCGTAGAAAATCCTGCAAACTTCTTTGAGCATCCTTCAAATTATTGTGGCTTAGCGGCTGTAAAATCAAAGCGCCTTGCTCAGAAGTACCGTGAGCTTTGTAAATAATACAGAGTGTAAGCGCACCCTATTTTTATTTCGATGCGCAAAAATTTATGTAATAATTCTTATAAATCTAAAATAAAAAAAGGCTCAGCCAATATCTGCACAAGCGAAGCGCGGAAGCCATTGGCTGAGCCTTTTTTTATTTTAGATTTTTTTAGTTATACTAAAAATCTGAATGTTTACTAAAACATAGTATTTTATTATTATAAATAGCATCATGATAATAAAACTAAGTTTACTAATCGTTTTTTTTGCCATTTTCATCTTAGTTGGTATTAAATGCCGCACAGTTTCCAGCGATGTAAATGGTTATGTTTTGGGAGGCAGAACCGTAGGTCCCTGGCTCACAGCTTTTGCTTACGGTACCTCATACTTTTCTGCCGTAATTTTTGTTGGATATGCCGGACAGTTTGGCTGGAACTTTGGTGTTGCTTCAACCTGGATTGGATTGGGAAATGCCTTTATTGGTTCTCTTATGCCTTGGGCAATTCTTGGACGCCGCACCCGCATTATGACTCAACATTTGAATTCAAAAACAATGCCAGATTTCTTTGGCCGCCGTTATGAATCAAAAGGCTTAAAGGTTGCAGCTTCTGCAATTACATTCTTATTCTTGATTCCTTATACAGCTTCTCTTTTTAATGGTCTTTCGCGCTTGTTCCGCATGGCATTCAATGTAGATTATTCAGTTTGTGTAATTGTAATGGCTATTTTGACTGCTGTTTATGTAATTGTTGGTGGTTATATGGCAACTGCCGTAAACGACTTTATTCAGGGAATCATTATGCTGGTTGGAATTGTTGCTGTAATTCTTGCTGTTCTTTCTAAAAATGGCGGATTTATGCAGTCGCTTGCAATTATGTCAGAAATTGAATCTCCAGTTTTAAAAGGCGCTTATACATCTTTCTTTGGGCCGCAGCCTTTCTATCTTATGATTGTTGTTCTTTTGACTTCGCTTGGAACTTGGGGCTTGCCTCAAATGGTTGGAAAATTCTACGCTATAAAAAATGAACGTTCAATCAAAATTGGAACTGTAATTTCTACTTTCTTTGCAATTGTTGTTGCCGGCGGTTGTTACTTTCTTGGCGGCTTTGGAAGACTTTTCTGCAAATCGGAGCAGGTTAGTGCCGAAGGTTTTGATAGTGTTATTCCTACAATGCTTTCTGGGCTTGGCGATGTTCTTATTGCTGTAGTTTTGATTCTTGTTCTTTCTGCTTCAATGTCTACTTTGTCTTCTTTGGTTTTGACTTCTAGTTCTACACTTACGCTCGACTTTATCAATTCAATTAAAAAGAAAAAATCAACTGACAAACAGAATCTTTTGATTATGCGCATATTTGTTGCTATGTTCATTGTTATTTCTGCTGTTATTGCAATTGTTCAGGCAAAAAGCCGTGTTACATTTATTGCGCAGTTAATGGGTGTTTCTTGGGGTGCTCTTTCGGGCGCGTTCCTTGCTCCGTTCTTTTTTGGTCTTTACTGGAAAAAAACAAGTAAGGCCGCTGTTGCAACTTCGTTTACACTTGGTTGTGTTTTGATGATTGTTCAGCTTGGAATTTCAATGGGCTTGATTAAAGTTTCTGGTCCTGTGTTTGGTTTGATTTTTAAGAACTCACTTTATTCGGGCGTGTTCAGTATGCTTTCTTCTTTGATTATTGTGCCAATTGTTAGTCTTTGTACTGGCAAAACACGGCCTGCAAAAGTAGAAAAAATGTTTGCCTGCTATAATACAACAGTTACTGTGCCTGTAACAAACGTTCTTACAGATGAAGATTAGTTAAAAACAAATAACTGAAATACAAAAAAAAGACCTGGTATTGATGAATTGCCGGCAGTTACTTTAGTGCTGGCATATTTTGAAAGTGTGCCAGGTCTTTTTTTATAGTTTCATTGAATTTTTAAATCAAAAAATCGCGAAAATCTAAAATAAAACTTGTGGAACATTTTGCAGCGGGTGAGTGTATATTTTTGCCGGCGACGAAAAAGCCTTTGAAAGTTGTGCTTCTGTAAAAATTTGTTCTTTTTTGCCCAAAATTGCAGAGCCGTTGCTTAAAAGAAGATAATCGTCTGCAAAAAATGCTGCTGTGTTTATATCGTGAATTGAAAAAAGAATTGTCTTATTTAGTTTTTTGAGTTCGCGCAAAAACTCTGTTTGGAACGGTAAATCAAGCTGATTGGCCGGTTCATCAAAAAGCATAAATGGCGTTTTTTGAACAAGCGCTCTTGCAAGGCGGCATTTTTGAAATTCTCCGCCGGAAATATTAAAAATATAGTTTTGAGCAAAATCAAGAATTCCAACTTGTTTTAGAGCCTGATTTACAGCTGAATCTGTTTGCGATTTTGTAAGATGACCAAACGAATAAAGTCCTGTTTCAACGAATTGCCGAACTGTAAGATTCCAAACAGGATTTTCTGCTTGAAGTAAAAAAGATAGGTTGTGAGCCGCTTCTGCGCGCTTCATTTTAAAAACATTTTTTCCGTTAATCAAAATGTCGCCAGAATAATTTAAGCCGGCCGGAATAATTCCCGCCATAAGCGAAAGTAATGTGCTTTTTCCCGAGCCGTTTTTGCCGCAAAGCGCAGTAAAACTATTATCTTCTAAAGTAAAATTAAGATTTGCGAAAACAGATTTTTTGTCATAAGTTGCCGAAAGATTTTTTACTTGAATCATAATTTACCGCCGCTCATTTTTACAAGAACTACAATAAAACAAGGAACGCCCACAAGCGATGTAATAATTCCAACCGGAAGTTCAGACGGCGCAACAACGGTTCTTGCAAGTGTGTCTGCAATTAGCAAAAGAATTGCTCCATAAATCATACTTTGAAAAATCAAAACTTTATGAAGCGGGCCGTAGATTTTTCGTACAATATGCGGCGCAATAAGTCCAACAAAAGAAATAATTCCGCCAGAGCAAACGGCGCAGCTTGCCGCAAGGGAGCCAATAATCAAAATATAATTTCGCAGATAATTATAATTCAAACCAAAAGTTTGTGCAGATTCTTCGCCGCAAACAAGAACGTCTAAATGTTTTGCCGAAAATTCAAGTAAAATCAAAGAAATCAAAGAGGGAATTATAAAGGTTTGAAATTCTTTCCAGCCTTTTGCGTTAAAACTTCCTGTTGTCCAAACGTAAAAAGAATGTAAATCAGTTTCGTGAGTCAAAAGGATTATAGAAGCAATTGCCGAAAAAAAAGTGCCAACGGCTGTTCCCGAAAGTAAAAGTGTAACGCTGGAATTTCCTCTGAAAATCTTTGAAAATAAAAATACGCAGAAAGCCGAAAGCAGCGCTCCTGCAAAAGCAAAAAAAGTTACCGGGCTTAAAAATGAAATTGCAGAAAACGGCAATAAGCCAGATAAAACTGCTCCAAAAGTTGCGCCTGAACAAACGCCCATAATTCCCGGATCGGCAAGCGGATTTCTAAAAAAGCCTTGAAAGATTGCGCCGGTTCCGCCCAAAAGTGCGCCGCACATTACGCTAAGCAAAATGCGCGGAAGTCTGATTTTTGTGATAACTATAAAATCAGTTTTTGAACAGTTTTTTGCAAAAATCGAAAAAGGCGAAATAAACTTTGTTCCAATGCAAAGTGCAAAAATCCCGATTATCACAAGCGCAAAAACTGGCGCTACTTTAAGAAGAATTAAATTGATTTTTGCAGATTTGGTTTTCATCAGTTTGCAGAGCCTTTCCAAAAAAGTTTTGCCAGCTTTAAAACTGCATCTGCGCAGCGCGGACTTGAACGAACAAAGCTGTCATCATCGCCCATAAAGTACATTCCTTTTGGGGCTGCGTATTTTAAAGTTGGCTTTCTGCCGCCCATTCCGTCTCCAGAGTAAAAAATAAAATCTGGGGCTGCATAAAGAACGGCTTCTTCGCTTACCATTGGATAGGCATTTTCCTGTTCTTCAAAAATATTTTTGCCGCCGGCGTAGTTTATAATATCATTCATAAAAGAATTTTTGCCAATGCTCATCATTGGAGAATTCCAAACTTCCCAATAAACGGTTGGCCGTTCCAAATCTTTTTTTTGATAAAAGGATTTTGCAAGTGCAAGTTTTTCATTCATTTCTTTTACAACTTTTGCGGCTTGTTTTTCATGGCCGGTAAGTTTGCCAATTTCAAGAATTTCATTTTTTACATCATTTATACAAGTTGCGTTGGAAACATAAACGCTAATTCCTAAATCTTTTAAAGGCTGAACAAAATTGTCGTGCATTCCTGCAAAAAGATAAACTAAAGTTGGCTCAAAAGAAATAATTGATTCAAGGCTGATTGTATTTGCGGCAAAGCCGCCAACAGAAGGCACGTTTTTTGCTTGTGGCGGAAAATCACAAAGGTCTGTTCGAGCAACAAGCTGGTCTTGGGCGCCAATTGCAAAAATAATTTCGGTTGCAGAAGGGCCAAGCGAAACAATTCGCTGCTTTTTATTATCTTTATTGCCTGCAAAAACAAATGCTGTTAATAAAAAAAGGCTTAAAAATGCGGTTATTGATTTTTTAAGTGACTTCATAAATTAACTATAATCAAATATATTGTTTATTGCAACAAAACTTCTAATAGTCTATATTTAAAACCAATAATGATTTCTTTACACAGATTAACTTCCGCAGAAATTGAACCTGATTTTGATGAACTTTACAGATATGCCGGATTTGCAAGACAAAAAATCGATGATGTTCAAATTGAAAATCTTGCAAAAACTGCGGTTGCCGAAGTTTCAGAAAAAATGAATTGCCGTTCTGTTTATGCAAAATATTCTCTTGAGTTTTTGCCGGAAGAAAGAATTTTGTTTGCCGGAAAAGAAATCAAAAGTCATCATCTTATGCTGAATCTGCATGATTGCCACAGCGTTTATTTATTTGCTGCAACGCTTGGGCCTGGCGTAGATAAATTGATTCAAAAAGAGTCGAGGCTTAATCCTGCAAAATCGGTTATGCTTCAGGCAGCGGGCGCAATGTTTATAGAACGTTATTGCGATTTGCTTCAGGATTTTTTTCGCAAAGAAGAAGGCAAAAATCAAAATCTTCTTAGGCCGCGTTATAGTCCGGGCTTTGGTGATGTTGGCTTGGATATTCAAAAAATCTTTTTTGAACTTCTTAGCTGCCAGAAAAATCTTGCACTTACACTAAATGATTCTTTGATTATGTCTCCAGAAAAATCTGTAACAGCCTTTGTGGGCGTTTATAATCAAAATTAAAAAAGGAAGTATTTTTTTATGAATAATTTTCGTGAATATTTAGGAAAACAGGTTTTATTTTTTGACGGCGGAACTGGCTCTGTGCTTCAGGCACAAGGACTTAGGCCTGGCGAGCTTCCTGAAAACTGGAATATTGAGCAGCCTGAAAAAATTGTGCAGCTTGGATACGGTTATTATCTTGCTGGCTCAAATATCATAAATTCAAATACTTTTGGTGCTTTTGAAACTAAATTTACAGGCAAAGACGGAAAATATTCTCTCGAACAGATTATTGATTCAGCACTTAAAAATGCAAATAAAGCCCGCCAGATGATTTTGGAAAAAGACGCAGCCGACGGAAAATCTGGTTATCTGCGTTTTATTGCTTTTGATATTGGCTCTTGCGGCAAACTTTTAAAACCGCTTGGCGACCTTGAATTTGAAGATGCGGTAATTCTTTTTAAGCATACTTTTGAATGTGGCCTAAAACATAATCCGGATTTGATTCTTATAGAAACAATGAATGATTTGTATGAAGCTAAAGCCGCTGTAATTGCCGCAAAAGAAGTAATGGAAGTAACCGGTCAGGATATTCCGATTGTTGCTTCAATGGTTTACGACGAAGGGCAAAAAACTTTAACTGGAAGTTCTCCAGAAATTTGCGCCGCAGTTTTAGAAAGTCTTGGAGTTGCAGCGCTTGGCCTTAACTGTAGTCTTGGCCCAGAACAAATGAAGCCAATTGTAAAACGGCTGCTTGAAGCAACTTCGTTGCCAATTCTTGTAAAACCAAATGCCGGCCTTCCAAAAAGTGAAAATGGCCGCACAATTTATGATGTTGGTGCCGAAGAATTTTCTGATATTGTATCTGATTTTTGTGCGCAGGGCGCTTTAATTGCCGGCGGTTGCTGCGGTTCAAATCCTTCGTTCATAAAAAAACTGGTTGAAAAAACAAACCGAATCTGTACACCTCAAAAGTTAAGCGAGCTTGCTGCAAAAAGGGCTTGCAAAAAATCTGTAATTACTTCGGGCACAAAAATTGTTGAATTTGGCAAGTCGCCAATTTTGATTGGCGAGCGAATAAATCCAACTGGCAAAAAGAAATTAAAGCAGGCTTTAACTAATAATGATATTTCGTACATTTTGAACGAAGGAATTGCGCAGGAAGAAAAAGGCGCGCAAGTTCTTGATGTAAATGTTGGGCTTCCAGAAATTGACGAATGCAGTATGATGCAAACTGTTATAAAAGAACTTCAAACAGTTACCGATTTGCCGCTCCAGATTGATACTTCGGATCCAATCACAATGGAAAAAGCCTTACGACTTTATAATGGAAAGCCGCTTATTAATTCAGTAAACGGAAAGCAGGAAGTTATGAAGCAGGTTTTTCCGCTTGTAAAAAAATACGGCGGAATGATTGTTGCGCTTGCGCTTGATGAAGACGGAATTCCAGAAACTGCTCCGGCTCGAATTGCAGTTGTAGATAAACTTTATGCAACCGCAGCTGAATATGGAATTTCAGAAAAAGATATAATTATCGACCCGCTTGCTATGACAGTAAGTGCAGATGATCAGGCTGCTATAGCAACGCTTGCAACTGTAAAATATGTAAAAGAAGTAAAAAACGGGCTTACAATTTTGGGAGTTTCAAATGTTTCGTTTGGGCTTCCGCTTAGAGAGCATATAACTTCGATTTTCTTTACAATGGCAATGCAAAACGGACTTAGCGCGGCAATTATGAATCCTAATGCGCTGGAAATGATGAAAGCGTGGACTTGTTTTAAAACTCTTTCTGGAATGGATTCGCAATGTCTTGGTTATATTGATTTTGCCGGAAAGTATTCTGAAGTTGTGGCAGCTGCAAGCGCAGCAAATTCAGCTGGCGCAAAAACTGCGGCTAATTCTTTGCAAGGCGCAAATTCTTCTGATTCAGTTCCGCCGCTTACAAAAGCAATAATAAAAGGGCTTAAGGAAGTTTCAAAGACAGAAACTTTGCGGCTTCTTACAGGTTCAGAGGGAACTGAGCAAATGAGCGCAATGGACGTAATTAACACAAGAATTATTCCCGCTCTTGATATTATTGGAAAAGATTTTGAGCAGAAAAAAGCATATCTTCCGCAACTTTTAATGGCCGCCGACGCAGCAAAAGAAGCCTTTGCCGTAATCAAAGATGAATTAGAAAAGAAAGGCGTTACCGGCGAAAAAAAAGGCCCGATTGTTATTGCAACCGTAAAAGGCGATATCCACGATATTGGGAAAAACATTGTAAAAGTTCTTTTGGAAAATTATTCTTTCCGCGTAATAGATCTTGGAAAAGATGTTCCGCCGCAAACTGTTTTAGATGCAGTTGTAAAAGAGCACGCTCCTTTGGCCGGCCTTTCTGCACTTATGACAACAACCGTTGGTGCAATGGAAGAAACAATCAAACTGATTCATAAAGATGCTCCTTGGTGCAAAGTTTTTGTTGGCGGCGCTGTTTTGAATCAGGATTATGCAGATAAAATTCACGCAGACGCTTATACAAAAGACGCAATGGAAAGTGTAAAATATGCGCAAAGTATCTGCGGGTAAGTAAAAACTGCTTAAATGTAGAATTGCATTATTTAATGCTTGAAATATTAAACGGAGTTGCCTGGTAAACGTAATAGTTCAGCCAGTTAGAATAGAATAAGTGTGCCGTTGCACGCCAATAACTGGTTGGCATTCTGTTTATATTGTTTGTTGGAAAATAATTCTTTGGCAGCGGAACTTTCATTCCTTTGTCTGTGTCGCGGTAATATTCCTGAGCAAGCGTCATAGTGTCGTATTCAAGGTGGCCGGTCATAAAAATTTCGCGGTTGTCTTTTGATTTTAAGATTGTAACGCCGGCTTCGGCACTTTCTGCGAGAATCACAAGTTCCGGGTGTTTTATTAAATCTTCTTTTACAAGAGTTGTGTGGCGGCTTTGTGGAATTGGGAACGTATCATCAAAACCTCTGAGCAGCGGGTCTCCTTCTACGCAGCGTTCGTTCATAAAAATTCCAGACATTTTGCGCTCAAGCGGATGTTTTGGAACTCCATAATGATGATAAAGCCCGGCAAAGCAGCCCCAGCACAAATACAAAGTTGAATAAACGTTTTGGCGCGCGTAATCCATAATTTTGCAAAGTTCGTTCCAATAATCAACATCTTCAAAATCAATTTGCTCAACCGGAGCTCCTGTAATAAGCATTCCGTCGAATTTTTGTTTAAAAAGCTCGCTTGAAGGAATGTAAAAACGGTCTAAATAAGATTCGTCGGTGTTTTTGCTAATGTGATTTTCCATATGAACTAGAGAAATTTCAATTTGCAGCGGAGTGTTTCCAAGCAGACGAAGAAGTTGAGTTTCTGTAACTTCTTTATTTGGCATGAGATTTACGATAGCAATTTTAAGCGGACGAATATCCTGTTCCATTGCGCGTTTTTCAGTCATCACAAAGATATTTTCCTTTTCGAGAATTGCGCAAGCTGGTAAATCAGATTGAATTTTGATTGGCATCGAAATCTCCTTTTGCGATATTCTAGCAGAAATCAGTTTTCTTTGCTATAATATTAAGATATGGAAAACAAAAACGACCGCAAAGGGGCAATCAAAAAACTTAAGCTTCTCACTTATGCATCAAAAATAAATGTAGATTGGTTCCGTTCTAAAATGGAAGATGGTTTTAAAACTGTTTTTTTGCCAAATGGTGTTGAACGAACTGAATATAAATACGGCAATGTTACTTGCGATATTCTTGCACCAGAGATTTATGCTTCAAACCGCGTAATGCTTTATATTCACGGCGGTTCTTTTGTTGGCGGTTCTCGCCGCACTTATGCAAGTTTTTGCGCTTCTTTGGCAACAAAATGTTTTTGCCGCGTTGTGGTTCCTGAGTATCGGCTTGCGCCTGAACATCCGTATCCGGCTGCAAACGAAGATATTCAAAATGTTTTTAAATCGCTTTTTACAGAAGAACAAATAGCCTGCTCGCTTAATGCTGATAATGGTGAAAATCCTCAATTGCCAGAAATCATAATTGCGGCTGATAGTTCGGCAGCTTCTATTGCCTGTTCTTTGGTTTTTAATCTTAGAGAGCGCTACCGAGCTTGCGTAAAGCAGATTCTCTTGTTTTCTCCTTGGCTTGATGTTTCTAACTGTTCAAGACTTGTTATGACAAAAAAAATCAGCGACGAAATTATGAGCGGCGATATTGTACGAAAAAGTACGGCGCTTTATGCTGATGAAGCAAACGCTTTAACTCCGCTTGTTTCTCCGCTTTTGGCTGGCGATGAAGTGCTTCAGAATTTTCCGCCGGTTTTTATTCAAATGGGCGAAAAAGAGATTTTATTAGACGATGCTAAAGAGTTTGCAAAAAATCTCCGCGACGCAGGAAATAAATGTGAGCTTGATATTTGGCCGGAAATGATGTTTATGTTCCAAATGGCTGATGATTATTTGCACGAATCTCATCTTGCTTTAGACAAGGTTGGAAAAGTTGTAACCGACGGAACAGAAGAAAAAACGGCCATTCAAATTCAAAATAAGCCAAAACTTGAACGCAGCATTGTTTTTTAATTTTGAGCACTTTTGCAAAGCAAAAATGTGTTAATCAAACAATGGCTTTTACGACATTCTTTGATTTTCTTGTATAAATTGTTGCCAAGTTGTTTTTTTACAGGAGTTTTTAATGGAACTTTTATCTCCAGCTGGAAATGTTGAAAAATTATATTACGCTTATGCTTATGGCGCTGATGCAGCTTACATTGGTCTTAAAAAATTTTCGCTTCGCGTAAAAGCCGATAATTTTTATGAAGACGAATATAAAAAAGTGCAGGCCTTAAAATCAGCTTTTCCTGGCCGCAGACTTCATTGTGCTTTAAATATTTCGTTCCACGATGAAGAAATTGATGCGCTTAAAAAAAATATTGAGTATTTTCGACAATATCCGATAGACGCTTTTATTGTTCAGGATATTGGAATTGTTCCGCTTTTGCAAAAAGAGTTTCCGAATGCGCAGCTTCATCTTTCTACGCAGGCAAGTTGCGTTAATAGCGAAGCTGTAAAAATGTATAAAAATATGGGCTTTAGCCGCATTGTGCTTGGCCGTGAAATTTCATTAAATCAGATTCGCAGAATCAAAGATTCGGTTCCCGAAATGGAACTTGAGGCTTTTGTTCATGGTGCAATGTGTATTGCTTATGCTGGCCGCTGCCTTATGAGTGCTTATTTAACCGGCCGAAGTGCGCAGAGCGGTTTTTGTTCGCATACTTGCAGGTGGAATTTTAAAATTAGCGAAAATGCCGGCCTTGAGCGTGCCAAAAATTCTACACTTTTAAATGATTCAGATTCTCTTCATATTATAACTGCCGAAGAAGCGCGAAAAATTGCGCAAAGCGGTTTGCTTACTTTAGAAGAAGAACAGCGCCCGGGCGAAAAGTTTCCGGTTTTTGAAGGTGAAGATTTTACGGCCGTTCTTTCTTCAAAAGATTTACGAATGATAGAACATCTTGCAGAACTTCGTGATGCCGGAGTTGATTCTCTAAAAATCGAAGGCCGAATGAAGAGTATTTATTATGTTGCAATGGTAACCCGCGCTTACCGCAAAGCTCTTGATTCTCTTGAAGGAAAAATCACTTCGCAAGAAGCTGCTCCTTATATTGCCGAACTTGAAAATGTTGCGCACCGCGAAAGTACAACTGGTTTTTATTTCCGCAAAGCTGATGCTGACAAAACTACAAGCGGCGCAAGCGACAGTAAATATCAGCTTGCTGCAGAAATTGGGAACGAACTTTCTAAAGACGATGTTGAGCGATTATTTGAGAACGGAAATGCTTTGTATCAAAAAAATCAAAAAGAACTTGAACAAATGCACCCGGCAGCTCGCGAAGCCCGCCTTAAAGATTATGAACAACATCGCGACCGCAGAATTATTCCTTTTGAAAAAAAAGAAGGCTGGCACTTTTATGTTTGCACAGCAATGAATATGATTCGCATTGAAGATGAAATAGAATTTGTTTCGCCAGAATTTTGCTCGCTGAAAATTCCAAGCGGCGAATGGGAAATTATTGATTCTGAAACCGGCTTGAAAATGAACTGGACTTGCGACGGTCACCCAACTGTAATTTATGTTTCGCATAAATTGCCGCAGGCAACTTTGCTAAGAACAATTGACCCGGATTATGTAGAAGGCCAGATTCGCGATACCGGAAGGTAATTTTGATTTTTGAAATTGCGGTCGCGAAAATCTGATTTTTGAAGTTGCGAAAAACTAATTAATTTTCTTCGTTCGAGTTTTTTTCACAATCCCACGAAACTTCAACGCTGCGTTCTTCTTTTTGCGGAATTCTTTGATAAATCAAACAGTCGGCGCGGTGAATTGAAACTCCTTTTGTGCGAGTTACATAACCTGCAATAATATCCGGATATTCGGGCTTGCAGCATTGAGCAATATTGTATAAAACTCTGCGGTCTCCCTGAACAAGAACTCCATACTTTTTGCGCGGCTTAATTTCAGAAGCGTCTTTTGCACCTTTTTTTGGGCGTGATTTTTTTGCTTTTGTAAAATGGATTGTTCCGCCGCCGCTGCTTCCAACGGTTCCTTCAATTCCATTTGCGGCTGCCGTTTCTTCGGCTTTGAGAGCAAGGCGTTCGCTAAAAGTCGGGTCGTTTGCCATAAGCCAGCTGTGAATCTTTTGATGAGCTTTGCTTGTTTTTACAAGTTTGAGCTGAGCTTCTGTTGGGTGCGCCTGAGGATTTGTAATTACTTCGATAATTTGTGTGTTTTGCAATGGCCGCGAAAGTGGAATTATTTTTCCGTCAGCTTTTGCGGCAATTATTTTTTCACCAATTGCAGAATGAATTGAATATGCAAAATCTATTGCTGTGGCGCCGGTTGGAAGTTTTCTTACATCGCCTTTTGGTGTGAAAACGTAAATTTCGTCGCCAAGCAGTTCGTTTTTGAGAGTTTCAAAATTATCACCTTCGGTAAGACTTTCTTTAAATTGCTGCAGTTTATTTATGATTGCAAGCCGGTCTTCTTCAATCAGTTCGCGAGAACTTCCTTTTTTGTAAAGCCAATGAGAAGCAATTCCGTGCTCGGCCATATTGTGCATTTCGTGAGTTCTAATTTGAATCTCTAAGGGTTTGCCTTCGCACATAACGGTTGTGTGCAGCGACTGGTACCCGTTTGCTTTTGGCATTGCAATATAATCTTTAAAACGTCCGTCGAGCGGCTTCCAAAGTCCATGAACAATTCCAACGAGCGTGTAACATTCGGCCGGCGTATTGCACAAAATGCGAAGCGCAAGCAAATCAAAAAGTTCTCCAGCTTCTTTGTTACGCTTTCTCATTTTTTGATAAATTGAATAAAAGTGTTTTGCGCGACTTTGGATTTCAATTTTCATTCCCATTTTATCAGCTGATTTATAAATGCTGTTTACGGCTTTGTCCAGGTAACTTGAACGTTCGTCTTTTTTTTGAGCAACAATTGCTTTAATCTGCTGAAAAACGGCCGGGTTTGTGTACTTTAAGCTGAGGTCTTCAAATTCGTTTTTTTCAGCTTGCATTCCAAGCCGGTCTGCAAGCGGCGCCCAAATTTCTATAACGGCCGAAGCAATAACGTGCTGATCTGCAGCCGAAAATTTTTTGATATTTCGGATTCTGTCCAGGCGGTCTGCAAGCGTAATCAAAATAATGCGCGCATCATCACACATTGCAAAAAGCATATTTCTGATTGCGTCTGATTGGTGCATTGTTTTTGTGTTTATTGGAAGATTTAAAATCTTATTTACGGTGATTATGATGTTGCAAACATTTGCTCCAAACTGATTTGAAAGTTCTTCGTCACTTACATCAAAATCTTTTATAGAATGAAGAATTGCAGCGACCAACGTTGGACTGTCGAGTTTGCTTTCTGCAAGAATGTTTGCAACTCTAAGCGGGTGAAGATAGTAAGGCTTTCCGCATTCGCGCGTTTTGTCGCCTGCTTTAGTTACAAGGAGAGTCCATGCTTGTGTTACTGCCTGTTTTTCTTCTGGAGAAAGATATTCGTGTTTTGTAAAAAACTCGTCCAGAAGGGCAGCTGGATTTTTGAAGTCAGATTCAAATACTTTTTCGCTGCTCATATTTATATATTAATATTATATTGCATACTTTAAAAAAAAATAACAGATATTTCTAAAATATTCTTATATTTTTCTATAAATTCAGTTGTTATTTTAGTATATTTAAATATGGAAAAAACTATATGAAACGCTTAATAATTTTTATGGGAGTGGCAGCGACATTGTCTTTTATGTCGTTTGCACAAGATTCGTCGGAAATTGTAAGAAAAATTTCCATAGATGATGCTGTTGTTCTTGCTGCGGAAAATAATATTTCTCTAAAACGGCAAAAGATTACTTTGGATACTTTAGAGCGCCGCAACAAAACTTCGTGGAATGGTATTAGTCCTTCTGTTTCTTTGAGTGGAAGGTGGTCAAAATCTCTTGACGGTATTGTTACCGATTACGACGCGCCAGACGGTTATAATTATTCTGTTGGCGCAGATGTAAATCTTTCGCTTACGCCGTCGCTTTATACTTCTATTGTTGATGCAAAAATAAAGTATGAAGCTGGAAAAGTTGCTTATGAAGAGGCTGAACGCCAGGTTGAATTGAGTGTTCGTAAACTTTTTTATAGTTTGCTTTATTCGCAGGAAAGTATAAATCTTCAAAAGCGAAATATGGAAACGGCCCGCTTGCGCTATGAAAATAATCGCGACAAGTATAATCGCGGCCAGCTTTCTGAGCTTGATTTATTGCAGTCGCAGTATAGTTATGAAAGTCAGCGGCCGGCAATTGAATCAGCGGAAATTTCGTATCAAAATAGTCTTGCATCGTTTAAGCAGACTTTAGGAATTCCTCAGAATGAAAAAATTGAACTAGAAGGTGCTTTGGAAGCAAATCTTCCAACAGCTGAATTAAAAATTGGCAAAACAGTAGATGATTTATTTTCTATAAAAAAACTTAAAGCCGGAATTGTGCAGCAAAAGAATTCGCTTTTGTCTACGCGTTTTTCTGCTTATGCGCCAAGCATAACAGCGTCTTATGCGTATTCGCTTGCAGGAAGTAATGAAACAAAAGATTTAAAATCACATAAAGAAACCCAGACTATAACTTTGGGGGTTAGAATTCCTTTAGACGGTATGCTTCCCTGGTCAACGGGCGCTTTAAGTGTTGCAAATCAAAAATCAAACTTAAAAGATTTGGAACTTCAGTTGGAAAATGAGCGAACAACTTTGGAGTTGAATCTTCAAAACAGCATAAAAAACATTGAACTTAAGCAAAATCAAATGCAGCTTTTAAATCGAAATGTTGAAATTGCACAAAAAACTTATGATATGACACTTGCAGCTTATAATCACGGTTCGCGCGATTTGTTGACTTTGCAGAATGCTTCTGATGCACTTATGAAAGCAAAATTAGACAGACAGTCTCACATTTATAATTTAATTTGCGCGATTTTTGATTTGGAAAATACACTTGGGCTTCCTTTTGGAACTCTTGGAAAAGAATAGAGGTTTATTATGAGCAAAGAAAAGAAATCAGAAAATTCTTATGTAAGAGATTATGATGAAGACAAAAAAGAATTTTCAAAAACTCCAATTATTGTTATTGGCCTTATTGTGCTTACAGCAATTTTAGTTTTTGCAATTATAAAAATCTCAGATGCAAAACAAAAATCAGCGGCTGGAAATTTTGGCGGTGGTAGAGCGGCTGCAAAAACGGCAACCGCTGTAAGAACTGTTGTCGCAAAAAATCAAACAATTACAGATTTTGTATTTACAAACGGCGAAATTGAAACTCAAAAATCAATAGAAGTTTTTCCTTCGATTGGTGGAAAAGTTGTAGAAATGAAAGTTTCGCTTGGATCTGCGGTAAAGCAGGGCGATGTAATTGCTTATATAGATCCTTCTGAACCGGGAAGTTATTATGCAAAAAGCCCGGTTACAGCTCCAATTGACGGAAGTATAATTACTTCTCCTGTGAAAATCGGGCAGAAAGTTAATGCAAATTCTGTAATCACAAAAATTGGCGATATAAATAATCTTCAAATTACAGCAAAAGTGCCGGAACGTTATGTTGCAGACATTGCTCTTGGTCAAAAAGCAGAAATTACACTTCAGGCTTATGGCGAAGAAAAGTTTATTGCTTCAGTTGTTAGAATTTCTCCGGTTGTTGATCCTTCAACCCGAACTAAAGAAATCATTTTGAATTTTGATAAACATTACGACAAAGTAAATGCCGGAATGTTTGCGCGCGTAAAACTTTTTACTGTTGATTTTGGCGGTTATCCGATTATTCAGCAGGACGCTTTTGTTGAAAATGGCGATGAATATTATTTGTTCATTGTAAAAAATGACAGTACGGTTGAAAAACGCAAGGTAACTCTTGGCAAAATGTAGACGGCTATTATCAGGTAAAAGACGGAATAAAAACTGGTGAAGTTGTTGTAGTAGAAGGAATGCTTTCGCTTTATGAAAACGCAAAAGTTCGTGATATTAGTGGAAATGTTGAATATGTAGAAGAGGCGCCGCAAGCTCCTGAATCAAAAGGTGGCGCAAAGCCAGAAAAGAAACCGGAGGATAAAAAATAATGAGTTTAAGCAGAAGATCTCTTGAACATCCGGTTTTGATTCTTATTGTTTTTGCGCTGCTTGCAATGCTTGGACTTTTTACTTTGAGCAAATTGTCTACGGCGCTTTTGCCAGATGTTGAATCTCCAACACTTTGGATAACAACTTCATATCCAAATGCAGATCCGGAAACTGTTGAAAAAACTGTTACTAAAATTATTGAAAGTACGGTTGTTAGTATAAAAGGCTTAAAAAGTCTTTCTTCAACTTCGAGCGAAGGTTCTTCGAATGTGCAGCTTGAATTTGAGTTTGGAACCGATCTTGATGAAGTTAAAAATGATATTCGCGATAAACTGGATCGTGTAAAAAGAAGCCTTCCAGATAATGCTTCAACTCCAATGATTGCCCGATACGCATTTGATTCTAGCGAAGTAATGGAAATTTTGATTCGCGGAAATCGTTCGGTCGATGATTTAAAATCAATTGCCGAAAGTAATATTGTTGGAATTTTGGAACAGGCCGACGGAGTTGGTGAAGCAACTGTAAATGGTGGCCGAACAGCGCAGGTAAATGTTCGCCTTGATCAAAACCGTATGACAGCCTATGGCTTTACAGTTCCAGTAGTAACAAGCGCTCTTTCAAAACAAAACCTTGAGCTTGGTGGCGGAAAGGTTCAGGAAGGACACAAAAACTATATTGTTCGTACAACAGGTGAATATACAAGTCTTGAAGAAATCAACGATACTGTAATTTCTACGATTAATGGCTATAGCATTCGTTTGCGTGATATTGGTGAAGCGACAATCGGTTTTGGCGATGTTACTCAGGAATCTTTTATAAATGGCGAAAAAGGCGTTTATTTAAGTGTTGTAAAACAGTCTGGAGCAAATGCCGTAACCGTTGCTGATAATTTGTACAAAAAAATCGAGCAGGCAAAAAATAATCTTCCGCCGGATATTGAGCTGGAAATTATTTGGGATACTACAGAAATAATCAGAGAAACAATCAATGCTTTGATTTCTTCTGCATGGCAAGGCCTTTTGCTTGCTGTAATAATTTTGTTTGTCTTTTTGCAGAATATAAAATCTACGCTGATTATTTCTATTTCAATTCCGCTTTCAATTATAATTACACTTTTTGCAATGACAATGTTCAATCTTACCTTGAATATGATGACCATGACCGGTTTGATTCTTGGTGTTGGAATG